>Ga0307477_10002619_pt1 | contig 13783 bp, 20 predicted proteins | sample atmos_gasesECM2C_FD_203316 | JGI IMG/M metagenome (GOLD analysis project Ga0307477, IMG submission 203316) | Hardwood forest soil microbial communities from Morgan-Monroe State Forest, Indiana, United States - atmos_gasesECM2C_515 | ecosystem: Environmental > Terrestrial > Soil > Temperate...
CGGCCCGAGACGATGACCTCGAATTTTGGAGCAGAATCCTTAATTCGCTATCCGTGAAACACGAATCGACTCGCGACCTGTGAATGAAAGCAAGTTCCAGTCCTCCCAAGAAAGGCAGTTCTCCACCCAAGCAGATAGACGCCATAATCAAGAAGTCGAGTGACTGGAGAGGCAAGAGATTATCGCAGCTGCGCGCTTTGATCAAGAAAGCCGACCCTGCCGGAATCGAAGAAGTGAAGTGGAAAAAGCCATCGAACCCAATGGGAGTACCAGTCTGGTCTCATGACGGAATAATCTGCATAGGCGAGGCGCTCAAGAACGCGGTGAGGCTGACGTTTCCCAAGGGTGCTCAGGTGAAGGACCCGAAGAAGCTCTTCAATACGCGTCTAGACAGCAAAACCGTCCGTGCCATCGACTTCCATGAGGGTGACATCGTAGACGAGGCTGCGCTTGAGACACTCATCCTCGAAGTAGTAAGGCTGAACGAGTCGAAAGCGCGCGAGCGATGAGCTCTTGGCAGGGCCGATTTCTCAGAACGAGCTTGCGCACTGCTTGGGATGGCCCTGAATTCGAGGACCGAGTCATATACAGCGGGTCGGTCCAGAATTAAGACCCAGGTCGCGCATTCTACCTCTCAGAACAAAAAGAAGAAGGATACAATCCAGAGCACCGCGGTCAGCACGCCCAATACAAGCCCCATGCTCCCTGGCAGCAGGCCCTTCATTATCTTCAGCACCCAGTAGACCGTGGCGACCGCAAGAAAGACCCAGGCGACGGGCGACCCCGGCCTGAACATGACTTCAAGGACTCCCTGGACGAACCACAGGGATGGCCAGAAACCCTTTCCAAATCCCATATTCTGAATGGCCAAGGTTCGACGGGCCTGCGCTGATAAGAAGATTCTGAACCCTGAATCCTGACAAGTCGGTTCGCAAGGTAACTGAGGCGAAAGACCGTCCATGATTCGGACCCAGGCTCGTGCTAGGATTCATAACAGTCAATAAGCGCACAAGCGCGTCGACCTCATGCCTCGGACAGGCATCGCCTCCAGCGCTGTCGTAGCCCTTGTAGTGGCGCTGTTGGTGGTTGGGGTTGCCGCAGGCTATGAGACTGCCTTGCCTCAGCACGCTGTGTCCACGGTGACGGTGACAGTCTCTCCGACCCTCCCCCCGACGTCAGCGACATTGGCTGCGACCTCGATTATGACATCAACTGTCTTCGCTACTTCCACGACTACCACAGCAATGACAACATCAACGACAACTGTCGTGACGTCGACGACGACCACGACAAAGACGCAGCTGCTCACAACCTTCGCGTCCGGAGAGACGATGGTTGTTGTGGCTGGAACCGCACTCGGAGCCGCTGACTTTTCACTCGGCAAGGCAGGGACGGTAACCTGCGTAACTTCCCAGCCGGTATCTCCCTACCTTACCCTCACAAACGAGGGAGCCGCAGGCGTGGCGGTCACCTCGATCACCATCACCTGGGCGGGAGCAGATAACGCCTTCAGCCTGACATCCGGAACGGCGTGCCCAGTCGAGCCAGGCGCGCCAGAATCCTCTTCCGTATTCGCCCAATTTGTCGCGTCGCCGAAGCTTTCTACTATTCCAGCGGCGGGCCAAGCCTACACTGGATTTGTCACCTTGTCAGACGGGACACAAGTCATGTTCGATGGTTATTGGAAGTAATTAGAATTAATTAGGTTCCAGCCGGTCCGGGGTCGCACCCGAATGGGTGCGAATCTAACTTAGTCGGGTGGGCCTTAACCTGCGAATCGCTTGGCAGCAGAGCAATCTCGCCCAGATGGCGCGAGCCGAAGGCACGGAACCCATTAACAGGTTCAACGGACCTGGCTCCGCCATTATTGGTTTTTGCTTGTTGGATATTATTAATCACGATTTCCTCGGTTCCTCGCAACCTGAACTAGTGGCTCGAATTATGTCTGTCTTATGAGGTCCGACCGTTCGTTTGTTCGGGTTATTATCAGGACCATAAAGTCTAGCTAATCAATAAATAGGTGCAGGAGCTGCAGGAACCGAGGGAGCGAAATGAAGACGACGGTACTTATGGCAGGGATTATCGGGGCGATTGTCGTCGGAGGCATTGTGATCTACTATGGCAGCAGCACAGGGGCGCAGCTCACCTCCCCGGTCACGCTGATATCGAGCGCCGTTTCTTCCGTGACATCGACCGCCACCGGCCCCAATACGCCTTGTAATACGTCTACGACCCAGGCGGGCTGCAGTTCCGCACCGAACGTTCCAAAGTCCGAGTGGGGGACCTATCTTGGCTTCATTCCCCAAGGGTACAGCATCCAGAGCAAGGCTCTGGTGGCTTTTGTCTTTCCGTGTCCTCTCGGGATGACAGAGCTCCAGTGTCAGACTTTCACACAGACCTGCGGGAATGGCGTCTGCGATCCCAACGAGACTTGCTCATCCTGCCCTGTTGACTGCAGCGTCCCGGGAGACATGAATTGCGACCCGTACACAGGAAGGGCCGGCGCGCCGGCAACACTCTGCCAGATTGGCATCCAGGGGATGTTAGCAGGCCAAGGTCCCGAGGGTGGGTAGTCTATCCTTCAAGCAGGTAGGCGGTTTTTCAGTTCCCCGCAGCATTGGTGCTAGACCGGTGAGTCGTGAGATTCTCGATAAGACGATTCATGAGATGGTCAGACAATAGGCGAGGCAAGCGTTGTTGAGATTATGAGACGTGAGGTTTGGGGGAACGCTTGGTGAAGACAAGAATGACAGCTTTAGCTGTGTCCCTGGTAGTTGCCTTCGGTCTGGTCATCGGCCTAGTCGCATGGAGCATCTCGGCAAGTGTCCAAGACAACCAAGCTACAAATGTAGCATCCCCACCTTTTGTCCCGCCCACAGGAATGAATCAGGACGGAGGGATTGATTTTCCTGTCGCAGTGCATTCAGTCGCGAGCGTGCAGAAGATGATCAATAGGACGCTCATCCTCCCAACGGCTGCTTCGGTCAGTGCCGTCGGGCCTTCACTCAGGCTCATCGGAGTAAGTATCGACGGCAATAGTGCGTCCCCACAGAAATGGGAGGTATCGATATTCTACTCGGCCAGTGGGAGCTTCATAAACGGTACGACCACCGTCAGCGAGCTTGTGGGCAAGAGCGGGATATCGATAACCGAAGTCCCCGTCCCACTCGGGGTAAATAGCTCTCAAGTTGCGCATGAGCAGTTGGCGCCACGACTTGTTACATCGTGTAGGACGATTACAGCGTCGTCTCCGTACTCGTCCTCCTCTGCCACGTGCCAAACCTCTACTGCAGTAGGCGGCCCAGTCGGCGACTCCGTCGTCATCCAGAACGGTCTGTCAATCTTGGTGAACCCATTCGGGACTCTATCTTGGGCAGACGGCAGACAAGGTGTTGGCGTTGGAATCTCTAGCAACAATCTCTCCACCGGTCAGCTCCTTAGCCTTGCGTCGACGATGACTGCAACTTCCTCGTCTTCAAAGTGACAAAAGACGCCACTGCGCTTTAGGGCGAATCGTGGCAAACAACTGGAAGAACTTAGGGGTAGCTGGAGCAAAAGATTCAGAAGAACCCGACGCAAAGGTGCCCCCATGGAACGGCGCCGAATTGTCCGGCTCATGATTGCCGCGGCGGCCGCACTGGCCATCGCCGGCGTCTTCGCGTTCGAGATTTGGTCCGGGCACCCTCCGCCGCCGCCCCCGCCTTCCTGCCATACGATTTTCGTGACGAGCGCCGTCGGCAACTCGACCACGATGCTCCCGAGCAGCACCTGCACCATTCCTTGAGCGCCGGGTTGGATCGAGGGTCATCCTTCTCACACATCTGATCTTGGCTGCAAAACCGTTCCAATTCTTACCCAAGGTAGGATTCTAATACCTGAGGTAAGAAAAAGATTGTTCGGATGACAGAAAGAAGTGTCGTCGGTCCGAAGGGGCAAATCACTATTCCAAAGGAACTTAGAGAGAAGTATCATCTTCTTCAGGGCGAGGAAGTTGTAATGGTGGCGCAAAAGGAGGGCGTGCTCCTAAAGCATGGCACATCCACAATCAGAGGGATGTTCAGCGGGAAGCTAGACCTAGAAGAGGTGGAAGCCGAAGTAAAGGGGTTAAGGAATGAGTGGACGCTTCGTGGCCGAGAGAAAGTACGTCGCTGACACAGTCGCGCTTGCGAAGTATCTCGATAATACCCTTCCCGCCAAAGCAGATGACGCGTTCAAGGAGTTTGAGAACGGAGGCGCGCTAATCCTCGTCCCTGAGATCGTCATCGGAGAGTTCATCTACATATGCCTAAAGGGCCGGTTAAAGTCGAACGACCCAATTTCGTTGATTCAAGAACTTCTTGACGAGGTCGACGCCGCTGCCGGGCTTCGTCAGATCGGGATGACGAACAAGTCCTGGGCAGAATTTATGGTGAGCAAGATCTTCCAGTTACACGACAGAATGATCCTTGCGATTGCGAGGGCTGAGGAGGTCGAGGCGATAATCACGAATGATGATGAACTGGCCTCTTCCGGCTTTCGGACAATCTGGGAGAGCTCAGTTCGAAAACGTGATTGGCGAGATGCCGCTCTCTGGAGAGGGGATGAGATAGCCCGCCCAGGGGCCGACCCCCAAATGGGGCGCAAAGCATTCTGAGGCGTACTAGATCTGCCCACCCCTGAATTCTGGGCTTAGCAGTTAGCTCACACTATCGCTAGAACCAGCCTACTCTTTTGAAGTACGCGACCATGATAGTTGCGGGAACTAGGATCGCGATGAAGATGACCAGAAGAGACGTATAAGGGCCGAAGTAACTCAAAGGCCCTGTAACTCCGAAATCCCATCCGCCTGGAAGGGGTACGTTCATCCCGTAGATGGAGCTTATGACGGTTGCAGGGATGGTAAGAGTGAAGAGGATTGTCAGGATCGAAAGGACGTTGTTCGTCCGGTTACTGCTAGTGACAAAATCGGTGTCTTTGTATATCTCGACCATCTCCCTCATCTCCTCGATTGTTCCAGAAACCTTCCCGATCTTATGGCGAATGTCGCTGAAGTAGATCGAGAGGTCTTCCTTGCTAAACTTCTGCGTCTGAATCAGATCTGGCAGATAGAGCCCCAATGGATAGACGATTCTTCGCAGGATGGCTATCTGCCGACGCGCGGCATTTATTGCGCTGGCCGAAGACTTCACCTCAACGAAAACCACGGCCTCGATGCTTCTGAGACTCGTCTGCACGTTGTCCAAAATCGAAAAGAGGTCATCGATAGACCTGTCGATTAACTTGTACGCCAAATAGGCCGAGGACTTCATCAACCCGCTCCGTTCCGTTTCGTCATCTCTACAAGCCTGGAACAGCGACGAAAACGCGTTGAAGTTGGACGGATGCATGGTTACCAGAAAGTCCTTTCCCAAGAACATGGAGACTTGTCGGGACACGATGACATCCTGACCGATCTGGCCCGGGAAGTGCAGCGTGATGAAAATATGGTCTCCATGGTCTTCCAACTTCGTCAGTTGTCTCGGAGAGAGACAGTCCTCCAAATCCAGAGAGTGAAAGTCGTAGTCGCGAGCGAGCAACGCCATTTCGGTCGAGGTGGGTTCTTGGATGTCCGTCCAGGTAATGTCCCCCTTGGTGATTGATGCCATCCTTCCGCTCTCAGCTCCAGAGCTTGATCCTTGTGAAGGACTCACGACGGATTTCCGAGCTTATCGTCAGTATAATTGACTTGCGCGACCCTTGGAGAGGCTTTGCCAAAACCGGCGCGGAGAGTAGTGGCCCGTCCAGGGTCTGCTCCTAATCAAGGGCTTTTAGGCGGAATTAGGTCGCGTGTGAGACGGGCGCAAGACAAGACTTGATAGTCAGATATGGATCCCAGATTTGGGACGCAACACATTGACCCAGGAAACGCGCAAACCTACCCGTGCCGAGGGGTACTATCCTTACTGGCTGCGGGTCTCCGAAGTCATCCTCGGCCTGCTCACGGCGGCCATCGCCATTGTCGCCCTGGCGAACCCTACCCTTGGCGTCGAAAGGCTGGCGGAAATCCTGTCGGCCGCTCTGGCGTTCAGCGCTGCGAGGATGGTCGCTTCAGGCAGCGTCAGGACCGGTCTGCGGAGAATCCAGGCGTTGGGCGTCGCGGGCAGTGGCCTTCTCGCTTTGGGCATCGTCGTCGCCATCGTTGTCGTGCCCCGCTTGAGTCTCGAGACGCTGGTGCTCTTGGTTGCCGTCACTCTCACCATACAAGGTCTTGGTCGGATAATCCAGGCCACCGGAAGGGAGCGCCCCGGGTGGAGCAGAGGCGCCACCCTGGCGACCGGAGTAGTGACTGTCCTCATCGCAGGAATCGCGTTGCTGGTGCAGGGGATCGCCCTAGCCACCCTCATTGCCCTCGTCTCGGTTGTCGTTCTCGCTAACGGTGTCGAAATGGTCGTCTCCGGCCTCAGGCCATCCAACAGGCGGCAGCTGACCCTGTTGAAGCTGATCTTGTTCTCGGCCTTCTACGGCCTCGTCATGGTGAACTGGATTGACCTCTACGGGTCGAGCGCCCCTGGTTACCACATCTGGGTCATCCTGACCTGCATGGCTCCATTCGGGGTGCTGCTCGTGTTCCAGGGTTTCAAGGACTGGCAGGTAGCCTTCGCCCTTGGGCTGCTTGTGTCCCTGATGAACGATCTCGGGTATTACTTCATGGGAGACCTCTTGTTCGGTTTCCACGTTTCGCTGATTCCCTGGCTCGGGAGTCAGCTAGGCTTCGGCGGGGATTTGACACTCTTCACGTTCCAAGGAGGGTCATTCTCGTTCCCAGTGTCTTCCATTTTGATGGGAATTTCGATCTATGCGAGGATAGCCGTCGTGGCTGTGGTGCTCTACCATTGGTGGAGGCCTCCGACGCGGATCGAGCAGGCGCCCTGAGAAGAAAGATACCTGCCTTCGCGTCCTCGAGGCGGTGCGGCGATGCCCGAATTCATCGCCTCGTGATTAGCCCTCGCACTTAACACCACGGAAAAGGGTTCCACGAATCTGTGGCAGATGGGCTTCCCCGTGCGCATCTTTTAGTCGTGTCCAGAGCCCATTTACCCGTTGGAAAGCGTGAATCACGCCTATTTTTGTCAAACAGAGGCTGAAATAGGTAGCCCGTCCAGGGGCTGCCCCATCGGTACGAATCCGAGTCTCGGTGTCGTTTAAATAGAATCTTGGGGCTCAGAGAATCAATGTCGATGAAGTTCAGCGTGAAGGTGTTCAAAGGTGAGAAATACTTCATCGCTCGTGTCCCCGAGCTAGGGATAACCACACAAGGCAAAACCGAGAAAGCTGCCAGACGGAATCTTAGAGAAGCGATCCAAACGCATCTGGAAGCTATGGCCGATTACGCAATAGAACATGGTCAAGTAGCGATAGACAAAGGTCAGCTAGTTCCCGCAGGCTGACCGGTTGAGCAAGTTACCTGTGGTTTCTGGAAGAGAACTAATCAAAATACTGACGAAGCATTTCGGATTCAGGGTCCTGAGACAAAGGGGAAGTCACGTCACGTTGACCAACGATATCTCGTTCATCACGATTCCAATGCATCCCGAATTGGACCCAGGAACCCTCAAAGCGATATTGAACGACGCGCGGATTAGTCGCGAAGAATTTCTGAGAAACGTCAGACGTCGAGGGTCCGCGCCTGATTAGGTGCGAATCCAACCCGCGGAAGCGTAGCCGGCCCAGTAGGATTTGTCTGCTGTTTTCAGGCTCATCCCTACCCAGAAATCATACGTCCTGCGGCGAATGCGGTGTGCACGCAAGAGTGTATATGCGTGCATATAATATGCGTGCATATGGCATTCGAACTAAGGTACAAACTGGGGATGGTGACTCTGTTTTGCAGAGGTGTTGCCGAGATGAAGAAGTTCTACATCAATAGCTTGGGGCTAACTGAGATAAAAGAGATGACTTCGCCCACTTTCGCCACGTTGAAGACTGATGGTGGTAGCTTGATCGGTCTACAAGATGTCAAGACGTCTCTGGGTGGACAGGCAAGTACCCACGGGGAAGTGGAACTCGGACTAGAAGTTGAAGACGTCGATGCCACATACGGGAGGTGGAAGGCTGACAACTCAGAAGTGACCTCGCCTCCTATAGACCTCCCTTTCGGACGTACCTTTCAGGGAAAGGACCCTGAGGGACACCTGCTTCGGATTTACAATACGAAGAAGCGCTAGCAGAGATGATGATCACGAATCGGGATGACACAAGATACTGGATTGTTGTCTCATCTAGAGACCACGTTCAAAGAGCTGTCGAGCAGGGCATCTGTCAGGTCTGTCACGGTAAGGAAGCATCGCTGAAGAGGATGAGTGCCGGAGACTGGGTGGTATTCTATTCGTCCAAGGAAAGATATGAGGGTGTGGAGCGGTGGAGGAAATTCAGCGCAATCGGGAAAATCAAGAACGAGCCTGTCTATCAGGTCCGAATGAACGAAGACTTCGCTCCTTTCCGTCGGGGCGTCGAGTTCTACCCCTGCTCTGAGGCTCCGATTGAGCCGCTGATTCCACTGTTTTCCTTCATCAGGAACAAGAAGTCATGGGGGTACCTCTTTAAGTTCGGTCTGATTCAGATACCGCGACAAGATTTCCTATCGATAGCTTCCCGGATGCTTCCGGCTCTCCAGGAGGCAGTATAGGGGATTGGAGAGCAAACGCCCGGTCAAGTTTTCGAAAGCGAGACCCGAGCAGAGTCTTGGCTACATGTTCTGGCAGACGAGCAATCTGTGGCAGCGGAGGATGGTCAAGGCGCTAAAGCCCACGGGCCTAACACCTGTACAGCTTGTTCTCCTGGCCGGGGTAGCCTGGCTCGAGAGAGAGGCTGAGCCAATAACGCAAGCCCGCCTAGCCCGTCAGGCGAAGACTGACGTGATGATGACCTCGCAGGTTCTCAAGAAGCTCGAATCTAAGGGGCTGGTTAGCAAGAAACCAAGTGAATCAGATGCGCGAGCAAACGTTATCGTGTTGACGGAAAAAGGGGCAGAGAAGGTCGCAAGGGCATTAGGAATCGCGGAGAACGTCGACTCGGACTTTTTCCGATCTTTGGAGAGGAATTACAGCGAGTTCTTGAAGGCACTAGGGGCATTGACAAAGGCTAACGGCCCTGAGGAGGTGAAGTGACATTTGAATAAACCAATAGCGGCGCCCCGCCGCAGAATCGCCTATGATTTCAGGGCATGGCGCGCACAAACAGACAATTGGAGCCAATCCAGTCCAATGCGACCGTTATGCGACTTCTCTTGCCGAACAGAGGCTGAAATAGGTAGCCCGTCCAGGATTCGAACCTGGGTCAGAGGCTCACTCACACGCGCTTTTTAGGCGCTTCCAGAGGCCCCTATCCTTGACCACTAGACGAACGGGCTGCGAACCTTGGCCTTCGTGCTCGCCTTTTTAGCTTGTCTTCTCCGCTGGATCGTCCGAGTACGAGAACGCTCACTTGCCCGCTGTCTGGATCTGCTTGGTCGTCGTAGTTGTCTGCCAGACGTAGTTGGCGTAGCACCCAGTCACGGTCGCTGTCTGGCCGTAGACCGTGGACGTCGAGGTGCTCGTGACGGTCTTCGAGGGCGTGAACCCTAGGGCGGTGATCGTCATGGTTATGGTCAGGATCGTGCTGCATTCGCTGACCGTGCTGGTACCGCCCTGGGCGCTCGAGGTGACGGTGACGGTCGTGGTCGCCGCGTAGTTCGACATCGTTATTGTCGTACAAGTGTACATTTCCATATCGTATCCGCATTCAAGATCTACGCCAGTCGGCAAGGTCGGCGGCCCGGACGCGCTCGCAGACGAGATGCTGCTACTGATGCTGCTCCTGGCGCTGCTGAGACTACTTGTTACGGTCGTGGACAGCTCATAGCTCAACGCCCCTAGGGCGACGATGAACACGACGGCACCGACGGTCAGGGTTCGGTTCGTTAGGCCGCGTGGTTCCCCGTTCTCTTTATTCCTTTTCGAGAGGAGGACTGACTTCCGCCGGGTCAGGGCTTTTCTATTTGGTCTGGATCTGCTTGGTCGTCGTGACGGTCTGAGTTACAAAGAAGGCGAAGCAACCGCTGGTGGTCGACGTGTGGCCGTAGACCGTAGACGTCGCGGTGGCGGTCGCGGTCCTTGAGGCTGTGAAGCCAACGGGCGTGGTCGTCGAGGTAATTGTCACGGTCGTGCTGCACTCGCTGACTGTGCTGGTCCCGTCGGGGGCGCTCGAGGTGACCGTGATGGTCTTGGTCGTAGTAAAAGTCGACATGGTTATGGTCGTACACGAATAGATCGTGGACTGGTATCCGCATTCATAGTCTAGGCCGGGGGGCACGGTCAGCCGCCCGGAAGCCGCCGATGCGACGCTGCTGCTGGCGCTGCTTACGCTACTGCTGATGGTCGTGGCCAGCTCGTAGCTCAACGCCCCTAACACTACGATGAACACGATTGCGCCGATTCCCAGAGTTCGGTTCGTTGCCCCGAAATGCCTCTGGTTCTCTTTATCCCTTTTGAGAGAAAATCTTGCCGCCTAACGAAGCTGTGTGGGTACGCCGGTCCTTCGCGGATGGGTCCGGGCAGGTCGCTCACTTGCCCCCGCTCTGGATCTGCCTTGTCGTCGTGACGGTCTGCCAGACGTAGTTGGCATAGCACCCCGGTGTCACCGTCGCGGTGTGGCCGTAGACCGTGGACGTCGCGGTGGTGGTCGCTGTCCAATAGGGCGTGAAGCCTAGGGCCGTGAAAGTCGTCGTTACGGTCAGGATCGTGGTGCACCGGCTGACTGTGCTGGTCCCGCCGGCGATGCTCGAGGTGACAGTGACGGTCTTGGTAGTCGTGAAGGTCGACTCCGTTACGGCCGAGCAGGTAACGATTGCGGAATTGTAAGTTCCGCATTCGACGTCTACGCCAGTCGGCAAGGTCGGCGACCCGGACACGCTCGCGGACGAAATGCTGCTGCTAATGCTGCTGCTGGCGCTGCTGAGACTGCTGGTAATGGTCGTTGCCAGCTCATAGCTCAACGCCCCCAAGACGACGATGAACGCGACGGCGCCGACGGCCAAGGTTCGGTTCGTATGATCCGAGACGTTTCCCGTTCTCTATATTCCTTTTGAAAATCGGCAGCCTTTGTCTAGGTGGCACGACTCTTCTGCGAGACGACGTCCTTCTGACAAGGCATCAGTCAAGCGAGCCCAACCAATCACCGCAGGATTTATCTTGGAATCAATCCGCGGACCGGAAGATGGGGTACACGAAAAAGAAGGCAGTCGTCGTAGTCGTAATCATAATAGTTGTTACGGCTGGCCTCGCCCTCTTGAAGAGCGGCGGCTTCCTCCACAAATAGATGCTTCCGCCCCTTGATTGAGACATCCAACCTCACGAAGAAGTTCGGCGACCTGACGGCGGTCGACGGCCTAACCTTGCGCGTCGAGGAAGGGGAGGTCTTCGGATTCCTCGGGCCGAACGGGGCGGGGAAGACCACCACCATCAGGATGCTCTGTTGCCTGATCTCCAAGACGAGCGGGGAGGCGAGGATCGCCGACTACGAGGTGGGAAACGATGCGGACGCGCTGAAGATAAGGCGGATGATAGGGTTCATGCCCGACAACGTGGGGCTCTACGACGACCTGAGCGCCTACGACAACCTGGATTTCTACGGCAAACTCTACGACCGCACGGAACCCCAGAGGAGGGAGAGCATCCAGCGACTGCTCACCATGCTTGGGCTCTGGGAGAAGAGGGACGTCGCGGTCGGGGCGTTCTCGAAAGGGATGAAGCAGAAGCTCGGGATCGCGTGCGCCCTGGTGCACGACCCACAGGTGCTCTTCATGGACGAGCCCACCGCGAACCTCGACCCCGAGGCCGCGAAGACAGTCAGGGACTTTATCCTAGACCTGAAGAGGGAGAAGAGGACCATCTTCCTGAACACGCACAACCTCGACGAGGCCCAGAGGATCTGCGACAAGATAGCGATCCTGAACAAGAGCCTGGTGGCCACGGGGACACCCGCGGACCTAGAGAACTCGGCGGGTGGGATGAAGACGGTGGTGCAGATGGTGAAGACGAGCGACGCCATATTGGCCGCTCTCAAGAGGCTCCCGCTCAGAAACATGGTGGTCGAGGGCAGTAGGCTCACTGTCGACGTCAGAGTACCAGAAACCGAGAACGTCGCCATCGTGGACGCGATCTACGCCGCCGGCGGCCACGTCCAGACCGTCACGGTCGTCGGCTCGACCTTGGAAGAGACCTACCTCAAGCTCGTGAGGCGAGATGACCAGTGAGGCTCTCGAAATCCTGGATCATCGCGTCGAAGGACTTCAAGGTGTTCAAGAAGAAGAAGAACATACTCTACTCGGTTCTCGTCGTCCCCCTCCTCGTCTCGGTCCTTCTTCCGCTCGTGATGGATTTCGCCGGGACGCGGAACGGCGGGACCAGGTTGCAACCAGCCGAGCTGATGGTCCTCCTCCCCGCATTCACCTTCTTCTACCTCATCCTCGCCGGCTTCATCCCAGCCACCATAGCATCCTACACCATCGTCGGCGAGAAGGTCGAGAAGAGCCTCGAGCGGCTTCTGGCCACCCCGACGACCGACAGCGAGATCTTGCTCGGAAAGGGGGTGGCGGCGTTCCTTCCACCGATAGCTTCGATATTGGGAGGGGCAACTGTCTTCATGGTCCTGATGGACCTTGTGACCCGCGACAGGCTGGGCTACGACTACTTCCCCAACTGGAACGCTGCGATCGTGCTCTTCCTCATGGTCCCGCTGGCGGCGATGATGAGCGTGGAATGGAACGTCATCGTCTCGGGAATGGTGAGCGACGTGCGGGTTGCGCAGCAGGTCGGGACGCTCTTGGTGCTGCCCTTGGGAGGCATCTATGTGGCAGGCGAGTTGAACCTGGTGCCTCTTGGCGACACGAGCAACCTCCTTGTCATCTCAAGCATCCTCCTAGCGGTCAACCTGCTCCTCTTCTACGTCGCCAAAGCGGCGTTCCGAAGAGAGGAGATTCTGACGAAATGGAAGTAGCGGCCTCACGAAGTTGAGTCGGGCGGACCGGCCTTCCTTTCTTTCGCAGAAATGCCCAGCTTGTGCCTCAGCGGGAAGACGATGAGGAGCAAGGTCAGCGCGATCGGAATCACGACGACCGCGACCTCGACTATCCCCTCCGCGACTTGCAAGAAGAGGGCGCCCACGAAGTTAGGGAAGCCACCGAGGCTCGATGAAGCTGGCGACGGAGCGACGTCCACCATGGTCCACGCCTGTGTCACGTTAGCGGCAGCGTCTGTCGCCGTGACGGTGACGTTGTACCTCCCTGAGCTCGCGAAGACATGTATCAGCCCCTGGCCCTGAGCCGAGGTCCCGTCCCCGAAGTTGTAGTTCACTACGAGGGGCGCCAGGCCGCCCTTCACGACGGCGCTGAAGGTGACGCTTAGGGGGCTGAGGCCGCTCTTGGGGGTGCCGGTTAGTCTGAGCGAGAGCGGCAGGGGAGCAGCGTTCTGTTGCATGTTCACGGTGATGGTCCCGTAAGAGACCAGGGTGCGGGTCTGCAGGATCTGGCTTTCGGCGGCGTTTATCGACTGGTCGACCGCTTGGATCCTGGACTCGATGTTCAGGGTCGCGTTGATGTTTGTCGTCTGCCCCAGTATCTTGATGAGTGACGCCTGCTCGGTCTGGAGGGAGAGGAGCGTCGCGTTGAGGTCGGTGTACTGTACCGTGACGTCGTTGCTGGAGGACGTGGCCTGGACGAGTGTCCCCAGAGACTCGACCTGCCCGAGTGCGTCTTGGTAGTTGCCCGAGGGGACGCGGAGCACGATGA
>Ga0307477_10002620_pt1 | contig 13782 bp, 9 predicted proteins | sample atmos_gasesECM2C_FD_203316 | JGI IMG/M metagenome (GOLD analysis project Ga0307477, IMG submission 203316) | Hardwood forest soil microbial communities from Morgan-Monroe State Forest, Indiana, United States - atmos_gasesECM2C_515 | ecosystem: Environmental > Terrestrial > Soil > Temperate...
AATTCTGCCTTGCTGATCAGCGCCGCGTGATCCGCGATGCTGGCCTGAATCTTCGCCACCTGGATATCCTTGCTGTTCTGCAGCGCCAGCTCGATGGCCCGCTTCAGCGTCAGCGGCCCCGCGGCAGCCTGGCTCGCCCCTGGCGGCGCCTCCTGCGCCTGAGCGGCCACGCAGCATGCCGACGCCAAAACTGCAATCCATGCCATACGGCGGAGTCTTCGCATCACCGTGCTCCTTCTCCAGTTCCTGACTTTGTTCCTTTTTTGAAGCCGAGCCCTACTCATACCGCAGCGATTCGATCGGTTGCAAACTTGCGGCCTGATTCGCCGGCAGATAGCCAAAGAAAAGTCCCGTCGAACAGGAAACCAAAAACGCGATAATCACGCTCAAACTCGACACCGGAACGCGTAAATTGCCGGGCAAAAATGGCTGGATTGCCACGGGGATCGCCAGTCCGATCAATATCCCCAGCACCGCTCCGCCTCCGCTGATCAAAAACGCCTCGATCAGGAATTGGTAGAGAATCTCACGATGTGCCGCTCCAATCGCCTTGCGGATACCGATCTCCCGCGTGCGCTCCGTCACCGTGACCAGCATGATGTTCATGATCCCGACCCCGCTGATCAGCAACGCGATAAATGCAATCACAATCAGGACAATCGTCAGCGCCAGCGAGATTTTTCTCGCCATACTCAGAATCGCCGACAGCGTTTGCACCTTGTATTCCGCCTCGGCGGGATGCCGGCTCCTCAGCAACTCGCCCACTTGCCGCACCACCAGGGGAACTTCTTCCGGCCCAGCCGCCTGCGCATCCAGGAGCCCAAGCACATCCATGCCGGTGTAATACTTCATCAGCGTAAACGGGATGACGACTGTATTCTCCTGGACGTCTGACAGGCCGAAAGTCTCGACGCGCTCGCGAAAAACTCCGATCACAGTAAACGTCAGCTCGCCCATCCGGATCGTTCTTCCCACCGGATTCTCCAGGCCGTAAATGCGGCCTGACAATTGCGGCGTTATTAAGCAGACCTTGCTGCGCATTTCCATGTCCGCGCCATCGAAATAGCGCCCGCGCAGCACCAGCAGGCGGCGAATCTCCTGATATCCTTCCGTGACTCCGACTAAATTCACCGGACGCTCTACGCCCCCCGCCACCACCGCCAGCGGCAGTTCCTGCGTCCCGGCGACTTGAATAACGCCGGGTACTGCGGCTTTCACCGCGTGCATGTCATCCACTGTCAACTCGTAGCTCAACGGTTGCGGCCGATCCTGCCTCTTGACCATTTCCACCCACACCAGGTTCGAACCGATGCTTTCAATTTGTGAAATCACGAACTTCTTGCTTGTTAAGGCTACCGTAACCACCAGCACGATCGACGCACTGCCAATGACCACGCCCAGCGACGTCAGCATCGCGCGCAGCTTGTTCGACCGCAACGCGTCGATCGCCACCGAAAGGGTTTCCCGAATGTCCATCATGGCTACTTAACCGGTTATCAAAGCGGTCTTCCGGTTCCTCGCTCGTTTGGCCAAAACAGCGCTTAGCACTTGCTGTAAACTGGGCTTGGAGACTTCTCTTGACCATCTATCCCAGTGGGCAGATACAGTTGGAACACCCCTAATTCTCATCCTGCCTTCCCCGCAGCTCATCTTCGTCGGTATTGACGACTTGCACCCTCATGCCGTCGCGCAGATCGACGTCGCCGGGCAGCGCCACCATTTCGCCTTCCTGCAATCCGCTCACGATCTCGTAGTTGGTCGCATCGGCGATACCTACGTGCACTTCCCGCCTCTCCAGCTTCGACTTCCCGACGCCCAGTTGGCTGTCCTTCACCACAAATACAAACCTGCGCACGGCTTCGGCTACCACGGCACCGCGCGGCACGGACAGCACACCCAATCGCACCTTCGAATTAATCCGCACGTTCACGTTGATGTTCGGGAGCAGCTCCAGCTTGTCGTTGTTCACCGCGCAAAGAAGCTCGCCAACGCTCCGCGTCCCGCGCGCCACCACTTGCTTGGGGATCACTTCTGTCTTTCCCACCCAGCTCCGGTTCGGCAGTGCGTCCCACGTGATTTTTACCGGCTGGTCCTGCTCGAGCGCCCCAAGCTCCGGCTCATCAATGAATACGCGCACGCGAACCTTATGCAGGTCCGCCATCTCTGCGAGCAAATCTCCTACTTTCACGTAACCCCCGGCCTTCGCCGGGAGCGAGTAAAGTGTCCCATCGAACGGCGCCGTTATTCGCCCGTTTGCTACCTTGTCCTCAAGCGCCGCCATTTCGCTCAGCGCTTGCTGCTCCTGCAGCGCGATGCGGTCGGTATCCAGCTTCACCTGCCGGTCGAATTCCTGCTTCGCCGCCGCCGCTCGCGTCACTTCCGCTTGCGCCTTCGCCAGCGCCAGGTCGTTGGCCGCGAGGTCTTCCTTGGTCGCCGCTTGTTCTGCCACGAGGCGCGCCAGCCCGTCGTGGTTTTTCTGCAATCGGTCGCGCTCCGCTTCCGCTTTGGCCAGATCGCCCGCCACTCGGGCCGCCTCGTCGGCCTTGCCGCCCGCCAGCGCTGCCTGTAAATCGTTTTTCGCTTTCAAAAGCTTGCCCCGCGCCTCAGCGAGCTGTGCCATGGCTCCCTTCACGTTCAATTCGAGCAACAGTTGGCCCTTCTTGACCGCCTGGCCTTCGACCACGCGAATCTTCCCGACAAACGTGTCCAGTTGCGCCAGCATCACGTAAGGCGAAATCGGCTCCACTTTTCCGTTGCTGTTGATCGAAGAGATCAGATTCTCCCTGCGCGGTGTCACTGCGGAAATCTTTGCCGCCGGTTTCCGCCCGCTCAGCCACACCAGCCCGCACACTAGCAAAAACGCCAGCACCAGAAACATCACAATCCGGTTGCGTAGCCTGCGGTCCACTTTTTCCTGTTCTCGAGCCCTCGCGCACTTCCTGCGCGGTGCGCTGCCCACGCGCTTTCGCGCTCCAGGGCAATTCCACAGCTTGTCCGGGACTTGCTGGCCCTCCGTCTGGAGGCGGCGAAGCACTTCATTCTAGCAAGAGGGCTTCGGCTTTCTCTAGTAAAGTCCTCTTCGGCAGTATTTCCCGCGTCAATAGATGCCGCCCTGCCTCTCCCGGGATGTAGCTCCTTCCGCGTTCCTCAACAATCGTTGGATGCCCCCCATCGCTCCCATCGTCACATAAATCGGCATCGCATCTCCCCATTCTCTTCCCTGACTTTCTTCGGTAACATTTGACCCGCGTCGCGTGTACTTCACCATGGCAATGCGGTGCTGTGTCTCGCGATCGTCAGGTGAGTGGTCTGTCCATGATTGAAGCTCGCGCTCTGTCCAAACGCTTCCACGACAAAAAACGCGGCGAGATCCGCGCCGTCGATGACGTCAGTTTTCGCTGCGAACCCGGAAAAATTTACGGTTTGCTGGGCGCCAACGGCGCCGGAAAAACCACCGCGCTGCGCCTGCTCGCCACTATTCTCGAGCCCACCGGCGGCACGGCTCTGGTCTGCGGCTACGATATCGTCGAGCAACCCGAAAAAGTCCGCGCCACCGTGGGCTTTCTGTCCACCGCTACGGCGCTTTATCCTCGCCTCACCGCGCAAGAGTTGGTCGAATACTTCGGCCGCCTCAACGGTCTTGATGAAGCCACCCTGGAAAAGCGCGCCGACGCCATTTTCAATCGCCTGGACATGAACGGCTTCCGCGACCGCCGCTGCGACAAACTTTCCACCGGCATGAAGCAGAAAACCTCCATCGCCCGCACCCTGGTCCACGATCCGCCCGTCATGATTTTCGACGAACCCACCCTCGGCCTCGACATCATGACCGCGCGCACCATCATCTCGTTCATCCGCGAATGCCGCGACCTCGGCAAAACCGTCATCTTCTCCACCCACGTCATGAGCGAAGTCGAAAAGCTCTGCGACGTCATCGGCATCATCCACAATGGCACGCTCCTCGCCGAAGGCACTGTCCCTCAGCTTCGCGAAAAATACGCCGAGCGTGACCTCGAGGAAATCTTCGTCAAGATCGTCACGCCACACTTGGTCGCGGAGGCTAACTGACATGTCCATACGCAATGTAGGTATCGTCTATAAAAAAGAGCTCACCGAGGCCATCCGCGACCGCCGCACCCTCATCTCCACCATTGTCGTTCCTCTTTTGATGTTTCCCGTCCTAACCGTTGGTTTCGGTGCCGCCATGTTCTCCCTCTTGAATAAAGCTGAGAAAGAAACTCCCCAGGTAATGGTCCTGGGTGGCGCAGACTCACCCGGTGTCCTGGCGGATCTGAAAAAACTGGAGGGCCTTAAGATCGTGGACTCCACTCCCGACTGGAAGGATCGCATCGTCAACAAAGAGGTTGGGGCTGCGGTCGAAATTCCGGAGGGTTTCGAAAGCGACCTTGCGCGTCAGAAATCGGACACCGTAAAAATTTACGATTATAAGAACGAGATTAAGTCTGAGTTCGCGGCGAACCACGTGGAAAAAGCATTGAAGAAGTACAGCGATGACATTGTCAAAGAACGGCTTGAAGCCAGGAATCTTGCCGTTTCTGTCCTCAATCCCTTCGAAATCAAGCAGGAAAACGTGGCGCCGCCTGAAAAAGTTGGCGGGGCCGCCATTGGCGGATTCCTAGGGTATTTCGTCATTGTCCTTTGTCTCCAGGGCGCGATGTATCCGGCCATCGACCTCACTGCCGGAGAAAAGGAGCGCGGCACAATGGAGACCATTCTTTCCAGCCCGATCTCGCGCGTGCATCTCGTGTTCGGAAAGTTCCTTCTCGTCCTGACTGCCGCCCTGCTAACCGCCGCCCTCTCCGTCACCTCCATGGGTGTTTCCTTCTGGGGCTCGCAGAAGTTTCATGCCTTCGATGCCGGCGGCGCTTCCGATGCTGGTTCGTCTCAACTCCACATCGGCGTGGGCGCAATCCTTTCCGTCTTCCTGATGGCGCTGCCGCTCGCAGTAATGTTCTCCGCCGCGCTCCTCACGATCGCACTGTTTGCCAGGAGTCATAAAGAAGCGCAAAGTTATATCACGCCGCTCATGTTCATCGTCATCATCCCGGCAATCGCCGCCATGTTGCCTGGCGTCGAGCTCACGCCAAAATTAGCTCTCATCCCCATTCTCAATGTCAGCCTGCTCTGCAAAGATCTTATCGCCGGTACTTATCACTGGAACCTCATCGCCATCATCTTCGGCTCGACTTGCGCCTACGCCGCCGCCGCCCTCTTCCTCGCCGTCAAAATGTTCCAGCGCGAATCCGTCCTCTTCCGCTCATGACTTCTTCAGGTCGCTCTCCCCTGCTTGCCATTATCGCGGCAGGCATAGTCCTTGCAGCATTGTTGGCTGCCTTAGGTCGGTATGGCTTCTCGCCCCGTTCCGCGCATCATCGCGTAGACTCCGAACTGCGTGCGAAGCTCCCACCTGGAACGAAGCGGCTACAAGTCTTAAGCTACGTTCACTCGCGTGGTTGGGAGGCTTACGAGGATGACAGCCCAAAACTCGTTGTTCGCTATCGAGGGGCAGCTCAATCCTTAGTTTGCAAGACGAATGTGCTGATCGTTTTCACCTTTGATGAGTCGGGCAAGCTTCAGTCCTTTGCATCGGAAGACCAGTTCATCTGCCTCTGAACACGCATCACAACGTCAATCATCGCCCGTGCCCAAATCTAAACACTCCGCTTCATACCTCTATCCGCAGACCACAAAAAGGCGCACACTGGTTCCGAGGTTAAACCCATGGTTGCTGCTGCAGGTGTTTGGAAGAAGAAATGCAACGATTTGAAAGCCAAGAGGAACTCGCTATTCGAGACATACGAAAAGGAGCCTCAAAATTTTCACCTTGCTCGAGAAATCAAAGCGATCGATGACGAAATTGCCGAGTGCACTCAGCACGTAGAACGAGAAAGGCGAGCGGAGCGCGCCGCTGCCCCCGCCGCCAAGCTCGTCACCTCTCCTAGGTAAAACCCGAAGCACGAGAATGGCGCACACACCTCAGAAAACACTTGACTAGCGAGTATAATCCTGCTACTATACTGACTGGGAACTAGTGCGGATTTTGGAGTGCGGCAGTTTACCCCGACTTCTGTCGGTGCCTATCTGCCGCTTTTTTTTTTCGAGCTTACACCTGCACCCTTGGAAGCGAATCCCCTTTGAATCGACAGTTATCCGAAAGAGGCCATTCTGCACAATTTTAGTGCAATATAAACCCTTTAAAATCAACACTTGCAAAAGTGTATCAATACAAATGACTTGAACCACCTTTAGAATCAACACTTATGAAAAACAGGGGGGGGTCCCCCACACTCCAAACCTCAACTCACGCCCGAACAATGCTGGTTGCTCTCGCGTATTTCTAAATGGGACCCATGCGCCGACGGCTCATTCGCATCCTGCTGATCCTGCTCCTCTTCCCTCCGGCACTGGCGGCCGTGGGCGGATGGTTTTTCGGACCTGCGTTTCTCCATCCCATCCGCAGGGAGCTGACACCGGACCTCATCCAAGAGGCGGACGCCACACTCATCCAGATCCGCGCACATCGCGAAGATTTCGATGTCCGGGCACCCGACGGTGTACTGCTTCGAGGATGGAAAGTCCGTCCCGCGCACCCCAACGGCAATTGGATCCTGCTTTTTCACGGCGTTGCGGATAACCGCATGGGCGTTCTCGAACACGCCCGCGTCCTGCTCCTCGCCGGCTACAGCGTCGTCATGATGGACGCCCGGGCCCACGGCGCGAGCGATGGCCCCCTCGCCACTTACGGCTGGCTCGAACGTAACGACACCCGTGCCATCATCGACGCCCTTCTAGCTTCCGAGAGTGATAACTGGCGCATCCGCGTGCAATTCAGAGAGCCACCCCATTTGCCGGGGATCGCCCCGTTTATTCCCCCTCCACTGCATCTCTTCGCTTTGGGCGAGTCCATGGGCGCCGGGATCGCCCTGCAATCCGCAGGCGCCGATCCCCGCATCGAAGCCGTCGTCGCCGAAGCGTCCTTCGCGAATCTCCGTGAAGCGGCCTACGACTACGCCGGGCTGAGAAAATACCCGTGGCTCGGCAAAACTCTCTTCGCTCCCGGAACCTGGACTCTGTTGTATCGCGATGAAAAACTCGCGGGTTTTCCCGTCTCGGATGTCTCACCGGTCAAAGCCGTCGCCGCACGCGCTTTTCCGGTTTTCCTCATCTGTGATGAAAAGGATGACGCATTGCCCTGCCGCCATTCGGAAATGATTTACGCTGCCGCCCGCGGCCCCAAACGACTTTGGGTTGTGCCGGGCGCTTTCCACACGGCCGCGCTCGGATTTCAGCCCGACGAGTTCCGCAGGCGGGTATTGTCTTTCTTCGCGGAATACTCCACGAGCTCGCTGCCGGAGCGCCCGCGCCAATGAAAAAGCCGCGGCCCGCGGCCTTTCTGCCTCTCGCGTGAAATACGCTTTGATTTCCTGTACTCGCTTTTCTCTTATCCTCGCGTCTCGAAAACTCTTTGGATAGATTCTCGCATTCCTGCTTCTGGCTACGACCGCTGCACGGGGTCGCGCTGCGCTTCCCATTGCTTGCTCAGACGCCGCACCGTCTCTCGCAAGCGCACCGCCAGCGCGGCAATGGTTTCGAGCCGCTGTTGTCCCCCCCGTGGCATGAGGCCGTCGCTCTTCCGGCGCACTTCGGCAAGCAGCAGTTCGGCATTGCCCAGGATTCCGGTGAGTGGATTATTGAGCTCGTGGCGCAGAACTTCTCCGAAATCACCACTGCCAGAGCTGTTACTGTCCTCTCTTTTCGATTGTGCGAAGCGCGCGCCACTGCGCGACACGAGCCGTGCCTGCCGCAGCCGCTTCTCCACCAGCCCGACGGCGGCCTCCAGACAACTGGCATTGCGCGTGACATAATCCGCGGCCCCCGCCGCCACCAGCGCGGTCATCTCTCCCTTTCGTTCCGGAGGCCCGATTACCACCACCGGCGCGTGAATCGCCAGCGACGATACCACCGCATCCAGGCGCGGCATCCTTTCGCGCGGCCCTTCGGCTTCCGGCTCCACCGAACTCTGTTCGAGCAAAATGACCGCCGGGGCGCTATTCAGGAGAATTCGCCGCGCGGCATCGATGTTGCTCACCACCGTAACTCGCCGCCGGCCCAGCCTGGCCTTCAGTTGCCGGCACGCCGCCGCACACAAATCGGCGTCGTCGCTCACGAGCAAAATGGTCTGTTCCTCGTTGCCCATTAGTTTATCCGTTTCTCGCCGCGTTTTTCTTCCTCACCGTCTCGCGCGGAATCTTCCCTGCCAGAACCTGCTTGACCTTTTCGCTTAACTCTTCGACGCGGAACGGTTTTGCAACGTACGGCAGGTGGTACCGCTCGAGAAATCTTTGCGTATGGGCGGCTATCAGATCTCCAGTGACGAACAAGAACCGCTCCCGCAGGGGATTCCCCGCGCGCACAAGCATCTTGTAGAAATTCTGTCCGTCCAGCCCTGGCATCTTCATGTCGCAGATCGCCAAGTCATAGTGCTCCCGCTGCGCCCGGTCCAGCGCTGCCCGGCCATCCATTAACACATCAACGCGCATGCCTTCGTCTTCCAAGACATCGGCGATCAGCCGCGCCACCGTCGGTTCATCTTCCACGACGAGCACCGACGGCGCGTCCTTTCCGGGGTGCGTCAACTCGTGCGGCGGCTCCGCCGCGCGAGGGGCTCGAGTCCCTGGGGCGCGCTTTTCGCCGGCTTCGGCCGGCCGGGAAGGAGCGGCTCGGGTTTCCGTTACCGCCGGCAGTTCAATCGTGAATATGGCCCCGCCGCTCGGCGGGCTCGACACGTTCAGCTGGCCGCCATGCTCACGCACAATTCCGAGGACGATCGCCAGCCCCAGCCCCGTACCCGCCCCGGCAGGCTTAGTCGTAAAGAAGGGATCAAAAATCCGTGCCATGATCCCTTCTGGAATTCCCGGGCCGTCGTCGCTGACTTCGAGAAGCACACTGCCCTCGCCCGTCCACTTCGTGCGCGCGCGGATGTTCCCGCTCTTGCCGGATTCCACGATGGCCTGCCGCGCGTTTCCCACCAGATTCATCAACACCTGCTGTAGCTGGCCGGCATCGCCATGCACGAAGGGTGGCGCGGGATCCAGTTCCAGCTTGAGATGGATCTTCTCCGTAGCCAGGCCGAACCGTTGCAGCTCCATCGTCGTCAGAACCACTTGATTCAGCGATACCCAGCGTCTTTCGGGCTGCGTTTCCCGCGCGTTCAGAAGTAGCTGCCGCAGAATCGTGCTGGCGCGTTCCGCCTCCTGGTAGATCTTTCGCGCTTCTTCCGTGCGTCCCGCGGCATCGCCCCGCAGCAACAAGCGTTGCGCGTAACCCAGGATGCTCGTCAGCGGGTTGCTCAATTCGTGCGCCACGCCCGTGACCATCTGGCCCAGCGCCGCAAGCTTTTCCGTTTGCAGCAACCTGGATTCAAAAACGCGCTGCGCCGTCAAGTCGCGGTAAATTTCCACTCTTCCGATCCGGTGGCCCGCGCCGTCCAGCACCGGCTTCGCCGCGCGTTCCAGCACGCGTGGTGAAGGCCGCAGGAGTTGCAGCTGTTCGCGGACCCCGCCTTCCAAACCGCTTGCCAGTTCGCGCCAGCGTTCGGCAAAACGCTCTGGCTCCGCTGCTTGTTCCGCCAGACGTCTGATCAATCCCTCCAGGGAGGTGATCTCCGGAAGCTTCCCCGGCGTCAGTCCGGCCATCTGCGCAAAACGGCTGTTCAGTGCTCGCACGCGGTCCTTCTCATCGAACAGCACTATGCCCTCTTCCAGCCACTCCAGCACGCTGCTGAGTTCGTCCTCCGCCCGCTCCGGGCGGGCGCCCGAACCGCTTGCTTGCACCGGATCGAGCAAAACCGCGAAGAATTCCTCTCCCGCGGGCATCGCCTGCCGCAGCCGCACGCGAGCACCGTTGCGCAGCTCAAACTCGCCTGGCTCTTCGCCTTGCGAAATCTCCGGTGATGCGCTCGCCACCGTGCGCCTCGTCCAGCGCTCGATGCCCTCCCGCTCGTGCGGGCGAAAAAGCTCGGCGAAGTCCCTGCCGGAGTATTCCGCCCCGCCGGCTGTGGACTCGCCGGCGTTCTGCTTTTCTCTCTCGCTTTCAGAAGACTCTTTTAGCAGATCTCGCGCACCGCGGCTGAGCCCTCTAATCTTGCCGCGTTCATTCAACAAAACTGTTTCCTGCCCGGAATCGAGGAGCGAACGTTGCCACGCTTCCCGCCTCTGATCCTCGGCGCGCCGCTTTTCTCGCGCCAGCGCCGCAGCGGCCAGCGAGGCGCGAAGCTCCAGTCGGGCGAGTGTTCCCAGCGAAGCGCCGCTGGGACGCAGGCCCGCCACGAGAACGCCCAACATTTCGCCATCAAACTCCAGCGGGAAAGCGATAACGCGGCTCACTTCCCCCTGCGGCCAGCAGCCCTGCGTCTCACTCCCCACCATTTTCCGGGCCACCAGTGCTCTCTTCCAGACCGCCGCGAGCGGCCCGTTTTCCACCGCGCGTGTCCATGTGGGATCGCCGCTTTTCCAGGGGAACGCTACCTCTATGGCATCGGACTCTTTGCCTCGAATAACCATTCTCCGGCCGACAACCGCAAATACGGCGTCTAACCCGCAGTTGGGGCCACTGGTTTCCGTGCAGTGGCTTACCAGCCTCGTCAGAATCGAACTTTCAGGAGTGGTCTTGCCCAGCGCCGTAATCACTTCTGCCGCCATGGTCAGGTCAATTTGACGCTGTCGCGCGATGCGCTGTTCTTCCTCCAGCTCCAGTGCCAGCAGGAGTTCCGCAGCCACGGATTCCAATAAAGCGCGCGGCAAAGCACCTCGCTTCGTCCGCGTACACGCCAGAAGCACTCCCCGCAAGCGGCCGTTTCTCGCCACTGGAACCCACACGGCAGCCCGCATCTCCACCAGTGGACCGAGCATGGGCCGCGCCGGCGGTCTGCCCAGATCGTGTTCTATGCTCTTTCCGGCGAAAAGTTCCTGCGGCAGGGGGAACTCCGGAGACAATCTCGCCCATTCCGCGGGAGTCGCCTCCACGTCTTTTTCCCAGATGATTCCGCGGAAGCTCAGCGGAAATGAAGTTTCTTCTTTATGCGTGGGTTCCGGCTCGAGCCACACACCGAGCCGGTCAGCATCGCTATCCTTCGACAAGATGCGCATCGCCTTCCGCACGAGTTCCTCCCGAGAAGAACCCTCGGCCGCTGCGCGCGCCACTCCTGTTTCTGGCGCCCGATCCTCTTGCTTTCTCTTCTTCCCCCAAATCGGCATCCACGTTCCTTGGTTTTCTGATTCCTCGCCCGCGAATGGCCGTGGAATGCAGCGACAGCCGCGCGCGTGGACAATTGTCCATTCAGCGATTCAGAGCTCAGGAAGTGCTCTTGCATTGCCGGTTCCAACCAGAGGGGGGAAGCTCGCCTTCAAAATCAACAGGTTAGGACGCAAAGATGAAGCGCAGGCGTCAGGCGGAATTCCATGTCGAGAATCGCGCTCCCCCAATTCCCAGAGTGAAACCGAGAGGGAGAAGTGCAGGACTGGGAGAATGCAAAGCTGTGGGAGCCTGACACCCGAAGAGTTCAAGAGTCAAGTATATAGAGCTTCAGAAGTAGGATCGGTAGGGCCGCTGAGAACGGTACGCCAGGCGAGCGGAATTTGGTTTCCAACCATACTCTTTCCACAGATCTCCAGGGCAAATTCATTCGAGTTTTCCTCTCACACGACTGCACAACGCCGATGGGTGAGACAACTCTTCAAGTGTTAGAATTTTGGTCTATTGCTCGATATGCTCCATATTGTACTGCTTCAACTTTCGATAGAGTGTCGTCTTGCCGATCCCCAGCATGCGTGCGGCGGCAAGTTTGTCGCCGCCCGTTTCGCGCAACGTGCGCAAGATGGCGCGTCTCTCCAACTCTTCCAGCGGCAACAACTCCTCTTTTTCCGGGGCCCTTTCGCTGGACGGATATTGCAGGCTCGATGGCAGGTCGCCGACGTGAACGATCGGGCCGGAACCCAGGGCCACCGCGCGTTCGATGGCGTTCTCCAGCTCGCGCACATTTCCCGGCCAGTCGTAAGCCACCAGCCGCCTCATGGCGTCTTCCGAGATGGTCCTCGCCGGCCCCTGAGGGTCCGTAAACTTGTCGAGAAAAGAAGTCACCAGCAGCGGGATATCGCTCTTGCGTTCGCGCAGCGGTGGCAGTTTGATTTGCACGACGTTCAGGCGGAAATAAAGGTCCTGACGGAAACTGCCGTTGCGGATGGCGGCTTCCAAATCGCGGTTGGTGGCCGCGATGATGCGTACATCGAGGGGGCGGCGCTCCGTCGAGCCCACGGGTTTCACTTCTCGCTCCTGGAGGACACGCAACAATTTGGCCTGCAGATCCACAGGCAAATCGCCGATTTCATCCAGAAACAGTGTGCCGCCCTGCGCAGCCTCCAGCAGGCCCTGCTTGGCCTGCACCGCCCCGGTGAATGCACCTTTCACGTAACCGAACAACTCGGATTCGATCAGCGTCGGCACCAGCGCCGAGCAGTCCACCGGGGCGAAGGGGCGGCTCTTGCGCTCTCCTGAGAAATGGATGCTGCGCGCTACCAGCTCTTTCCCGGTTCCGCTCTCTCCCAGAATCAGCACGGGATACTCGTGCTGGCTCACCTTTTCGATCATTTTGTAGACGCGCTGCATTCTTTCCGAAACGCCGATCAACCCGCCGAAACCCGGCCGCGTGCGCAGTTGCTCTCGGAGCAATTGGTTCTCTTGACGCAGATCGACGTCCCGCGCCACACGCATCAGCCGAGAACGCAGGTCCTCTACGTGGAAGGGTTTCGTTACGTAGTCCGCCGCGCCCATGCGCGTGGCCTCCACCGCCGAATCGATCGTTCCATATTGCGTGAGAACTACCACCACCACTTGGGGGTAAACGTCGCGAACCCGCTTCAGCAGATCCAAGCCGCTGGATTGTTGCAGCTTCAGATCGGTCAGCATGATATCAACAGAGTGCAAATCGAGCAGCTCCAGCGCCTCCGCCGCCGAAGCCACGGCGATGGCCTTCATGCCGCAGGACTCGGCCACCTCCGAGCAGAGTTTTCGCGTGACCTCTTCATCCTCCACTACCAGAACAGTCATGGACACGGCAGAGCGCCGCGCAGCTGATTCTTCGCTCATGGTCACCCGCCTGGGAACGGTCGCTGCTCTATTTCTCGTAGCATCCGCAGTGCCATTTCCGGAATACTGCCTACTATTCATAACTCAATATAGTAGCTATCTTGGTAGTAAGACAACTGTTTCATTTCGGGAATCTTTGTGCCCCCTTTATGCATCTCATCATAGATAACTCATATCCTTGCAACGACTTACCATATTGGAAGCTCCTGGGGTTCCATACGGGAAGAAAAGTCGAGCTGGCACAGCCACCAGGTTAGATTGGAGAAAACAAAAAAGGCTCCCCGAAATTTCTAGAGGAGCCCGTCTTGTCCGTTTGACTTAACTAGTCCATCGCGTCTGTAGACGCGGAAAACGCGTTCCTTCCTGCGGCCTTTTCCTCCGACTAGGGTTTTGCCGGCTTTTTCGGCGCCCCTGTTTTTGGCGTCTCTTTTGCCGTGCCCCCCCTGCTCAGAAGCGTGAGTGCATCCTTCGCATTGAAGGGGAAGCGCCGAACCGACTGCTCACCGGTGGTGCTTAAGGTGACGTCCACGCGCCGATTGTTGGCCAGCCGAACCGTCAAAAGGTTCTTCAGGATCTTCTGTTTTTCCTCTGGCGCCAACTGGTCTTCCTGTTCGATCA
>Ga0307477_10002621_pt1 | contig 13778 bp, 14 predicted proteins | sample atmos_gasesECM2C_FD_203316 | JGI IMG/M metagenome (GOLD analysis project Ga0307477, IMG submission 203316) | Hardwood forest soil microbial communities from Morgan-Monroe State Forest, Indiana, United States - atmos_gasesECM2C_515 | ecosystem: Environmental > Terrestrial > Soil > Temperate...
CCAGTCCTCGAGCCGCAGCCGGCAGCCGACGTGCGTACCGTCGTCGCTCAGGGCGACGACGCCCGGACCGTGAGGAAGGTCAAGCGTGCGCCGGTACGTCGAATCGACCAGCTCCTCGACGCCGGGCACGGCTCGCGCTCCAAGAAACTCCAGCACACCTCGCAGCTCGATCGGGCGTCGGAACGACAGTCGCAGCGCCACTGACCCGGGCACGTGCATGGCGCCCGCCGAGCTGCGCCGGCGCAACTCCGTCGGCGTCGAGGCGAACACCTCGCGCACGGTGTCGTTGAACTGGCGGATGCTGGCGAAGCCGGCCGCGAACGCGACGTGGGCGAAGGAAAGATCGGTCGTCTCGATCAAGGTCCGGGCGGCGTGAGCCCGCTGGGCTCGGGCCAGGCCCAGCGGTCCGGCACCGACCTCGGCCATCAGAACGCGATGCAGATGCCGTTCGCTGTAGGCCAGCCGCCGGGCCACGCCACTCACACCTTCACGGTCGACCACTCCGTCCGCGATGAGGCGCATGGCTCGGGCCACGGCGTCAGCTCGGGAATTCCACTCGGGGGAACCGGGCGTGGCGTCGGGCCGGCAGCGCTTGCACGCCCGGAACCCCGCGGCTTGCGCGGCCGCGGCACTCGGGTGGAAGCGGACGTTGGCCCGCTTGGGCGTCAGCGCCGGGCAGCTGGGCCGGCAGTAGATCCCGGTCGACGTGACCGCGGTAAAGAACCAGCCGTCGAAGCGGGCGTCGCGGCTCGAGACGGCTCGGTAGCAACGGTCGAAATCGGGGAGCACTCCGCCATCGTCCCAGACCCGCGCCTGCCCTGCTAGCGGAAATCGGACATCAGGAGCGCGGGCTAAGCCGTCTGCCTAAGGCCAAAGCGGCTGGGGAACCTCGAACCCCACCGGCTCGCCCCACCGGTTGCGGAACGACACCTCGTGCACCGGACGGCGGGCAGCGACACCCCAGCGACCGGTGGGATATCCGAACGAGACGCAGCCCGCCATGACCCAGGCCTCGCCGGTCGGCACGCCGAGGATCTCCAGACATTCGGGGCCGTGGAAGAACCCCATGACCGTCGTGAGGGCACTCCCGACCCCTTCGGCTCGAGCCGCCAGCTGCGCGTTCCACAGGGCCGGGAAGATCGACCCGCCGGTCGGATCGACTCGCACAAAGCCAAAGAGGAACAAGGGCACCTGCTCGAAATGGTCGGCCAGGTGTTGGGCCGAGCGCACGACTCGCATCATCGCCTTGCTGTCGTCGCTGCCGGGATCGGCCTCAGCCGCGGCGATCCGCGGTGCGTACACGGTCTTCCAGAGCTGGTCGATGCTGTCGCGGTACAGCGGCCCGAGGCTCGCTTTGACCGACGAGTCGTCGACGAGCAGGAACCGCCACTCCTGCGCGTTGCCGCCGGTCGGCGCCCGGACGGCGGCGTCGAGGATCCGGGCCTGCACGTCGTCGGGAATGGGGTCCGCCCGCACCCTTCGCATGGCCCGGGTGGTGTACAGGGCCTCTCGCACCTCCATGAACATGCTCCTTCGGTCAGCCAGTAGTTGTCGACGGGGCCGCGGTCGATGGCGGGGACGGCGCGTGGTCGCGCAGCGCGTCGGCCACGGCCCGCACCTCGGCCGGGTCGACGCCCTCGATGGTGATGGACGAGTTGGGGTTGATGGGAACCAGCAGCCGGGTGAGGTCGAGGCCAAGCTGGAGATAGGCGGTCCGTCCCCCGCGAAGGGAGATCTTGGTGCCGGTCGGGGTCTGGCCCGAGCTGTTGTAGTCGACGGTGACGAGACCGTCGGAGCCGGACCGGTAGAGCAACGTGGTCGTGACCTGCAACGAGCTGGACAGCGCCTCGACCCGCACCCAACCGCCGTCGAAGCGCAGACTGGCCGGAGGATCGAGCTGCGGATCAAGCTTGGCGCGCGACGCGTCGCTGAGGCCGGTGGCCTTGACCACCGACACCCTGCGATCCGCGGCCGGAGCCGGGGTCGGGACGAAGGTGGCGCTGGTGATCGTCGGGTTGGGGTCGAACATCGAGGCCCGCTTGGTTTGAGCCAGTTTGCCGTTCAGCGTCCACCGGTAGCTGAGCATCACTCCGCTCGAGTCGAGGCAGATGTCGACGTGGTTGGACGACGTCGCCTTGGTCAAGGCACTACCGACGGGACCGCCCGTGCGCACCACGGTGCACATCCGTCCCACGATCGTGTCGTGGCCGATGACGCGTGCTTCGCCAATATGGAGGCCTGCGGCCAACCCGAGGGCGGGCTGGGGATCGTCGCTCGCGCGTTGCGGGGCGGGGTTGATGAGGCCCCATCCCCGGTCGTTGAACACCCAAAAACCGTCGTCGTTGGTGAGGTCACCGCTGATGGGCTTGGTGCCGTCCTTGGTGAGCGACAGCGCGTGATACGGACGCTCGACGGTGTCGTCTTCGACCCTCACCACGTTGCCCTGGAACGTCTCGTCGTACACCACGTGATACGCGTGCACCGGGGTGATGGGAGGCAGCACTCCGGGCCCGGGTTGGAGGGCATTGCGCACGAGCCGCACGCCGCCGAGGACGGCGGCCACGGCGGCGACGATGACCACGACGCGCCCACTCCAGCGCCGAACGGCCCGCCAGCGGCGGGCGCGACGTTCGCGCCGTTCGGCCCGCAAGCGGCGCTCGGCTCGTATGCGGGTTCGCTCGTCGGCTCGACGCCGCGCCCGATCTGACGATTTGGTGGGCATGTGGCCCGGGACGCTACCGCCGAGGGGGTCCTAGCATGCGGTCGGTGGCGACTCGCATCGGTCCCGGCGTGCTCGAGATCGATACCCGGCTGGGCGGCTGGGACCGGGTGACCGCCGGCTACCTGATCGAAGGTCCCGCTCCCGTTTTAATCGAGACAGGAAGCCAGTCGTCCGTGCCCGTGGTGCTTGCCGCACTCGATGACCTGGGCGTCGGGGCCGCCGACCTGGCCGGGATCGTGGTCACCCACATCCACCTCGATCACGCCGGTGGCGTCGGCGACCTGGCGCGCGCCTTCCCCAGTGCGACCGTGTATGTGCACGCCAAGGGTGCCCGCCATCTCGTCGACCCCTCCAAGCTGGTGGACTCAGCCGCTCGGGTCTACGGCGACCTGCTCGACTCGCTTTACGGACGGCTCGACGCAACCCCGGCTGAGCGAGTGCGCGTCCTCGACGACGGCGAACGCGTCGTCGTCGGTCCCGGGAACGAGTTGGTCACGGTCGACTCACCCGGGCACGCCAAGCATCATCTGGCTCTGCACCACGAGGGCGACGCCGGAAGCGGGATCCTGTTCGCCGGCGACGCCGTGGGCGTGCGCCTCCCAGGCGGCGGCGTCCTCCGGCCGGCCACCCCGCCGCCGGACTTCGACCTTGACCAGGCCCTGCGTTCGCTCGCGCGCTTCTCCGCTCGCCATCCGGTCGGGATCGCCCTCGCTCATTACGGCCTGCTCACTCAACCCGACGACCTCCTGGCCGAGGCCGACGGCACCCTGCGGGCGTGGGTGGACGTGGCCACGCAGGCGTGGAAGACCGGCACGGACATCGCCGAGGCCCTCGAGCGGGCCTTCGCCCACGACTTCGACGGCGTGACCAACGACCAGCGCACCAAGCTCGAGACACTCAACGGCGTGCATTCCAACGCCGCCGGGCTTCGGCGCTGGCTCGACCAGCAGGCCCCCGAGGTGCCCGTCTAGCCCTGGAGATCGATGCGCTCGGCCGGGAAGCCCTGCTCGCGCAGCCGGGCCAAGGCAGCCAGCGCTTGATCGAGATCGACCACCTCGATCGTCAACTCGACCTGCACGGTGCTAATCGAAAGGTCGGCCAGCAGCCGGCTGTGGCGGACCTCGACGATGTTGGCGCCTTCGGCCGCGAGAAGCCCGGCCACCAGGGCCAGCCCGCCGGGCCGATCGTCTACCGACACGCGGATGGTGACGAGGCGCCCGGCGCGGGCCAGTCCGCGAAGCAGCACCGCCGCGAGGAGGCGCGGCTCGATGTTGCCGCCCGTGATGACGACGCCGACCGTGCGCCCCGCGAAGCGCGGCGCGTGAGCGTGAAGCGCCGCCAGCCCGGCCGCGCCCGCGCCTTCGGCGACGGTCTTCTCCACCTCGAGGAGCATCCCGATGGCCATCTCGAGGTCGGCCTCGCTCACCAGGACGACGTCGTCCACCCGCGCCTCGATCACCTGACGGGTGAGCACGCCTGGTTGGGCCACGGCGATGCCCTCGGCGATCGTGGGTCCACCCTGGACTCCGAGCCCGGCGGTCAGGCTGGCGTACCGGTCGGCCTGCACGCCAACGACGTCTACGTGTGGGGCCAGCGCCTTGACCGCCGTCGCCACTCCGGAGATCAGGCCGCCTCCCCCGACCGGAACAAGGACGGTGTCCAGCTCGGGATGGTCGGCCAGTAGCTCCAACCCGACCGTTCCCTGTCCGGCCATCACCAGCGCGTCGTCATACGGGTGCACGAAGGTCAGGCCGCGTTCCGCGGCCAGCCGGCGAGCCTCGCCCTCGGCACTGGCGAGGTCGTCACCGAACTGCACCACCTCGGCCCCGAGCACCCGCGTCCGCGACACCTTGAGCGCAGGAGTGAGGGCGGGCATGACGATCACCGCGTGAATGCCCAGGCGGGCAGCGTGATGAGCCACGCCCTGCGCGTGGTTGCCGGCCGACATGGCCACTACGCCGCGCCGGCGCTGATCGTCATCGAGCGACAACAGCTTGTTGAGGGCTCCGCGCTCTTTGTAGGAAGCGGTGAACTGCAGGTTCTCGAACTTCACCACGACGGTGGCGCCGAGCAGGTGGCTCAACGTGTGAGACGTCGAGCTGGGCGTGCGCACCACGCCCCCGGCGATGCGGGCCGCCGCCGCCTCGACGTCGGCCAGTTCGATGGGAAGAGGAGCCACGTGGTCACTCTGCCAGAGGGCTCAACCGCTGGTGGCCATCCACTCCCTATAGGCGCCCTCGTCATAGGCGTCGAAGAACGCGCCCAGCGTCGTCAGCATCTGCTCGAACGACGGGGCCGCGAACAGCACGGGCTGGTAGTGGGCGATGTCGTAACCCATCGTGCCCATGGCGCCGACATCGAACGTCAGGATCTCGGCGTCCCGGAACACGTCGATCTCGCCGAACGAGCTGAGCAACCCGGCGCCGTAGGCTCGCAGCTCGCCCTCCTCCCACACCACACCAAACTCGAGGCTGAACCAGAACACACGGCTGAAGAACTCCAGCGCGGCATCGCTTTTGGCCCGCTGCGACGCGGCGCCGGCGCGTTCATAGAGATCGGCGAACCGGGGGCTGGCCAGCATGTTGGCGTGACCGATGATCTCGTGCACGATGTCCGGCTCGGGTGTGTAGAACGGCACCGAGTGGTGGCGGATGTACTGCGTCGACAGGAAGCGCCGCTCGGCCAGCGCCCCGTAGAATTGTCGGGTGGGAACGAGCCCGGGCACGGGCTCGATGCGGAACCCGGTGAGCTCCTCCACCCGCTCGCTCACCTCGCGCAGCTGGGGCACGCGCCGATCCGGGAGATGCAGACGCGCCGCACCTCGCCGATACTCCGCGCAGGCGGCCCGCTGGTGCTTGACCCCGAGCTCGGCCGACACGATCCGCCACACCTCATCTTCCTCGGGCGTGTAGGAGACGTCAGGGATCGGCTGACCTGACCGATACTGGCGGCCCACTTGAGCGATGGTCGCCCGGCGGGCGAGATACTCCGGGTCCGACACTCCCGGGTGGTCAGCCGCCAGCTCGACGGTAGCGACGTCCGCTGCTCTGCGCATGCCACCACCAGTGTGACGCACCTGCGGGGCTACCGGGCGCGCCAAATGCCACCACGGAGTCGAGCGGGGACGACGACCGCAGTCAGGCGGGCCAAGAACGGCCAGCGAATTTCCGACGCCGCCCACCGGCGCCAGCAACAATGCCAGCGTGTACATCTCCGCCAAGGTCGATTACGCGACCCGCGCGTTGCTGACCTTGGCCGCGCACGACGGCGGTCCTCTCCGAGCTGAAGCGTTGGCCGACGCCCAGCAGCTCCCGGTCAAGTTCCTCGAAAACATTCTCAACGAGCTCCGACGGGCCGGCCTCATCACCAGCCAGCGCGGCGCCGACGGGGGCTATCGCCTGGCCCGGCCGGCGGCGGAGATCACCGTCGCCGACGTCTTCCGGCGCGTCGAGGGACCGCTGGCCGAGATTCGAGGCGAACGGCCGGAATCCACTAGCTACGACGGCGCCGCCCGCCACCTGCAATCGGTGTGGGTCGCGGTTCGGGCCAGCCTGCGCGACGTGCTCGAGTCCGTGACGCTCGCCGACGTGGTGACCGGTGAGCTGCCCCCGGCCGTCGCCGAGCTACTCGAGCGTCCGGGCGCGTGGGAACGTCGACCGCTCGGGTAGGGTCGAAGACCATGGAGATCAAGGAACTCGGTCACCTGGTCTTGTATGTGCGCAATGTCGAGCGCTCGGCCGCCTTCTACCGTGACGTGCTCGGCTGGCGACAGCTCCCCCTCGATGGTGCCATGCCGGGCGCGGCGGCGTTCTCGAGTGGCCGGACCCATCACGAACTGCTGCTCATCGAAGTGGGTGAGGATGCACCCAGCCCGCCGCAAGGGCGCCGGGTCGGGCTCTACCACTTCGGCCTCAAAGTCGGCGACACCGATGACGAGCTGCGCGACGCACTGGCCCAGCTGCAAGCTGCGGGCGTGGCCATCGTCGGCGCGACGGACCACACCGTAACCCACAGCCTCTACATCCTGGATCCTGACGGCAACGAGATCGAGCTGTACATCGACGTGGCCGGCGTTGACTGGGTCCACAACCCCCAAGCGGTGATGGCACCACTGCGGCCTCTGCGCCTGTAAGCCCCGGGATGGCACGGGCGGCGCAGTCGCCCGGCCTACCCTTCCTGCGTGCAATCCACGGGTTGGCGTCAGCCGGGAACCTTCTCGCGCGCTCGGGCCCGGCGGCGCCGTCAGCTTCGCCTGGCCCGCACGATCATCGTCACCGTGCTGCTCATCGCCACCATTGTCGTGGTCACCCACCAGGGCGGGCACCACCCCAAGGTGACGGCGCGGGCGGGGGCGGGCGCGACATCCACGACAGCACCGACGACGTCACCGCCGCCCACGGGATTGCACGCCGTGATGGCCGGATGGCAACTTCCCGCGGCGCGCTCGCGCGCAGTTGCCATCGTCCAGAGCCAGGCCGTGCTGGTCCTCGGCGGGCTGGACGCGACGTCACGATCAACGCGCGGCGTGACCCAGATCGACCTCGCATCCGGCGCGGCGCAAACGCTAGGTGCGCTGGGCGCCCCAGCCCACGACTCAGCGGGAGCGATGCTCGGGCCTTCCATCCTCATGTTCGGGGGCGGTGAGGCGACGACCATCGCGACCGTGCAGAGCTACACCGCACCGGGCCCTGGTCACATCGTCGGCGCCCTGCCGCAGGCCCGTTCGGACCTGGTCGCGGTTGGCGTCGGCGACCGCGCCATCGTGCTGGGTGGCTTTGACGGCGTGCGCGCTACTCGCGACATCCTGGCTACGACCGACGGGATCCACTTCCAGGTGATCGGCCAGCTGCCCGAAGGCGTTCGTTACGCAGCGTCGGCGCTGGACGGCACGACCTTGTACCTGTTCGGTGGAGAGCTCAACGGTCAGGCGACACGCACCATCCAGGCCGTCGACACGACATCGGGTGCCGCCCGCGTCGCCGGACATCTGCCCGTCGGGCTTACCCAAGCCGCGGCCGTGGTGGTCAACGGATCCATCTTCTTGCTCGGTGGCCGCATCGGCGGATCGGTCACCAATGCGATCTCCCGCTTCAACCCCAGCGACGGATCGGTCACTCCGGCCGGAACGCTTCCGTACCGGGTGGCGGTCGCCTCGGGGGTTGCGTCCGGGAGCACGGCCTACCTGATCGGTGGCGAAACACCCAACGCGCGCGGGACGGCTGCCAATCCGACGACCTCGGTGGTGGTGCTCACCCCGGCGTAGGTCGGCGAGCGGTCCGGGCCAGGAAGTCGACTACGGCCGCCGCCACCGCCTCGGCGTGGGTGAACACACCGAGATGGCTGGCCCCGGCCAGCTCGAGGAAATGGGCGCCAGGGATCATCCCCGCCGCCTGGCGGGCCCGTGCCGGAGGGGAGTCGACGTCGTGCTCGAACGCCAGCACGAGACACGGCACCGAGATCGAGGGCCATCGTTTGGTTCGTTCGGTGTCGAGCGACCAGGCCAGCGCCGCTTCGTACTGGCCGAGTCGGCCGGGGTTGGGCCAACTCGGGAGCTCGCCGATCAGGCTCATCCAGAGATCGACCACAGCGTCGTCCTGGAGCTCATGGTTGGGCAGATAGCGCATCGTCTCCACCGCGTTGAACCAGGCGGGAAGCTCGGAATCCAGTCGCGCCAGATCACGTTCGACGGTCGTGATGGCCTTCTCCCACGACGTTCCGACGTTGCAGCTTCCGATGAACACGGCGGCGAGCACGCGTTGCGGGTGCCGATAGGCGATCGTTTCGGCCACCCATCCGCCCATCGAGTACCCGACGAGGGCGACCCGCTCGAAGCCGAGATGGTCGATCAGCCCGAGGGTGTCCTCGACCATGTCATCGATCGAGTACGGGGCCGGCGGGGACGACGACGGCTCAACACCGCGATTGTCGAACGTGACCACGCGGTAGCCGGCGGCGACGAGGGCGGGGACCATGCCGAGCTGCCAGGCACCGGCGGGCTGGCTGAGCCCGCAAATGAGCACAGCGGGCGGACCAGCGTCGGGTCCCGACACGTCATACGCGATGGTCACGCCGTCAAGTTCGACTTGCTCCATCGCGACATCATCCCCGCACGAGCAACTCGCCGGCCAGCGCGGGATCAAGATTGCGGCCGGTGATCATGAGCGCCGTCGGTCCGGGCCCGGCGGCGACCTGCCCACTCAGCAGCGACGCGACGGCGGCCGCGCCGGACGGCTCGACGACGAGTCCATGATGCAAAGAGAGGAACGTGACCGCTTCCCGCAAGGCCGTCTCTGCCACGCCGGCCAAGGGCGCACGCAAGCGGGAGATGATCTCGACGGTGACAGAGCCCGGCTCGAGGTTCCCAGCCAACCCGTCGGCGATGGTCGGGCCAATGGGCGCGGGCACAACCCGGCCGGCGGCAACCGACGCGCTCACCGCCCGGGACGCGTCGGCCTCCACACCTTGGACGGAGACATCCGAGCGAGATGAGACCGCCAGGGCCAGCCCGGCGAGAAGGCCGCCGCCGCCGACCGGGGCCACGATCGTGGTGAGCCCCACGACCTGGTCGAACAACTCGAGCGCGGCCGTGCCCTGGCCGGCGATGACATCGGGGTCGTTGTAGGGGGAGATGAAACGGGCACCGTTGTCGGCCTGTTCGAGGGCGTACGCCTCCGCCTCGTCAAAGGTCTGGCCGTGAGCGACGACCTCGATGCGTCCCGGCTCGGTTAGGCGCTCGAGGGCGTCGCGTTTGCAAGGCGAGGCCGTGACCGGCACCACGATGGTGGCGACCATGCCCAAACGCGACGCGGCGAAGGCCACGCCGAGCCCGTGGTTGCCCGCGGAGGCCGTGATCAACGGAACATCCGGAGCTTGGGCCGCGGCGACGGCGACGGCCACGATGGCGCCCCGCACCTTGAACGAGCCGGTCGGCTGCTCGGTTTCGAGCTTCAACACGACGCCCGGACCGAGCGCAGGGCTGGCGAGCACGGGGGTCGGCGCGAGATGGTGCCGAACCGTCTCAGCCGCGGTCAGCACGTCTCGAGCCGTAGGGACCCGAACGGCCCGAAAATTCATCCCTGAACGCTACTCAGAGCTACCGGTCAGTCCCACCCTACCGATCATGAAAGGGATGAAAGGGTGGCCAAAACGGGAAGCCGCCCAGAGAGGGGCATCATGACCGGACGAATCGGAAACAAGCGTCGGCCGGTCGCGTTGATGATGGCCGCTGGCCTCGGTCTCGGTCTGGCCGCGCCCTCGTCGGCACTGGCGCAAGTGACGCTGCCGGTGACGGTGCCGCTCGTCGGCCAGGTGACAGTTCCGTCGGTGCCGGTCCCGGCGACGATCCCCGTTCCCGTGACGGTGCCGGTGACGGTTCCGGTGACGGTGCCGCCGGTCGTTCCCACCCTCACCGTCCCCCCGAGCGTGCCCGCGGTGACCGTACCCTCGGTGACCCTGCCGTCGCTTCCCAACGTGACGCTGCCGCCGGTGACCCTGCCGGCCATCACGTTGCCGACCCTGCCGATCACGCTGCCGGGGTTGCTGAGCGGTAAAGGCAGCGCCGCGGGTTCGTCGGGCGCAACCCCGGCCGGGGCCAAACCGTCGACCGCGGGCGGGGCCGGAGGCGGAGGGACCGGGGCGTCTTCCGGCGGCTCACCCACCGGCTCCTCAGGCGCCACCCCAACCGGCTCGTCGGGTAGTACCGGCCGGCGCTCCACCACGGGGGGCGGGACGCCAGCCGTTCCCGCCGTCCAGTCGCCGGCGACGGCCTTGATCGCTCACCATTCGACGACGTCGCTGCTGCGGGTGGCCGCCATCACGTTGGCCATTGCCCTACTCGTGGTGGTGGGCAGTGGCCAGCTCCTGTGGGCCCGCCGCACCTGGGCGGCCTAGAAGAGTTCTCTAACCGCGTCCGGTACTCACCGGCCGTCTCGACGGGGTCGGGGGTTCGGCGAGGCGCACGGCGCTCAGCGCGGCCACCAGCATCACGGCGCCGATAGCCACGGAGACCGCGACCATCACGTGGCGATCCGTGCCCGCGGTCAAGCCGTGGAGGGTGGCCACGGCAAACAGCGGAAAGCTGGCCATGTGCACCCCACGCCACACGTTGCGAGGCAACCGCGCCCGGGCCAGTGACGTGAGTTCGACAGCGAGCAACAGGTACATGGCCGTGACACCCCACGCCACTGCACCCGGGTGCCATGCGCTGGCGAAGGGCACGAGCACGTCGACCGGCGTGAACGTGACGTACCTGTCGAGGAGAATGGCGGCGACATGGACTCCGGTGAAGATCGTGGCCAGGCCGCCCAGGTAGCGATGGAGGTCGAGCAGCCACGCCGGCCGAGGTCGCTTGCCGAAGATCTTGGTGGACATGAGCAGGCCCCACACGACGGCCAGCGTCAGCAAGGCCCACGCCACCATGCCGGCCGAGCGGGCCAAGTACCACGGGAAGCGGCCACCCATCGGTCAGCTCCCGCGGCTGAACGTCTGGGGGTAGCTCGGCGCGCCTGAGCCCAGCGGTGAGGCGGGCACCGCGCTGCCAAAGTCGTCGGCCGGGGTGACCGAGCTACCGCCTTGGGCGGTGGATGCCGACGGCGCGGTGGACGCCGACGGCGAGGTGGACGCCGACGGCGCGGTGGTGCTGGCCGAGGCGTGGGCCGCGAGGAGCCCGGTCAGCCCGATGGTGGCCGCCAGACTGCCCGCCAGCGCCACGACGCGGGCCCGCTCGGCGGGATGGTGGCGCGGCGTCACGGACATGCTCATCAGTGTCGACCCGCACCCTCGCGCCGCGCTGCGCGGCGGCTGTGGGTCAGCTGAGAACTGGAGCCACCCGGTTCACAGGTAGCTCACAGCCGGCTCTCGGCTGTCCGGCACCGATGCGTGCCACGCTGGAGGCCTGGCAACAGGAAGGTAAGGCGCGTGGCTCAAGCTCTCCCCCGAACGCAAGTGCTGGTCGTCGACGACGAACCGTCCATCGTCGACGCGGTCGCGACCACGCTCCGCTACGAAGGCTTCGAGGTCCGGGAGGCCCGCAACGGACGGGCGGCGCTGGCCGCGGCCCAGGAGGATCCTCCGGACCTCATCGTGCTCGATGTCATGCTCCCCGACCTCGACGGGATCGAGGTAACCCGCCGGCTGCGCTCCGACGGGATCCGCGTTCCGGTGCTGTTCCTCACCGCCCGCGACAGCCTCGACGACAAGATCGCCGGGCTGACCGTCGGCGGCGACGACTACGTGACCAAACCGTTCTCGCTAGCCGAGGTCGTGGCCCGGGCCCGGGCCATCCTGCGCCGCACCCAGGTCGAAACCGAGCAGGACGGAAGGCTGGCCTTCGCCGACGTCGTGCTCGACGACGACAGTCATGAGGTCTGGCGCGCCGGGACACCGGTGCACTTGACGGCCACGGAGTTCAACCTGCTCCGGTTCTTCCTCCTCAACCCTCGCCGGGTGCTGTCCAAGTCTCAGATCCTCGACAACGTCTGGCATTACGACTTCGACGGTGACGCCAGCGTGGTCGAGACGTACGTCAGCTATCTCCGCAAGAAGCTGGAGAAGCTCGGCCCCCCCCTCATCCACACCATCCGCCTTGTCGGGTACGCCCTCCGGGAACCTGGCACGGAGTCGTAGGTTGTCGCTGCGCACCAGGCTGCTGCTCGCGGTCAGCGCGGTAGCCCTGGTCGCCTTCGTGGTCGCGGACATCGCGACCTATCGGTTCCTTCAGTCGTTCCTGTACGACCGGATCGACCAGTCCCTCGAGGCCGACCACATCCCGTTCGAACGGGCGTCGTTCGGGCCGAACCGCGGCGTCGACGTGGCGCCCGGCATTGCTGTCCAGATCCGGGACGGCTCCACCGGCGCCATCCTGCAGGAGCACCCCTACTACCGTCCGGGCGGCGCCGGCTTCACGCCAAAATTGCCAACCGTCGTCACCGGGCTCAAGAGCACCAACGGCGACGATCCGCACACCTATCTCACGGTCAGCTCCGCAGAGGGGAACGGGCCCCGCTTCCGGGTCAGGGTCTCAGTCCTCCCGGATGGTTCCGAGCTCGTACTGGGCGAGGCGTTGACGGACACCACCGACACGCTCAACCGGCTGCTCCTCATCGAGCTGGCCGTGACCGCCGCCGCCCTGGCGGCCGCCGTCGGGTTGGGCTGGTGGTTGGTGCGGGTGGGGCTGAGCCCCCTCGGCGATGTTGAGCGCACCGCCAACGCCATCGCCACCGGGAAGCTCGACGAGCGCGTGCCCGGCGAGACCACCGCTACCGAGGTCGGCCGGCTTTCTGTAGCCATCAACACCATGCTCGGCCACATCGAGGACGCCTTTGCCGAACGCGACGCGACCGAGGCTGAGCTGCGCCGCTCCGAAGAACGCCTGCGCCGGTTCGTGGCCGACGCCTCCCACGAGCTGCGCACGCCTCTCGCGGCCGTGTCGGCCTACGCCGAGCTGTTCGAGCGCGGCGCGCGGGAGCGGCCCGAGGATCTGGCCCGGGTGATGACGGGCATCCGCACCGAGACGGGCCGGATGGGACAGCTCGTTCAGGACCTGCTCCTGCTCGCTCGTCTCGACGACGGCCGGCCGCTCGAACGCAAGCCGCTCGAGCTGGTCTCCCTGGTCGCCGAGGCCATCGAGACGGCCAGAGCCGTGGGACCCGAGTGGCCCTTGACCCTCGTGGCCGATCAGTCCGTTGACGTCGTCGGGGACGCGACGCGGCTGCGTCAAGTGCTCGACAATCTGTTGGCCAACGTGCGGGTCCACACGCCGCCTGGAACCGCGGCCAGGATCCGGGTGACGACCGACGGCCGTGAAGCGATCGTCGAAGTCGCCGACAACGGCCCCGGACTCCGTCCCGAGGAGACCGGCCGCGTATTCGAGCGGTTCTACCGGGCCGACCCGTCGCGCTCGCGCCAGCACGGCAGCACAGGCCTGGGCCTCGGCATCGTCGATGCCATCGCCGCCGCCCACGGTGGGTCGGTGGCGGCCTCGACCACGTGGGGCGGGGGCGCCACCTTCACGCTGCGCCTTCCCGTCGGCGTAGCCGTCCCCGCCCCGCCCGCTGTC
>Ga0307477_10002622_pt1 | contig 13777 bp, 9 predicted proteins | sample atmos_gasesECM2C_FD_203316 | JGI IMG/M metagenome (GOLD analysis project Ga0307477, IMG submission 203316) | Hardwood forest soil microbial communities from Morgan-Monroe State Forest, Indiana, United States - atmos_gasesECM2C_515 | ecosystem: Environmental > Terrestrial > Soil > Temperate...
GTTGTTGTTGTCGTGCACGGATTTGTTCATGAACACCCAGCACGAGTAGGTGTGGGTGATCGGGCTGGTCCCGTTGTTCGGACAGGCGCCGTCCTGAGGCGCGGGCCAGTCGTCGTTGTTGAGCGCCCCCGCCGTGAACCCTCCCCGGTTGTGGTCGAACTCGGAGTTCTCGATCACCACGCTCCCGCCGGCGTTGGTCCCCGAGTAGCCCTGGGCCGAATACTGGGAGTGGACCTGGTTGATGGTCTGGTTGCACACCTGCTGGCACGCTCCGACGTAGAAGTTGGAGTCGCTCATGTTGCTCGCGTACATGACGTCCCACCGACCACCGCTGGCGTTGCTCGAGAAGATCCCGTAGGAGGCGGCGCTGTCGGGGTGGCTGGAGTCGTAGTAGGTGGACGTGGCGGTCAGGTAGGACCCGTAGAAGTCGTGCAGCCCGATCTGACCGCCGCCGTCGCCCCCGTTCCACCAGATCTCGTTACCCGCGGCCCCTGACCCGCTAAGGAAGTTGCAGGCGGTGAGGTTCTCGACGCTGACGCCGTCGGTCTTCCACACCAGGATGCCGTTGCGCCCGAGCGGACCACTGCTGCCCGAGCCGGGGACGCCGAAGTCCTGGTTGGCCTGGGCGCGAGAGCACTGGGGCGATCCGGGCTTGGTTCCGTCGACCACGACCGCGTTGCGGTCCATGCCGCGCAGGTGGATCCCCGGGGTGGAGATGACGACGCCCGCGGGCGTGCGCGCGGGCTGCGGACCCCGGTTTGCGCGGCGGTCTGCCTGCTCGTGGTAGTCGCCCGGGCCGACCAGGATCCAGTCCCCCGGCTGGGCGGCGTCCAGCGCGGCCTGGATCGAGCTGTATTGCCCCGCGATGCCGGCGTAGGTGCCGACCAGCAGCACTCGCGGCGCGGCGGCCGCGGCCCGGGCCCGGGTCCTCGCGGACCCATGCCGGCCGGTCCCGCCCCCGCCCCCGGCCCCGCCAGACTGCGCCAGCGCAGTGGCGCCGGCGAGCACGCCCAGGACGGCCGCCACGCAGCCAACCCTCACAACCAAGCCCAGCGGGATCCTCATCCCATCCTTCCCATTCGCGGGCAGCGTACTCCGGTAGCCCGCGGCGCGCATCAATATTCGCGCATCGGCAGAATTGAGGGGGGAATGCGGGTGCTGATCGTCGACGACGACACGCGGGTGCGCGCCCTCGGGCTTGATCCCGGGCCGGGCCCTGCGGGTGCCGATGGCTGAGCCCCCCCGGAACCGAGAACGCCGGCGAGACCACACTGGGCCCGAGCTGCGGCTGCTGGTCGAGACCGTGCCCGACTACGCGATCTTCCTGCTCGACCTCGAGGGCAGGGTGGCGTCGTGGAACAAGGGCGCGGAGCGAATAAATGGATATCGCCGGGAGGAGATCCTCGGCCAGCACTTCTCGATCTTCTACACGCGCGAGGACGTGGCCAGGAACCACCCCGCGGAGGAGCTTCAGATCGCGGCTCGCGAGGGACGGTTCGAGGAGGAGGGCTGGCGGGTGCGCCAGGACGGGTCCCTGCTTTGGGCCAGCGTGGTCATCGTCGCCCTCCGCGACGCGCATGGGGCGCTGACCGGCTACGGCAAGGTCACGCGGGACCTGACCGAACGGCGCCGGGCCCAGGAGGAGGTCGAGAGTGCCTACAAGGAGCTCTCCCGCTCGAACGCCGAGCTCGAGCGCTTCGCCGGTTCAGCGGCCCACGACATGGCCGAGCCGCTGGCCACGGTGGCCGGCTTCGCGGACCTGCTGGCCGGCGTGTACGCCGACTCGCTGCCGGCCGAGGCCCGGCAATACCTCGACGAGATCATGGCGGCCGCCACCCGCATGCGCCACCTCATCGACCGGCTGCTCACCTACGCCCGGGCGGGCGCCCCGCCCCCTCGGAGCGAGTCGGTGGCGCTGCCCGACGTGGTGCACCACGTCCTGTCCAGCCTGACCACCCCCATTGAGCGCCGGGGAGCCGAGATCCGGGTGGCCCTGCCCAGCGACGCCCGGGTCCTGGCCGACGCCGACGGGGTCGAGCTCGTGCTCCAGAACATGATCTCCAACGCCCTGAAGTTCGGCGACCCGGTCAAGCCCGAGATCGAGGTCGCCGGCCGGCGCGGAGACCAGGGCTGGCAGGTGTCGGTGAGCGACAACGGGATCGGGATCGCGCCCGCGCAGCAAGATCTCGTCTTTCGGGCCTTCCACCAGCTCAACCACCGGGAGGCCTACCCCGGCACCGGGCTCGGGCTGGCGATCTGCCAGCGGATCGTGGAGAGCAACGGCGGCCAGATCGGGGTCGACTCCGAGCTGGGCAAGGGCAGCCGCTTCTGGTTCACCCTCCCTGACGGGTGAGCGCATGCGCGCTCGGGCGCGGGGGTGGGGCGGCCGGCGTCCCCCCCTCCACGCGCACCGGACTCGGCCGGGCGATGAAGTAGCCCTGGGCGTAATGGACGCCAAAGTCACGCAGCAGGTCGAGCGTGGCGGCGTCCTCCACTCCCTCGGCGATGGTGCGCTGCCCGAATCCCGCGGCGATGCTGACGATGGCCTCGACCACCCGGCGGTCGGCCGAGTTGCGGGCCAGATCGCGCACGAACTCCATGTCGATCTTCAGATAGGTTGCGGGCACGTGCTTGAGGTAGGTAAAGGACCCGAAGCCGGTGCCGAAGTCGTCGAGGGCGAAGCCGCACCCCAGCCGGCTGAGCCTCTCCGCGAAGTCCCGCGCCTCGCTGAAGTTCGCGGCCGCCGCCGTCTCGGTTATCTCGAAGATGACGTCCGCGCCCTTGACCCCATCCTCGAGGCCCGCCGCCACGAGCTTGGTGATCTGGCGGTCGCCGATCGAGTGGGCGGACAGGTTCACCGCCACCGTGCGGCCCTGCTTGGCCAGCTCCAGGCCCTGGGCCACCACCCAGCGGTCGATCTCGTGGATGAGGCCGAAGCGCTCGGCGGCCGGGATGGACGAGCCCGGAGGGATCACGCCGCCGCGGCCGTCGTCGATGCGGACCAGCAGCTCCTCCTGGTCGAGCTCGCCCGTGCGCAGGTTGAGGATGGGCTGGGAGTGGAGCACGAGCCGGCCGGAGTCGATGGCCTCGCGGATCTCCTCCACCCAGGTCACTCCATGCTCGTTGCCGCTCGAGACCACGACCCGGTCGCGTCCCGAGTCCTTGGCCTCATACATGGCCACGTCGGCGGCCTTGAGCATCTGCTCCGCCGTCGAACACCGCACCGGATCCAGGCTCGCCGTCCCGATGCTGGCCGTGGTCCGTCGCAGGCCGTGCCACACCGTGCTGCGGAGGTGCTCGAGCAGATGGCCGGCCACGCGCTCGGCCTGGGCCGGGCCCGCGCCGGGCAGGAGCACGGCGAACTCGTCTCCCCCGAGGCGGGCGATGACATCGCCGGAGCGCAGACGCTGGCGCAGGGCGGTGGCCACCTGCCGGAGCAAGGAGTCGCCGGCAGCGTGGCCGAACGAGTCGTTGACGTGCTTGAGGTCGTCGACATCGAACACCAGGACCGAGCATTCCTCCCCCGCCGTCCGGGCCCGGCCGACCTCATTGGACAGCGCAACCTGGAAGGCGCGGCGATTGAGCAGGTCAGTCAGGGCGTCGTGGTCGGCCTGATGGCGCAGCTTGCGCTCGGCCCGAATGTGCTCGGTCACGTCGTTGACCAGCACCAGCCGGGCCGCCCGGCCCTCGAAGGCCAGGTCGTCGGCCGCGATCTCGACATCGAACAGGGTCCCGTCCTTGCGCCGATGGCGCCAGATGCGATCCCGAAACAGCTCGGAGCGGCGGTTGGACAGGGCCCGCTCTAGCTCGGGCAGCTCGGTGGGGGGCCGGATGTCCCTGATGGTCATGCCACCCAGGAGCTCCTCCCGGCTGTAGCCGTACGCGTCGATGGCGGCCTGGTTAACGTCCAGAAAGGCGAGCGTGGCGACGTCGAACACCCACATGGGGCGCGGGTTGCGTTCGAACACCAGCCGGTAGCGTTCCTCGCTGGCCCGCAGGGCCGCGGTGATGCGGCGCGCCTCGGTGATGTCCTGCACGTGGACCAGGGCATGGAAGGGACTCTCCCCGCTCAGCTGGGACAGGCTGACCAGCACCGTGGGAGGCTCGGCCGCGGCCGGCAGGCAGCGCTGCTCGAACTGGACGCTCCGGGCCCGGCCGGTGCGGATCTGACGCAGGCAGGACTCGAGCTGGCCCCGGTCCGCGGGCGCAGTGACATCGACCAGCGTGAGGTCCGCGAGCTCGGCGGGCGGGCGCCCCAGGAGCTCGCACAGAGCCGGGTTCGCCGTCTGGAAGCGACCTTCCTCGTCCACCACGGCGATGCCCATCGAGGAGGCCTCCAGCCCGTGCCGGAAGCGGCGCTCGCTGCGGCGCACGTCCTGGGTGAGCAGGCGCACCAGCACCCCCGACACCACCGCGGTGGCGATGGTCAGCCCCCAGCGGGCGGCCTCCTCGCCCCACACGTTGGTGCTGGGCCCGAGCAGCAGCACGAACCCGTAGGAGGCGGCCACCACCAGGGTCTGGAGCGCTCCCTGAGCGGGCGAGAAGAAGTAGAAGACGTACAGCGTGGCCCACAGGTAGAAGAGGGCAAACGCGCTGCCGGTGGCGTGACTGAAGTAGATCGCGCCCGAGATCACGAAGGCGATCGTCAACGCGGTGACGCACGGCAGCAGCTCACGCCTGACCCGGCCCGAGACCGCGACCAGGACCGCGGCCGTGGCGTAGGCGCAGGCGATGCAGGCGGCCACCCCCAGCTCGTCGGCCCGGGGGGAGTGGGGCAGCACCAGCCAGACCAGGGCCAGCGTGGCCCCGACCGCGTGCAGACCGGCCAGCACCCTCGCCATGAGGGCTGGGGACGGGTGGTCCGGGGTGACTGGCGCGCCGGTGGGGAACGGCGAAGTCAGGACCCGGGCGAACGCGGGCAAGGGTCTCATCGCGACTTTCGAGCGCTCTGCCGATGTTGTCGGCAGAGGGCCGGCTTCGCTTGACCCGAAGGTTCAGCCGCGCTTGCTGCGCGAGCGCCGCTTGCCCGCCTGCGCAGCGACCGCCGGGCGGCGAACCGAAGCCAGGGACAGGCCGACCGGCAGCGGGCGATAGCGCAGGATGCTGGCCAGCTCGTCGGCGGTGTCCGTGCTGAAGCCGCCGATGATCTGTCCGCCGTCAGCGGGGTCCAGACCGTTGGGCGCGGTGGAGAAGTCGACGGCGGGCACGGCCAGCAGCCGATCGTCGAGGACCAGGGCCACGTGCTGGTAGGCCTGGGGGGCAGGGACCCCGGTGCGGGCCGCCTGTTCGCCGCGCCGGACCAGGGCTCGCGTCAACCCCAGCCAGACGCGCCCCCCCGGTCCGGAGAAGTCGAACGTGACGTCGGGCTGGCCGGTCCCGTCGGGAGCGCTGTCCACCCCGGCCTGGGGATCGAGGATCTCCGCGCTCGAGATGACCGGGTTGTCGTTGAGAACGTAGTAACCCGACTCCCGTTGCCGCGACGGATCCTGAGGCCGCAGGGCGGCGACCACAGTGGTGCCCGGCCGGACCTTGACGATCCGGGTCCCGGCCGAGCGGGCCCCGCCCGCGAGCAGGCTGGCCCGGCTCGGGGCCGGACCCCGCACCACCTTCCGGGCCCCGTCGTCGACCAGGTAGAACAGGCGCCCGTTGGTGTCGTTGGGCCGCCGGATCGCCCTCCGGCGGGACGCGCGGAGGACCGCGTCGTACTCCGACAGCCCCAGATCGGCGTCGCCCGCGTCGGGTCCTCCGGTCACCGAGTCCTGGTTCGGCTGCGGCCGTCCGCGCGGGCCGAGCACGTTGGCCTCCCAGTCGTAGACGAACAGGCGCCCGCGGCTCCCCAGGTAGGCAAAGCGCGCACGGTCACTGCGGCCGGTGAATGCGCCCTGGAGATCGATCTGAAGCCGAGCGGACGCCAGGCGCATGTGCTTGACGATCAGTCCGGCGTCGGCCAGGCGCTCGCCCATGGCGGTCAGCAGCTGCATCTGCGCCGCGCGCGAGCCGGGACCGGCCAGGCGCCCGTCGAGCCGGTACACCAGCTGGGTGGTGCCCCCGGCCCGGGTGCCCGACCGCGGGCGCGAGCCCGAGCCTCCGCACCCGGCCAGGACCAGCCCGGCCAGGACCAGGACGCAGGGGGCCAGGACGAGGAAGGCCGACCGTCTCGGGTGAGCACGGAGCGAGCGGGGCATGACTACCACAACCCCTCCATGGTGGCGCAGCAGCGGATCTAAGGACGCGGGCCCGGATCGAGACCGGACGGGCCCGGAGCCGGTCCGCGCGCGCTCGGAGCCAGGCCGGCGAACCCGCCCAGCGCGACCCCCGCTCCGGCGATCGCGAGCACGAGCTGGCGCCCGCGGCGGGGCAGGTGCTGGCCCTCGAGCAGAGTCACGGCGAAGTCGGCCGCGTCCGCCACCAGCGCCGCGTGCAGCCACCGTCGCAGGGACCGCCGGTCCCCCAGGGCGGAGAGGGTGCCCACCCCGAGGACCAGGTCGCGGGCCCCCAGCGCACGGGCCAGCAGGCGCACGGCAGGTCGGTCGGCGTCGCGACCGAGCCACGGGCGCATGGCCAGTCCCGGGTGGGCCATGAACCCCGATCCGATCGCGATCCGGCAGGTGGCGGTGAAGCGGGCCAGCTCACGCCCAGGCACGTGGGCAACGGTAGCCTGCCTGCTCATTCGAGGCCAGCACGGTCGATTCCAGGCCCTGAGCCCCCGCGAGGCTTCGATCTTCGCCTGCCTGACCGATACCGTCGTGGCCCCCCGCCCGTGGCTGCCGCCCGTGTCGGACACCGACGCCGTGTCCTTCTTCGACCGGTGGCTGACGCGCTCCCCTGCTCCCCAGCGGATGGGGCTGCGCGCGCTGCTCTACCTGGTCGAGGTGGGGCCGCTCCTGGCCGGGTTCGGGCGCCGGCTGCGACGGCTCGGGGCCGCCGAGCGCATCGCCTTCGTGCACCGGGTCGAGCACGCGCGGGCGCCCCACATCCGCCAGCTGGCCAAGCTGATCAGGGGAATGGCGTTCGTCTCGTACTACGGGGACGACGCGATCATGCGCGGCCTGGGCTACGACCCCGACCGCAACCTCGAGCGCGGCCGGGCCCTGCGCGCGGCGGAGGGCAGACCGTGAGCGCCGCTGCCCCCGTCCGGCCCACCACCGGATCCGCCTATACCGACGGCCACGGGATCTTCCAGGCCAGCGTCGAGCGCATCGAGGACGGACGGCTCGTCTCCGATCGCCGAACCGTCGCGGCCGACGTGTGCGTGATCGGGGCGGGAGCGGGGGGAGCGGTGACGGCCAAGGAGCTGGCCGAGGGGGGGATGCGAGTGGTGGCCCTGGAGGAGGGCCCCCGGTTCCGGACCGACGACTACACCGCGCGCCCGCGGGAGATGACCACCGTGCTGTTCCGGGACGCCGGCCAGACGGCCACCCTGGGCAACGTGCCCGTGGTGCTCCCGCTGGGCCGGTCGGTAGGAGGGTCGACCCTGATCAATTCGGCCACCTGCTTTCGCACTCCCCCGGCCGTGCTCGAGGCGTGGGTGGGGCGATTCGGGCTCGAGGGTATGGCCCCGGCCGAGCTCGACCCCTATTTCCGCCGGGTGGAGCGCGAGCTCAACGTGGCCCAGGTTCCGGCCGAGCTGGCCGGTCGCAACGCCCTGGTGGTCAAGCGGGGCGCCGACGCCCTCGGGTGGTCGGGCGACTTCATCTACCGCAACGTGCGCGGATGCGTGGGCTCGGGCATCTGCCAGTGGGGCTGTCCCACCTCGGCCAAGCAGCACGTGGGCCTGACCTACGTGCCCCGGGCCTGGGAGGCCGGGGCGGTCACGTACTCGAGCTGCCGGGCCACCGACATCGAGGTGGCGGGGGGCCGCGCCCGGGCGGTGGAGGCCGCCACCTCGGGCGGAGGCCGCCTGCGGGTGGAGTGCGACCACGTAATCGTGTCCTGCGGCACGATCGGCACGCCCCTGCTCCTCGGTCGTCAGGGATTGGGAGGCGGCTCGGGCCAGCTGGGGCGCAACCTCACCCTTCACCCGGCCACCGGGGTCCGGGCCCTGTTCGACGAGACCATCGACATGGCGGTCGGAGTGCCCCAGTCCTACTTCATCGACGAGTTCGCCCGCGAAGGAATCATGTTCGAGGGAGCGGCCGGGCCCCCCGACTACGTGGCCATGTCGCTGCCCGTCTCGGGCGACGCTCATCGCGAGCTAATGGCCCGCTATCGCAACCTGTCGCAGTTCGGGATCATGGTCTCGGATCACTACTCGCGCGGCTCGGTGCGCGAGCGCTTCGGGGTGGTGCAGATCAGATACGACCTGCACCCCCGGGACGTGGCCACCTTCAAGCGCGGCATCGAGCTCATGTGCGAGTGCTACTTCGCCGCCGGAGCCAGGGTGGTCTACCCCCCGGTCGAGGGTCTGGACGAGCTGGGCGAGGGAGAGCTGGAGCCCCTGCGCCGCAGGCGGGTCCGGGCCACCGACCTGACCGTGCTCGCCTTCCACCCCCTGGGCACGGCGCGAGCCGACGCCCGCCCCGATCACGGCGTGGTCGACGCGGACCTGGCCCTGCGCGGGGTGCGGGGCATCCACGTGGCCGACGGGAGCGTGGTCCCCACCTCGCTGGGCGTAAACCCCCAGATCACCATCATGGCCCTGGCCACCCGCCTGGCCTATCACCTGCTGGGCGCGGCCCCTCCGCAGCACGAGCCGCACCCCGAGTCGATCGCCCACCCCCGGGTGGGCGCCCCGCCCGCCCTGAACCCGGCTCGGGACTCCGGGCCCCGGTCCCCTCGGGCCCCGGCCATGGCCGCCGGATGAGCCTGCCCCCCGCCTCCCCCACGTCGACGGTGGTGATCACGGGCGCCTCGAGCGGGATCGGGACCGAGCTGGCCCGAGCCCTGGCCGAGCTCGGCCATCACGTGACCCTGGTGGCCCGCGGCGCCGAGCGGCTGGAGGAGCTGGCGGGCGAGCTGGGCGCCGCCGGACGGGAGTCGGAGGTCCTCCCCTGCGACCTGGCCCACCCCCGGGAGCGGGCTCAGCTCATCGGGCGCCTGGAGGGGAGCGGGCGCCTGGTTGTGGGGTTGTGCAACAACGCCGGGTTCGGGACCAGCGGGCGCTTCGCCGAGCTGCCCCTGGAGCGCGAGCTCGAGGAGGTGTCCCTGAACGTGGGCGCCGTGCACCACCTCACCGGCGCCCTGCTGGGGCCGATGGTCGGTCGCGGCTCGGGAGCGGTGCTCAACGTGGCCTCCATCGCCGGCTTTCAGCCCATGCCTGGGATGGCCACCTACGCGGCCAGCAAGGCGTTCGTGATCTCGTTCTCCGAGGCCCTGCACACCGAGCTGCGGGGGTCCGGGGTCTCGTGCACCGTCCTGTGCCCGGGTCCCACCGAGACCGAGTTCTCCCGCACGGCCGGCCTGGCCGACCTGGAGGCGGCCGGACGCCGCGTGTTCGCCTCGCCGGCGGACGTGGCCCGGGCCGGGGTCCGGGCCATGGTGGCCGGGCGGCGGATCGCGTTCCCTCGGGCGCTCGACGCCGGCGCGGCGGTGGCCGGGCGTTTCAGTCCCCGCAGCGTCAGCCTGCGCGTGATCGGCTCGGCCACCATCGGCGCCCTGCGGCGCGCGGGCCGCTAGGAGTCGCTAGACCTGGACGCCACCCCCGTGCCGCGAGTACCGACCGACACCCGGCGCCGGCCCGGGCGCCACCCGGACGGGACGGGTCCGCCGGACGCGAGCGCCCGCCCCGACCAGCGACCCGGGCCGAGGGGGCGCGCCGCCCCGGACCCCGCTCCGGCCGACGGGCCCAGCCCGGTATGGCTGAGGGCGATCGTGTTCGTGGTCGGGGCGGCCAGCCTGGGTAGCGAGATCGCCCTGGCCCGCCTGGTGGCCCCCTATTTCGGAGCCTCGACGATCGTGTGGGCGAACACCATCGCGGTGGTCCTGGTCGCCCTGTCCCTGGGCTACTGGTGGGGCGGGCGTCTGGCCGACCGCCACCCCGACGCGCGCGTGATGTCGGGGCTGGTGGTGGCGGCCGGGGCCGGGCTGGCCGCGGTATCCCTGGTGGCCCGGCCCCTGCTCGATGCCGGCACGCGCGCGCTCGACTCGATCTCGGCCGGGGCCTTCGTGGGCTCGCTCCTGGCCGTGCTGATCCTGTCGGCCCTGCCCCTGATCGCGCTCGGGATGATCACCCCGTTCGCGCTGCGCCTGTCGCTGGCCACCATCGAGCGATCGGGCACCGTGGCCGGTCAGCTCTACGGGCTGTCGACCGCCGGCTCGCTCGTGGGCACCTTCCTGGCCGCACTGGTGCTGATCCCGCTGGCCGGCACTCATCGTACTTTCCTGGCCTTCGCCCTGGCCCTGGCCGTCGTCGGGTCGGTCCGGCGCCCGGGGTGGGGCATTCCGGTGGCGGCGGCCGCCGCCGTCCTGCTCGTCCTCCCTCCCAGCCCGATCAAGCCGACGTCGGCCGACGGCAAGGTCATCTACGAGACCGAGACCCCCTACCAGTACGCCCGCGTGATCCAGTCCAGCGACGGATCGCGCCGGCTCGAGCTCAACGAGGGGCTGGCCGTTCACTCCCTCTACCGCCCGGCCACCTACCTGACCGGCGACTACTGGGACGAGTTCCTGGTCCTCCCTCGCGCGGTGGCGCTCGCCGCCCCGGCGCGGGTGGCCATCCTGGGCGATGCGGCCGGGACGATCGCGCGCGCGTACGGTCACTACTTCCCGTTCACCCAGGTGGACGGGGTGGAGCTCGACGGGCGCCTGGCCGACATCGGCCGGCGCTTCTTCGACCTCCGAGGCCCGCGCCTGCACCTGATCACGGCCGACGCCCGGCCCTTCCTGCGCCAGAGCCACACCCGCTACGACTCGATCTTCCTCGACGCCTATCGCCAGCCCTATATCCCCTTCTACCTGGTCACGCGCGAGTTCTTCGAGCTCGCGCGAGCCCACCTGGCGCCGGGGGGCACCCTGGTGGTCAACGTCGGACATCCCCAGGGGTCGACCGAGCTCGAGAAGGCGGTGAGCGCCACCCTGGCCACCGTGTTCGCCCACGTGGTCCGCGACCCGTCGCAGTCCACCAACACCATCCTGCTCGCCTCCATGTCCGCTCCGACCGCGCGGGCCATGACCACCGGCGGGCTGCCCGCCGACCTGCAGCCGGTGGCCCTCGCGACCGCCGCCCGCCTGGTCCCGGCCCTGCGAGGGGGACCGGTCTACACCGACGATCGCGCCCCGGTCGAGTACCTGATCGACCGCTCGATCATCAGCTACGCCGCCGGCCACCGGTGACACGCCGGCCGGGCCGGCGAGCGCGAGCGACCACCGGGGCGGCGTGCGCGGCGGCGATCGCAGCCGCGCTCGGTGGGTCAGCCACCGCCCCGGCCCCCTCGCCCGCCCAGCCCACACCCGCCCCGGCCCCCTCGCCCGCCCCGGGGGACTGGACGACGTTCGGGTTCGACAGCTCCCGCACCGCGGATAACCAGGCCGAGACCCTCCTCGGGCCCGCCAACGCGGGCTCGCTCCGGCTCAGCTGGTCCCACGACCTGGGCGCCCTGGCGGAGACCCAGCCCCTGGTGGTCACCGGGGTGATGGTGGCGGGCCTGCGCCGGGACCTGGTCATCGCGGGCACCGAGGGGGGGCTGCTGGTCGCGGTGGACGCGGGCACCGGCCAGGTGGTGTGGCAGCGCGACCTCGGGCACCAGCTCACCGGGTGTCCCGACCTGCCCGGGAGCACGTACGGAGTGACGAGCACCCCGGTGGTGGACCGGCGGGCCGGGATCGTCTACTCGGCCGGGGGCGACGACCGCCTGTACGCGCTCGACCTGGCCACCGGCGCCCCCCGCCCGGGGTGGCCGGTGGGGATCGGGGCCGTGCGCGCCCGGGAGCACATCTGGTCGGCCCTGGCCCTGTCCGGGCCCCTCCTCTACGCGGTCACCGCGAGCTATTGCGAGCAGGGCTACTACCGGGGCAAGGTGGTGGCGGTGGACACCCGCCGGGCCCGGCGGGTGTCCACCTTCTACCCGCTCGGAGCGCACAGCCACGCCCGGGGCGGAGGGGTGTGGGGATGGGGCGGGGCGGTGGTCGATCCGCGCACCGGAAACCTGTACGTGGGCACGGCCAACGCCCAGATCCCCCGCCAGGGCTACGGGCTGGCCGAGCACCTGCTCCAGCTCAGCCCTCACCTGCGCCTTCAGGCCAGCAACCGTCCCCCCCTGCCCCCGGGCGACGACGCCGACTTCGGGGCCGCGCCCGTCCTCCTCCAGCCGCCCGGGTGCCCGCCCCAGCTGGCGGTGGTGAACAAGACCGGGCTGCTCCTGCTCTACGACCGCGACTCGATCGCCGCCGGCCCCCGCCAGAGCCTGCAGATCGCCAGCCCCCAGGCCCTGTCCCTGTTCGGGACGGTGGCCTACTCGCCCCCCGCCCAGATGCTGTTCGTAGCCACCGCCTCCGACGCGCCCGCCACCTTCCATCACGGCCTGCAGGCGTTCGCGGTCACCGGCTGCCGGCTCGCCCTGCGCTGGCAGACCGCGGCGGGCGCCCCCCAGGAGCCGCCCTCGCCCCCCGTGGTGGCCAACGGCGTGGTCTACCTGGCCACCGGCGAGACGCCCGGCCTGACCGCGTTCGACGCCTCGACCGGGCGCAAGCTGTGGAGCAGCGGGACCCTGATCACCCTGCCGGTGTTCGGCGCCCCCACCGTGTCGGGCGGGCGCCTGTACGCCACCTCGTGGGACCACCACCTGTACGCGTTCGCCCTGCCCGCGTCCGAGGGGTAACGAGGGCGCGCGGCGGGCGGTGACGGACCCGGCTCAGCCCGCGACCTCGACCCGATCGGCCAGGCCGGGGGCGGGCTCCTCGGCCGGCGTGGGCGCCTCCCGGGCCGCGTCGGACTGGCGGTAGAGCTCGAACCCGGCCCGGGCCAGCATCACGGGCAGCTCCCGGACCGGGCTGCGGTCCTTCTCGCGGTCCTCCTCGGCCAGCTCCTCCCAGCTCACCAGCAACGGGTGAAGCTTGCGCTCGGAGTCCTTGGGTCCTTCCGTCGCCCGCCACCCGTCGCGCATGAGGTCCTCGGCCCAGCCGTCGTGCTCGATCTTGGCCAGCGCCTCCACCTCCTCCTCCGACAGGGTGGCCAGCGGACCGTCGACCGCGATCAGCGGCGCGGGCATGATCCCCCACCCCACCTCCTGGAGCTTGCGCCCGATGCGATCGGCGAAGCGGCGGTTGGAATCCTTGTAGACGTCGGGCAGCTCCTCCCAGGACTTGGTCGAGTCGTCCTGGGGATCGAACGTGCCCTGGGTCCGGCGCAGGTCGAGGTACTCGGAGTGCTTGGCCCGGGCCAGGGCCTCGTTCATGCCCCGGACCACGATCTCGGGGGTGAGGGCCTCGCTCAGGACTCCGAACGGCTCCACGGTGGCCACCCGGCCCTGATCGCCCGATAGCACCTCCGCCGTGCCGGCGTCGGTGTCGGAGACGGCCACCACGATCGGGACCGCCATGGTGTTGGGCGACCCGTGCAGTCCCAGGGCCGCGGCCAGGGCCTCGGCGTCGCTGTCCAGGGAGATGTAGACCCGGGTCACCGTGCAGCGCCCGTCCTCGTCGAGGAGCAGGGCGCCGCTCTGGAACGCGGCCGAGGAGATGTCGGCTCGGTGATGGCGCAGGTCGAGGATGGTGGCCAGCTCGGGGTAGCGGGCGAGCAGCATCTCGGCCTCATCGTCCGCGTGGGGTCCGGCCAGGGTCACGGGCAGCTGCCGGTCTCGCCGGGGGCCGTTGAGCCACAGACCGGCCACGTTGAGGACCA
>Ga0307477_10002623_pt1 | contig 13776 bp, 3 predicted proteins | sample atmos_gasesECM2C_FD_203316 | JGI IMG/M metagenome (GOLD analysis project Ga0307477, IMG submission 203316) | Hardwood forest soil microbial communities from Morgan-Monroe State Forest, Indiana, United States - atmos_gasesECM2C_515 | ecosystem: Environmental > Terrestrial > Soil > Temperate...
GCACATCTGAATCCTGCCGTGACCTTGGGCTTCGCCGTATCGAGCGGTCACTTTGCCAAGTTCGCACCATATCTTATTGCGCAGATGGCAGGCGGCTTCACGGGCGCCATTCTCGTCTGGCTTCACTTCCTGCCGCATTGGGAGCAAACGCCCGATCAAGGACTGAAACTCGCCTGCTTCTGCACCGCGCCTGCGATCCGCAGATTTGGCGCGAACCTGATCAGCGAGATATTAGGAACGCTCGTGCTGGTTTTTGTCGTGGGCGCGATTTTCTCCAAGGCGGCTGCTACTTCGGGTCCAGCCCCAGGCTTGGGGCCATACCTTGTCGCGGCACTCGTCTGGGGAATCGGACTTTCCCTCGGGGGAACTACTGGCTATGCGATCAATCCCGCCCGGGATCTCGGACCTCGGCTGGCGCATGCCGTGTTGCCCATCGCGGGCAAGGGGCCTTCCGACTGGGGCTACGCTTTTGTGCCGATTCTGGGCCCCCTCATCGGAGGAGGACTGGGTGGGCTCCTTCTACGAGCGGTAGTCCGGTAGCCACTTAATCATCAGGAGGAATATGCACTCGATCCATCGGCTTCTCGGGGAATAGCGCGAACAGTTCAGCTTGGGAAAACTGCTTTATGTGCAGTAAACGGCGGCGCATCGCGTTGTGACTGCAACCGCAAACATTCCTTTCGGTTTTTGGGCGGAAGGTCAGAAATTTGCCTTGGCGAGTACACTTTTGATACGGGGTTCCCGGGTTCAACATCCGTCCACCGCAAAGGAACGAAGTTAACTGTTGCAGTTCCAATCATCCCCTATGGCGATCCGGTAAAAAAGAGGATGCCAGAGTCGTCTTCGTTCTCCGAGACGGTAGATACTACCTGGCGGAATTTTGGGGCATCTTGGACCGTCGGGTGGTGACCGCCGAATTCGACCATCACGGGTAAACAACCCCCGGAAAGCGCGATGTGCAGTTCAGCTATCCCTAGACTCCTAAAACCCGCAAATCGAGTCTATCCGGACCATCGGAAGCCATGAAGTCGAGCATGATGCCGCGTCTCTCGGAAGTCTCCGAGTCGCTATTACAACACTCCCATAGGGCAAAAGCACTTCCTGCCGACAACGCACTGGCGAGAAATAAGATCTTTTCTGCGCATCGCCAGCGCTCGCACTCTGGCTAAGGACCTGCTTAAGGTTTCAGCGACAGCTGAGCCGCATTTGAGCTGCAAATCGCGTCCGCAAGCAGCGTGAGCGAAGCGGTAAGCTTGGCAGCAAAAAGCTATGTCTCAGTTCAAAGATCGCAGGGGAAGAGCTGTCCAGGTACCTGCAGCCGCGAGGCTGAGTGCCACGTTCCTCTAGAGGCGCGGACTCTGTAAATCCGAATGTCCGCCAATGTGAAAAGACTTTTCCTTGCGGATTGTTTGTGGACCAGGGGTAAAACAAATCCCCGGTAGACATGCAAATGCTGAAATACATATTATTTGGACGCCAGTCGGAACGAAATGGCCCGACGGTTCTGTAGATCATATAAACCGGTGGCAATTTATGATCGCATCTGTTCCTCCCCCCAGGAAATCCGGTTCCCACAAGTGTTATTTGCTGTTTGCTCTATCAGTGGCATTGGTCTCAACGTGCGGCTGGTCGCAAACGCAACTTGGGACAGTTTTCGGGACGATCACGGACCCAACCGGCGCGGTTATTACTGGAGCCCAAGTTGCGGTCTCCAGTCTAAGCACCGGATTGAAACGGGATGCCCTCAGTGACATGAACGGCCAATATCATGTGGTGGGCTTGGCGACTGGAAAATATACGGTCCGTATCGACAAAGAGGGATTCCAGACAGAGATTCGTGAAGGCATAGTGATCAGTGCGGCTGGTGCAGTTGCCATAAATTTGACACTGAAGGTGGCCAGGGTGCCACAGCAAGTGACGGCTACAGCGGACGCTCCGACAATAGACAGTACCACTTCCACTGTCAGCGCAGCCATTTCTGAACGGAGCTTGACCGAGCTTCCACTGAACGACCGCGATCTGTTTAAGGCCGCTGTGTTGGAGCCCGGCGTTGCCCCAACGCCTAGCGCTGCTCCTTCATTGCTTTCAAATGGCAAGACCGGCCAAGTGGCAATTAACGGTATGCGTCCGAGTTGGACGAACGTTCTGATCGACGGCATGGATGCAAATGATCCCGTCCTTGGTTTTTCCCCGGCGGGTGCCTCTGGGCTTTTTCTCGGGTTGGACGAATTAGCGGAGGTACGCGTCCTCACCCAGACCTTCAATCCGGATTATGGCAACAATGGGGGTGGAGTCATCGAGGCCATCACCAAGTCCGGAAGCAATCAGCTTCATGGCTCGTTTTTCGAATCGCATCGCGAGGCCACACTTGAGGCCAAGAACTACTTCGATTTGGCTAGTCGCCCGATCCCACAATTTGTGCGGAACCAATTCGGTGCCAGCATCGGGGGGCCTCTAGTGCATGACCGAACATTCTTTTTTGTGAGCTATGAAGGCTTCCGCGAGGTGCAGGCATCTACAGCGATCGCCACCGTCCCTGACACACTTGCCCATCAAGGCCTGCTACCCTCTGCCAGCGATCCGAGCGCTTGCAGCAGTGCCACTCCCAACGGTTGCATTCCCATTGGTGTTGATCCGCGCGCGCAGCCTTTTCTTGCCCTTCTTCCGCCATCGAATGGGGCGGACAATGGGGACGGAACCGGGGACCTGATCACCGCGGATAAAGGCACCACGAATGAGCACCATGGCATGGCTCGCGTGGATCACAATTTTTCCAACACACATTCCTTTTTCGGGCGCTACATAATCGACGATAGTTCGTCCTTGGTTCCCTATTTCGGTTCTCCTCCCGGCACGTACGTCCCTGGCTTTCCAGTGAGTCACCAGGCTCGGAATCAGTACTTCACTCTGCAGGATCGGAAAAGTCTAGGCGCCGAGCTGTTCAATGAACTACGTTTTGGGATTAACCGCACAACCGCGTCAACTGCGATCGTTGATACACACCCTGGTCTCTCTATTTCTCGGGTACCAGGTCGTCCCTTCGGGATGATCGACGTTGCGGGGATGAGCTTGATCGGCAATAGCCCAGAGATTCCTCTTGGTGATTTTTCGACGGTATATCAAATTCAGGAGCAAGTGTCCCGGACAACCGGCCGTCAGACCTTGAAATTCGGTGGTGAGTTTCGAAGAATTCAGTCTAATGGTCCGCTGGATTTCACAGTGAACGGTTTGTACTCGTTTCAAGATCTGAGTCCCTTCGGGTTTCCAGCGCGCACCAACAACCCAGCTCTGGAATTCTTTCTTCAAGGCCTGCCTTTGTCATACGTGGGCTCTGTTCCATCCATGTCCGATTCCCGCCGTGACTACCGCCAGAGTGTTGTGTCCGGGTTTGCGCAGGATTTCCTGCGAGTAACCAGCCGTCTGACAGTTAACGCAGGACTACGATACGATTTTTATTCCAATCCAACGGAGGCCCACGGACGCCTCTCGATTATCCGTAACCCAGCGACGGATTCTGGCCCGACAGTCGGACAAGTGTTCGCGGGAACACCTCTGGACCTGTTGTCACCACAGCTTGGCTTCGCATGGGCCATCTCCGGTGACGGCAAGACCGTGCTGCGTGGCGGAAGTGGCATCTTCCGCGATCAGTTCCCGGTAATCCTGTTTGGTGCAGATCGATTCCTACCTCCTTTTTTTGACATAAATACCTTGATCTTCCCCAGTTTTCCCAGCCCGCAAAATGCGGTGCTCACGCAACCTCTATTCATCATCCAGACGACTTACCGTCCAAAGTTCCCGTATGCACTGCAATACAACCTCAACTTGGAACGGGAAATCACTCGAGGTACGATTCTCAGCGTCGGATACTTCGGTGCGCGCGGCAATCACCTCACTCGCGAAGCAGAACAGAATCCGTTCGAACCTGCGTTGGGACATCGCTTCAATCCGAACTTGCCTTCCCCTTTACAGGCAGTGCTGACCGATGCGCAATCTTTCTATAATTCCTTCCAACTGTCCGTCGCGAGACAGCACGCCGATAATTTTTCGTGGCAGGTTTTTTACACGTTCTCTCATTCGATAGACGACGCCTCAAACAGTTTTCTCGTAGAAGCTGTTAACGAACCGCCTACGTCTCAGGACATTTTCAATCGCAAGGGAAGTCGAGGCCGTTCGGGATTTGACATTCGGCACAATTTCGTCGGGAACCTCGTGTATCAGCTGCCGTTTGGGCACGGAAGTTGGTTCGGCGGATGGCAGCTCTCCGGCATTGCCAGCGTTCACAGCAACGTGCCTTTTACTCCAATGCTGTCCTTTGACAATGCGGATTTGCAGGGTGTGACGATCTCGGAAAGACCAAACCTCGGTGGTAATCCTTACGCAGGTTTTTGTCCAAATGGCAGCAGAGTGAGCACTCCGGCATGCTGGTTTAATCCGAGTGCATTTGTGTTACCCCCTCCCGGTCAGTTTGGCACTGCTGGACGAAATTCGCTGAGGGGACCTGGTTTTGCGCAATTCGATCTTGCAGTCAGTAAAGCCTTTCATTTAGCCAGAGAGACGCAAATCGTGTTTGGAGCAGAAGCGTTCAATCTCTTGAACCATCCGAATTTTGGCGTCCCGACGAATACACAAAGTCCTCTCACTTTGGGCGGGACCGGCGACGCCGTTTTTAAGAACGCGGCGGGCGATTTTGCTGATAACTCCGGCCGAATATTTACCACTGCCGGCACTGCCCGCCAGATTCAACTGGACGCACGGTTCACCTTTTAGTGGCCGAACCACTGCGTAGCGCTTGATAGCAGCGTCGTTTAACGAGATTACCTCACCACCGCTTTGGGAGGTCATCTGTTTGGCTGCGGATGGTGGCGCTCGCGCGTTGCTTGACGCAAGCGAAGCCGATACAGACTTACAATTCGGGGCTGGGGCTTGATGTTGCCTGAAGCTGGCACGACGAAATTGAGAGGCTGCTCGCTGGACGGGTTTCCGTCCTGTGGAGCTTCAGATCCAGCATCCGAGTCTGGAGCACACGTGACCGAGAGCTCTCCGCCGCTTCGCACAAGCCGCAAGTGAAGCCCCACGCGGACGGGGCCCAATACCAATCAATAGTGTTCTGGCGAAGGGAGGACAAGAAACTGTGGAGCCTCGACTGGCGCATGCCGTGTTGCCCGTCGCGGGTAAGGGGCCTTCCGACTCGGGCTACGCCTTTGTGCCGATCCTGTGCCTCCTCATTGGAGGAGTACTGCGTGGGTTCCTTCTACGAGTTGTAGCTAGATAGCCGGGTCGAACAAGTAGGAGTGTGTACTCGATCCACCAACTTGTCGACAATACGGGGAACGGGACGATCTAGGAATCCAGCTTTATGTGCGGTCGACAGCAATCGCCTGCCGCCTCAACCTGTGTCATCGCGAGCCAGGGAGACGGACCGAGCCACCCTGCACCGCCTGTGCTGCGGTCGGCAAAGTGAAATGAAATGCCGCTCCTTTCGCGGCGTTGGCAGCGACCCACACACGTCCTCCGTGTGACTCAATAATCGAACGACTGATCGCCAACCCCATGCCGCTGCCTTCTGGCTTAGTGGTAAAGAATGCATCGAAAATCTGCTCTGCTTTATCGGCGGGCAATCCGACACCTGTATCGCTGACCGAGATCTGCACGCGGCCGTCCTGATCAAGTTGCGCCTTGATCGTGAGTAATCCGCCAGTCTCCTCCATCGCTTGGACGCCATTGAGCATAAGGTTCATGAGCACTTGCTGCAGTTGCACACGATCTGCCATGACTCTGGGTATGTCTCCCGCAACGTCGGTACGGATACTGACCGAATGCCGGCTCGCCTCGTTGTGCAAGATAAGCAACATTTCTCCGATGAGTTCGTTCACGTCAACTGAATCCATTTGTGAAGAACCCTTCCGGTACAGCGAGCGCACACGGTCAATGATATTGGCTGCACGCGTCGTGTCTTTTGCCATTTCCAAGGCAGCTTCTCGCGCCTCGAACACATCCGGCTGATCGCGAGCAAGCAATCGGGCGCAGGCTTCTGCGTTGGTTACGGCGGCGCCAATTGGCTGCTTGATTTCGTGTGCTAACGAGGCGGTTAGTTCACCCATTGTGCTCACGCGATTTAGGTGAGCGAGGTCTGCCTGCAGCTGTTCGGCGCGTTTGCGATCTTCAACGTCGTTTATCACTCCATACCACTTGACAATTTTTCCTCGTTTGTCGCGAAGAGGCACGGCGCGCGTCTGGAACCAGCGGTAATCTCCGTCCGTGCCGCGAACGCGTACCTCATACTCCAGCGTATTACCGGAAGCCAGCGATTCCTGCCACGTTTTGAGAGCTCGGCTGAGATCGTCGGGATGAACGACAGCCTGCCAACCCCAGCCTAGGGCCTCTTTCTCCGTCAGCCCTGTATATTCGAACCAGCGGCTGTTTACGAATGTGCGTTCGCCGTCTGGCATGGCAATGAACGCTAAGGCAGGCATGGTCTCGACCGCTTCCCGAAACTTTCTTTCCTCGTTTCTCAGTTGCCGAACCCGCGCTTGATAAGCCGCCCAGAGGAGTGCCAGGAAAGAGCCACCCAGCAGTGTGCGGAACCAGTTCGTCTGGTAATAGGCGGGTGCAATCGCGAAATCCAGCCACGCCCCTTGCTCGTTCCACACGCCGCTGTTGTTGCGGGCTGAAACCCGGAAACGGTATTTGCCTGGAGGCAGATTTGTGTAGAACGCTTGCCGGCGCGTTCCCGCATCCTGCCATCTGTTATCGCGGCCTTCCAGGCGGTATCGGAAGAGCACTTTTTGCGGCACCGCCACACTCAGTGCCGAGTAGTCGACCTCAACATCCCGCGTCAAAGCTGGCAAACCGATCTCGTTTCCGAGTTCGTAGTCCTTGTGGTCGGCAGCCAGTTTTTCGATGTGTACGGGAGGAAGAACGCGGTTCGTGTAGAGCTGGCTTGGATCGATCATCTGCACGGCGACTTGATTTGCAAACCACAGCCTTCCGTCGGGACTCTTCGTACTCAAAGGTTGCGTATGGTATGGCGAAGTGCCGGGACGAGCACCGTCAAACCTGTCGAACATTTCGACTTGCAATTTACGAGTGTTATCTTCACGCCAGCGATCAAGTTCACTACGCCGCAAAGCTGCATACCCGCATCTTGAGGACAACCACAGGGTCTTGTGATTGTCCTCAATAGCCGTGAAAATTTCATCGCATGTCAGTCCGTTCTGGATCCCAAGACCACTCCAGGCATGACCATTCCATGCGAATAGACCTCTGTTTGTCGAGGTTAGCAAGGCGTCGTTGGAATCGACCGCAATGTCATGAACGGTCAGCGAGGTGCCATAGAGATTTTTCAGAGTCGTCATGGTTTGTGCGACGCCATCTCGATAGTAAGTGAGGGTCCCATTTACCGCTGCGATCCAGAGTCCGCCCTCCTTATCCGGCGCCATGTATCCCGTATCCCTTCCATCGCTAGTCACTTCCGAGACTTGCCGTGCAGTGCGGTTTGCGATCAGGAACAGTTGATGTTTCGCCGTCAGCGCCCAAATATTGTGCTCTGCATCTTCTGTGATTGAGTTCACCACGCCATCCAGCTTCGGGTTTTGCGAGGACTTGATTTCCTCGAAGTGCCCGGCTTCGTAACGCAGCAGTCCGCTCGTTGTACCGAGCCAAACCGCGCCCGAGTCGTCTTGGAAGAGGGACCTCACGTCCTGGAAATGCGTCAACGAAGACAAGTGCGAGAGTTTTCCACCGGCAATGATATCCACGCCGCCTTCGTTTCCTATCCAGACCGCTCCGTCATGTAAGGCAAGAACCGAGGATAAATCTGACGCTGATAGTCCCACGTGCGCCGAATAAGTTACAACCGGAGTGTCACGGAATTTGTCTATTCCGCCATCGGTCAGAACCCAAAGATCACCTTCATGATCCTCGTAAAACAGCGTTACGGAGTCGCCCGATAAGCCGTCTGCAGTTCCATAGTGTTCTGCAATCCCGTCGTGCAGGCGGTAGATGCCGTCGTTCTCGGTTCCGACCCATAGAGAATTGTCTTTATCTACAAACAACGCGTGCGATCTGATTTTCGTCCCGTCGAACCCAGGAACGATATATGGCGCCCATTTCCCGCCTGAAAAATACCGAACCCCCATTTGCTGTCCAATACCGTCTACCGTAGCCCAGATTGTTCCATCCGGAGTTGCTGCAACATCGATCACTCCTTCCCCAGTATTTTTGAGTGTCTCAAGGTATTTCATGTAAGTCGTTCCCGTTGATCCTGGACGCCAACGAGACAGCACGGGTCCACCAAACCACAGATCCCCGGCCGTATCCTCAGTCAATCCAAGACCATATCGGACGCGAGGAACTCCATTAGACTCTCCGAAGCAATGCAACTTCTCGCCTTCGACACGGCACAACGGTCCTTCACCGGGTGGAAGGTGGTAGCGCGTTACCCAGATTGTTCCAGTGCGGTCCTCGAGAATGACCGCATAAGCAATGCGTCGGCTAGGATCACTATAGGTCTGCAATTTGCCGTCTTTCAGCCGGCTGAGACCATTCGTCGTTCCAATCCAAAGGCTTCCATCGCGAGATCCCAACAGTGACGCGAAGCCTTGGGTTGGAATGCCGAGGCCTTTTGGCGCGAAAGGGACGAATTGCACCCCATCAAAGCGAAACAATCCTTCAGGTGTTCCCAGCCACAAGTAGCCATCGGTGGTCTGCGTCATTGTGGCCCCCCTCACGACGCCATCTTGTGAACGCCACGCAGTGTGCTGGTATTGGGAGATCCTCCGATGGTGATCGAGAGCAAAGCCGACTACTGAATGAAAGCAAACAATTGCCAACAAGATGATTGCTCGGAACATGAAGAGCATTCCTCGATTGCTAGCTGAAACAAGCGTACTTGCAATGAAAGCAGGCACTGCTGATGGACTGGACCTCGCATGTAGACTCGGTCGACGCTGCCTGGGAAGGACGGAACGGATCGGTGACGAAGGGAAGACTCCGCGGCGATATATAGACACACCGGTCTGAACCTGCTTCCTGATCAGGAGCTTCTGATCGAACGGCAGGCGCAAGACCACCACCATTCCACTAGCTGTCCACCTTGACAGAGTCATCTACATGGCATACAGGTTTGAGCTAGCAATCCTAGGGCCGCCAATCCCATACGGTGCCTTAACGATCCTCAACGAGTGCAAAGATAACGGACACTGCCCCACCGAGGTGTAAATCTTCAGGCCAGGCCTGAGCACGGTCCAGGCAGTGCGCTGGAAAATTTCCTGTTATCGGGAGAGGTCATGCGGCCACTGCAACTGCACCGGGGAGGGTAAAGTTAAACGTTGCCCCCGGTCCTGAGTTCGGGGTGGCCCAGATGCGGCCACCGTGCGACGCGATAATGGAACGGGTAATTGCCAGCCCCAGACCTGTACCTTGAGCCTTGGTGGTGAAGAATGGGTCAAAAATCTTGTCGATATTGTCAACGGACAGTCCCACGCCAGTGTCGGCGACCGAGATCAGCAGTTGACCATCACCGGCCAACTGCGCCTTAATGCTGAGTTCGCCGCTAATGCCCCGCATCGCCTCAATACCATTGAGCATGAGATTCATCAATGCCTGCTGCAACTGCAACCGATCTGCTTTAACCTTGGGGAGCCCTTCGGCGAGATCGGTACGGATGGCAACGGAATGGCGATTCGCCTCATTGTGCAGCAGAATTACCATCTCTCCAATAACTTCGTTTACGTTAACCATGTCCAGTTTTGAAGAGCCCTTTTGGTACAGCAAGCGGACGCTGTCGATGATGTCAGCGGCACGCTTGGCGTCTCTCACCATTTCCAATGCCGCTTCTCGTGCCTCGGGCAGGTCCGGGTGATCGCGACCGAGTAATCGCAAGCATGCCTCCGCATTTGTTACGGTCGCCCCGATAGGCTGCTTGATTTCGTGCGCCAGTGACGCGGTCAGTTCCCCCAAGGTGCTGACTCGGTTCAGGTGTGCGAGGTGCGCTAGTTCTTCCCGTAATCTCTCTCGCTCTTTCTCTGCTCGCCTGCTCTCCGTCACGTCCATCGAAACACCTACAAATTGCAGCAATTCTCCCGAGGGACTCAAAACAGGGCGGCCCACGGACTGAATGAATCTCAATGACCCGTCTGGAGGAAGAATTCGAAACTCCACGTCATAATCCGACTTTTCGGCGATTGCTCGGTCGATTGTCGCTTGCCACCGGGCACTGTCCTCGGGATGGACATGTTCCAACTGTTGTTCCCAGGTAGGCACACCATCCTTTGGATCGAAGCCATATACCCGATACCATTCCTCTGAGATGTACAGCGCATTTCTTGCCGGGACCTCCCAAACCCAGCTTCCTATATGAGTGAGTCGTTGTGCCTGTGAAAGGTAGCTCTCGCTCCGGCGCAACGCCTCCTCGGCATCTTTGCGTTCAGTGATATCCACAACCGTGCCGACCACTTCAACAAGCTCTCCATCGGGACTCAATACTGGATGGGCCAGGCCCCGAATGTGTTTGACCGTTCCATCAGGTAGCACGATTCTGTACTCGGTGTCGCTATCTACCTTTTGGAGGAACATCCGATCGCTGGCCTGCCGCCTGACCTTGTCGCGATCTTCTGGGTGCATTCGCCGCAGCCATTGGTCCCGCTTCGGAAGGCCCTGTTGCGGATCAAATCCGAAAATTCGGAACATTTCCTCGGACCAGTACTGGCCCTCGTGGGTTGTGCCATCGAGGGCCCAACTGCCTGTGTGGGCCAGCCTCTGCGATTCGGCTAAGTACGCCTCGCGCTTACGAAGGGTCTCCTCCGTCCGCTTTTGCTCGCTTAAATCGAGAGCGAAGGCAACGCCCTCGTGCCCGCCGTCTTCGAATAATGCCCCGGCGAGCAGCACCGGCACACGGCTGCCATCCTTCCGGAACAACTCTGACTCAAAGGGCTGTACGGTCCCGGTCTGCATTACTTTTGCCAAGGCGCGTTCAACGCGCTCGCGCCAGTCCGCAGGTGTCATGTCCCTCCAGCGCACGCGACCCGCGGCGACATCTTCATGATCGTATTGCACCATGCGGAGGAAGGCTTCATTGGACGCGAGGATGGCCCCCTCGACATTCCAGGTCGTGATTCCCAGAATGTTGGCGTCGATTAGGCGCCGAATCTTCGCTTCACGCTGCCTGACATCCGCATAGAGTTGAGTGTTCTCCAGTGAAATCGCGGCCTGTGATGCTACTAGTTTCAATACTGCGGTCCGGTTGGAAGTGAACACATTCGGCGCGAGATTATTTTCGAGGTACAGAGCGCCGACGAACTTACCCCGTGTGATCAGTGGCAAGCACAGAACTGAGCGGGCATGATGCTGAGAAAAGTATGTGTCCGCTGCAAATCGGTTCTGGCGAGAGGCGTCATCCAGGATCACAGACTCGTGTGTCCGAACAACATAATTGACGATCGATTGGGGAAAAACTCTCGGGGCCGCTTCCTTCTGCACTACTAGAACCTTGTCGTCAATGGTCGTAGCTTCCGCTTCGATTCGCAGCCCGTCGCCACTTGACAGAATTAGTAGGCCTCGAGTAGCTCCCGCGTGCTCAATCGAAGCCCGCATCACTGTGTCAATTAGCTTGTCGAGATCGATTTCGGCTGATACGGTTTGCGAGACTTTGATTACGGTGCCTAAATCTAGGTGTTCAACTTGTGCTCCGATGGTGTCCATCGGAGGTGGGGCTTCTTCGAACTTGAGATACGGATACAACTCGTCGAGCTGCCGCACCTTGCCATCCGCTCCCCAACGGAGATAGCAATACCGGGCTTCCCGCAAGTACGCCCCCGCGATCTTGTCGAAGCCTCGTGCTGCATAGAATCGGGCAGCAACCTCGTAAGCAACCGCCTCATTGTGGATGAATCCATTGGCGTGCGCCGACCGGATGGCCTTTTCGTAAAGGCCTTCGGCGTCGACCACGCGGCCTTCTATTCGAGCGATTTCGGCAGCCGCCAGAGCAGCACGGTTTTCAAAATTCTCCGGGCAATGCTCCGCCCATATTTCTAACTGTTTGTGGTGTGCCGTTAAACCCTCAAGATGCTCTTGCTTCTTGTCGGGAGCAGCGGAATCCCATGCGGCCGCGTGGGAAAGGGCGCTGTAAAACCGGAACGCGGACGGCTCCAACAGAGACGGTGCCGACCAAAGGAGAGGCTGCGCCTTCGCTGCGGCATGGACCGCCGCATCATAGTCCAGGGAAAGGTACCGGGCTTGAACCTTTAAAGCCCAGTATCCGAATTCGGGATCGGCCAATACCGGATTGCTCGCCAGATGCCGTTCAAATTCCAGTTCATCAAAATGGTCATCGTTGAAGCATCCAAATTTCGGAGTCAACCCACGAATAGTGCGGATTAGTTGGACCTGTGCAGTCAAAAGGTCAACCACAAGACCGAAGTGCGCCTTCTCTGCGAACGCGAGACCCTTTTCTCCCTCGGCGAGGGCCTCCGTCAGCGGGTCCCCCACCGCGATGAAGTTGGTAATCAGCTGGTTCCAGCTATAAGCAGCAAAGGTCAGGTCCCCGTTTCGGTAGGCAGCATCGAAGGCACGGCGTACCATATCCCGCCCTTCCAGGACGTGTTTTGCCGTCGGAATGACAAGATTTCCAAACGACATCAACGTTCTGGCCTTATAGCTCCTGAGTCCACGTTTTTCGACGAGTTCATAGCCAAGACGACCGAATCGAAAGGCGTCTTTGTAATTACCGAAACCAGATCGAGCGATGACAGCAAACCAGACATAGGCGAATGACGATGCGTCCGTGTTCCCATGCTCGAGGCTCAGAAGCACCATCCTGCAAAGAAGAAACGACGACAATTTCTCATCGAAGAACACTGCTGGCGTCACAACCTCGGTCAGAACGTCCATGGCGTCCAGGACTTCCGGGTCAGTCATAACCGGCAGGTCCAGGAAGTCCTCTATTTGACGACTTCCAACCAACGCCCAGACTCGGTCATACTCGCTGTGGACTTCATCGATTGTGGGATGCAGAGGCCATGTCTTGCCGTCTCGGCGCAGGTATTCGAGACAGACTTCCACGCCGCGGTCGCTCCGATCCAAAGTCGTATAAACCGTGAGTTGAAGACGCGTGACGACCGCGAGATCGTGTCTGGTCATGGCACGTTGTGCCAGTCTCAAGAGGCGATCTTCGGACGCCGCCAGACTTCCGGTCAGTAGCTCGCACTCCGCCAAGAGACTCTCAATCGAGAACGTGAGATCTTTATTGTCATCCGACGGCTTTCCCGGCAAGAATCCGCTTGCAACGATAAGGTAGCTCAGCGCCGACGCATACGCGGCCGAACTCTTCGCGCGCCTGGCGGCGACTAGATTCAATTCAGCCAAACGCACACGCTCCGCAGTGGATGTAATCAAGTCGGATCCGCGATTCAGCTGATTGACGATCTCAAAGATCTTCTCGCCCAGCTTTTCCGCCGGCGTCTGTGCCACAAGAAGCCTGCCTATGCGGAGATGAGCTTCGGCGCGAGATTGCTGCGGGATCAAGCAATACGCCGCTTCCTGCACGCGGTCGTGGAGAAAACGATAGGAATCTTCCGAACGGAGGACAAGGCCCGCTAGAACGGCTTCCCAGAGTTCACGCTCGACTTCCTCATTCGAGTCCTGGCAAATCATCTTCAGCGTAGTCAAGTCCGCGCTGATACCCAGGCAGGCAAGTTGCTTCAATGCATCTTGCGTATCGGCGGGCATCCGGCTGAACTTGCCGACCAACAGGTCCACCACGTTATCCGTGTAATCCTT
>Ga0307477_10002625_pt1 | contig 13770 bp, 11 predicted proteins | sample atmos_gasesECM2C_FD_203316 | JGI IMG/M metagenome (GOLD analysis project Ga0307477, IMG submission 203316) | Hardwood forest soil microbial communities from Morgan-Monroe State Forest, Indiana, United States - atmos_gasesECM2C_515 | ecosystem: Environmental > Terrestrial > Soil > Temperate...
GAACGGGGGTATGTTCGCTTTGAATGGGGCGGTATTCGCTCCGAAAAGGGGGGTGTTGGCGCTTGGAAGGGGGGTGTTAGGCCCGAAAGGGGGGGTGTCTTGGCGATCCTCTGTGCCGTGCTCGACGCCGTCGGCCTGTTTCGCTTTGGAAGGGGGGGTGTTCGCGTAAAGATCGCCGCGCATCTTTCGCGGACAGTCACCGTCAAGCGTCCGGTGCTGTGGGCCACCATCGTCAAGCCCGCCGGACAGCGTCGGCGCACCACGTGCCCGACGCATCCAAGCAGCGTTTGCAGCTCGCGCCTCATCGGTGGCTGCCGCCTGCGCCAACCGTCGAAGCGACGCGCAGCCTGGCCGCGCGCGAAGGCTGCCCGGCAGAGCGCCCACAGGCGCGAGTCCTCGACGTCGCGGCGATGGTCGAGAGCGGCGCCCGCTACGTAGAGGGCGGTTCGGCCCGGTACGACCTGCAGCCGTTCCTGCCACTCCTGCTCGTCGCCGCCGTTCTCGAGTCTCACCTCGAACGGACCCACGCGCTCGAAGGCCGCGCGGCGGATCGCCATGTTCGCGCCCCAGGCAAAGCGACAGGGCGCGTCCCGCTCGCCGAGGTCGAGCGCGGTTATCGGCGCCGGCTCGCGCCCGCACGAGCGGGGCGGCGAGCCCTCCAGGCGCGGCCGGACCGGGCCCGTGAACACGTCCGTCTTCGGGTGCGAGCGCGCGGCGGCCAGCAGCGCGGGCAGCCAGCCGTCGCGGACCTCGACGTCGTCGTCGACGAACACGACCAGCTCACCGGAGGAGCCCGCCACACCCGTGTTGCGCGCATGGTTCAGGCCGAGTGCGGACGGATGCGGCAGATAGCGGGCGCCGTGGCGCTCGCATAGCGCCAGCGCCGCCTGCGATCCGCCGGCGTCGTCGACGACGATCAGCTCGGCTCCCGCCGCCGCCGCCTGCGGCGCGATCGACGCGAGCGCGACCTCCAAGTAGGGAAGGCGACCGCGGGTCGGGACGACGACCGAAGCCGCGGGAGCGTCGAGATCTGTCGGCATCGACGCAACAGTCTAGGTTTGGGCGCCAGATGGTCCTGTTCGTGCACAACCGCTATCGGACCACCGGCGGCGAGGAGAGCGTGGTCGCGAGCCTGCTCGACCTCGTGCGTGAGTCCCTTGGCGAGCCGGCCGAGCTGCTGAGCCGCGAGTCGGCCGGCCTCGGGCGCGCCCGGGCGGTCGCCGGCCTGCTCGCCGGGGGGCTCTCTCCCCAATGGGTGGGCGCAGCCGTGCGCGAGAGCCGCGCCCGCGTGCTGCACGCCCACAACCTCCAGCCGCTGCTGGGCTGGCGAGCGCTGGCCGCCGCTAAGCGCGAGGGCGCGCGCATCGTCGTGCACCTGCACCAGTACCGGCTGGTGTGCGCCAACGGCGTCTGCTTCACCTCGGGGGCCGAATGCGTGCGCTGCCACGGGCGCAACACGCTGCCCGGCGTCGTCCACAACTGTCGCGGCAGCCGCCCTGAGGCGCTTGCCTACGCCGCCTCGTTGTCGTTGTGGCAGCGTCGGATCGCCGGGCTGGCCGACGCTGTGATCGTGCCGAGCGAGTTTGCGCGCAGGCGCCTGCGCGAGCTCGGCGCGCCACTCGATCCGCGCCGCGTACACGTGCTCGCCCCGCCCGTGCCCGCGCCGGCGCGGGCGGCTGCGCCCGAGGCCGGCCGCTACGCGCTGGTCGTCTCGCGGTTGGCTGCCGAGAAGGGAGTGGACGTCGCGATCGAGGCCTGCGCCATCGCGAAAGTGCCGCTGATCGTCGCGGGTGAGGGGCCTGAGGGCGACAGGCTGCGCTCGCTCGCACGTGAGCTGGAGGACCGGAGTCGCTCCGGGCAGGGTGAGAGCCGGCGCGATGCTCTCACTGGGCCCGGGCACCCCGGGCCGGGGGCCGTCCGCTTCGCCGGACAGGTCGCGCGCGGCGAGCTCGCGCGCCTGCGGGCCGGCGCGGCGCTTGCGATCGTGCCGTCGCGCTCGGCCGAGACCTTCGGCCTCGCCGCCGCGGAGGCGATGGCCGCGGGGCTGCCTGTTGCGGCCAGTCGAGTCGGCGCTCTCGGCGAGCTGGTCGGCGCGGAGGGGCTCGTGCCGGCGGGCGACCCGGCCGCGCTTGCACGGGCGGTGGAGCGCCTGTGGGGCGATCGCGACGCGGCGGCTCGCGCACGGGAGCGAGCGCGCCTGACATGCTCCCCGGAGATGATCGCGCCCAGACTGCGAGCGGTGTATGACGGCTGAGCGACAGGCCGATCGCGCGGCCGAGCGCGTCGCGCGCCCGGCGGCCGAGCGGCAGGTCGATCGCAGCGCCCTGATCACCGGGCTGACCGGGCAGGACGGCTCGTTCCTGGCCGAGCTGCTGCTGGAGCAGGGGTACGTGGTCAGCGGGATCGTCAGAGGTGGGCACGAGCGTTCGCTTGGCTGCTCGGAGCACCTGCGCGGCAGGGTGCGAGCGATCGACTGCGACCTGCTCGACCACGCGCGCTTGAGCGACGTCGTCGCCCGGCTGCGCCCGGACGAGCTCTACCACCTCGGCGCGCCCTCGTTCGTGCCCGACTCCTGGGAGCGGCCCCGCGGCAGCTTCGAGGAGATCCTCGGCTCGACTGCGACGCTGCTCGAAGCGGTGCGCGAGAGCTCGCCGCGGACGCGGATGTTCCTGGCCGCCTCCGGCGCGATGTTCGGCGCCGCGCCGCAGAGCCCTCAGGACGAGCGCACGCCCTGCCTGCCGACCAACCCGTATGCAATCGCCAAGCTGGCCGCCCACCGGCTGGTCGGAGCGATGCGCGAGCACTTCTCGCTGTGGGCGTGCTCGGGCATCCTCTTCAACCACGAGTCCGAGCGCCGCCCGCCGCGCTTCGTGACCCGCTCGGTGGCCCGCGCGGCCGCGCAGATCAAGCTGGGGCTAGCCGAGGAGGTCAAGCTCGGCTCGCTCGAGGCGGTGCGCGACTGGTCGTTTGCCGGCGACACGATGCGCGGAGCGTGGCTGATGCTCCAGCAGGATCTACCCGAGGACTACGTGCTGGCAAGCGGCGTGGGGCGCACGGTGCGGGAGCTGGCGCAGACCGCGTTTGCCTGCGTGGGGCTGCGGGCCGAGGAGCACATCCGCGTCGACCCGCAGCTGCGACGCGCGCCCGAGCCGACGCCGAGCGTCGGCGATCCGAGCAGGGCGCGCGGGCGGCTCGGCTGGGAGCCGACGCTGAGCTTCGAGCAGCTCGTGCGGCGCATGGTCGACGCGGACCTTCGCGAGCTCGGCGGCGATCCTGCCGACGCCGCCGCGGATGGCGCGCTGGCTCCGCCCGCGTAGACTGAGCGGCGCACATGACGACTGTCAGCGTCACGGCGCCGAGCGTCCCGGGCCTTCGCGGCCGCGGATCCGACGATCTCCGCGCGGGAGGGCTCGCGCCGGGGGCCGTGGCGCGATGAGGTCCGATCCCCGCGCTCCCGGGCTGCTCGTCGGCGAGCGGGTACAGATCGGCGAGGGGGTCGTCTTCGGCGCCAACGTGGTCGTGCACGACGGCACCTCGATCGGCGACGGCTGCGTGATCGAGGACGGCGCTGTCCTCGGCAAGCGCCCGCGGCTGGCGCGCGGCTCGTCGGCCGCCGGGGCGGTCGGCGACTTGCGCATCGGCGAGCGCGTCACGGTCTGCACCGGGGCGGTCGTGTTCGCCGGGGCGAGCATCGCCGACGAGGCGATCCTGGGCGACCAGTGCCACGTGCGCGAGCGCTCGCGGATCGGCGAGCGCTCGGTGATCGGACGCGGCAGTGCGGTCGACAACGACGTGTCGGTCGGAGACCGGGTGAAAGTCCAGACGGGCGTCTACCTGACGGCCTTCACGACGGTCGAGGACGACGTCTTCGTCGGCCCGGGTGCCAGCACCACCAACGACGACACGATGGCCCGCCACGGCGAGCAGTACGCGCTGCGCGGAGCCATCCTGCGGCGCGCCTGCCGCGTCGGCGGCAGCGTCGTGCTCACCCCGGGCGTGGAGGTCGGCGAGGAGGCGTTCGTCGCGGCCGGAGCTGTGGTCACCCGGGACGTGCCGGCCCGCGCGGTGGCGATGGGCGTGCCTGCCCGGGTCGTGCGCGAGGTCGGGGAGGAGGATCTGCTCGAGCGCTGGCGCTAGCGCAGCGCCGCGACGACCTCGACGGCCGCCGCCTCGACCGCGCCCGGGTCGTCGGGGTTCTCCACCCGGCAGATCGCAAGCTCGAGCCCGTGGTCGGAGCGCGCCGCCTCGCATAGCCGCTCTCCGACGAGTGCGGCGAGCGCGCGCGCGGCGAGCTTGCCGGGGTCAGACGCCGACGCGCTTGGCGGCGAGACGTAGACGAGGCGCTCCAGCCCCTGCTCGATCGCCGCGCGCAGGATCGCCGTGTCGAGCGCGACGCTGTGTGAGAGCAGCACGAACTCGTCCGCGCTCTGCCCGCCGGACCCCTCGAGCGTCACCGCGATGTGGACGGCGTGCGAGCAGCCGCGCAGCGCGTCCGCCAGCTCGCTCTCCTCGCCGCCGCGCAGCTCGCACGTCTCGCGCATCCATTGCGGCGCGGGGCGGCTGTCGGCTACCCGCACGTCGTAGTTCGGGTCGGCCAACAGCCGGCGTACGATCCCTGCGCCCAGCGCGCCGACGCCGCCGGTGACGAGCACCCGGCTCATTCGCGTGTGCGGTGCCGCGCGTACTGCTTGGCAAACGCCGCCACGAAGCGCGGGTTTCCAAGCAGGTAGCGTCGCCACAGCCGGCGCGGCTCGCGCGCGAGCCGGTAGGCCCACTCCAACCCGTGGGAGCCCATCCACGCCGGGGCCTGCGCGACCAGCCCGGCGTGGAAGTCGAACGCCGCTCCGACCCCGACCAGCAGCGGCGCGCGCAGCAGCGGTCGCATCTCGCGCATCCACAGCTCTTGGCGCGGCTGCCCGGTGCCGACCCAGACCACCTGCGCCCCCGAGCCGTCGATGTCCGCGACCACCCTTTCCCGCTCGGCGTCGGTGAGCTGAGGCTGGTCGAGCGCTCGGAAGACGGGCGAGTAGCCGCCCACGATCCGCAGGCCCGGGAAGCGCTCGGTCAGGCGACGCGCGAGCAGCGCGCGGGCCGCGTCGCCTTTGCCGCCGTACAGGTAGGCGGTGGTGCCGCCGAGCGCCGCCCGGGCGCACCACTTCGCCATCAGATCCGGTCCGTACACGCGGGTGGCAGTCCGATGGCCGAGCAGCCGCAGCGCCCACACCAGCGGCTGGCCGTCGGGCACCGCGAGCGTCGCGTCGAGCGCGGCCGCCATCGTCGCCGGCTCGTCGCGCGCGCAGATCAGCAGGTTCACGGCGGCCGCTGTCACAGTTCCCCGCGAGCCGGCCGCCACCATCGCGTCCATCCAGTCGAGCACCTGCTCGTAGTCGGTCACCGCGAGCGGCACGCCGATCACCGCGGCGCGCTCGGGCGGCGCGGGCATTGGGGGCGTGGCAGCCGGCGGCATGGCGGCGGGGGGCGATGGTGTCGGCTGACCGGAGATTGGTCGAGAGCCTAGCCGACGCCTTCGCCGGTCCCGCGTGGGCGCCGATCACAGGTGGATGGACCGGACTGTTCGCGATGTTCGCCGCTCGCGGTCGTCCCTGCAGCGCTATCGCGCTGAGCGCCTGCTGCGCACGGACTTCGCCCGCTCGAGAGCCAGGGTGCTGGCGATCGCGCGCGCTCGGCTGCGCGCGCAGGGAATCTCGCTGGACCGAGCCGACCTGGAGGCGTGCTACGCCCAGGCGTGGCAGGGGCTGTACACGGCGGTGCTCGAGGGCAACCCGATCGAGAGCCCGGCCGCCTGGCTCGTGCTGGTCACCTACCGCCGCGCGATCGACGAGGCCCGCTCGGCCCGCGCGTCCGCGGATCTCGAGGCTAGCGCAGCCGCCACCGCCGCCGAACGCGATCTCGCCGGCGAGCTGGACGATCGGGCTCGGCTGCGCGAGCTGTTCGAGGCGCTTCGCTGCCGGCTGTCCCCGCGCGAGCGCGAGGCCGCTTCGCTGTGCTACCTGCAAGGTCTCTCGCGGGCCGAGGCGGCGCGGCGTCTGGGGATCGCCGAGCGGCGGATGCAGAAGCTGATGGACGGTCCGGGCGGCGGCGCACCGGGGCTGGCGGCCAAGGTCGGCGAGCTGCTCGCGACGATCGGCGCCGGCGGCTGGTGCGAGCAGCAGTCCTCGCTGATGCGCGCGTACGCCTTCGGCATCCTCGACCCGGGGGGCGAGCGCCACGCGATGGCGGTCGCGCACACCCGCAGCTGCCCGGCCTGTCGCGCCCACGTCGCGGCTCTGCGCGGCCTGGCATCGGTGCTGCCGCCGCTGCCGCTTGCGCTGCCGCTGGGGGATGCAGCCGACCGAGGGGCGGGCAGCGATCGTCGTGGCGGTGGTCGTCGCGCGCCCGGGGCTCGCGGGGTAAGACGGGTGGCGCACAAAGCCTTGGCCGCGGGTCGCGGTGTGCTCGGGGCGGTGCGCACCGGCGTCCCGCTGCCCTTGAAGCTGGCGCTGGCCGGCGTCGCGCTGATCGGTGGCGGGTCGGCGTACCTGGTCGTCGGGCCGTCCGCCTCGCCGGCCCATGGCGGTCTCGCGCAGAGCCCCCCGTCGTCGTCGCGGACTGCCGGCGGGCGGGCAGCGACCCAGCCGGCGAGGGCTCCGTCGCGGTCGCGCGCGGCGGCGACGCTGCCGATGGGCAGCCGCTCGGCTCGCAGCCGGCTAGCGCGGAGCCGCCAGGGGTACGTGGGTGGGTCCGGGCGAACTCGCAGAACCGCGGCCGGAGGCGCTGTTAGGCCGTCGATCTCAGAGCGCGAGTTTCGGCCCGAGCGCGTCGGCGGCGAAGCGGCGCGGCTCGCGCCGTCGGCCGCGGCCGCGTCCCAGGGACAGGAGGCCGGTCCTCGCGAAGGCGAGTTCGGGATCGAATAGCCGTGCCCCGGACCGCTCAGGCGCGCGGAAACACTCGCATCAGCCGCCGCAACACCAGCGGGCTGCCCTTCGGGCGCAGACGTCCGCGCGCCACCGCGCGCAGCGGATCCAGGCGCTCGCCGACGATGTCGACGAAGTCCTGATATGAGACCCGCACACGCAGGTCCGGGTCGGGCGCCGCGCCGCGGGCGGCGGTGCTCGTGCCGTTGTCAACCCGCAGATGCCAGCTGTCGATGTCGGGGTCGGTGAAGTCCCACTGGAAGGTCGTCGCCCGCTTGAGGCCGTGGTCGGGGTTGACCTGGCGGCGGATCGTGTCGAACAGCAGCTCCTGAGTGGCGGCGTCTCGCCATGAGGGGCCCTCGCGCACGCCGATCACGCCCGCCTGGGCCAATGCTCGCCCGCGCTGGGAGATCTCGATCGGCGAGAGCCCCGGCGGCAGCAGCGGCGGCCCGGGCAGCGTCTCGACCGGCAGGCCCGCGGAGCGCAGCTTGGTCGTCATCGAGGTCAGGCCTTCGACCCCAACCTCGTCGTAGGTCGCGCCGAAGACCGTTATGTACTCTTCGTTCCAGCCCGGCGGCATCAGTACCTGAGCGGTGTAGCGGGTGACTTCTCGCAGCAGGCCGGCGACCGCTTTCTGCACGCCGACCGGATCTTCGCGGGCGAGGTCGGAGAGCAGCTTGACGCCGAAGCCGATGTGGCGCTGCTCGTCGGCGGCGATGTTCTGCATCCCCTGCCTGAAGGCCGGCAGCACGTCGCGCTCCTCGAGGTAGCTGCAGATGAAGTGCTGGCCTGGTTGGGCCAACGAGGCCTCGATGACGATGTGGTAGAGCGTGACAGCCGCGGCCAGCTTGGCGGGCGAGCGGTCCTTGCGCAACTCGTCGGCCATCGTGTCCAGGCGATCGAAGATCTTGCGAAAGCCGGGCGTCAGCTGCGGCTTGATCGCCTCCAGGCCGCTGTGCGCGGAGCCCGTGCCGATGCCGCACACCTCCTGCATAAAGCGCTTGAAGAACACGGCGTGGCGCGCCTCGTCGACCTGCTGTGTGGTCAGGAAGTACTTCTGCTCCTCGCGCGGCGCGGCGTCGATGTACGGCGAGAGATTGTCGGCGACCGCGTCCTCCCCCCAGAAGAACAGGGCGTAGTTCCACAGCGCGGCGGTGCGCTCGAACTCGCTGAAGCGCTCACGCCACTGCTTGGCGTCCTCGCTGAAGTCGAGGTCCGTCGCGCTCCAGTTGCCGTGCTCCCAGCGGGCATACAGATCCTCGTAGGAGATCGCGTCGGTCGGCAGGCTCCCGCCAGCGTCGATCGTGGTGGCGGGGGCTGCTGTGCTGGCCATCTGCCTCTCCTTGGTTGGTGCTCGTGTCTACAGCGGCGGCCGGAAAAGGCTCCGTACAGGCCCTGTGCGCCCATCCGGTCGGGCTCGCTCGAGACCTGCTTCTGGATCCTCGCTCGCGTCGGTTTTGGCCGCGCAGCCAGTCTACCGCGGATCCAGCCGATCGGGCTGCGCCCGAACGCCTACCAGGATCCGGACAAATCCGACGTGAAAATTTCGCGCAAGCGCGCTAGCTTGTAAGAGCCTGGTCTTCATCCGCCTGGCGTGCCTGCACGAATACCGAGCGGATGAGGAGGGATTCAGGCAAAGATAGCCCCGGCAAGGAGGACGAGCCGCAGCCTTGGCTGGGGCATGGAAGCTTGACCATGGCAAGGACGCCCCGCGACATAGATCTTGGACGCCAAGGCACGAGCCGCGCGACGCACCGCGCGGCAATCGGGCAAGATTCCGTATGCCCAAACGATGCTCACTGTCATGGATCGACGATCGAGGCGCCCGCCGGACCGGAGCGCTTCACACCCGCACCCTCGGTGCCGATAGCGGACTAGAGCGAGATGAGCCGAACCCGCCTCACCCAGCAGACGACGACCAGCGTGCCGGTCGCAGGGCACGCCGGTGCGCGCACCGCACCGCGCCCGCGGCAGTTGCCGGTCAGCAGCTTCTCGGGCGCCCTGCAGCTGTTGCTGGAGGGGCCGGGGTGGAGGATCCTGCGCCCGGCGGCCGACCTCTCGATGCTAGTGCTCGCGCTGCTATTGGCGCTCGACGGGCGCAGCCTGGCCTCGACGCGCGCGCCGATCCTGTTGCTGCCTCCGCTCGTGATCGCGCTGCTGTTCCTGCGCGGGCTCTACCGCACGCGTATGCGCCCGTTGATCCTCGACGGGGTGGTGCCCGTGCTGAGCGCCGTATCGGTCGCGGCGATGACGGTCGCGATGCTGGGATCCCTCTTCAACGGCCAGATTCCCAGCCAGGCGGTGTGGGTGCGCGCCTGGTTGTTCTCGCTGCTCGGTGTCGGGCTGGGTCGGGTCGCGCTCAGCGGCGCGCAGCACTGGGCTCGCTCGCAGCGGATGATCGGAAAGCCGGTGCTGATCGTCGGCGCCGGGATCGTCGGCGCCCAGGTGGCGCGGCGCCTGGAGGACCATCCCGAGTACGGGCTCGTACCGGTCGGCTTCATCGATGACGATCCCCGCTCCACCGCTGAGGTGGGCGGACGCGACGTCCCGGTGCTCGGCACCTTCGAGCAACTCGACCGGGTCGTGGAGCGCACGCACGTCGCGCAACTGATCGTCGCGTTCTCATCGGTCGCCGACGCTCGCATCAGCCGCCTGATCCAGCACTCCCAAGAGCTCGGCGTCGAGGTCTCGGTGGTACCGCGGATGTTCGACACGATGAACCACCGGGCGGGCTACGAGACGGTCGGCGGCCTGCCGCTGCTCAGCTTTGCCGTCGTCGACCCCAAGGGCTGGCAGTTCGACCTCAAGTACGCGCTCGACCGGATCACCGCCGCTGTGCTGCTCGTGCTCTTCTCGCCGCCGCTCGTCCTGATCGCGCTGGTCGTGCGCGTCAGCTCGCCCGGACCGATCCTCTTCCGCCAGCTCCGCGTCGGGCGCGACGGCAGCGAGTTCGATCTGTACAAGTTCCGCTCGATGCGCCAGCCCCCCGTCGATACGCAAGCCCCCAGGACAGCCGCCGTTGGCGCGGCGCGCGCCGAGGCCGAGCCGGTGACCACGCTCGCTCGCGACATCGCCCCGGGCGGGGTCGAGGGGACCGATCGCCGCACGCTGGTGGGGAGGCTGTTGCGCCGCTCCTCGCTGGACGAGCTGCCGCAACTGTTCAACGTCCTCAAGGGCGATATGAGCATCGTCGGCCCGCGGCCCGAGCGCCCGGAGTTCGTCGAGCTGTTCGACCAGGACGTCAACCGCTACGGCGATCGCCACCGCGTCAAGTCGGGGATCACCGGCTGGGCGCAGGTGCACGGGCTGCGCGGGCAGACCTCGCTGGCCGAGCGGATCGAGCTCGACAACTACTACATCGCGCACTGGTCACTCGGCCTGGACCTGAAGATCCTGCTGATGACGGTCGCCGCGCTGTTCCGCAACGCCGAGTAGCGCACGGCGTCGTAGGACCGTCGTCGTAGGCTCTCGGAGATGTCCCCCACCTGGATCTGGATGCAGATCGCGATCGTCTTCTTCGTGCTGGTCGGGATGATCGTGGCGATCGTCAAGCTCGCTTGAGGATCGGGCCCGCGCTCTCACCGCCGCCAGGCAAGCCAGCGCGGCCGCGAGCGACCGGAGCCACTCGCCCGGCGCGGCGGGATCTCCGCCCCCGAGAGGATCGCCTCGGGCACGGCGCGGGTCAGCCAGTCCGCAAGCTCTCCGGCCTGCGCCTGCTCGAGCTCGGCGGCGATGCCCGGCGGGCGGCGCCGAGCGTCGTGGGCGTCGGAGGCCACGTTGTGGACGAGCTCCTCGGAGAGCAGGCGCAGGGCAAAACGCCGCACCGACTTGCCGAAGCGCCCGACCAGCGATCCGGCGGTGATCGAGGTGAGCACGCCGTCCTCGACGAGCGCGCGCAGCAGGTCGAGATCTCGGTGAAAGGCCGGGCAGCGCTCGGGGTGGGCCAGCACGATCTCGTGGCCCTGGCCGCGCAGCCGCGCGATCGTCCGGTCGATTCCGATCACCATCGGCAGGAACGGCGGCTCCAAGAGCAACCACGGCCCTCCTCCGAGCCGCAGCCGGCGGAGCTCCTGCTCGTCAAGCTCTTCGGCATGGGTCAGCGCCACCTCGGCGCCGGGTCTGAGCTCGACGGGGATCTGCTCGCGGCGCAGTCGGTCGTTCAGCTCTGCGGTCAGCTCGCGGATGCTCGCCGCCCGGTTGGGGTAGTGCGCGCTCGAGTGGGGAGTGGCCACGATCGTCGTGGTCCCGCACGCGGCGGCGGCTCGCGCCAAGGCCAGCGACTGCTCGGTCGTCGCCGGGCCGTCGTCGATGCCGGGCAGGACGTGGCAGTGCAGGTCGATCACGTTGGGCTCACCTCGGGCATCCGGTTATGATCGCGCTTGCGGGGTCGTGTGTGGAGCAATCGAGCAAGGGGAGGGCGATGTTCAAATCGATCGTTGTCGGCACGGACGGGTCGGACACCGCCGGCCAGGCGGTGCGCCAGGCGGTCGACCTGGCCAAGGCGGTTGGGGCGGTGATCGAGCTGGTGAGCGCGTACGAGCCGGTACCCGCACAGCGACTGCGCGAGGAGCGCCGGCAGGCCCCGGAGGACCTGCAGTGGGCAGTCAGCCCGCGCGAGGACGTCGACGCGACGCTCGAGGCGGCGGCCGAGGTCGCGCGCGAGGCTGGCGTCGAGGTGAGCCTGTATCCGCGCCAGGGCGATCCGGCCGACGCGATCCTCGATGTCGCCGAGGAGCGAGCGGCCGACCTGATCGTCGTCGGCAACAAGGGGATGACCGGGGCCAAGCGCTTCCTGCTCGGCTCGGTTCCAAACAAGGTCTCCCACCACGCGCCGTGCTCGGTCATGATCATTCGCACCACCTGAGCCTCATCGGCAGCATCTGAGCCTCAGCTCCACGCGACCGCGGCTCGCAGTCGCTCGAGCGCCCGCTCGGGTGCAGTCCCCGCCTCGACGCCGGCGATCGACGGGCGCAGCGAACCCGGTAGCAGCCGGGCCAGCAGGCGCGCGCGAAGGCCGAACGCGACGACCGCGTGGGCGGTTCGCACCTGCATCTCGACATCGAGCGCCCGCATCGTCTGCAGGGGTGCGAGGCGCCGAACGCGCTGTCCCGGCGGGTCTGTGGGCGGCGCGCGGTCCCCACCGCCGTCCTCGCGGATCAGCGCGACGTCCACGCCCGCCGTGGCCAGCTCCGCAAGCCAGGCGCGAGCGGCGCGCTCCGGGCGTCCGCGGCCGGCGAGAGCCACGACCTTGGGCGGGCCGGTTGGACGGCGGCCGAAGTGCTGGGCGCTTGTCGCCGGCGCATCCGCCGGCGCTCGGCGTCCGGCGCTCAGCGCGCGCGCCAGCACGAGGCTCCATACCAGCGCGTCGGAACCGGCGTCGAGGGAGATCTTCAGCAGTCCGCGCCAACCATCGCGCAACCCCCCCTCGATCGCGAGCCGGTAGACGAGCTTTGCGGCCGGTCTGAGCACGATTCCGAGCAGGTAGGCGAGCGGGGCCCGCGGCGGGGGTATGTGCGAGCTCTCGAGCCGGGCATAGCGCCACGCGTCCGCGAGCGCCTCACGCGCCGTGTCGGCCAGCTCGTGCTCGAGGTCCCCGGCGAGCACGACCGGCCGCTCGCGCGGCTCGATCCCCTCGTGTACCTGGCGCGACTGGTCGTGCTCGTAGGCGCCGCGGCGAAATATCCGCGTCCGGTAGGCCGGGTACTTGCCCGACGGGCCGAGTGGGGCACCGAGGAAGCGATGGCGAAGCGGGCAGACCGCGACGTCGATCCCCGCTGCGGAGTCCTGCAGCAGCGCTTCGATGCTTACGCGCAGGTGCGGTGAGACGCGCTCGTCGGCGTCCAGCTCGAGCACCCAATCGCCGCCGGCGGCGGCGAGCGCGACGTTGCGCTGCCTGGCAAAGCCCGGCCACGGGTTCTCGATCACCGTCGCTCCCGCCGCCCGCGCCAGCGCGACCGTATCGTCGCGGGAGCCGCCGTCCACCACGACGATCTCGTCGCAAAAGCGCACACTGTCGAGCGCTTCGGGCAGTCGACGCTGCTCGTCTTGCACGATCAGGCAGGCCGATATGCGCTCGCGCGACACGCGCCGGATAGTATGCGCGGCGCGTGCGCCCCGGGCGGATCGTCTCCATCCAGACAACCAGCGAGCGCGGCGGAGCGGAGTACGCAAACGTCGATCTGCTCGCAGCCCTGCGCGAGCGCGGCCACGACGTCGTCCTGCTCACCAACTTTCCCGACCTCGCGGACGGCACGGGTGTGCCGGCGCGTCGCATCGATCTCGGCCCAAAGCTCGCGCGGCGAACGGTCGCGAGGGTGCTGCTGCTGGCGCCCGCGATCCTCGGGCGGCTGGCGCGAGCGCTGCTGCGCGAGCGGCCGGTGGCCGTCTGCTTCGTGCACTTCAAGAAGGAGCAGCTGTTGTGCGCCCTGTTGCCGCGCCGCATCACCGGCGAGATCGTGTGGGCGGAGTGGGGGCCGGTGCCGCCGCCGATGCGACGCGGTCCGGCGCGCCTCTTCTACGCGCTGGCGGCGCGGCGGGCGCGCACGATCGTCGCGATCTCCGAGGGCACTCGCGAGACCGTCGTGGCGGCCGGGGTGCCGGCGGAGAAGGTGGCGGTGGTTCCGAATCTCGTCGACGTCGAAGCGGTCAGCCCCGATCCGGCCAGCCGCGAGCGGCTGCGCGCCGAGTGGGGGGCCCGCGAGGAGACGTTGGTGGTCGGCTGCATCTCTCGCTTTCAGCGGCGCAAGCGAAACGACGTGCCGATCGACGCGATGGCCCACCTGACGGGGGAGGTGCTGCTGGTCATGGCCGGCGAGGGCGAGCAGGAGCAGGAGCTGCGCGCGCGCGCCGCGCCGTA
>Ga0307477_10002626_pt1 | contig 13764 bp, 14 predicted proteins | sample atmos_gasesECM2C_FD_203316 | JGI IMG/M metagenome (GOLD analysis project Ga0307477, IMG submission 203316) | Hardwood forest soil microbial communities from Morgan-Monroe State Forest, Indiana, United States - atmos_gasesECM2C_515 | ecosystem: Environmental > Terrestrial > Soil > Temperate...
GCCCGGAGCCCGAGCGAGATCGCGCGCAGCAACCCCGCAAGGGAAGCAGCGAGAGCAGGTCAGCAAGGGTCAAACGCGAGCTACTGGCCGAGACGAATGGATCCTACACCACCTCGGAACTCTCTTACTTTTCCCGCTATTTCTTCTGCCCCGTAAACTCACTTACCACCTTGCCGCTCTCGTCGAGAAACTGCAGTACTCCCTTGCCATCTGACTGTACCTCGAGCACGATCCGGACTTGGCCATTGCCGTCTCGAAGATTCAAGCCCACCGACCCATCCGGACTTCGCCCGAGGACCAGTCGCTTTACATCGTGGCGATGGGTGGCAAAGAACGCCTCCCAAGCGGCGCCCTGCTTGTCCGCCGGGAGTCTTCCAATCTGGTCTTCAGCCTTTCTCTTTTCCTCGACCGGGTAGTCTCCTTGATCCGCAATTGTGATGCGCGAAAACTTGTCTTTTCCTTCCTGGCCCGCGTCCAGAGCAAAGATCTGATTCTCCTCGTACTGGTCCAGGCTCAGGTGCCCATGATTTTCGATCGTTCCATCAGGAAGCTGGCTTGCTCCCCAGATGAGGCCGCCCTGTTCGGTGCCCTCTTCACTCATGAAGAGCATTCCCGCAGCATCCCGGCGATCCGGCCGGGGTGATTCCTTTTTGTGAATCCAACCGCCAGGGAAGTCAGCGCGGTTCGAGATCGTGAGTCGCACCGTACCATCGGGTTCCACGATGTTGATGCGACGTGCCGTGATGATGCCGAACTTCGGATCTCGCATCGCCGCGAAGCCGCCCAACACCGTCATGACGAACACCAGTGTGAGTACTCCGGAGTAGATCGCGAGGAATCGAGGGCTGGACAAGGCTTTCATCAGAACCTCCCGAACGGAGATTAAGGACACCTGAGGCCCAAATTACTTTCCCGCATTTCCCGGCCCGCCCACCGGATAAATCCGGGGAATCCTCTGCTCTAAACCCGGCAACGCGGGAAAGGTTGCGTGGGGCTCTGTCTGGTACCAATAGGCAACCGAATAGTAATTGTCGGAGCGGTGATTCGCATGACCGTGCTCGATGGTCGCTCGCAGCGATTTGGTAAACGTGATTGGCGAATCGAGGTGAAAGCGGTAGACGGACGAGCGGCCTCCCGCCACCTCCTGTCCGACCACGAGTGCTCCGTACAACCCATAGGAGAACGGGTGACCGCCGAAGTCCCATGCGCCGAGGAAATAGTCTTCCGAGCCAGTTCCGTTGATCGAGGGCAACTTCTCGCCGTCGACAAAGAACATGTCGTCGCCTTCGCCCCACCACTTATCCTGATTCTGCAGCACCGACATGGTTACGCCGACGAAGTGGCCGCGGCCGGAAGCCTCCATCCAAACATAGTTGCCTTCTCCGGCAAGATTCTTCTTGCTGTCCATGTCGCCATTTGACTTCCACTGATTGGTCGAACCCAGTGCAGGAGCGGCCTGACCGTATTGCGCGTGGAAATAGAGTTGATCTGCGGCGAGGGGCTTGCTGTAAGTGCGATAGTCAATGTTGAAGTAGAACGCGTCGGTCTTGATCGCACCTTCATTGCTTACTGTAATTCGGGCATGCTTCTGAAACGGCATGGGGAAGAAGCAATTCAGGGCCTTGTCGGATCCAACTTGCAGGGGGATCGACTGGTACACGTGATAGTCGCCAAGTCCCAGGCCGAAGAAGTCGCCAATCGGAGCCTCAACACTGGGCGAGGATTCGCCGTCCCAGAACATGCGGAGGACCAGCGCCTTGAGGTGATTGGGATCATCGCTGGCGATTGTGACCCACACGTGCGTGATGAGGCCAGGGCCGGCTTCGTCGAGCAGAGTGAGGGTTTCTCCGGGAGCGACGGGGCGGGCATCGGCATTTCCTCCGCTGCGGTCGTAGCTCGAAGAACGGTGCTGGACGTAGTCTTTGGGCTGAGGAAGAGAAGAAAGCCATGCTGAGGAATCCTGAGCGACCAGCGGAAGTGTCAATAGGCAAACCAGGAACAGAATGACGGGCTTGTTCATATCGCCGGGTTCTCCTCGAAAAGTTGTAGAGACGTAGCTTGCTACGTCTCTGCTGATGCTATGGGTGAACAAACCCTTGCGGCACTGCAAGCAGAGACGTTGCAAGCAACGTCTCTACAGCGGGATGTTCCCGTGCTTCTTCGGTGGGTTCTTGTCACGTTTCGTTTCCAGCATCGCCAATGCCTGAATCAACTTCTTTCTTGTGTCTCGCGGCTGGATTACCGCGTCGACGAATCCGCGGTCTGCGACCACATAGGGGTTAGCGAAGCGGTCGCGGAATTCTTCGATCTTTTCCTGCCGCACTTGTTCGCGATTTGCCGCTGCGTCGAGTTCGCGCTTGTAGACGATGTCGACCGCGCCTTCGGGGCCCATCACCGCGATCTCGGCTGTCGGCCAAGCATAGTTTACGTCGGTGCGGATGTGCTTGGATGACATCACGCAATATGCGCCGCCGTAGGCCTTGCGCGTGATGACGGTAACCTTCGGCACAGTGGCTTCGGCGAAGGCGTAGAGCAGCTTCGCGCCATGCTTGATGATTCCGCCATACTCCTGCGCCGTTCCTGGCAGAAATCCGGGGACGTCTTCAAACGTCACCAGCGGAATGTTGAAGCAGTCGCAGAAACGAACGAATCGCGCTCCCTTCACTGACGCGTTGATATCCAGAGTGCCGGCCAGGATCGACGGCTGGTTCGCCACGATGCCTACCGAACGCCCGTCCAGCCGTGCGAATCCCACGACGATGTTTCTTGCATAGTGCTCCTGCACCTCGAAGAAATATCCGTCATCGACGACGGCATGAATCACGTCTTTGATGTCATATGGTTTGTTCGACTCCGACGGAACGATTTGGTCGAGCGCCGCATCCGCGCGGTCCGCGGGATCGGTGCAGGCCTTTCGCGGCGCTTCGTCGAGATTGTTCGAGGGGATAAAGCTGAACAGCTCTCGCACCATCGACAGGCATTCGGTGTCGTCGTGGGCCAGGAAATGCGCTACGCCTGAGGTCTCGTTGTGGGTCATGGCACCGCCGAGTTGTTCTTTCGTTACTTCTTCCAGCGTGACGGTCTTGATGACATCTGGGCCAGTAATAAACATGTACGAGGTTTTGTCGACCATCAGCACGAAATCAGTAATTGCAGGTGAGTAGACGGCACCGCCGGCACATGGGCCCATGATCGCCGAGATCTGTGGGACGACACCGCTGTAGAGCGTGTTGCGCAGAAAGATGTCGGCGTAGCCTGCGAGGGACATCACGCCTTCCTGAATGCGGGCGCCGCCGGAATCATTTAGGCCGATGACGGGCGCGCCCATCTTGGCGGCCAGATCCATGATCTTGACGATCTTCCCAGCGTTGGCCTCCGACAGAGAGCCGCCGAAAACCGTGAAGTCTTGTGCAAAAACGTAGACCAGGCGGCCCTCGATGCGGCCGTACCCCGTAACAAATCCGTCGCCGTAAATCTTCTGCTCGGCCATGCCAAAATCATTGCAGCGGTGAGTCACGAGCTTGTCGGTCTCCTCGAACGTGCCTTCATCGAGGAGGAATTCGATGCGCTCCCGCGCCGACATCTTTCCTTCTTTGTGTTGGCGCTCGCGGCGTTTCGCTCCGCCGCCGTCTTCGGCTAACTGGTTCCGCCGCTTTAACTCCTCGACTTTCTTTTCCAGATTCATGGGCAACGATTATAGCTTTGTCAGAAGCGGGCAGGGTGTGAGATCGGTCACTCCTGGCGGAGTGCTTCAGGCATAGACGAAGTAAGATAGGCGGGGGAGGCGGATTCACGATGCTTCGCATACGTCCCGCTAACATCCACGACGCGGCGCTGCTGCGTACCATGATTCGCGAACTTGCGGAGTACGAGCGCGAACTCGAATGGGTGACTATTCGCGAGCAGGATCTTGCCCGCGATGGCTTTGGCGAGAATCCGCGTTTTCGCTCGCTGATTGCTGAATGGAACGGACAGCCCGCAGGCTATGCTGTGATCTTCAACTATTTTTCGACCTGGGTCGGCCGGGGGCTGTTCCTCGAAGATTTGTTTGTGCGGGAACAATTTCGCAAGCAGGGTATCGGGACGGCACTCCTGGCAGAGGTCGCGCGCATCGCCGTCGAGGAGCGGTGTTACGGGATACACTGGGAGGTGCTCGACTGGAACACGAAGGCGATCGAGCTGTACAAGGCTCTGGGAGCCGAGTTTCGCGATCAATGGAAGCCCGTGCTCCTGACAGGCGAATCCCTGCATCGGCTGGCGCAGCAAGCTGGAACATCGAAATGAGTTGCGTATGTCAAGGATCAAGATCATCGGGGCGGGGCTTGCTGGATCGGAAGCGGCCTGGCAGTGTGCGCGGCGCGGAGTCGACGTGGAGCTGTTTGAGATGCGGCCGGTGCGTTCGACGCCGGCCCATCAGACTGGCGAGTTCGCGGAACTGGTCTGCTCCAACTCGCTCAAGTCCGACAGTGAGAACACGGCTCCGTGGTTGCTGAAGGAAGAGATGAGGCGAGCCGGATCTCTGCTGATTCAGATCGCTCGCGAGTGCGCCGTTCCTGCGGGCCACGCGCTGGCTGTGGATCGTATTATGTTCGCTGCTCGCGTAACCGAAGTGATTTCGCACGAGCCTCGCATTACCGTGCGTCGCGAAGAAGTGACTCGCCTGGATGAGAGTGGCGATGTCACCATCATCGCTACCGGGCCGCTGACATCCGATGCGCTGGCAGGTGAAATTGCGCGTCTCAGCGCGATGAAGACGGGCGGCGCAGATCATTCAGAGAATCCGCATCTCTACTTTTACGATTCGATCAGCCCGATTGTTGAGGCGGACTCAATCGACATGTCCCGCGTCTATATGGCGGCTCGGTACGACAAGGGATCGGCGGATTACATCAATTGTCCGATGACGCCGGAGGAATACAGTCGGTTTTATGATGCTCTGGTGGCGGCTCAATCGGTGGAGGAGAAGGATTGGGAGAAGCTCAACTATTTTGAAAGCTGCCTCCCCATCGAAGAGATTGCACGGCGTGGGCGCGACACGCTGCGGTTTGGCCCCATGAAGCCGGTGGGTCTGAAGGATCCTCGGACGGGCAAGATGCCGTACGCGGTCGTTCAGTTGCGGCAGGAAAATCTGCGCGCAGATTCCTACAACCTGGTGGGATTTCAGAATCATTTGAAGTTTGGCGAGCAGGCGCGGGTGCTGCGCCTAATTCCGGGGCTTGAAAACGGGCGTTTCCTGCGATATGGACAGATTCACCGCAATACCTACATCAACTCACCCAGCCTTCTTCGCGAAACGCTGCAGATGAGAGAGCATCCGCCAGTGCTTTTTGCGGGACAGATTTGCGGGGTGGAAGGCTACGTAGAGTCGATCGCAACCGGATTGATGGCGGGCATGCATGCTTCAGCGCTGATGTCAGGTTGTGAGATCGCTCCGGCCCCACGTGCGTCTGCCTTTGGATCACTCGTCTATTACGTGACCCACGCCAGCGCGAAGAATTTCCAGCCGGCGAATATAACGTTCGATTTGCTTCCGCCCTTGGACAAGAAGATTCGGGACCGCAAAGAACGTCATCGTGCGCAGTGCGAATTGGCGCTAAGAGAGTTTGAAGACTGGCTGGCCCAGACGGCTACAGCGCCCGCCGCACGTTGAGTCTACCTACTTGAATCTGTGTAATTCCGCCCTTCGCACGTGCAATTACCTGCAACAAAAGCCTCGCCGCATGCGTATCTCAGGTTAGGAGCCGAGGCGATTACGTTCCTCGCCGCGGCTCGTCCAATCCACTGGCATGACCTTACGCGATCTCTTTCTCGATGTGCTGCGCACCTTGTGGTCCCGCAAGCTGCGAGCCTTCCTGACGATGTCCGGCATCGCATGGGGCATTGTCTCGATTGTGCTGATGGTCGCCGCCGGAGAGGGCCTGCGCAAAGGGTAAGCAGAGCAGGCCAGGAATCTTGGCAAGGACATCATGATCGTTTTCCACGGGCGCACCAGCCTGCAGGCGGGCGGCATGCACGCGGGCCGTGTTGTGCACTGGGAAGACGACGATGTCGCCGTCGTGCAGGCCGAGTCACCCGATTGTGAGTATGCGATCCCGGAGTTGGAACAAGATACCGTCCGAACGCACTCGAACTACAACAATGCAGCCTTTACGCTAACGGGATCGTATCCGCCCTTCGGCTACATCCGAACGCTCGACGTCGGCTCGGGACGTTTTTACGACTGGGACGACATGCGTGAAGCAAGACGCGTTGCGTTCCTCGGTTCTGATGCCGCCAAGCAATTGTTTCCGGGCCGCAGTCCTGTGGGCGACACCATCTACTTGAACGACTTTCCCTACACGGTGATTGGTGTCATGGCAAAGAAGAAGCAGGATTCCAGCTACGACGGCTGGGACGTCAACAAGGTCTTCCTTCCATTTTCCGCGATGCGGCGTGATGTTCCTGACAAGCCGCCGGGAACCAATACCACTTTCGATCAACTTCTGGTTACTCCGAGATCCGTAGCGCAGCATGAGGATTGCAAACACGAAGTGCGAGCCGCGTTGGCTCGAATGCATCATTACGATCCCAACGACAAGGAAGCTTGCCCCATCTGGGACACCGTGAAAGAGGCACAAGCCTTCAAGACCATGACCGATGGTATGAAATTCTTTCTCGGCGCGGTGGGGATTGTCACGTTGCTTCTGGGTGGCATCGGGGTGATGAACGTCATGCTCGTCGCGGTGCGAGAGCGGACGCGGGAGATTGGAGTACGCAAGGCGATTGGCGCGCCGGCGGGGACTATTCTGCGACAGTTCTTCATGGAGGCTTTGATTATCGCGTTGCTAAGCGGTGGGAATCGGACTGGGCGTGGCGTTTGGCTTTTGTGCGCTGGTCAATCTGCTGCCTATGCCCGACTTTTTCGCGGGGCTCATTCCTAGTTGGAGTTCTGGACTTACTGCGGCGGGGCTGCTCGGTGCGATTGCTGTGGGTGCGGCGCTGTATCCGGCTCGGAGAGCTGCGTCCATTGATCCGATCGAGGCTTTGCGGTATGAGGCTGGTGGATGAAAATCATTCACCACGAAGGACACCCTTCGACTGCGCTCAGGGCAGGCTAAGGTACACGAAGGAATTCCGCGGGTTTTACTTCGTGGACCTTCGTGCCCTTCGTGGTTTCAGGTTTTGCGAATGCTGATTGAGATCATTGCCGAAGCCTGGATCGCGCTGAAGCGCAACATCACGCGCAGTCTGCTCACCGTGCTAGGGATCGTGTGGGGCATCGCCACCGTCACGCTTTTGATCGCGTATGGCAGCGGCTTTCGCAGCATCCTGGTGCATGGCTTTGATGCCTTCGGCAAGAGTGTTGTGATCTGCTGGCCGCAGCAGACCAGCGAACAGCCCGGTGGACAACGCGCTGGAAAGAAAGTCGTGCTGGAGCAATCGGATCTCGAAATGGTCAAAGCGACGGCTCCGCTGGTGAAACACGTGTGCCTTGAAACGGTGCGACGGCCTGGGATTGCGTACGGAGATCGCATCGGGGACGGCGCCTGTGCGCGGAGTCGGTCCGGAATATGGTGAAATGCGGAACGAAGTTCCGTCGGAAGGGCGCTGGATCAATGCCGAGGACGAAATGGAGAGGCGGCGCGTGATCTTTCCCGGCGGAAGGTTGAAGGAGCAGCTCTTCAGCGGCCGTCCCGCGGTCGGTGAAACCGTTCAGGTTTCCGGCGTACGCTTCACTGTGATCGGCGTCATGGCGAGGAAAATCCAACTCAGCAACTACTTCTCGAGCGATGACGATTCCTCGTGGATTCCCTACTCGGCGGCGGGAGATTTGTGGAATACACGCTATGCGGCAGTCATGGTCTTTGAGCCGATTGCCCCGCAGTTCGAGAAGAAGGCGATGGCGCAGGTGCTGGCTGCAGTGGCGACGCGGCAGAACTTCTCGCCGACCGATCCAAAGGCTTTTCAGATGTTCGGGCGTGACAAGTTTCGTCCCGTGATCGATGCGCTGACCATTGGCCTTCAAGTGCTTCTCACCTTCATCGGCACCTTGACTCTTGGGATCGGCGGAGTCGGCGTGATGAACATCATGCTGGTCTCGGTGGATGAACGTATCCGCGAAATGGGTCTCCGGCGCGCCCTGGGCGCCCGCAAGCGCCACATCCGGCTGCAGTTCCTGGCGGAGACTTTGCTGATCATGCTCTTAGGGGGAACAATTGGCGTACTCCTCTCGTATCTGATAGCGTGGGCGGTCGGTACGCTGCCCATGATGGGTCCGCTCTTTGAAGATGAATCCGGTCAGGGGGATATCCACTTGCGGATATCCGTCATGACCGTTTTGCTGTCGACTGCGGCGCTGCTCTTCGTGGGTGTGATCAGCGGCATGGTGTCGGCGCTGAGGGCCTCGAAACTCGATCCGGTGGAAGCACTGCGATACGAGTAAGTCCCTCCGCCAGTGGGTGCACCAGACACCGATTTTCCACGAAATGTGATTTGATTGGCGCTACGGTTCGCAGTAACTTGGTGTCGACGGACCAACGCGGGGGTGCACGGTGCCGATCTCTGCCACAGATTCCATTACGCTCGCCTTTGAGCATACGAAGCGCCAACTCTTCAAGCCATTCCGCTTTGGTCAGTGGGTGCGTCTCGCATTTGTCGGATTGCTTGCAGGAGAGTTGGGTTCCGGCGGCAACCTCAATCCGTCGTCGCACGGCACTCAACCCGCGGCCATTCCACAACTCGGCGAGATCTATCACAAGATTGATCCCGCGATTCTTGCCAGCGTCATCACCGTCCTGGTGATCACGGGCATCGTGCTGATGGTTGTGATGGCTTACATCAGCAGCGTGATGCGTTTCATTCTGTTCGACAGCGTCTTAACCAGGGAGTGTCACCTTCGCGCAGGCTGGGGCCGGCGGCAGGAGAACGGCTGGAAATATTTCGTTTGGCAGTTAGGCCTTCTGTTGGCGACTCTTGCAGGAGCACTCGTCTTGGTCGGCGGACCCGCGGCGTTTGCCTTTGGGATGGGGTGGTTTCAGCCTCCTCGAGCCCATCTCGTGCAGTTGGTGCTTACCGGCGTTGTTGTGTTCATTTTGTTCGTTGGTTTTGTAATTGGCTTGGCCCTGGTTCACGTGCTGACCAAAGATTTCATTGTGCCGCAGATGGCCTTTGAAGGGATCAGCGCTCTCGAAGCATGGCGCAGATTGTGGCCCATGATCCAGGCCGAGACGAAGGGATACGCCGCTTATATCGCTATGAAGATTGTTTTGACGATTGTTGTGGGAATCGCGATTGGAATTGTGACGCTGATCCTCGGCTTGATCCTTGCCATTCCTGTGATCGGGGCGGTAGCGGCAGCGGTAATCGCGGGCAAGACTGCAGGGCTGACGTGGAATCTTCTCACGATCACTGCCGCGGTGGCGGCTGCATGTATCCTGTTTGTGATCTTTTTTTTCCTGGTCTCGCTGATTTCAGTTCCCGCGATCGTGTTCTTCCCGGCGTATTCGATTTACTTTTTTGCAGCTAGGTACCAACCATTGAGCCTGGCGCTCTACTCTTCGGCGCCACAGTCGGCGGTTCCGCAAGGCGCACCGCCTCCCCTAACGCCCCCACCTTACCCCGCAATGTAGCTGTTCAGGGTGATTGCGGCTTCAGCCGCGCGGTTTGCGTCCGGTGCGGCCAGGAGAATCGGCGCCCGATAATGCACTTGACGATCAGGTGATCGGTGGAGCGCGTCGCCCCTACGCCGACACCGAAATTGAACTCCCATAGCGGGCCGAAGTCGATGTCGACGTTGGGGAAAAACTGCTGCTGCTGATCGCGCAACGGATCAAATCCGTTGAGTGAACCGTAGGCGGCATAGTACTCGAGTCCGCCGGCAATCTTCTTCGTGAAATCGTAGCTGACTTTCGCGTTGGGAGAAAATGTTACGCCCTGGTTGACGCCCGGTCCGTGAAACGAGCGGTCCAGCGCGGGATTGAAGCTCAAGTACCAGGGACCGATCTTCTTATCGATAATCGGTCGAATTTCCCAGGTCCATGTATCCGGCGAGAATGCGGCGCGCTGATAGCCGAACTCCGTCGACAGGCTCACTCCTACCTGCCAGTGCCAGCTTTCAGGTGCGCGCACGCGGGGACGGATGTGATCGCCCACCCATTGCCATCCGCCATCAGGTTGAATGCTGGAGAAAACGTAGAAACCGACTTCTGCCCAGTCATTGATCCCCTGTGTAAGCTCGAGGGTTTCGTGCATGGCGTGATTGGTGGGCAGCATTCCATCCTGTACGGTCTTGCTGCCGTCTATGGTGAAGTTGGAATGAATTTCAACCATCGTCGAGCGCGGATTGACTGTGTCTGAGCCGTACACTTGGATTTCATAGTTGTCTTGCGCGCGAGCGTAGCTACTTGTGACCGCGAGGGCCAGTAATAAGAGAAGAGCCAGCGAGAACGAGCGGTGCATGAGTTCGGGAGGCGGTGGACGCTTATACGCAGCACCGCCATTCCATGATGCATGGTTGGGCGGGAAAGAAGCAAACCCAACACCACAGTGCCGGCCACAAGCAGATTCCTGCCTCCGGTCGGAATGACAACTCTTAAACCCTTGTCATTCCGAAACGGCGTAGCCGTTGAGGAATCTGTTGCCGCCTGCAGAGCCGCATCTGGCCGGGAACTCGGTTGGTCGATCAGGTGTCTGATCCTAAAGACACGCGTGCCCGAGAGGACCAATTCCCGATGGCTTTCTCAATGGCGGGCCGAGTTGCGTCTGGACCACAGATCAACGTTACGCCGCTGATTGACGTGCTGCTGACGCTGATCATCATGTTCATGCTGGTGGTATCCATGGATCCGGAATATGGTGAAAAAGCGCAGATTCCGCAACCGAATCAAGCCGAAACCCCTGCGGTGCCCCAACCGCGCACAGTGGTAATCGAGGTAGTTTGGACGGCAAAAGATCAACCCCCAACCGTCAAGATCAATCAGGAAGATGTTCCGTGGACGGACCTGGAATCCCGGCTCACGCGGATCTATCTCTCGCGTGTGGAAAAGGTGGCCTTTGTGCGTGGCGATGCAGACGTTGATTTCCAGTACGTGGCGGATGTCATCGATCTTGCCCACCACGCTGGAGTGCAACGAATCGGGTTGATGACCCAGAACCAACGCTTGCCGGAGACTAGTGACCCGCTAACGAATGAGTAAAGCGGCAAGTGCGACCGTACCTTTCGTTCTGTGTGCGGGTTGATGAAATGAAAGCAGGCAGACTCGGTTATGTTGCAGACGTGGCGCAAACCAACAAGGCTGTTCGGCGACTTCAATACGCCCCAATTCGCAAGCGTCATGAGCTTGGTGGTGTTCGTCGTTCTCCTTGTATTTCTGACGACACCCACGTGGCACCACACGACGGCCGCCAATGTTCCTAAGGTTCTCCATCCAGTTTCCATGCCCGCCGCCGCCCGCGAAGATGCAATGAAAGTCACCATCACTCGTGACGGTAAGGTTTACTTTGGGGTGGAACAGGTTAGATCTTCTGACCTCTCGCAGAAGATCTCGGATCGCTTGAAGGACCCAGAAGTCGAGTGGAAGGTCTACATTGTTGCTGACATGCGCGCGAGGTGGGGCAGTATCAAACCAGTTCTCGACGGCGTTCACGGCGCCGGGATCCGTCGCATTGCCTTCTTAGTAGATCAGCGGCGCTCTGCCGCTTTCCCTATGTAGAGGATTGCGCTAATCCCGCGCCCGGTTCTTAATCCAGATCGGAGTGCCCATGAATCCGAAAGCCGCACGAATCTGATTCTCCAAAAACCGCTGATACGCGAAGTGCAGCTTCACGGCGCGATTAGTGAAGAGGACGAATGTCGGCGGAGCAACGGAAGCCTGCGTCATGTAGAGAATCTTCACGCGCTGGCGCATGGGGACCGACGCACGCTCGAAGTCGACGTGCTCGAGAAAGCGGTTCATTTCTGATGTTGTCACTCGCTTCCGGCGCTCGGCAGCGACCTCTTGGAGTAGAGGGAAGATCTTCTCGGTGCCTTTTCCCGTTTGAGCTGAGATGAAGACGACGGGCGCGTAGCTCAAGAATTTGAGCTCGTAGCGTAGACGCTCCTCATAGGCGTCACGGTCACCAGGCCGCTTCGTTTCCCGCATGCGCTCGGACTTCGTCGGCCTCCCTGATTTTTTCTGGCCGCTGATCATCAGGTCCCACTTGTTGACCACGATAATGATCGATCGCCCGCTCTCATGTGCATAGCCGGCGACGGTGGTATCGAGCTGGCTGACGCCTTCGGTTGCATCGATGACCAGCAACGCAATGTCGGCCGCCTCCAGATGCTTGCGCGCCATGACCACTGATAGCTTTTCGGCCATCAAGTGCGTCCTGCCTTTGCGCCGGATGCCCGCAGTATCGATGAACCGAAAGCGCTTGCCGTCGTGCTCGATGACTTCGTCGACGGCATCACGGGTGGTGCCGGGGATTGGGGAGACGATAGCTCTGTCCGACGAGGTAAGGCAATTCAGCAGCGTCGATTTGCCGACATTGGGGTGGCCGATGATGGCGACCTTCACTTCAGCCGGCGGTCGTTCCACTTCCGCCGTTGGTGGTTCGTCACTGGTGGTTGGCTCTGTGACCTCCGTGTCCTCTGTGGCGAGAGCTTTTGGAAGCACGGCCACAACGGCATCCAGCAGATCGTCCACGCCACGGGCGTGCTCGGCAGAGACGGGGAACATTTTTTCGATACCTAGCCGGTGAAAATCATTGATGAGCGAAGATTGTTTCTCGCTATCGACCTTATTGACGGCCAGGAAAAGAGGACGGTTGGCCTTCCGCAGTAGGCGAACAAGTTCGAGATCCGGGCCAGCGATCTCCGTTCGACCGTCGACGACCATGACGATGGCTGCAGCTTCATCCAGCGCCACGCGCGCCTGGCGGAAGATTTCTGCAGGGATGAAATCTTTTTCTTCCGGGAGGATGCCACCCGTATCGACCACGCGAAGCTGGCGGCCATTCCACTCTGCGTCCCCGTAGAGGCGATCCCGCGTGATGCCGGGCTCGTCGCCAACGATGGCACGGCGTGAGCCAACGATGCGGTTAAAGAGTGTGGACTTGCCTACGTTAGGCCGACCTACGATCGCGATGATAGGAACCCCGGTTGCGGCGGCGTCGCTCGAGTTGTAAATGGGTTGGCTCAAGTCGCTATTATAGAGACTTCGGTGTCCACTCCCTCCCATCCCGCCTCGCCTCCTTCCAGCCGCCCATCTCCCAGCGGCAAGGATGCCTCTCTGCATCAGTTCTTTGGCCCGGGCGGTATTTTGTCGCGTACGCATCCCGCCTACGAATTTCGCCGGGGGCAGTTGCAGATGGCACAGGCGGTTGAGCAGGCGCTTGAGGAGAAGCGTCACTTGATCGTGGAAGCTGGTACGGGCACGGGGAAGACGCTGGCCTATCTCGTGCCCGTGATTCGTTCCGGTAAGCGCGTCATCATCTCGACCGGCACCAAGAATCTGCAGGAGCAGCTCTTCTATAAGGACGTTCCCTTCCTGGAGCAGGCGCTTGGAGCCAATGGCTCTTCTGCACTTTCAGTTTGTTACATGAAGGGGCGCAACAACTATTTATGCCGGAAGAAACTTTACGACCTTACCGATCAACCGGTGCTCAGCGGACTGGAAGAGATTGAGCAGTACCGCGCAATTGCGGCCTGGGAGAAGACAACCTCGACCGGCGATCGCTCCGAGCTGGCGGAACTTCCTGAGGCCAGCATTCTGTGGCACAAACTCGACGCGCGCGCCGATGCCT
>Ga0307477_10002628_pt1 | contig 13742 bp, 12 predicted proteins | sample atmos_gasesECM2C_FD_203316 | JGI IMG/M metagenome (GOLD analysis project Ga0307477, IMG submission 203316) | Hardwood forest soil microbial communities from Morgan-Monroe State Forest, Indiana, United States - atmos_gasesECM2C_515 | ecosystem: Environmental > Terrestrial > Soil > Temperate...
ACGTCGCACGATTGGACAATGGCCTTATGAAGGTCCACATCACCGTGCCCACCCTTGCCGAACACGTGGCATTTAAATGTGCGGCCGTAAAAGGTCGCGTAGCCGGGGCAATAGGCCCTCATGGTTTCGGGCGGTGATTTCGTTTCAAGCATGGCCGTGGCCATTACGATCTTGAAGACAGAGCCGGGCGCTAGCTGCGCCTGAATGGCACGGTTCAATAACGGCGTCTCCGAGTCACCATTCAGTCTGTTCCATTCATCCTGCGGAATACGCACGGCGAAATCGTTGGGATTAAAAGTGGGCCTGCTCACCACCGCCAGAATGTCGCCCGTGCGCGGATCCATGGCCACCACTGAGCCCTCTTTGTCGGCCATGGCTGCCTCTGCAATGGCCTGCAAATCGTAATCAATCGTGAGCTGGATCGGTTTTCCAGGGATGGCCTCGACATTGTCGAGCGTGCGCACCACTTTGCCCACGCTGTTGACCACTACACGCCGCATGCCGTCCGTACCCTCGAGCACATCGTTGTAGCGTTTCTCCAGTCCTGCTTTACCGACGATGTCGCCGGGGCGGTAGCGGCCCTCGCTGCGGTCCATATCCTGCGGCGAGACTTCACCGACATAGCCAATTGAATTCGCCAGCATTTCTTCATGCGGATAGCGGCGGCGCTGCACCATCATCAACTCAAGCACCGGCAGATCCGCGCGGTGCGATTCGACGAACGCGATGTCCGCAGCGCTGGCGGCCGGCTTGATCACCACCGGTTGAAATTTCGGTTCATTCTTGGCGGCTTCTAATTGCTGAAGAATGTCCTCGCGGCTGATTCCCAAGCCTTCCTCGATCTGCGGGAGGCTTTTTTGCAGCGCTTTCGGGTCGTCGCGCAACAGAAGAATGCTGAAGGAAGGATAGCTGTCTACAAGGATGCGGCCTTCGCGGTCGAGCATCGGCCCGCGAGGCGCAATAATCGGGATCGAGCGAACGCGGTTGCGCTCAGCCAGGTCCGCAAAGTGGCCGGACTGAACCACTTGCAGCTTCCAGAAACCCACCAGGAGCAGGATGACAAAAACTACAGAGACATAGGAAACCAGCGCAAGGCGCCCCTGCGGTATTTTTTGGTCGCTAATGCTCCACGGTGTCAACAGAACTCCTGCGCGGCGGGTCTTACATGGCCCCAATGCGCCTAAGCTTCCAAATCTGAGAGAGATAGGAAGTGTTCTCTAAGCTATCACTTGCAAAGCTCCGCTCGCAAGGTGGCTATGCCCATTTGGTCAACGCACCTATCGCGATCTTCGCCTTTTACATGCCCAGGGAATATTTCGGGTTCTACGAGGTCCTGCGCAGCCGGTCGAGAAGGGCAAACAGGATTACGGCCAAGCCGGCGCTCGCCAGTGAATCGAGGAAAAGCTGCAGTGTAAAAAACGGTGACGGGTGATTCAGCAGCAGACGCTGGGTGATGGCCAGAACCACTTGGTGAAAATGGAAAAGCAAAAACACCAGGCCGAACCGGCTGACGGGATGCTCGGTATCAATCCGCGCGCCCACCGAGGAGGCGAGGTAACCCACGCAGGTCTTCGCGATGCCATACATTCCGATCGGATATGCGTGCCCGACTGCATCTTGCAGGAGTCCAATGGCCGCGCCGAGGAACATGCCGGTGACGGGATTGCGGCGGCTGACGCCGAAATAGATGGTCACCAGAAGCGGGAGGTCCAGCAATTCCGACCAGCGGCCATATTTGTGAAGAAATGCCTGCAGGACGAGGGAAAGAAACGCGACGATAAGGACCGTCCCGGCATAATACCTGTGCACCTCAATATTCGTGTCCGAGCGAGCGCCGGTACTGAGCATGGATGCCATCTCACTGTTGAGGAGCCGGGGAATTGGCTGCCCCGGTTGGCGCATTATTCGGATTGGAGTGTTCCGGTGTGCTGGCAGCGCTTGCCGCGGGTTTAGATTTGCTGGAGTCCACAGTGACGGTTGATTTGCGATTTGGCGCTTTCTGCGGACCGCCCGTCGTCAGGGCCGCTTGACTCGCGCCCATCTGCCTGTTCTGCAGAGAACCGGGAGCGCTCGTGGCTTCTTCTGTTTTTTTAGGCGCCAGCTCCTGCTGCGACATCAGGATCAATACTTCTTCGAGGCGATCGAGGCGCGCAGCGGGCTGCACGCGAATTAGCTGAAAGGGATTGCCCGCCGATGCGTCTTCCACCGTTCCGATGGGCAAGTCCTTCGGAAATATGCGATCTTCTCCTGAAGTCACAATGGCCTGGCCGGGCTGCACCTTCTCATCATTCTGAACGTATTCCATGTGCGGATTCGAATCCGCGCTGCCTTTCACCACTCCGTGGGTGCGCGTGCCAGCGAAGAGCGCTCCGACGCCACTTTCCTTGTCGTTGATCAGAAGCACTTGCGCGGAGGAAGGAAAAATTTCAACGATTTTACCGACCACGCCGTCCGGAGTAATCACAGCAAGGTTGCGGCGTAAATGGTCACGCTCGCCGCGGTTGATAAACAAAATGTGCGAAGTGGGATCCGCGCTGGCGCCGATCACTTGCGCCGGAATCATCGGCGGTTCGGGATGACCCTCACGAAAATTCATCAATACGGTCAAGCGCTGCGCCTCGGCGGCACGGCTCTCCAGTTCGCGGTTGCGCATGCGCAATTGCTCGACTTCCGATTTCAAGCGTTGGTTCTCGCTTTGTGAATCGCGCAGGCCGATGTAGCCGCTCCATACTCCGCTCACTTTTGAGAAGGACCACGTTCCGGCGCGCTCCGCGGGTGTAAGCATTTGCACCGCCCAATAGCGCACCAGCCGCACGTCATGCTCACGCTTGATCTGGAACGCAAGCAGCAACACCTGGACCACAATCAATCCGGCCAGGAGGGATAATGGACGATGGCGTGAGAGTATGTCGGGCATGGACTAGTCGTGAGAGGTTAGGGTGATCATTCAACCCGCATCCTAGTTCCGTCAGAGAATCGCTGCTCCAGAAAATCAGGCGCGGCCTTTAATCAATGGAAACCAGCCGCAGCAGCCTGAAATCGCTCAACATCTTTCCTGTTCCGAGAACCACGGAGGCCAGTGGATCGTCGGCGATAGAAACAGGCAGGCCCGTCTCCTCGCGGATGCGTTTGTCTAGATTCTTGATCAGCGCGCCGCCGCCGGTAAGCACAATACCGCGATCGCTGATGTCGGCGGAAAGTTCAGGAGGCGTGCGCTCCAGCGCCACGCGAATGGCGTTCAGAATCGTGGCGATGCATTCGGAGAGCGCCTCACGGATTTCACTGTCGTCAATGGTCACCGTGCGCGGAACACCCTCAATCAAGTTTCGACCCTTTACTTCCAGTGTCAGCGGTTTTTCCAGCGGGTAGGCCGAGCCGATTTCGATTTTAATCTGCTCCGCGGTGCGCTCGCCGACCAGCAAATTGTATTTGCGCTTCAGATAGTGCATCACCGCTTCGTCCATTTCGTTTCCCGCAACTCGCACAGAACGTGAATAGACGATGCCGCTCATGGAGATGACTGCGATGTCAGTGGTGCCTCCGCCAATGTCCACCACCATATTTCCTGACGGCTCTTCGATGGGCAGGCCCGCGCCGATAGCTGCCGCCATGGCCTGCTCCACCAGATAAACTTCGCTGGCGCGAGCCCGATAGGCGGAGTCCTGCACGGCGCGCTTTTCCACGGGCGTAATTTCGCTCGGCACGCCGATCACAATGCGCGGATGCACCAGCACGCGGCGGTTGTGCGCCTTTTGAATAAAATAAGTGAGCATCCGCTCGGTCACTTTGAAATCCGCGATCACGCCGTCCTTCATCGGCTTGATGGCCACCACGTTTCCCGGCGTGCGCCCCAGCATTTCTTTGGCTTCGCGCCCCACGGCCACTACTTCTCCGCTGGTCTTGTTGATGGCCACGATCGAAGGTTCGTTCACCACAATGCCTTTGCCGCGCGCAAACACGAGCGTGTTGGCTGTTCCCAGGTCAATCGCCAGGTCGGAAGAGAACAGGCTGAAGACCGACCGCATGTTGTAGCCGTTTTTCGTCACTGGTTACTTCCCCCTCAGGCTTGGCTGGAACGCCGCTGCGGCGGCGATATGATTTTTCCGGCGTACGATTCCTACGGAATCACCACGTCCACGCGCTTGATAGCCGTCCCGCCACGGCGATTCTGTCCGGTAATGACGATCGTATGGCTGCCGCGCGTCATCGGCTGCGTAAAATAGCGGAACCGGCCGTCGGTCTTGATGTCAGCCACTTGCTCGCCGTTGATGATCAGAGCCGCGCCTGGCTCCGTCCGTCCAATCACTTCCACATTGTTGCCGTGGAGTTCCGTATCGTCCACTTCCAGGAGCATTTCGAGCTCTTTACCTTGCGTCACGAGCGTAAACTTAAATGAATTGCTTTCGTCGCTGGTGGCGTTTTTCTCGTCAATTGCGCGCACCCTCCAGAAATAATCGCCCGGAGCCAGACCCAGGATGTCCACGCTGTTCGCTAAAACTTTCTTTTCCATCACCACGTGATTGAACATCGAAGTCGTGCTCACCTGGAACTCGTAAACTTTCGCGGTCAACACCGGTTTCCACGAAAAATGAATTGGGTCGCGCTTGGTGTCGGCCACGATGAGAGGCGAGAGATTGATCGGCTCGACAAGTTCGGGCGGCGCGAGCACCTGGCTCTTGGTGATCGGGCCTCCGGTGGGGAAAGCTGCGCGCTCCCACTGGCCGATATTCATGTGCTCGGAGCCGCGATTCAGTTCCGCGCTACCGGAAGCCACCGTGATTTCCTGCTGCTGTGTGCCCGGATCACTTCGCACTGCCGCACGGCTGTTCGAGCGCAATGACGCAACCGCATTCTCAAAAGAAACCTCGGCCTTCGATCCCGGAACTTCCCATGTGCCGGTGGCCAGGTCCACTTGACCGGAACTGATATGCATCCCTACTGTCGTGGCACGGTCCGGCTCTACGTGATTCTGCTCCACCGTAACGAGCGTGTCTCCCTTTACCGTGTAGGTGGTGCCATCGGAGAAAGCGATGCGCGCCACACCTTCAGGCCCGGTCTGAATCAGGTCGTCTTTGTCGAGCGTCAATTGGTAATCGGCATTTGTCCACTGCACGGAATTTGCTTTCTTCACTTGCACCTTGCCATCCAGGTTGACGAAGCGAGCCTGCCGCGCCGAAATAGTTGCCACGCCAGCCTCGTGCGCAGGGAACGCGTCCGACAACTTCTGCAGCAATTTCGCCGACGCGGCCGGAAAAACAATATAGGCAGAGGCCAGCACGATCGAGACGACCGCAAAAATGTACAGCGCCACAGTGCGATATCGCACCGTGTGCCAGTACACTTCCACGCGCGAGACTTTCGGCTTGGCACCCGTGGCGCTGATTTTTCCGTCAGTCATGAGTATTTATGCCTAATTTGGCAATCTAGCATAGGGGTATAGGCCTTTCAACACGACGACGGCGCAGTTGCGAAACTGGTACCCCCTAGGCCGCCTTCAATTTCCAAGCCCTTAAGACAGTGCTAGTTGCCGGGAGCCGGCGCTCCGCCGCTGTCGCGAGCCATTTTGGTGGTTGACCGCAGCAGCCCGATTTAGGGAGACTACTGGTCTCGGTTGGCCAACCGACTGTCCCCGAATGCCTGCCGCAAGTGTGGCCAATGCTGTAATAAATGGCAGACCGGAGCGACGTTCTGCGAGGTAGAGGATCATGACTGAAACCATAGGCGAACTCCTTCCCCCAGTCCGGTTGATGCTGACGCCCGGCCCTTCCTGCATGGACCCGCGCGTGTATCGCGCGCTGGCGACACCTCTTGTCGGCCATATGGACCCCTGGTTCACGGAAATGATGGGAGACCTGCCGGTCCTGCTCCGAAAAGTTTTCAGGACTCAAAATCGCATTACCTTCCCGATTTCCGCTTCCGGTTCAGGAGGAATCGAGGCAGCGGTGCTGAATCCCGTGGAAGCTGGCGACGAGTGCATCGTCTGCGTCAACGGAATGTTTTCCGAGCGCATGGCCATCATCGCGGAGCGCAGCCCTGCAAAAGTGATCCGCGTCGAAGCGCCTCTTGGCCGCCCTGTGGACCCGGAGGACATCCGGCGCGCCGGAAGCGGCAAGAAAATAAAATTTGTGGGCCTCGCGCACGGGGAGACATCCACAGGTGTCGTGCAGCCCCTGGAGGCTTACCGCAAAGTGGCTGATGAGCTGGGCGCGCTTCTGATTGTAGATACCGTGGCAACGCTTGCTGGCATTCCCCTCGACGTGGATCGCCAGCGCATCGATATCTGCTTCAGCGGATCTCAAAAAGCGCTGAGCGCGCCGCCGGGAATGGCGCCGATCACGGTGAACTCACGCGTCGAAGACCTATTGCGCTCGCGAAAAACTCCAGTGGGTAGCTGGTATTTCGATCTCACGCCCATCCTCACCATGTGGGGCTCGGAACGCACTTATCACCACACGCCGCCGGTGTCGCTGATCTATGCCATGCGCGAAGCCCTGCGAATTGTGATGGAGGAAGGGCTCGAAGCGCGATGGGAAAGGCACCAGCAGAATCAACGAGCTCTCGTTGCCGGGATCGAGGCCATGGGCCTGGAGTTGTTCGTGGCCAACCCGGCCGACCGCTTGATCACTGTGACCGCGGTGAAAATTCCCGCAGCGCTCGACGACCGCAAGGTTCGCACGCAGCTTCTCGACGAATTCAATATCGAAATCGCAGGCGGCATCGGACCTACCAAGGGAAAAATCTGGCGCATCGGCTTGATGGGATACTCCTGCCAGAAGACCAATGTCTTGTTGTTTCTCGCGGCGCTTGAAAAGACGGTGCTCGATCAGGGCCTTCGCGTGCACGCCGGTGCGGGGGTCGCCGCGGCGATTCAAAGCTACCAGCACTCCGAACAGCCCGCTGCCGTGGGCGCAAGGAAGTAGGCGCGGCAATGGCCCGTGCTCCAGTTCCTACCCTCGCCAACTCCGGCGCTATGAGCGATTTCATCGGCGCTTTCGACGTGCCCTCCAAAGTGACCGACTACGTCTATCGCTGCCGCTTCTCGCATTGCTGGAATGGAATCGCCACCCGCCACGCCGACACCATGGATTGTAAATTTTTTGTGGATGGGAAAGGCGTGGTGCTCGGCCTGGCCCATCCGGGCTTTGTCGAATTCTCCACGAAGGCCAAGCGGAATCTCAGCGACCGCGAGGCGAGCTACATCGCGGCGGAATACCTCCGGGAACGCCTCGAGCAGGAAGACGAACACTCCTTGTACGATGTATCCGCCGCCGACGTTCTCCGCATCATTCAGGAACTTGCCATCCGCTGAGCCATCGGGGCATTCGGTGGTGCAGTCAATTTTCTCTCATTGCAAAGCCTCGACGAATCGAGGAACGCGCTAAGGCGCATCGGGCTTCGGTTTTGTGGCGGCTTCCTGCTTGGCGAAAGAGCGAATGTAAATCACCAGGTTCCAGATTTCATCCGGCTTGGCGCGGTCACCTTCGGAGGGCATCTCTCCCATTCCGTTCTTGATAATGTAAAAGAGTTCGCCATCGGTCTTGTCTTTCAGCGCGGCCGGATCCCGGTAGTCGAGCATCTTCACTTTCATGTCCGCGGCCAGGTCGCCCTTGCCGTCCCCGCTGCTGCCATGGCACATCGCGCAATCATAACCATAAGTTTTCTTCGCCTGGGCAGTGGAAGCTGCGGTCGGCTTCACTGGATTCGTAAGTTTCGCCGCGTCGGCAGGAATGGCAGATTTTGCAGATGAAGTCTTGTCTGCGGATTTTTCAGTTTGTTGCGCAGCCGCATAAGACCCCATGAGCGCGAGCACCGCGAGGGCAATCAGGAGCTTCCGCACGCCTCCTCCTCGACTGCTGAGCTTGGAAGGATTCAGAGCATTCTACTCCAGTACAAAAAAATGTAGCGGGCCAATTTTCCAGAGGGCGCGGCGCATCAGGCATCCGAGAGAGATCCGTCAAGGCCCGCGCCATCATTTAATTCACCGGCCTCCAGAATCTCGCCGCAATCCAGGCACTCGACATACTGAGCATCATCGTCCTTGGCGATCACGCGGGTGCGCGCATGCTTGCAGGCAGGGTCGGACATTTCGATCTCGCCGAATTCTCGCTAGATTATAGGCGCGTTCCCGGCTCCAGGCCAGCGCGCAGTTGACAAACTCTCGGATTGCCACTATCAGTCTCCTTGCCGGACATTTGGAAGCGAGAAAACTTGGCCGCAGACTCCACTACGCAAAAGCGATTGGGTACCGTGATGTTCTACGTGATCATCGCCGTGCTCGCCTATCTTTCTTACCTTATCTTTGAGCCTTTTCTCGCCGCGCTGGCGTGGGCCATCGTGCTCGTGGTCGTTTTCTACCCGCTCAATGAATGGCTCGCCCGCCGGTGGGGACCGACGGTGGCTGCACTGGCCAGTACCGCAGCCGTTACAATCATCCTGATTGTGCCCACCCTGCTTGTCATGGGCGCTTTCGTGGAACAGGGCGTCAGCGCCGTGCAGGGAATAAAGGACGGGGTCTCGAGCGGCCATTTCCACTGGGTCAATAATCTTTGGGCGCAAATTCAGCAGCGCTTTCCGGAGGCCACCCCCGGGGATCTTTCCACCACCTTGGAGCGCTATGCCGAAATGGCTGCAGGTTATCTGGCCACGCGGCTGGGCGCGGTCCTGCGGCACACGGCAGTATTCTTGTTCCATCTAAGCGTCACACTTCTCGCTATGTTTTACCTGTTCCGTGACGGCGATTCGATTGTCAAGCGCCTGCGCGAGCTGCTGCCATTCGAGGATGACCATCGCGCGCGTATGATCAGCGAGGCGCGCGACCTGATCTTTGCCAGCGTGATTTCGACCCTCGCGGCCGCCGCAGTTCACGCCATAATTGGCGGGCTCGCCTTTGCCATGACGGGCGTTCACGCTCCGATTTTTTGGGGCGTGATGATGGGCTTTTTCTCGCTCGTTCCCGTGGTGGGATCCTCCCTGATCTGGGTACCCGCGGCCCTCGGACTGATGGCAGGCGGCCATCTCGGACGCGGCATCCTGCTCATTGCGATTTGTGGCTTGCTGGTCGCGCTGGTGGACAATGTAGTCCGGCCCTGGCTTATCAGCGGCCGGGCGGAAATGGGCGGCCTGATCGTGTTTATCAGCGTCCTGGGTGGCATCAGTGTTTTCGGATTGCTCGGCGTGGTGTTGGGGCCCATCGTGGTGGCCACTGCGGCCAGCCTGCTCGACCTCTATATGCCGAGTGCCCGTGCTGGAAACACCGCTCCCAAAGCGGGTGGGAGGAAGCGGGGCAGCGTGCTAGAGTAAGGCCCTTCGGATGTTCCGATGAGTAAAAATTCCAGTCCAAAACATCCCAGCTTGCCGCCGGAAAAGCTCCGCTGGCAATGCGACCCGGCGACGATTCCGTTCAATACCACGGCGGAAGTCGAGCCGACGTCGGGCGATTTGGGCCAGGACCGCGCGCTGCGCGCCCTCCGCATGGGCGTCGAGCTGAATGCATCCGGGTACAATCTGTTTGTCTGCGGACTTTCCGGGACCAGCCGCGGCGGAATGATCGTGCGCATGGTGGAAGAGATGCGCCTGGAGACCGAGCCCGCGCCGGATCGCTGCTACGTCAACAATTTCAAGAATGTTGACCGCCCCCGCCTGCTGACGTTGCCACGCGGTCAGGCCAACGCTTTCCGCAAGGAAGTAGAATCGGGAATTGACTTTCTCCGCCGCCGCATTCCGCAGGTTTTCGAAGGCGAGCCTTTTCAACGCCAGAAAACACGCATCGTCGAACGCTTCACCCAACGCGAAAAAGAGCTGATGGATGATTTCACGCGGCGCATCGCGCGGGAGCAGTTCGCGCTGGGACGCATGCAAGTGGGCGCCGTGGCTTTACCTGAAATTTTCCCCGTCCTCGAAGGCCAGATGGTTCCCATCGAAGAAATCCCCAAGATGGTGCAGGACGGCAAACTCGAAAGTGTGGCCGCGGAGGATCTCGAGCGCAAATACGATCAATTCCGACAGGAATTCACTGTGGTTTACCGCAAGACTCTCTCGCTTTCGCGCGAACTGGCCAGCGAAATGAGCTATCTCGAGCAGGAAGCGGCGTCCGTACTGGTTGACGGCGTAATCGAAGAACTCAAAGAAAAATATCCCAATCAGCAGATTTCCGAGTATCTGGAAGAAGTGCGCCACCACATTCTTGACAATCTCGAGCCCTTCAAAGAACGCGAAGGCGAGGAAGATCAACCGCCTTCGGAAGGCGGTGGAGGAGCACGCTCGGAACGCCCCGAGCGCGATCCCTTCCGTGTATATGGCGTCAACGTGATCCTGGCGCACGGCGAGCATGAAAAAGTTCCTGTAATTTTTGAAACCATCCCCACATACGCGAATCTTTTCGGCACCATTCATCGCAGTTACGATACCCGCGGCGGCTGGAGTTCGGATTTTATGGACTTGCGCGGCGGATCGCTGCTTCGCGCCGATGGCGGGTATCTGGTGATGTACGCGCTCGATGCGTTGACGGAAACTGGTGTGTGGCGCACGCTCAAGCGCACCCTTAACCACGGCAAGCTCGAAATTCAACCCGTCGATGTTTTCTTTCCATTCAGCACGGCGGCGCTGAAGCCCGAACCGATTGAAATCCACGTGAAGATCATCCTGATCGGCGACCGCGACATGTACGAGCTGCTCTACGATTTCGAGGATGACTTCAAAAAGATTTTCAAGGTCCGCGTGGAATTCGACGAGGAAATGAAGTGGGACGAAGAAGTAATCCGGCAGTATGCGGGCCGGCTCCGAAAACTTTCCGACGACGAGCACCTCTGCGCATTCGACCGCACTGCGGTAGCTTCCATTCTCGAGCACGGCGTGCGCCGTGCGGGCCGCCGTGGAAAAATTACCGCGCGCTTTTTTGATTTAGCAGATCTCGCGCGCGAAGGCTCTTACATCGCTCGCCACGAGAAAAAAGATGTCGTCACCGCGGAGCACATCCGCGAAGCTCTCGAGGCCAAAATCGAGCGCCACAATTTGATGGAAACCAAGATCCGCGAAATGGTGGAACAAAATTTATTGTTCATCGACACCACTGGTGCGCGTGTTGGACAAGTCAATGGCTTGAGCGTCCTCGAAGTCGGCGGCTACGCTTTCGGCAAACCCGTGCGCATCACCGCTTCCGTGGCGCTTGGAAAAGCGGGCATCATTAATATCGAACGCGAGTCGAACCTGAGCGGCCGCTTTCACGATAAGGGCATGCAGATTATTTCCGGTTATTTGCGCAAGACGTTTGCGCACGACAAGCCCCTCTCCCTTTCCGCCAGTGTGTGCTTCGAGCAGTCCTACTCCGGTGTGGACGGCGACAGCGCCAGCTCCACAGAAATCTACGCGTTGCTTTCCGCGCTCTCGGGAATCCCCATCCGCCAGGAGTTGGCCGTCACGGGCTCGGTAAATCAGCAAGGAGACGTCCAGCCCATCGGCGGTGTGAATCAGAAAATCGAAGGCTTCTACGATATTTGCAAGTTGAAAGGTCTCACCGGCCAGCAAGGCGCGTTGATCCCCGCGGAAAATGTTGATGACCTGATGCTTCGCGACGAAGTGATCGAAGCCACCGCCAAGGGAAAATTCCACATCTATCCCGTGGGAACGATTGAGCAGGGGATTGAAATCCTCACTGGTGTGCGTGCGGGCAAGCGCGGCGCCTCAGGAAAATTCGAAGCCGGGAGCATGTTCGCAAAAGTGGACGCGCGGCTCCACCACATGGCCAAGTCACTCAAGAAATTCGGCTGAGCCTCAAATTCTGCACTTTATCCACTCTTCCACCTCTGCACCAACCGCTTCCATTCAAATATAGTTATTCTTATCAATAAATTGTGGCCGACTGTTTCCCATTGACAATTGAAATCATTATGATATCATTTAGATATGATAGCTAGGAGGACGCGATGAAAGAAAAACCAGCCTTTTCTTTCCCCGGCGGCTTGACGTTGTTTCTGATTCTAGCCTCGATCGTGACGGCGATTTATTTGTTCATCAGTTCGATCCAGGCGCAAGCAGGCGGCATGGTTGTGGTCTGCGCGTTAGCGTTCATCGGCTGCCTGATTCTGCTTGGCGGGCTGCTGATTGTGAATCCAAACGAGGCCCAGGTACTGCAGTTATTCGGCACCTACGTTGGCACGCTCCGCGATCAGGGATTTCGCTGGGTGAATCCTTTCACCAGCAAGCGGCGCATCTCTCTGCGTGTGCGAAATTTCGAAACTTCAAAGTTAAAGGTGAACGACCTGGACGGCAACCCTATCGAAATCGCCGCGGTTGTCGTGTGGCAGGTAGTGGACACGGCGGAAGCGGTTTTTCAGGTGGACAGCTACGAAAATTTCGTCCAGGTACAAAGCGAATCCGCGCTCCGCACCATGGCCACTTCCTATTCCTACGACTCACACGTCGAAGGACAGATGAGCCTGCGCAGCCATACCGCGGAAACTTCGGAACAACTGAAGAAAGAAATTCACGACCGTCTCCAGAAGGCCGGCGTTGAAGTAATCGAAGCGCGCATCAGCCACTTGGCCTACGCAGCGGAAATCGCGAGCGCCATGCTGCAGCGCCAGCAGGCTTCAGCGATCGTTGCGGCGCGGCAGACGATTGTGATCGGCGCCGTCGGCATGGTGGAAATGGCGCTCGAGCAGCTCTCGGCGAAAAAACTTGTGGACCTGGACCCTGAACGCCGCGCCGCGATGGTCAGTAATCTCCTCGTGGTGCTCTGTGGCGAACGCAGCCCTCAGCCGGTGGTGAACACAGGCACGCTTTATACCTAGGAATAAATGATGGCGGAGCGCAAACCATTTCTACTTCGGCTCGACCCGGCAACTTACGTCGCACTCGAGCGCTGGGCAGCCGACGAATTGCGCAGCCTGAACGCCCAGATCGAATATATTCTTCGCCGAGCTCTCCAGGAGGCGGGCCGATTTCCACGTTCCGCCTCTCCGCTTCCCGTGAAACCTGCTTCGCCACCGTCCAATTCCTGAATTCCCATTCACGAGCCGCTCGAAGTCGGGAGCAACCTGCGCAGTGAAATAGAAGCTTGCAGTGATTGGCCGTTCCGCTCAATTGCAATTTTGCATGTGCGCCCCGCTTCGCGAAGGATCTCGCGAATTCCAGTCAACGAAAGATCCGCCGCTGTCTCCTCATCAATGCCCACAATCAGATCGCCCTTCCGGATTCCCGCATGCGCTCCAGGCGTACCCGGCTGCACAGCAACCACTTCAAATTGCTTCAGCCCCGGCCCTCTGGCGTGAATCGTGAGACCGCTCTTGTCCTCTTCTTCAAGCTCGTGGATGTGCAGGTTCGGAGCGAGAAATACTTGTTGATGCGGATAATCGAAAACCACTGAAAAGCGCCGCAGAATTCCTCCGCCGATCATGCCGGCAATATCTTCGCCCACGCCGGGAATTGGATCGCTGGGAGAGAATTCCGCGATCGCCCCTTCCAGGCTGAACTCACCTAGCCGAATTTCTTTAGGCCGGCCGATCGCAATATTTCCTCCGCCGTTGATCTGCGGGTCCACTGCAGGAATCGTCTTCAGTTGCGCGGAAAATAAGTGCCGCCCCTCCCCAAATTTCTCAGAGATCACCATCGCCGCTTCCAAGGCTGTATTCACTACGAATTCACCCTCGCGCGATTTTTGATGTGGCAAAGTCAGTTTCGCGCGAATCACCGGCATCCCGCCGGCAAATCTGTTTGGGAATCTGACTCCATTGCCGGAATTCTTG
>Ga0307477_10002629_pt1 | contig 13739 bp, 11 predicted proteins | sample atmos_gasesECM2C_FD_203316 | JGI IMG/M metagenome (GOLD analysis project Ga0307477, IMG submission 203316) | Hardwood forest soil microbial communities from Morgan-Monroe State Forest, Indiana, United States - atmos_gasesECM2C_515 | ecosystem: Environmental > Terrestrial > Soil > Temperate...
GGCTGGGGTGGATTTTGGGCAGGTTTTGTCCCCCCCCCCCCCCCCCCCAATTCGCGCTAAACTATTCTAATTAAAGTACTTAGTTCTATCATCTACATGAATAAGGACTTAGAGTGGTTTTCTGCAATTTGGCGTGCACTTTTCGGGGTGCGGGTTGACCACTTTTACTGCTTGTCTTGCATGTTGTCAAAGAGCCGCCGAAAATGGTTTTTGCGGCGGATTTTGGGTCCGCCTCTGGAGACGGGCGCAGTTTTCGATGCTGTACTGTCGGTGAATTATGGCGCGATTGCGGTTCGGTGTCTGTGAGCGCGGTACAAGAAAAATGTGATGAAAAAGGCAGGCCGTGAGGTTCGGAAAAGCCCATGCGCGAGACGGCTGTGGAATCCCACCCTTTTCGCAAAGTGCGCGAAAAGGATGGGGCACCCGGCTCGCTGGCCTGGACCACTTGCCAGCCGGTAATTGATGTCGATTACCGCTACTGAGGCACTGGTCGCCATGTGTAGAAGAATTCGAGCGGTGGGCCTCCGCTCTGTCTAACCCCCTTGACACGCAATAAGTCGAGCTCAGGAATATAGCAGACCGTTTGAACTCCGTAGCCCACTGTGTCTTTGTGACGGTAATATCCGGTCCCAAGATTGTCGTACTTTTCTTCCATCCACAACGTGCTCTCCCAATCAACGGAGCCGTTTGCATGTCGGCCCACTACGTGAAAGGAGCCATCTCGGTTCTGGGTCAATTGCACTGATCCGGTGGTGGGCGTACCGCTGTCCCTGATGTTGGAGTAAGTGCGAGCAAGTTTCCCATACTTCCTACGCAGCGCCCGTCCTTTCGCCGATTCTTTGTGTCGATTGTATCCTGCGTGAATCAGGTAATCAGCGATTGCGCCTAACATCAGCCCGAGGAGCAAGTTCGGCCAATCAAAGTGGATGTGTTGTAATCTTGTCTCAAGGCCCTGATTTGTTTTAGTTAAATCTGCAATTGTTGCATCTCGCTGCTGCACTGTAAGTTCGAGCGCATGCTTATCAACCGCTAGCTCATCAGCGCGTGTAACCGCATCGGCGTACAGTTTGGACAGCGGAACCTGCTTGGATTTTGGCGCGGGAGTCTGCGCAAAGCATCCAAGCGCCAAGACAGGAACGACAAGAAAATAACGCATAAAGGCCTCCTTAGTTACAGGAAGAATTCTCGGCACACGTACTTCGAAGAACGAGTCAGTATGCGGAGTTGTTGAAGGAGTCGGCAGAGAAATATGATAACCCGACAGTGAGTGGCCCGTCCTATCGCCGGGTGCCCCATCCTTCGTTTTTTGAAGGGTGGGATTTCACGGTTGTCTCCCGCGTGGGATTTCTTGCTGAGTCCTGCAGCGCCCTCGTTCATAGAGTGCACCGATGATCGCCATCACCCACCCCTTCGGATTCGCTCAGGGCAGGCTCTTTTGCAAGGTGCGCGAAAAGGATGGGGCATCCGGCAAATGAAAAGAGTATTCGGGAAAATGAGAAGATAGCTGACGCACGCTGAGGGCGACAGTTTGGGCGGGTGGCCCAGCCTTTGAGTTGCCGAAGTTACCCCAATTATGGGTGCCCCGTCCTTCGCGCACGTTGCGAAGGACGGGTACCGGACTGCTAAGAGTGAATGGTTTTGGCCCGAAGGACTCAAGCGAGCCGGTTAGAGCCTATACTATCGGCAGCATCGTACCCGCCCTTGCACAAACGCAAGGACGGGGCACCCGCAGTCTTAGAACTGGAAAGAAGAACGGGGCGTAAAAGGACGGGCCACCCGCCATGAAACGCACGTATTTTCCCGGTATCACTGACATTGTCGTCGTCACGGATCCGGCAGAGATCCGGACAATTTCAAACGATTCAAGGTTCGACCGGGACTTCATAGGACATGGTCCTGTTCGCAACGTGCAGCGTCTCCGGAAAATGCTCCGTATTTTCTCGCTCAACGGCAGATTGTTCCCAACCATGGTGGCGCGCACCAACCCCAGCCGAGCCGCCGCGCAAGACGAACTGTGGTCGAGACTAAACGTCAAGGCCGACGAGGTGAAGCACGGACCCGCTGAATTGGAGCCCCTGGCCGAATGGGTCAGAGGGATTGGAACTGCGGAGAAGCTCGATCTGCTTGTGCAGCAGAGCATAGGAAGATTGTTGTTCGTGGAAACATTCACGGCCACTGAGGATAGTGTGGCAGCGGCCCATATGGTGCTTGAGGCTGCAAGCTCTTCCAATGTCCTGAGAATGCTGGGGTGGCGCATCAGCGGCAGGCTGGAGCGGGCCAAAACGCTTCTTGCTTCCATGGTGAATGGCGATCTGGCTGGCGTTATCGCGTTAATTGCAGCTCGGCAGCTCATTGTTGATGGCCTGCATAAAATGCGGCAACTTGCTGCCGACCCGGCGCTTCGATCTTCAATAACGACAGATGCTGCCGTGGACGAATGCCTCTTTGCACCAGCCGCCGTTGTACGCCAGGCGAAAACCTCCGGCGACGTCGGCGGTTGTCCCTTTAGAAGAGGCTCGCTCTTCATCCTTGAGCTGGGAAGCGCGAGCAAAGGCGCAGCGAATCGTGACCTCGTCTTCCTCAGTCAGAGTTGGAGCCGCTGTCCCGCCGAAAAGTGGGCGCCTGCGCTATTGGAAGGCGTGTGGACGCGTGTCTCAGCTACGTTGCATCAGTCCGTAAGACCTCGCGATGCCAATTGATCAATTCAAAAAACTGAGGACGGGTGGCCCGCCCTTGCGTTTTGTGCGAGGGTCGGGAATCCCACCCTTCAAAGAATGAAGGGCGGGCCACCCGCCATCACACACCACAACTTCCAAGGAGAAGGCTTTATGCAAATACGTCCAGGTGAGTCCCATGCAAGAACTTCCATGACAAATTCGTGGTTTCGTACAGCGATTCGTCTTCTGGTAGTTTTTGGGTTATTGATTCTTGCTGCAACTTCCGGGGCGCAGACCCGCCCGCCAATTCTCGAACAGATCGCCAAAACGTATGGTCTCGACTCGTGGGGGCAAGTCGAAGCGATCCGCTTTACCTTTAATCTACAGTTCCCAGGAGTGAATATCTCCCAACCGTGGGAGTGGGAGCCGAAGACCGGCAAGATCTCTTTGTGGACTCCATTCTATGGACTCCAAAAGGTCATTTATGTGCGCTCTGAGCTCAGCAGCCAGCCTGACGACGTGAAAAACAAAATCGACCCGGAATTCATCAACGGTAATTACTGGCTTGTGTTCCCCTTCCATGCTTACTGGGACACCAGCGCTACTGTGACCGATCAGGGTACGCATAAACTGCCCGTGGGCAACGGATCGGCCGAGTTGGTCTCGGTGAAGTATCCCGCCGAAGGCGGCGGTTATAACCCCGGCGACACGTGGAACCTCTACGTCGGCAAAGACAACCGCGTTGAGTACCTTGTCTTCCACCACGGCGGGAACGCGAAGCCGGCGGTCGTCACCGCAACGTGGACAGGCTACAAAAAAGCAGGTTCCCTCCTGTTCTCAACCGAGCACCGCGGGACCATCGATGGCAAGCCCCTACACCTCTCCTTCTCCGATGTGTCAGTCAAGCTGACGGGGTCGGATACGTGGGTGAAAGCGGAATAGACAACCGAGGGGGCGGGGTGGCCCGTCCTATCGCGAAGCGAAGGGCGGGGCCTCTTAGGCTGGGTCGCGTCGCCGAACGGTCGGATAAATTCCCTGCTTTTCGCGTCTGGTTGCTGTCCAGTGCGATTCGATCTCGACCACTCCCTCTTCTCCGGTCAGATAGTGATGGAAGCTGCTCCATAACCAGTCCTCGGGGCGCTCCACCAATCCGCGCTTCACTGGGTTGCGGTGAATATATAGCGCAGCTTCTCTACGCGCTTTTGCTCGCTCCAGACGTTGAAATCGTAATAGCGTGCTTGCCAGAAGGGCTGCGGCTGAAGGTGCCCGCTCTTCGCTTCGCGATAGGACGGCCCACCCGCCGCTAGCTGTTACATGGATGGCCTTCCGCGAAATCCAGTGCACGGGGAGAATTCCCTGACGCGCTTGCGGCACGGTGGAAAGTGTAGGGGTCCTTCGACTCCGCATGGACTTCACTTCGTGAAGTTCATGCTCCGCTCAGGATGACAAGGGTGGGGTGCCGGGTGTCGCGCCCTTCTTTCTTGAAGGGCGGGATTTCGCGGTTGTCTCCTGTGTGGGATTTCTTGCTGAGTCCTGCAGCGCCCTCGTTCATAGAGTGCACCGATGATCTCCATCACCCACCCCTTCGGCTTCGCTCAGGGCAGGCTCTTTTCGCGAAGTGCGCGAAAAGGATGGGCACACGGCTTTGAATCCTGCTGTGGACGCGGGCTTCAGACTGTTGTCTTTTGGGGTCGCTCGGGCGGTTTCACTTCCAACCGGTGCTGCCTGGCGTCGAGGAGTTTGCAGATTTCGTGGATCAGCTTGCCGAGGCGCACCGGGTCTCGCTCTTCGGCGGCAAGGGCACAGAGGTGCACCCAGCGTTCTGGATTTCTTTTCGGGCGTGCGTTGGTCTCCATCTTTGAATCACGCTCTGGGCGCGGGTTCCGTGGCTGTGTCAGCTACGCTGCTCGTCTCTCCTGGGTAAACCCCTTCTCTCGGAGGACAAGTGTTACGAACCTTTTTCTGACTCGCCTAGTGTGCTCACCGAGAGCGGATCGAAGCTCGGCGAGGATAGTGTGCAACTGGCCAGCCCTTCGGGTTGCGACGGCCTGTTGGCAAAGTTCGCGAATTCTATCGTCGAGTCGCCTCGTCGGCATGCCTGCGCCTCAAGGAAATTTTATCCATGGATCGGCGGTATGTGCGATACCGCACATTCTGTATTTCCGAGGGAAAAAGGGTGGAGCTTCTGGGTGGGCGAAGATGCGGGGTTAGGCGGTTTCTTTTGGGCCTCGGAGGCTTCTTTCAGCCGGGGCGCTTCCATGCCGATCAGCGCGCCGGATCTGCGCTCTCGCGTTCGGGTCTGCTGAATCACTCCGAGAACCTTGATTTTGCGGGGCCTGCTGTCCCGCGAAACTCCAAGTTCCAACGGTGCCCAGCAGCGACTCGCGTATTTGCACCTTCAAAGATTCAGGTTGCGGGGATTCGAGGGGAGAATTCCCTGACGTGTTCCTGCCACGGCGAAGGGTGTAGGGGTCCTTCGACTCCGCATGGACTTCACTTCGTGAAGTCCATGCTGCGCTCAGGATGACAAGGGTGGGGTGCCGGGTGCCCTACCCTTTGTTTTTTTAAGGGTGGGATTCCACGGTTGGCTCCCGCGTGGGATTTCTTGCTGACTCCTGCAGCGCCCTCGTTCATAGAATGCACGGATGATCCCCATCACCCACCGTTTTCGCAGAATGCGCGAAAAGGATGGGGGAGCACCGGGCAAGTGGCGGGGAAGTGCCCTTTTGGGCGGGCGATTTCTTTAGGTCGTCAAACTGGGCGATCCCCGTGGAATCCCGCCCCTTGCACAAAACGCAAGGAGCGGGCCACCCAGTTTTTAAGGGTGGGATTCCACGGTTGTCTCCCGCGCGGGATTTCTTGCTGACTCCTGCAGCGCCGTCGCTCATAGAGTGCGCCGATGATCCGCATCACCCACCCTTTTCGCAAAGTGCGCGAAAAGGACGGGGCAGTAGCTTCTTTCTCGGGCTTGCGCTGATCTATTTTTGAATGCCGCTCTGGGCGCGGGTTCCATTTTGAATACCGCTCTGGGCGCGGGTTCCGCGGCGTCGCTTTTTGGCGGATGGTGCGCTAGCGGACAGACAGCCCTCGGCTACGAGCGTCGAATGTTCTTGGAGTCCCTCCGCTGGAATCTTCTGAGAGCCTCTCCGCTGGAAACGGGGCGTCGTATGCCGCAGTCAATCCCCTCTGCTTCTGGTCGTCCTTCTTGTGACCGTGCGTCTTCTGGTCATGTTTCTTCTGGTCTCCGTGCCTCCCTCGGCGGGGGCTGGGAACAACTCTATACATTGGCCGTCTTGGAACTCGACGAGGGTCGATTGCCGGAGCGGGTCGCTGTTGCTCGCGGCGCGATTCTGGATCGAGCTGAAGAAATACTAACTACCGCCCGAACCGACGAACACCGCGCCCTGAGAGACGCATTGCGTTTTTTGCGTCTGCTGGAGGAAGTGGTGGGAAGAGAATCCATGCATCACCACGCGGCGTAGAAAAACCGCCGTTTTTGGACTCCGCTCTGGGCGCGGCTTTAGACGGTGTCGGCTACGCCGCTCGCCTCTCCTGGGTAAAACCCTTCTCTCGAAGGACAAGTGTTAAGAACCTTTTTCTGACTCGCTTGGTGTGCTCGCGGAGAGCGGATCGAAGCTCGGCGAGGATGGTGTCCAACTCGCCAGCGCTTCGGACTGCGACAGCCTGTTGGCAGAGTTCGCGGATTCTATCGTCGAGTCGTCTCGTTAGCACGCCGCACCCCAAGTAATTTAATTCTATTCACGGATCGGCGGCATGTGCGATACCGCACACGCTGTAATTTCCACGGGGAGAGAGGGGAGCTTGATCGATCTGGCCGGCCCTTGGCTCTCAGTCCTTTGCGATCAATCGGCGGTCGCGATGCGGGGCGGTGCGCGGTTGGCCCGTGTGGAGCTCACACTTTTGTCCGGGCGCTGCACCGCAGGTCGGGCAACGGACGTCGAGTGAATCTTTCGGCCTCGGTGCTTTCTTCATGCCTTGGAGATAGTAACCAGAGCCAGCACGCTGAAAATGGTCAATTTTGAACAGTGCTCCGGACGCGGCTTTCGGACTGTGTCAGCTACGAAGATCGCCTCTCCTGGGAAACACCGTTCTCTCGGCCGCCAAGTCTTAAGGCTACCCTTTTTCTGAGTCGCTCATTGTGCTCATGGAGAGCGGATTGGAGGTCTGCGATGATAGTGTCTAACTCGTCAGTGCTTTGGTCTGCGCGAGCCTGTTCGCAGAGCTCACGGATTCTATCGTCCAGCCGCCGCTTCTTCACACTCACCCCGAATGATTTTACCCACGGATCCGCGCTCAGTGCGATACCGGGCATGCTGTATTTTTGAGAGAAAAGAGGAGTCGGAAGCCCACCCTATCGTCTTTTGAAGGGTGGAATTCCATGGTTGTCTCCCGCGTGGGATTTCTCGTTGACTCCTGCAGCACCCTCGTTCATAGAGTGCACCGATGATCCCGTCACCCACCCTTCGGCTTCGCTCAGGGCAGGCTCTTTCGCAAAGTGCGCGAAAAGGATGGGCACCCGGCTGGAGGCATATTACCGACTCAGCAGTGCTGTTAGTCCCTGGGCAAGCATCTAACTTGCTCAAAAAAGCAGGAGAATTCTATGATCCGAAAGTTGAGCTCGGGCCAGTACCGTTTGTACTCACGCAAGAAGGATCCAAAAACAGGGAAACGCCGCAATCTTGGGACCTTCGGAACCCGCAAAGCCGCAGAAGCTCATGAGCGGGACGTGCAATACTTCAAGCGTCAAGGTTGAGAGTCGGTCGGGTCGGGTGCCCTAACCCTTCGTCTTTTGAAGGGTGGGATTCCAGGGTCGTCTCCCACGTGGGATTCTTGCTGACTCCTGCAGCGCCCCCGTTCGTAGAGTGCACCGATGATCCCCAGCACCCACCCCTTCGGCTTCGCTCAGGGCAGGCTCTTTTCGCAAAGTGCGCGAAAAGGATGGGGCACCCGGCTGCTGGGTTTAGCGATCCACGATTCTATTCCTTGATGAACGCCATCCCGTGCGGACTCACAAGCCCGGTAACGATGTCCGTGAGAACTCCGGTGTCCTGATCCAAAGCGGCCACAGAAGTGGGCGTCGCACAATAGGCTGCCGCCGGCGAGAAAATGTTTCGCGAGATCGCATATACGGTTTCTCCGTCACGATCCGCCACCAGAATCACACCGTGGCTGGACTTGGCGAAAACCGTATCGTCGATTTGAACCGCAGCGCCGTTTTGTGTAAGTCCGAGATGGTACACGCTCTGGTCGGTATAGCCAGGATGGTGCACGACGATGAGTTCAGCGTCGGCTTGGCTGTCCAGAACCAGATCTCCAAGAGAATTGAAAATCATCGAGTCGGGGTCCTGCAGGTTAAGACCGATTGGAGTGTTGGTCGGGATATCGGTTGCCGTTGCGGAGGCGTTAAGCACCGGCGTCACGTTGACCATGCTGCCGCTGATTTGCGCCTTCACGATGGCAGGGGCGGTGTTGGGATTGTTGGCGGGATTCGAGGCGCTTATGAAAACATCATTGCCACGGAATGCGACATCGTCATAGCCGCCGCCGTGGGGAGTGGAGCTGAAAGTGTATAGGGTCTGGGTGTGCGCTTTTGGATCGATGATTTCGAGGTTGGGACTGGCGTCCTCGTTCTGTATCGCCCATAGCTGTTTGGTCTGAGGATTCACGCGCAGTCCGTCATTGTGTCCCTTTACGGTGTAAGTCCAGACGAGATCGCCGTTCATTTTATATTCGACAATCGTGCTGCTCTTGCCATCGGAGCCATCGGGAGCCGCTCCGTCGCCATAGCCGACAAAAACGTGTCCATCCACTACGGCAATCGAATCGGGTGCGAAGTCAACCCCAGGAATGCTGGTCGCGAAAACGGAAATCGTGTAAGGAGCTACAGCCACTTGTCCGGATGCGGCCAAAGCGGTCAGCAGAACACCACAAACGAGAGTGAGTCGCAGAGTGATGGGGGATTTCATGGATTTTCTCCTCAAGGGCACAGACGTGTGCTGGTTCAGAGGAAGGTTATCCGTTTACGGCAGGGGGAAAGTTAAGCCCAGGTTAAATTCGGGTTAACAAATCTCAAGGGCACTGAGGTTTTACGCCATGACCGGTCTCGTCGCCGCTACGGGCTCGACTCGGAGGGTTAGTCCATCGACTTCGCGCACGACGATGCGTTCTCCGGCGGGGACGGGGACCGTGGAGACGGCGTCCCAAAGCTCGCCGTGCACGAAGACTTTTCCGGCCGGCGCGAGTGTGGTTTGCGCGATTCCGATTTCGCCGATTAATCCTTGTTCGCCGGTGACAACTTTGTTGCGGCGGGCGCGCACGGCGATGCTCATCAGGAAGGCCGTAATAATTCCGAGCGGGATGCTGACGGCGAGCGCGGTTGCGAGATGGACGCGCATTTCGGGGATGGGCGCGTCGACCAGAAACAGGCCTCCGAGGGTTAGAAGCACAATGCCGCCGGTGGTGAGCACTCCGTGACTGGCGAACTTGGCTTCGGCGGCGAAAAGCACAAAGGCTCCGATGATCATGGCAATCGCCGCGAAGCGCACGGGCAGCAGGTTCAATGCGAAGGCGGCGATAAGAATGAAGACCACGCCCACGGTTCCGGGAATGACCGCGCCGGGGTGATTGAATTCCGCATACAGCGCGAGCGCTCCGATGGCCAGCAGGATGAACGCTACGTTCGGATCCATGATGTAGGAGAGGATGCGCTGCTTGAGCGTCATACGGTAGTCGCGCACCGGTTGGTCTTTATCCTTGAGGCTGAGCGTGACGGTCGTGCCGTTGAAGCGCTTGAAGCTTTTGCCGTTGAGCTGGTGGAAGAGATCTTGTTCGCTTGGAGCGATGTACTCGATGAGCTTCTTGTCGAGCGCCTCCTGGTCGGTGAAGGACTTCGACTCGCGCACGGCACTCTCCGCGAGTTCGACGTTGCGACCGCGCTTGGCTACGACGGAACGCATCAGGGCTGCGGCGTCGTTCTCCATTTTCTGTTTCATGACGTCGTCCATCTTGCCGCCGAGGATCACGGGATGGGCGGCGCCGGTGTTGGTGCCGGGCGCCATGGCTGCTACGTCGGCGGATTCGAGGATGAAGAAACCGGCCGACGCGGCGCGGCTGCCGCTGGGCGTCACGTAGATGATGACTGGTACCGGCGAGGCTACTATCTTCTCTATGATGTCGCGCGTCGAATCGACCAGGCCTCCGGGAGTGTTGATCTCGATCAGGACGGCTTGGTCGTGATTGGCGGCTGCGAGGTCGAGCGCACGGCCAATGTATTCGGCGGTGACGGGTTGGATGGCGTCGTTGACGGTGACCTTTAAGACGTCGGCCGCGGAGACGGCGGCGAGGAGAAAGAGCGCTACGAAGCAGCAGACTGTGTGGCGAATCCAGAGTTGAGGTGGCCACCGGCAGCTTCCGAGCTTCGCTCGGCTTGGACGGGCGGGGGCGCCCGTCCCCACACGGGCTCTCCCCACACGGACTCGGCGGCTAAAGCCGCTACTGATTTTGTGGCAGTCACGGCGCGGCTGAAGCCGCGCCCCTTCAAAACAGTCACGGCGCGGCTGAAGCCGCGGCCCTTCAAAACATATGAGATTCATGGCTGTGGCAGCGGCTGCGCTTTCTCCGCGAGCTTGGCTGCTAGGGTGCGCTTCAGGTTTTGGCCAGCGGGATTGCCGGGTTCCAGCTGCAGCGCCCGATTGATGTTCTGGGCGGCCGCTTCCATTCTATTTTCTCTCAAATCGAGACGCGCAAGAATCAGATAAGCCTCAGTCGACTCGCGAATGCGGAGAGCGGCTTCGGCCTGGGCACGGGCTTCACGGGCGTCGCCGCGAGCGTCGTAGTCTTCGGCAAGGGCCGTGAAGGGCGCGGTGCTCGACGGATCGACTGCGGCGGCGTGATGGAATTCGGCCTCGGCGTCGGTGGTGAATCCGTGGGCTAGAAGCTCTTTGCCGAGTTCGACGTGAAAGCGCGCGTGTGAGCGGGAATCGGAGCGGGCAAATTGCTGCTCGGCCCAACTGCCCATTTGCGTGGTCATCTGGCGGAAGGCGTCTTCCTCGTAGTTGCGCTTGATGCGCTCCGCTGGAGCCTTCGACGTCGCGCTGCTCGGAACAATACTGCCGGCAGCAGGAGGTGTCATCGAGTCGAGCATCATCTTAGCCTCGGCATCGTTTGGGCGGTGATCGAGCGCCACGCGGAGTTCGCGTGCCGCGCCGGCGCGATCACCGGCCTGGGAAAGAGTCACTCCCATGTTGAAGTGATAGTCAGGGTCGCTGGGATCGTTCTCAATCGCTCGTTGGAAATATTCAGCTGCTTTTTTCTGACCGCGGCGCGACGCGACCACGCCGAGGTTGTTATATACCTCGGCCAGCGGCAGACGTGCAGCGACGAACTGAAAGGCGCTTTCCGATTTCGCGAGGTCTCCGCGAGCGTAGGCGGCGAGTCCGAGATAGAAATTTGCTTCGCGAGCGACTGCGCCTGACATTATTAAACCTGATCTTATTAAAGACGACTGCTGCACCTGGCCCAGCGCGGCGATTGCCAATTCGTAAGCGTGCTCAGCGTAGTAGGTTTTGCCCAGCTCCAGCCAGGCTTGAGCGTAGGCCGGATTGATGCGTGTTGCTTCGCGATAGTATTTCACCTTTTCTTCGGCGCTGGTGGCCAGCGTGCCGCGTACGTAATTTTCCAGGGCGTCCAGACGCTGGGGAGCAACGCTGGCGATGTACTTGTCCTTGGGCACGGAGAAGTCCGTGCGGATCAGGCGAAGCAGATCCCAAGCCAGCGCGGATTGCAGCGTGCCGAGATCGGCTAGCGGCCCCGACTCGGTGACGGCGGGCGAGAGCTTCTCCGCCCGCATGTCGAGCAACTGGGCGATGGCAGTCAGGCGCGTGCCGTCATACTTATAGGAGCCGAGCACGGCATAATCGACATCCATCTGCTCGGCGAGGCGGTAGATGGTGGCGCGCGAAGGATGAACTCCGGCCGGAACGCCCTGGCGATCATAGGCGCGGAGGCGTTCGTCACGGCTGGCTACGTACAGAACGGGAGAATTGAGCTGCTCGTGGAAGGTTTCGGGGAAGGATTCGCCGAGCCATTCCAGGCCTGGTGTCGGAGAAGCATTCTCAAAGGGAATCACGACCATGGTCCGGCCGACTATGGTGTGGCCGTCCAAAGTTCGGTCGGAGGCGGGCGGGTTCTCGGCGCGAAGCGACGGGCAGAGGAGCAGCGAGACTAGAGAGACGAAGGCGAAGATAGTGGCGCGTTTCACGACAAGTTGATTATATCGGGAGGGGAGATGGCGCATCACGCCCGCCGCTGACCTGCGGGAACAACAGGCTCAGTGGTTCCGCCATTTTCGGGTTGGAGCTGAGACTGGGTCCAGCCCGTTAGTTCGTCGCTGCCGGTGATGAGGCGCGCTCCGCGCTCGTAGGTGAGATACGACCAGGCCCATTGGATCATCACCATCAGGCGATTGCGGAATCCGATCAGGAAAAGAATGTGGATGAAGAGCCATGCGAGCCAGGCGAAATAGCCGGACAACTCGAATTTACCGAATTGGGCGACGGCGGCGGCGCGGCCGATGGTGGCCAGGCTGCCTTTGTCGTGATAACGAAAATTACGTCGCGGCTGATTTTCAAGGTCGCGGGCGATGGTGTCCGCGACCCAGTCACCTTGCTGGATGGCGACCGGCGCGACTCCGGGGAGCATCTTGCCATTTTCGTCGTTGAGTGCGGCGAGGTCGCCGATAACAAATACTTCGGGATGTCCGGGAATGCTGAGGTCGGGTTGAACGAGCACGCGACCGGCGCGGTCAATGGGAACACCCAACTTTCGGCCCAGAGGCGAAGCAGCAACGCCTGCCGCCCACAAGATCACGGGGGCTGCAATCTTTTCGTCGCCGACCCAGACCGCGCCGGGCTCAACGCGGTTGACCATGTGGGAGGTGCGAACCTCGACTCCAAGGCGTCGCAGTTGGTCTTCGGCTTTGCGGGAAAGTTCTTCGGAATAGGCTGCCAGAACCCGGGGGCCGCCTTCGATGAGCAGGATGTGGGTTTGGCGCGGGTCGATGTTGCGAAACTCGTGGTTCAGTGCGTGGTGCGCGATTTCAGCCAGAGTGCCGGCGAGTTCGACTCCGGTGGGTCCGCCTCCGATGACGGCAAACTGCAGCGGGGGTGCGCTTTGGCCGACGGCGATCTTGTTCATGTTCTGACGTTCGGCCAGTTCGAAGGCCAGTAGAACGCGGCGGCGGATTTCGAGCGCGTCTTCAATCGTCTTCAGACCCGGGGCCAGGGGCTCCCACTCCTCGTGCCCAAAATAGGCATGGGTCGCGCCGGAGGCGATGATCAGAAAGTCGTAATCCAGCACCTGCTGTTTCGTGATGACTTTCTTTTGTTCCAGGTTGAAATCAACGACTTCTTCAAGCAACACTTCAACATTGGAGCGGCTTCTGAGTATCCAACGAATGGGCGTTGCTATTTCCCCGGGAGACAGGCCGGCGGTCGCGACCTGGTAGAGCAGCGGTTGGAAGGTGTGGTGGTTTTTTCGGTCAACGACTGTGACCTGAACGGGGAGATTAGCGATCCGGCGGGCGGCGGTTAGGCCTCCGAAACCGGCGCCCACGATTACCACTCGCGGTCTGGATTTGTTGGTCATTGTCATTGAGGTTTTAAAGTCCCTAGTATAGAGATTCATGGAATAGCTATTCAGACGAAAACTTTTGATGTGAAAGTAGTTGCGCATCCGATTTCTGCTTTGAATCCCTGCCTCTTGCTGCCCGAGGTTCCGCTGGCTTCGTCGACCGGCCTCCGCATACACTGCTTCTTCACATCGTGTGCGTCTTCAAACCTTGATGACCCCGGCGCAGCCCAATTCGCCAGCCCTGCGTTTTCTCCTGCTCTCCGTCCGGGACATCATTTTCATTTTTCTTTTCTGGTCGTTGCTGGCGGGGCCTTTGTCGAATCGGCCGCTGGCGGATCCGGATATCGGATGGCATATCCGCACCGGCGAGCTGATTCTGGCGACGCACTCCCTTCCCCGCACCGATCCGTTTTCTTCCACCATGCAAGGTCA
>Ga0307477_10002630_pt1 | contig 13738 bp, 17 predicted proteins | sample atmos_gasesECM2C_FD_203316 | JGI IMG/M metagenome (GOLD analysis project Ga0307477, IMG submission 203316) | Hardwood forest soil microbial communities from Morgan-Monroe State Forest, Indiana, United States - atmos_gasesECM2C_515 | ecosystem: Environmental > Terrestrial > Soil > Temperate...
TCTCCTTTATCTCTTGTGCTTCAAGCACGTCGATAATTTGGGAGCGTACAGCATCCCGTCGGAGACCGGCCTTCTCATCCCATCTGTTTACGACAGTTACTTGCCATGGCAAAACGATCCGGTCGCCTCGGGTGCTTCACAGATGCAGTCGCCAAAATTGTCGTGCAAACGAAAATGGCCCCGCCTTACAACGGGGCCACGTTCAGGAACTTATTCTTCGATGTTTACTTTGCACCATAGCCCACGGGGCTGCCGACGCCCGTGCAGAGGTCATAACCTAGCTGGGTGAGATTGCCATTCCAAGGACCACAGACACCCGATTTGATGTCGTTGAAGTCCGTCTTGTCGCCGCGGTTTCTGTAGAGGGTGGTGAGTTCGGCGGCAGTTGAGCCCCGGTTGTTTCCGGCAGCACTTACGATGCCCGCCCAGATCGGGGATGAAGCGCTGGTACCTCCGACGATGTACCAGCCGCCATTCCCACTGTCGAGAACCCAAAGGCCAGAGTTGGGATCAGCTTCTGCGGAAACATCCGGAACACCGCGCTGGGTGCCTACGACCTTCGTGACACCCTTCTGGTAGGACGGAGTGGTCTCGCACTGGGACAGGCCGCCTCCGGTGGAATTCCATGCGCTCTCGAAGATGTAGGTGCCGCTGGCGTTGCGGCTCAGGGTCGTGCCGCCGACGGCAACTACGTTCGGAGACGCACTCGGATAGATGACGCCTGGTCCATCACCGGTAGAAGCGAAGTAGACCACACCTGGGTACGAGAAGAAAGAATCGTACGCGGTTTCGGCAGCAAACTCGCTGCCGCCCCAGCTATTGGAGACCACTCCGCCGCCCTCGCTGGCTACGATGGATGCGGCGACGGTCTCTGCCGTGAACAAATCATCGAAACTGTTGGAAGCCGCTTCCACGAGGTAAAGCTTGGCGTTGGGAGCCATGGCGTGCGCCCACTGAAGATCGAGCGACTCCTCGATCTCCCATCCCGGGTCACGGAGCGGTCGCGAACCGTTGGCGAATACCACCCGGAAATTCGCGGGCGGCAGACTGAACTGCTTGGAGAACTTTGCCAGGTCTTTCGCGGCACCGGGGTCATCGTAGGCGTCGACAATGGCGATGGAAGTCGAACCGCCCGCGGGAACCGCAGTGACGGAGTTGGGATTGCAGCCAGCCGACTGGGGGACGAGATTGTAGATGCAGGCGAGTGAGGCCGGAGTTTCGAACAGATAGCCAGCGAAGGGAGGCCCAGATGGGAGGGCAGCCGCCGCCTCGGGAAGGCCTCCCGTCGGGGTGAAGACCTTGATGTTGGTGTGAGCACGAAGTCCGATGTCACCTTTGTGCTCTGTGCTGGATGCGGGGATGGTAACTTGGCCGCCGCGGGGTTGCGCTTGAGCCGACGCAAGGGTCACCACTCCGAACGAAAATGCAGCAGTTATGGCTAGAACTCCCAACTTACATGGTGCGATATTCACCGTTCACTTCTCCTTATTGTTTCGTTTTAGATTTGTGCGAGAGGTTTAAGCCTCTGAATCGAAGTTGGTACAGAGCGACTCTAGACGGTCGCTACGTCTATTTCTTAAGCCGAACCATCCAGCCACCATGATTAAAGTGGGCATCTTGCCACACACCGACAATGGTGGATCCGTCGGCTGAGATGTCGAGTGCAGAGGTGAGCGTAACGCCGAAGGGGAGAAGCACGCCTCGTTGATGCAAGTACTTTGCTAGGGATTGCATACCTAGTTTGGGGCGCCAAATGAACGCCTCGATACCTGCGCCGAATGGATCGCCGCTCCACCCCACGGTCATTCCGTTGTCGGAAACCGCATTTGCGAAGCTCTGATCGGATGAGATCCCTGAGACGGTCCCCAGAGAGACCAGACCGCCTGCGCTGTAATGGAAGGCGAATGAGCTTGAGGCGGCTGTATTCCACGACTGTCCCACAATCTGTGAGCCATCTGAGCTGACAGCGGTCGCTTCGCCTGGAGTGTGAGCTCCGGCGAACAGGTAGGTTTTTCCGGAAAACCAGCGCACCGGGCGCCGAACGCCCTGTGTCGGATCCTCGGAGAACCCCACGATCGTCCGGCCATCGGCGGAGATCGCCGACGCTCGGCTGCTCTTACCGGCGGGACCATTGGGATGGGATAGGGCGGTCATGCCGTTCGCGCGGTCCCAGACGAAGCCCTCGGCTCCGGGGCAGTACCAAGCCAGTCCCACCGCCACCGTGCCGTCGCCGTTCACGTCGTACCCGCCGCCCCACTGGCCGTCCAGAATGCATCCGTTGGCAGGATGACCAAGATCGGTCCAGCCAGTTTCTTGATTCCACAGTGCCGGGTTCACGTTGCCGTCAGGACCTATGCGGCCAGTAATGATGGTCGTTCCGTCGTTCGAAATTCCGATTTGCGAGTTTAGAAAATGACCCGGCCCCAGGAAGGTGAATCCGCCGAAGGGAAAGCTCGGAGTGTCCGAGGTCCAACGGTAGATCAAACCACCATAGTTCGCAGCCATTACCTTGCCATCATGGGAGAGCGCATAGTTCATCCAGGTGGCGGAGCCGCTGGGATTGATTAGCATCTGGAAGGTTGGGGTCTGGCCCCAAACCACGGAAGAGACGCTCAGCAAACCAATGCAAAATAAAGTTATTCTTGCAATCCATCGATCGATCATTTAGAGACTTGTCTCCTGATTTTGAATGCAGCGTAAATAGGTCGAGCGTTTCTATGGCGTCATGGTCGGACTAAATGGCAACTGGAGGCTACCTCACCCGACTAAGGGTGAGTGCGATTCTTGTCGAATCTTCGGTCCGGGTGTCTGGATGGACTGCGAGGATCTGTGCGCGATCGGCTGCCGCGCGTGGGACCCGGCAATCTATGCTGAGCGTGCCTTTTCAAGTCGTACGTACGGGGGAGGGCTGAAAAGCCGCTAGTGCCGAGTCCCGATATCTCAATCCTGACTGACGAGTAGAGTCCGCCGTGGGGCCGAGTTCGCCGATATAGACCGCTATCGATCCGGTCCTTTGTGAAGTCTGCCTACCGTTGAAGACCGACGTCACAGAAAGGTGATTGCGAAACCAAAGCAACCAAGACGATGCTACAGCCGTTCGAACCTGTCGTTGCGCCAGAGCAATGAGTGAAAAAGAAATTCCGATAACGAGGATGCGGAGATTTCGTTCTCCACGTGTGCCTCGGGGAAAACCAACGTGCAGAGTTTGGTCGGTCTTAAGTGACCATGAGCGACTCGGGAGATCGCAGCGTCACTCGCCCACGCCGCTTGTAAACCGTCCCGTCGCGCTCCCACTTGGAGAGCAGACGGCTGGCCGTGAAGGGGCTGATGTCGGAAAGGGAACTGAGCTGTTCGTTCGTGATATCTATTTCCACTCCCGATGCGCACACCTCCCCCGCTTCAGTGGCGAGGTGGAGCAGTGCTTCAGCGAGCCTCAATTCAGCAGTCTTAGTGACTATGCTGACGTGACGGTTCATGTACACGTTGAGGTAATGCAGCGCCAGCCGCAACCCGTTTTCGGTAAGCTGCGGGTAGGCCTTTGCCAGCCGGCGTATGGTGCCGTGATCCCAGACCAGGAATTCGCATTCGGAAACAGTTTTCGAGCTCGCCATATAGGGTGGAGGGTTTGTCAGCAACGATACCAACCCAATGACGTCCCCTGGGACCTTCCAGAGCAGGAGGACTTCGGAACCAGACTCCGTCAGATTGTAAAACTCGGCCTGTCCTGCTCGCAGAAGGAATAGATGGTGTGGTCGTTCGCCTCCGACGGTGACGTTTTTCTTAGGCGCGATGCGGCGGATTTGCGCTGCGTCCAGGATGTGCCGGCGGGCAGTATCGCCCAGACCGGCGAGGAATTTCGATTTCAGCACAGTCGAACTGGCCGCGGAGATGTTCATCTCGAATCCGAAGGGCAGCGCAGAAGCTGATTCCGCTGCACAGCAACGAAGTTGAGCGTAAACCTAGTTCCACGCGATCAGGGGTGCCAAATCGTACGGCTACCAGGCTAGCAAGTCAATGATAGCCGTGTTGGCCTTGTCTTAAATAGCGTGTTGCTAAGACACTACCGCTCCTTGCGGCATGAAGAAGGCCAGATCATCGGTCGTGAAATCACAGACAGGCGTTGCGGTATACGACCTGTTGATACGCTCGGCCTCCCTCCTCTAGCTAAAAATTTCAACCAATTGAACACCTAGGAGTTTTTCCAGTTTTGTGGTGCATGCGGGGAGCGTTATTGTTAGCCCTCGGCTGCGCATGTATCCGTGCTTCGAGCATCACCTGGGGCTGCCGCGGTCGGACTGTATTCGATGGGCGCGGTAACAACTAATGAGGTCTCTGCACAGAATCGAGCGCCTCCTGCTGCTACTTGGGCTCACTTTGGGGTCAATCTACGTGGCGGCCCGTATCCACGGTGCACTGCTATCGCGAGCAGCAATCTCGATCATGTCGCCGTCTCACGCGGAATCGTCGGTCACGGAGGATCAAGAACAACATTTGGATGTTTCGCCAGCCGACTTCAGCCTCTGGTCAGAAAAGCGGATCGAGGGCTACAAGGAGAGTCTTGTTGAGCATATCGGGCCGCCGCTGGCAATCTTGCGAGTGGCAAAAATCCATTTGGAAGTGCCGGTTCTGGATGGAACGGACGATCTTATCCTGAATCGCGGGGTCGGGCGGATCGCGGGTACGGCGCGCGTAGGGAGCAGCGACAACATAGGCATCGCAGGACACCGCGACGGTTTTTTCCGGGGATTGAAGGACCTGGCAGTTGGCGACACGATGGATCTGGTGATGCCAAGCCGCACTGAAACTTACGTTGTAGACAACATACAGATAGTCGATCCAAAGGACGTCAGCGTGCTACGACCCGCGAAAACGCCCTCGCTAACTTTGGTGACTTGTTATCCGTTTTACTTCATTGGCAGCGCCCCGCAACGCTACATCGTTCACGCATCCATCGCCGATTCGGATCAACCAAGTAACGACGCACTGAGACTTATAAATTCAACAGTTCCAAGGAAGAACAACCAGGAGATCACAAAATGAGACTGAGTACACCAAAACTCGCATACCAATTGTTCGTGGTGGTAGCGTTCTGCTTGTTCCTTGCCCTGAGTATGAATGCACAGGTTCAGACTCAAACCAGCACAACAACGACCGGCAAGACCACCCAAGTCAATGTAGAGCGCGGCGAGGTGGTCTTAGTTGATGGCAACGACCTCGTGGTAAAGATGGAAGACGGGTCGATTCGGCATATCCCCAACGTTCCGGAAAGCGCCAAGGTCGACGTGGGTGGCCAGCAATTGGGGATTCACGATTTGAAACCAGGGATGAAGCTGGAACACACAGTCGCGACAACGAGCACTGAAAGAATGATTACGACGGTACAGAGTGTCACTGGAAAGGTGTGGCACGTGACTCCGCCGACATCGGTCATCCTGACTTTGGAGGATGGCACCAATCAGAAGTTCACCATCCCTAAAGGACAGAAGTTCAACGTGAGCGGCCAGATGGTCGATGCATGGGGCCTGAAGAAAGGAATGAAAATTTCGGCGACTAGGGTCGTCGAGGAGCCTGAGACGGTGATCGAACAGGAGAAGAAACTAACCGGCAAAATGCCGCCACCTCCACCAGCTCCGCCCGCGGACATGCCAATCTTGATCGTATTGGTCATGCATCCCCCAAATCCCGCGGAGCCAGCGCCAGCAGCAGAATTGCCCAAAACCGGCAGCCTACTACCGTTGGTTGGGCTACTGGGAATACTTTCTTGTGGTCTTTCATTTGGCATCAGGATGTTCCGCTGGATCTAAACATCCTGGCCAGCTATGACGGGAGCGGCCCGTCTGGCCATCGCCTGGTCGGGGCCCGCTCTCGCACATAACCGGCATTAGGCACACGTCTAGGCTAAGCGCGTTAAAGGAATGCCAGGAGGCAAACACGTGAAAACGATCGCTATGCTGATCTTAGGAGCGGCTTTCATCATCTCGCCCCTCTTGTGCCAAGAAGAGCAGATGAAACAGGAGGCATACAGCGGTACAGCAATAGGCACAGGGGGTACAGTTGGGGGCAAGACGATTGGCTTTACCGTCCGGGTTAACCGCTACGCCACGGATGAAGAAGTCGACCAGCTAGCTACGCTGTTGAAAGAGAAAGGTCCTGACGCGCTACGCGGGGCCATGGAAAAGCTTGACGTAGGACGAATCAGCCCAACAGGCAGCGTCGGAAACACGATTGCTGTCGCGCGGAAACGGCAAGCCGGTTCCGACACGATCATAACGGTTGTGACTGCTCGCACTATGCCGTTTATCGAACTGTATAGTGGCGGGCGAACGAGGGACTATCCCTTTGGATTGCTGCAATTGAAGTTGAACGACAAGGGTGAGGGAACCGGCCAAATTATGGCTGCGGCGAAGATTCGGTTCAATAAGAAGAAGGGGCACTATGAGATCGAGAGCTACGGAAATCAGTACATCAAAGCCGTGAACGTCCGTCCGAGCTCATAGTACGCAAGCGGAAGCAGACTGTTTAGGCGAGTCTAGACTTCAAAGAGTCAACTAATGTTGCCCTACGGAGGAAATATGACGTCATTCCATTGGAATGGTCCTTTCGCTGCATTCATCTTTGCAGTCTGCCTCGGATCGCTGGCTTCAGCCCAGCAAGACGCATCGTCGTCGGCACAAGCTTCATCTGCATGGTCACCCGCGCAGAGCATTGGCATGTTTGCATTTGCCAAAAATGGTCAAAATGCGGACCAACAGCTGAAGGATGAGAGCGAGTGCTACGGGATGGCCAAGCAGCGTACCGGACTTGATCCCCAGAAAGCTGCTCCTACTGGACCAAGCGCGGAGCAGGTACAGGCGGCCCAAAAGCAGGCTGCTGAGAATGCGGACAAAGTGAAGGGAGCAAGAGTGGGGGGCGCAGCTCGTGGTGCTGCTGGAGGAGCGGCGATCGGCGCTATTGGGGGCAGTGCCGGTAAAGGCGCCGGGGCTGGCGCCGTCGCAGGGACGATGAGGGGCGGGGCGGCGCAACGTTCAGCAAATTCTCAATCACAGCAAAAAGCTGCCGCACAGGCCAAGGCGAAGCTCGAGAAGGAACACGAACAGGATATCCTGGCGCACAAGGAAGGACTAGACACTTTCCAGCGTGCATTTGCGGCCTGCATGGATGCTCGCGGCTATTCCGTGAAGTAGAGCCGCGCGAATCAGGGCTCTGTTTCCAACGGAATAGCAGCGCTGCAGAGCGATTCTTCACGTACTTCGAATCGCGGTTTGTCGCTTAGCAAATAGTGGAACGGCACGATAAATCGGGGACGCCACCAGTTTTTCGATTGGCGGGAGTACTCATCGTGCTGCTCGGGTCTACAGTGGTTCCGGCGCGCTCACAAGATACCGTGAATGAATTTTGGCCGGAGGTCGATACCTATGTGACGTTATCGCCAAAGTATCGACTATTCTTTATGGCCCAAAAGGCTGTCGATCAGGATTCGGAGCAGGAGCGCTGGCAGTTTGGCCCGAACCTCGACATCACATTGAAACCCATCTTGCGAATGAAGTTCCAAACACTGGATCCGGAGAAGCGGAAATATCTGACAATGCGGATCGGCTATCGTCGGTTGATCTCGCAGACCGGGCCTGACGAGAATCGTATGATTCTCGAGCTAACTCCGCGTTTCCCTCTGCCGAAATCATTCTTGTTGACGGATCGAAGCCGGATGGATCTACGCTGGCGTAACGGATTCTCCTGGCGGTATCGAAACCGGCTCGGCGTGGAAAAGAATTTCAAGATTCGTTCCTTCAGCTTCACTCCATACCTGCGAAGTGAGATCTTCTACGACAGCGCCGTTTCTCGTTGGAATCGCCTTTCTTATACCGGGGGCGTGGTGGTTCCGGTCTGCAAGCGGGCAGAGATCGCGCCCAGCTTTGAACGGCAGAATATCAGCGGGTCAAGAACGAATCACGTGAATGGAGCTGGCCTAACTCTTTCGCTATATTTCTGAACAAAAGTTTGTTGCCATTTAACCTGGGAGATCGGATCGACCGAGACCAGCATCGTCGAACTGACTCTCCGATTCCCACGGTGCATTCTTTCGAAGCGACCGCAGTCGCCTCCTCCCGCTGTTAGGAGCTTTACTTACTCTCCATCACCACGCGGTCATACTGGGCCTGCGGCGGCCGGGCATTGTTCGGGTACAACCTCCCGAATTGTTCGATCTCTGCTGCCGATACCATTACAGGATGCTTCAACACGAACCAAGCGACGTTCTCGCTGCAGGGTGGCGTGGTGAGCGACCCTGAAACAGTGTAGTAACCACGATCCGCAGGGACCAGGTCAGCTACATCGATCTCGACACTGTCTAAGAGTTCCTCCTTTTCTTTTTCCTTCGGTAAGTGATCCCACAGTTTGTGAATCAGCGGATTCTCTTTGCCGTTCTGCAGCAGAATTGCCACTACTGCCAAGTTCCCTTTCTCGTCCGCGTGCACTAGATGGGCGGCCATGTCGTAACTTTCGCCACGGACCTTCTCCTCGCTGGGTCGGTGAAAGTGGAATTGTTTCAGTTGGTACGTCTTCCCGCCTACTGTGATGTAACTTCCGGGACCGTAATTTATCATGATGGTGCGCCCGTCATCAACGATATGCAGCGGGGAAGCCTTGTAATCGAACTGGATAGGCGGTAGATCTGCCTTGCGGGTATCGCGAATATCGATGGGGGATTGGCGATGACCAGTCTTGCAGGCAGCAAAGTCTGGTTTCAGATCGCCCCAATGGCTGGGTCCTTGCGCTCCGCTATAGCTCCAGGCGTGCTCGGCCCCATGCTCTTGGGCCGGGCCTGCTGCGGGAGACGCAAGCATCCACAAAATTATTGCGAGCAGGAGGTGGTTTCGAATGCTCATATGACCTCAATAGTCCGCCCCAGAGGCCTTTGGAATCTCGGTCTCAGTAACCAGCCGGTGTTCCGCAGGTACTATTCAGCATTGAGGCGCTTCAATGGGCGAGGCTAACAACGGCAAGAAGTCACAGAAACTGGCAAAAATACTAGGGACAGCCTCCGCGACCCACCTCGAAGCGTTTCTCATGCCCCGTATCTTCGCTCGTGAACGATCAACGGCGAACTATGAACGACTAACTAGGAGAATTGCTAGTGCCACAGGCTTTCGAAGGTTTCTACACTGGCTTCTACCCAACATGTAAATTTCGCAAGTCTCCATGCACCGGATTCCTTTCGGCACTACAGGTGAACGTCGCGGGGATTTGTTGAAAAAACAACACGTGTGGGCTTCGTTGTCCAGGAGGACACCATGCTGAGGGTAGTGTTCATTCTCTGCTGTCTATCTTTCATCAGCCTGTTGCTCGCTTGTTCTCGCAAACCGAACGACGACGTTATTGGGAGAGACATCGAAACCAAAGTCTCCGCTGATCCTCAAAGTAAAGACTCGCAGGTTGCAGTCGAATCAAAGCAGGGCAAAGTCAAATTGACTGGCACGGTGAAAACCCCGGCCGCTCGGCAACAAGTGGAGAAGATCGCGAAAGCGGAGCCCGGCGTTTCTGCGGTAGACGATCAAACCACAGTCGTACCGGCTGCAGCTCAGGCCGCTCTCCCGCCTCCGCCTACATTTTCTGCGGCACAAAAGATCAACATGTTTGCCTATCCCAGGAACAATCAGAGCCGCGATCAGCAACTCAGGGATGAGCTCGACTGCTACAACCTGTCCCAACAGCAAAGCGGAGTGAACCCGGACGCTCCGGCGCCCGCAGCTCCCACCTCGGGCGATATTGCGACCGCCCAACAAGCAGCGGCCAACGATGCACAGCAGGCGAAGGGTGGTCGTGTCCAGGGTGCTGCGCGAGGTGCTGCGGGAGGAGCCATGATCGGCGCGATTGCCGGCAACGCTGGGAAGGGAGCAGGCATCGGAGCGGTCGCTGGGACCATGCGCGGAGGCATGCAACAGCGGCAGACTAACGCTGCGACGAAGCAGCAGGCTGCGCAACAGGGAGGCTCGCAAGTTCAGCAAGACTACGCGCAAGCGAAGGCGAGTTACGACCAGGGCATGGGTACGTTCAAACGGGCGTTCGCAGCCTGCATGGATGCTCGCGCGTATTCGGTGAAGTGATCGGCGTCGCCGAGGATGTAATTCTTCTACTGCGTAATAATGAGGAAACGTTAAATGAGTCCCCAGTTCACAAGCCGCGCAAGGCATCTCCCAAGGAAATGAGGGCCTTATGACAAGTTCTTTACGACAGCTTCTCGGCGCATTCACTGGTCTCGCATTGGCTGGAGGTATCACCTTGGCGCAGGACGATACCTCTCCAGACAAGAAGGAGTTGCTTCAGCAAAAAGTCGCGGCCATCAAGGAATCCATAGCGCAGAACCAAGCCTCTCTCCGTCAGTACACCTGGACGGCGCACACTGAGATCAGCGTGAAGGGTGAAGTGAAGAATCAGAAGGACGAGTCCTGCAAATATGGACCGGACGGCAAGGTCGTGAAGACGCTGACCAGCGCACCGCCTCTAGAAAAACAAATGGGCCGCGCCAAGAAGAGAATCGTCGAGAAAAAAGTCGGCGAGATGAAGGAGTACATGGAGCGCGCTGGGGAGCTGATCCAACATTACGTTCCCCCCTCACCGGAAAACCTGACCGCAGCCTTGAAGGCAGGCAAGGCTGACCTGAGTAAGAACGAAACCCAGGCGGTTCAGCTTCAATTCAAGGACTACTACAAACCCGGCGATGCCATGACTCTTGAGTTCGACCCAGCCACAAAGAAGCTGCGCAAGCTCAGCGTGAATAGTTTCCTCGACGAAGAGAAGGACAAAGTTACGCTTGACGTGGGATTCCAGTCTTTACCTGACGGTACCAACTATGTTGCCGACACGCTCCTGCGTGCCGATGCCAAACAAATCGTCGTAAAAACTCAAAATCTTGACTACAAGAAAGTCGGCATTTGAGCAGTTGCTCGGAATGTTCGGAGGATAGAAACATGAAGTATTCATTGATTGCATTGTTGATGTTGATAGCGGCATTCCCTTCCGGGAGTGCCCAGGAGAGCGAGTATCCGATGATGGATAAGGTCGCTCAAAAGGTAATCGAGAAATACCAAAAGTCCAGCTGCGAAGAATTGAAAGCCCAGAAGGAACAACCACCAGACCCCCAGCAGGCCGCGACGAAGCAGAAGGTCGTAGGGCTGTTGAAGAGCGATCCGAAGATGCGCGAACAATTCCTGAACAAAGTGGCGGGGCCAATTGCCAACAAAATGTTCGAATGCGGCATGGTTCCCTGATCGCTGACTTGGATGTGAATCGACCTGTGCCGCGCGGAAGTGGACACTGGAACAGGTTTGCCACGGCACGGAGATGGTGCCCTCAGCCAGAAGCTGAGCAGGGCACTCACGCCGTCTGCTGCCGTCCTTGATCGAGATACTTGACTAGCACAACGTCATTGCCCTGTTCGCCATAAATGAGCTCGTCCACCATGTGCCGGGCGACCATGACTCCGAAGCCGCCAGGCCGCAACCCTTTGACATCTCGGTGGACGAGATGGCGCAACGGCTCGCCGGGTGGGTTCGCGAAGGCAGCGTGCCGGATTTCGTCAAGCGCGAATCCTTCCCCAGGATCTTTAACACGGCACATCACCATGCGGCGAGCGCGAAGATAAGAGATTTCGACGTACTGTTCGGGATTGAAACGCCCACCGTGTTCAATCGCGTTCAGCAACATTTCACGGAAGGCAGTGGCCACCTCGGTTCTCTCAGGCTCCGGCAGGTCGCCAACCTCGTGTAGGAACTGTAGCAAACGGTCGGCGCTGTTCGAATCGCAGCGCACCAGCAAACAGAGCCAAGACGGTGTGGCCGAGACGATCTCGATGCCATCGTCCCAACACGGTCCTTCGGTGGCCATCCGCACCATTTCGGCAAGCGAAGCCAGCGAAAACGGCTTGGAGAAATAACTGAAAGCGCTCTCCCGCATCGAGGCAATCACATCGGCAGGTGTGCTCTTGTCGGTGAGAATGATCAGGCGTGTGTGCGGATGCAAGCGTCTGATCTTGCGGAGCAATTCGACATCCTCTTTGCCAGACGTACTTTCTCCGGTGAGGATGAGATCAAACTGTTTCCTTTCTGCCAGCGCGAGGACCGCACGATTGTCGCTGGCATGCTGTATAGTCCAGTCTTCAAGGACGTTCGAGAGCATCTCCTCAACCTTGGGATCAGCGTTGACAACGAGTACAGTCTTTCGTGTCATAAGGTTCTCCCCCGTCAAAATCTCCCGATCACCGTCAAGACTTGAACCGCACATTACTATTGTTTTGTCTTTATTGCTATTCACTGCGCAACTCGATCTCCCCCGGCTTCCATGTTTTGTCGAACCACGGTTGGAGCGGGCCGTAGAGGCGCAGGATGATGAACCAGCCTTTCCGCGGGACGGTCTGAACCCAGTTGTCCTTATGACCCGCCGGAGCGGTCGGGCCGAAATAAACATCCACCGAAGTGTCGGGGTTTACGACGATGCCCTTCTTCTGGCTGCTGATGCTTGGAAACCGCTGGTCGGTCTGGAGCATGGAGCGGGTCTGGTTGTCATAGAGGACAAATGACCAGAAACCTTTGGCCGGGATGTTGGGTGGCAAACGGACCCTGTAGGTCTTGCTGCCGTCGAAAGGGTTGCCCGTGCCGTCTGCGAATGCCGTGGCGTATTGCGAGCCAGCGCCGACAAGCTTGATAGACTGCGCTGGCGAAATGCCCAGGGCCAGGAAGTAGTAGAACGTGCGGGCGTCGAGGTTGCGCGCCCCCTCGTCGAGGAAGTGGACACCGCTGATGAACGGGTTGACCCATCCGCTGTTCGGATACAGCTGATACCGCGGGTCGCGGGGCTTGAAAGAGAGAGCACGTGCGGTCGCGCTGCCCACCGCCACCGCTTCGATGAGGATTTTCTTCATCCGCGCATCGGGCGCGAACCGCTTGCCTTTCTGAATGCCGATGGAGGCGAGCAGGCCGAGCGTTTCAGCATCTATTGCCTCGATCGGCTCCTCCTGCACCACGTGGTTGACCTCCTCGAAAAAAGTGAAGTCGGAGGCATGGATCGTGTTGAACGCTTTGCCGGAGGCATCTACGAACTTCATGTCGGGCGGATTTGCGGTCTGTGCTAGCGAGTAGATCCGCGTCTGCTTCTTGATGGCATCGAGGGCGGGCTTGAGATCGCCATTGACCAAGAAGCCGCGAAAGAAGAAGAAATTTCCGAAGGTGGGCGAGCGCACTACGAAGTAGCCCTCCGGCACTTCGCCCTCGTAGCCCGGCGGCAGGAACAGATATTTCCCTCCCTTGCTCTTGTCGGGGCCAGTCCTGCCGACATCGACGACAGGACGTTGCCAAAAGTCATCCACCATGCCCAGAACATTCGGCGGTACCTCTACCACGAGCGGTCCGTTCTTTGTATCCAGCCAGACGAGGGTGTAAATGGTCTCGGAGTTCGCCGTGAGAACGAGCGACTTCGAGTCCATCAGCGAGTCGACCATGATGACGGTTTGATGAGCCGGGCCCAATGTGCCGAAGCCCTCGCGTGTCGCGTAGAGTCCTGCAGCCGGCATAGTGTTGAGGACCACCGAGACGGCGCGCTGGAAGTCGAGGTTGTCATAGACCCTCTGCGTTGGTCTCCTTGTCCGGCTGCCCGTCGAAGAACTTAAGCGTGCCGAGACGCGTCTGGACCGAGTCCGGCATGGTGATGACGGGCGGGATGTCCGTGGTCATCTTCATCTTCGGCA
>Ga0307477_10002632_pt1 | contig 13736 bp, 8 predicted proteins | sample atmos_gasesECM2C_FD_203316 | JGI IMG/M metagenome (GOLD analysis project Ga0307477, IMG submission 203316) | Hardwood forest soil microbial communities from Morgan-Monroe State Forest, Indiana, United States - atmos_gasesECM2C_515 | ecosystem: Environmental > Terrestrial > Soil > Temperate...
GTCGATCACGACACCCTCTGGGTCGTCCGTCTGGATGCGACCTGCCACGGTAGATTGCAGTCGAAGACTCGACTGTGAGAAAGTAGTGTCTCGCATATAAATTTGCCCCGAATTTTCTCGGTCGTGCCGCGTATCCAGAGGTGATCCAGCGTAGTGGAGAATCCTGGGCGAAGGCGTGCGGCGGTCTTCTGGGTCGCAATCATGCTATTGTTTCTCTCCCTGCCCTCGCCGCGAGCGAGCGCCAACACCGCGCCGCCTGGAGTCATAGTCCCACTATACTCCTCATCCCCGAGCGCGTGGAGCCCTGTCACCAACGCTAAGGCTGCCCATCCAAACGTCCCTATCGCGGGAGTAATCAATCCGGCCGACGGCCCTGGGAGTACCCCGTCCTCAGACTACGCCACCCTCGTGGGACAGCTGCGCGCGGCTGGCATAGTGGTGCTCGGTTACAGCTATACTTCCTACGGCTCCAGGAATGCGAGCGCTGTCGAGGCAGAGATCAACGAATACGTCAAGTGGTACAACGTGAACGGGATTTTCCTCGACCAGATGGCGTCCAAGACCGGGGAGGAGGCGTACTACAGCAGCCTGACCGCGTATGCGAAGTCGCTCGGGCTCACGATGGTCGTTGGGAACCCCGGGGTGGATGTAGCGCCCAGCTACGTCGGTACCGTGGACACGATCGTGCTCTACGAGAACTCGGGATTCCCGTTCCCCCCAACGCTGGGTGGCTGGCACACCAGTTATCCCAAGTCGAGCTGGGCGGTCATGGCCTACAACGTCGGCTCCTTGAGCCAGGCTTGCGTCGTTAGCGCGTCTAATTACGTAGGCTACGTCGACGTGACCGACGGGGCCTACCCGACCCAGTGGGGTTCCCTCCCGCCTTATTTCGGGGACCTGGTCGCGACACTGGACTCTCAGCCTCCCCAAGAGTGCCTGGAGACGACATCGGCGTGGCCGAACGGCACTCCAATAACGGGGCTCTGGGCGACGGTCCAGGCTGGCGGGACCTTCGTGTCGACGGGGTTCACCCCTATGCTTTACGCGGCCGCTCCGGGGACGGCTTACACCGTGAATGTCCCAGACTATCGGACCTATCTCTTCGCCTATTGGGCGGACACGGGTTCACAGACCAACGCGAGGACGATATCTTTGACATCTGATACCATCATCACGGCGGTCTTCACGAACTCTAGCGGACCTCCTCCACCAGGCGAATCCGAGATTTCCGTGAACACGGTCGACTCTTCAGGCGGCAGCCTCATCGGGATGTACACCGCCTTCTGGTCGAGCGCGTCGGTCCTGCCCGGGTGCTCTTCTCCTTGCTCGAGCCAGGGACTCATAAAGTCCTGTTTCTCGCCCTGCTCGGCCTTCGTAGGAAACAGCGCGAGCTACTATGTGTCGGTCGCGGACTACGGAACCGAGGCCTTCAGCCACTGGAGCGACGGGACCACGACCAGGTTCTACACGGTGGTGGTCGGGGGCGCTAGCGCAATGGTCGGCCTCACCGCGGTGTACTCGCCTTGAGCGAGGTTCGGGGTCCTCGAACCCTCGCCGAGTGACAGGAGGGCGGTGGATTGTTACTGGGGATTCCATCGAACTCATCCCTTGGTCATTTGACGATTGAATCAACCTGAGCAATCCACGCAAAGGCGTATCATGATGGGTCAGATTGGGCCCACGTGACTGTGCTCAACGCCGAGGAGGAGGTCGTTCTCTACGGGATAGTGGAGCGGCGGATACTGGAGACGGGGTTGCGGGCGGGGATCCCGTACGAGGAGTTGCGGGACTGGTACTGTCAACTCATACTGGGGGAGATTGACATCAATCAGCTCGTGCGGATGGTCGATCAGCGCGCGAAAGACCGGGCATCCAGGGAACTTCTGGCCGAGATCAAGTCGCTCTTTCCGCGTGTTGGATCGAACGGATAATCGGCCTGGACAGGACGGACAATAGGCCACGGTGGCAGATAGAATCTGGCTCAGATGCGGATGGATTCTACTAGAACATTCTACCGAATTTATTTTATGTAGTTTGGCCCTGGCACCAGCTTACGTGGAATCTCATGTCACGCACCACGACTGCAACGAAATCCGAACGAAACTCCCAAGGCACAAGCCAGTCTGTTTCAGGCACCACGACAGGCTCCGCGTCGACCAGCGGCTCCGCCGCCGGAATTAGCGCGGTCCAGGCTTCCCAGAACGCCCAAGCCATAGCCCAGATCGCCTCCCAGGCAGCCGATAGGGTGAAGGCCTACGCGAAGACGAACGACAGCACAGTCGCCGTCTCCGTACTCGCCCAGATGGCGGCCAGGCTGGCCGCGGACGCAGCCAACGCGGCGGCACAGGCCAGCCAGATCACTGTAGCGAACGGGGGGGCGCCAGGCACGGTTCACGCCTCATACGCTGCGCAAGCAGCATACCGTGCCGCACAGGCGGCTCTCGAGGCCACCCTCGCCGCCGACCAGGCCGGTACGTCAATCTCGAGCCAAACCACTAAGAACACGACGAGATAGATGGTTGAGAGGAAGGGAGCCCTCAACCTCCTCTCTTTTTTGAAGGTCATACCGGAGGACATAGAGCGACCCGCCTGGACAGCTTCAGGAATCTTCGTGCATGGGCGACCCCGATTGGGGCGGGCTTTGGTCCATAGCGAATCGTAGAGTCGGGTGATGATAGTGCGGACTCCGCCGAGTCAGGAAGGCACCAGAAGCCAGGCGTAGCTTTCCGGAGCTACCTCTGGATGTTGTACAAAGGAAGGTGATGGTGCATTCTGAGATGCCTTTCGTAGATGCGCTTCTCGAACTCAGAGAGCCTGTCTAACTGCTGAATGAGCGCGCACATGGCACACGGCTCGGAGGCCTCCTGCTGGACATGCATACTGATTCGCCACGATAACATGGTCTGACGCTTTATCGGCTTTTCTCTAGATTCCTCTAGAACATTGTTCTAAACTGAGATGCTGTCGCGGAGGTCGGTCGAGCCCCGCCTCTCCCTGGGGGCGTTTCCCCCGAGTTGGTTCCTTTGTTGAGGTCCTGGACGCTCTCCTGACGCCCGAAGCAGCGCGTCCCTAGGACTCGGGCTGGCCTACTGCACCGTGTAGGCATCGCCCCCGACCAGTGCAATGATGGCGGACGAAACCAGAACGGTGCCGTCCGTCCTCTGGACGACAATCTGGACGGACAGCGGGAAGGTGAACTGCCCAATGTCCATCGTGGCGACGCCGTTGGAGACCGCCGAGGTCGCCAACGTGTTCCCGGACTGGCCTACGAGCTTGACAGTAGCCGCGCCGCTTGGGATGTTGGACAGCGTGATCGCCGTTCCCGTGCTGACGTAAAAGTTCGTGAAGGTCCCGTAGAGCTCCTGGCCCGCATAGGAGGTCTGGACTTCGAGGAACATCATGAAAGGCCTGGTGAACTGGAGGTTCAGGGCGCTGTTTGAGTATACCAATGTGTTGTCCACATACGCCGTCAGGTGGCTGCCCCCGTCTGTCACTATCGTACAGCTCCTCGTGAGGGCTTGGTTGGCGGAGGTGTCGTACCACAGGTTGGTGGAGGTCTTGGCCATCGTGCTGTTACCCGTCGCCATCCAGACCCCCCAATAGGTGCCGAACGAGCTTGTGACCTCCCCGCACGAGACGTAGTTCACCGAGCCGTTGCCCGTCTGGACATAGATCCCTGTGTTGATGTAGTCGCTCGGGATCGTCCTTGTAGGGGCGGTTATCACCGCGTGATATAGCGTCCCCGTGCCGAAGTTCTTTAACGCGTAGAACCCGGCGTACTTGCCCGGAGCCAGCGCTTGGATGCCTATGTGGAAGCCAGGCGAGTGACCGCTCACGTTCTCGTCGTAGTTGTAGTGCGCGCCCTCCCCCACGGCGTCGCCGCCGTAGGTGTACCGCCCCTGCACTTGGAGTTGCTGCTGCGACATCGTGACGTTGTTCAGCGGGTCGAACAGCACCTGCCCGCTGCTCTGCTTCGCGACGGAGTATCCTTGCACAGTCAGGGCCGACGTTCCAGAACTAGTCCCATGGACTGTGTCGCCGGAGAAGGTCGCCGTGATCGTGACTGAGCTCGGGGTCGAAGGCGCGGTGTAGGTCACTTTGCAGGAGCTGGCGCTCGCGGTCGTTGGCGAGAGGGGGCACGTAGCCGGGCTGAACGAGCCCCCTAGGCCGCCGTCGCCCCAGGATATGGAGCCCGACGGGGAGGCCGGCGACGCGCCGGAATCGGTGACCGTTGCTGTGAGCGTCGCCGTGGTGCCGATCTTGATGGTCGACGAACTGGATGATACGACCGTGCTGGTGGGACGCGGGTTGACCGTGAGCGACGAGGTTCCTGAGCTCGCTGAGTGCGTGGCGTCTCCAGAGTATGCTGCGGCTATGGATATGGGACCGGTCTTGGACGGAGAGTAGATCACGCTGCACGAGCTCGCGCTGGAGCCGGCGGAGGAGGGCGCGCAGGAGGTGGGGCTGAACGAGCCCCCGGCCCCTCCGTCGCTCCATGCGACCGCGCCCGAGGGGGAGGATGGCGTGCCGCCTAGGTCCGTCACCGTGGCCGTGAACGTGACAGTGCTTCCCACGAGCACCGAGTCAGGGTTGGGCGAGACGGCCGTCCCGGTGGGATGCTGCGGAGCAGTCGCGGTTGCCTGGACCTCGATCGCCACGTCGTCCCAGAAGTCAGGTGGGGTCGCGGCCCAGCCACACGTGACCTGGCCGGGGGAGGACGCGGTCTTTGAGCTCGAAGCGCCGGTGATCGCGCCGGGGACGGTGGCCTCCCAATGCTGCGCGCACGTCGGCGAACCGAGCGTCGAGCCGCCGAATATCGACGGCAGGTCGAGGACCCAGCTGTTCGGATACTTGGTTGTTATCGATATGGTGGGGCTGCTTCCAACGGAGGCGCTGCCGGAGGCGGTGGTCGGAATCGGGTTTGTCTGGGAGACCCCGGAGAAGGCGTAGGCGCCCACGACGGCAGAGGTAGAGCCCGCCATTGTTACCACGACGTTCCCCGTGCCGGAAGGGTTGGTCAGATACCAGAGTTCGGCATCGTTGTTGTAAAATGAGAAGACGGCGTTCGTGAGCGGCGACCCGCCGAAGGTCATGGAGGCCACTCCCTGACCGTTCGAGCTCACCCCGACGACGAGGAGGCGGTTGCTGGCAGTCCCGACGTTGAAGTTGGGGATGGTGAGCTGGTACGGCGACGATGACGCGGTGCCCGACGCATACTGTGTGCTGGTCAAGGCTATGCCCCCGGGTTGCGTGTTGCTCGTAGTGAGCGACGACGTTCCGGGGCTCGCCGAGTGGGAGGGATCGCCGGAGTAGGTTGCCGTTATGGTTTCTGACCCGGCAGTCGAGGGGGCGGTGTAACTTGTCGAGCACTGGCCCTTGTTGCTGCTCACCGATGAGAGAGAGCAGGTAGACGGGCTGAACGAGCCTCCCGCGCCGCCGTCGCCCCAGGACACCGACCCAGAGGGAGTGGAGGGGGAGGCGCCGGTGTCTGTCGCGGAGGCCGTGAACGCTACCGTGGCCCCCGTGGACGCGGTGGCCGGGTTCGGCGAGACGGTGGTGCTGGTGGGGTCGAGAGAGCCTGCGACGGCATAGACATCTCCTCCGTAGATCTGGAGCGCGCCGGGTGTCGAAGCGAAGAGAGTCCCTGTCGAGCTGAGGACCTCCACGTTGGCGTTCAACGGAAGCGCAAACATGCCCACCTGGAATGCGGCTGTCCCGTTGGATGCCACTGGGGAACTCGCGAGCACCTTGTTAGTGGAGTCGACTATCTCAGCGGTCCCCCCTGCGGGCGCCCCTGTCACCTTCACGTTCCCGCCGGTCGTCGCGTAGTAGTTGGCGAAGGTCGCGGAGCGCATAGTGGTGGAAGAGGAGTCGTCCTCGAAGTACACGCGGACGGGGGACGGCATGTTCAGAGCCATCGTGGAGCTCGAGAAGACGAGCGTCCCTCCGGCGTACACCGCCAACAGGTTGCTCCCGTTCGTCACGACGGTGCAGTCCTCGGTGTGGGGCAGGGCGCTCGGGCCACCCTGCCAGAGGCTAGTCCAGGAAGAGCCCGCGTTGGTCGTCGTCTGGAGAGACCATGAGTATCCGGTCGAGTCCACCGATGACTCGCAGGCGATGATAGAGTTGTAGTTCGACCCCTCGATGTAAAAACCTGGGTTGAACACGCCGTCCGTCACGGTCGCGTAAGGGTTCGTCAAGGCGACGTGGAAGAGGCCTGCGGTGATGAAGGGAGAGACCGCGTTGTAATTGACCCATGTCCCGCTGCTCGGCGACTGGACGCCGATGTGGAGCCCTTGGGCATCCTCGTTGTAGCTGAATTCGTTTCCCGTCGCGCTCGTGCTCACGCCGAACGTCCAGCCGGCTGTGTTTCCGGTGGTCATCGAGTCGGAGGCGACCAGGCCTGACTGCGTCCTCGAAATGGAGACGGTCGCCGCGCTAGCCGGTCCGGCGAGGGGGACCAGTATCCCGCCCAGAAGGGCCAGCACCAGGAGCGCCGACCTCGACCAGTGGGCCGGACTCATGCTCGCCTCATGCTCCGCGCCTCGGGTTGGTAGGTTCGCCTTGGCCGAGCGGGGCCCTCTCCGGGGCTAAGGCAGCGCGCCATTTTGGATCTCTATGCTTCCGCCACCGAGAGGGTTTGCCTCGGAGAAGAACTTGGGATACGCGGCCTCCGAGCCTGCTGGGGGAGGACCGCTCGTCGGGCAAGGGCTCGAGGTCGGTCCCCAGACGGTCACAGCCAGGTGGTCGGTGCCGCGGCCTGGCCCGCCGCTCTCGTGAGCTATGACCTCGTAGCAGTATCCTGAGGCGCGATTGACCTGTGCGTCACCCCCGAACTCTCTAGAGCCTGGGTTGGAGCCGCATCCATAGTAGAGTACGTCGAGCGCGTTTAGAGTGAGCCTGAGGGTGTGGTCGCGGTATCCGAAGCTGCCCCTCGGATTGGTCTTATTGTCCGTGAAGCCGGCCACGAAGCCGAAAGTCGAACTTGTCACTGGAGCGGCCGTGGAGTTGATCCAGCCTCCCCCGGTCGTGAAGTCAGCGCATGACCGCGCGGGTTGGAAACCCACCTGACGGACTGGGATGCCTCCAGATCCCGGCCCGCCGACGCCGGCGCCGCCGCCCGTCGTGTGGCAGGAGACTGCGCTGTAAGCGCTCGAAACTATCGCGTCGGTCCCCAACGTCGTCTGCAGGTGAAGGGCGTTGACCGTCAGCCCGCCGCTGCTGGGGATCTGCTCGTCTATCGTAAGCTTGAAGCCCCCGGGGACGCTCACGACCTGGTTCGGAGCCCCGGTGACCTGTATTGCGCGCCCTCCCGCCCTCAGTCCCGAGATCTGGCTCTCGCCTGCGACGCCAGAGCAGGTTGCGCGCGCCGCTGCCATCACGAAGGACGCAGTCACCTCGAAGGGAGTGCCCGGGAGGAGGTCTAGATACCCTAGCGCGACCTGCCCTTCGGCCCTCGCGCCCAGGCCGGTTGCGACCGAGAGGAGCCCCTCGGCGGTCGCTGCCGGCTTGTGGATCGTGATCGGGGGCGCGTCGGTCTCCCCTCCGCTGGCCGACAAGTTGCCTGAATCGAAGTAGGTTAACGGTCCCGACGGCTTGGGGAATAGCACGCTCATCCACAGGCCGCTGGCGCTTCCAGCGTAGGTCGTGCTCGGCCCGGTGGCGGCGGCCGTCGCGGCCAGGTAGAGCCCGGTCGAGAGCATTAAGGCTGACAACAGGACCGCAAGAAAGGAACCCGAACCTCCTCCGGAGAGCAAGCCAACCGAATTGGCGCTGACTTTATAATTGAATTGACACGAATTCTTCTGTAGGGCGGACGATGGGACAATCCGCCTGACACAATCGTCTCAAGGCGCATGCCAGAGAAATCTTGCGCATCCAGAAGATCCGACCGCGTCCGGAGGGCGTCCGCTAACGACCGAGCGAAAATGACACTGGTCGGGATATCGCGATCCCGCTCGCGTCTACCGCGAAAACCGAAGCGTTGTAGACACCTCGCGGGACACCCCCCGTCGGCAGAATAGCAGCAACCTCGGCTCCTGGGGTGAGCGTCAAGCTAGCCGTCGAAAAATAGATGGTCTGGCCGGTTGGATTGTGGACGACAAGGTAAACTGAACCGGTAAGATTGGCAAGGACGCTGTTTCTGTAGGTGACGGTCACGGTGGAGGCGAGGCCGTTGACTGTAGGGCCGCCGACGAGACTGAGCGTATTCGTCCCCACGATGGGCGCGCTGACGTATGAGACCTCGAATCCGAAGTACGAGGGCAGCGATGAGTAGGGGTCGGTCCCGTTCGCGCCCATGTCGGTGACATAGACGCGATAGGCGCCCCTGCTCACCGCAAGGTCGATGGCGTTCTCAACGTCGGCCGCGGGCGTATCCAAGATGATGTTGAGAAAATGGCTCCCAGGATAGCTCGCCATCCATCCTGGGGGCTGATACTGGAGGTAGTTTGCGTATGTGTCCTCAAACGTGACCAGGATGTCGGATATCTTGGCGTAGCAATCTCCCGTTACTGTCCCAGGATTCAGGACTACGAGGTCGGCGCCCGCCTGCTGCTTTACGAAGTTGTAGAGGGTGGTATAGTAGTTCAACGGCGCCGAGGCGCATGTGTCATTGGTCTCGTCGAGGAGAATCCCGTCGACGCCGTACCAGGAATAGTATTCCGTTATCCACGCCTCTGCCTGCGCGATCGAGACGGCCCCGCCAGCCCAGGCGGTCGGGACGTACCCGATCACGCTGATGCCCTCAGCCTGGGCGAGGGTCAGAAGCGACTGGTAGATCGGCAGAGGAGAGTCGCCAGGCCCGCTCGAAGGGTTGAAGACGATCATGTCTATGGCCGGGCCCGCCTTTGTGACGGTAGACCAGGCAGAAGCCGGGTCCGAGTAGAGGGGGACGTCGATCTGGATTCGGTGCGAGGGAGCCGCCGAGGCCGCTGGCGCCGACCCAATGGCTGAGAGGGCTACGAAGGACGCGAGGACCAGGGCGGAGGCTGCCTTGTTCATGTTGTCACCAGGCCTTGCGAAGGACCCGCCGACTTGCGGTATAGCGGGTCGCGGACGACGGGAGGAGGCCCTCCGGTTCCTGGCCCTATCACTCTGCGCAGCCGTTCGTGCACGAGTACCACGCGTCTAGGTTCGATCCTACCATGGTCGGCAGAGGCCTCACGGTGCTCCCGTCGCCCCAGTGTTGAAACAACACGTCGTGCAACGAGCCGTGGCACATGTTGCAGTCGTCCGGATAGACATAGTACGTGGTTCCAGGGATGAGGCCTGTGAAGGTTAGCCCGTTCTCGTCGGCGTACCCCCACTGGAGGACGTTCCCGGCGGAGTCCTGTAGCTCGACGTACATCGTCGCCCCGGGGCCGGTGCATGAGGCGCCGCAAGAAGCCTGGGGGTTGGAGCACGTGGTCGCGAAGCACGGGGCCCAGTAGGAGGCCGGGATCCTGTGCGCGAACACAGTGATTTCTCCCGAGGAGGTCGTGGTCGTGGTGGAGGTTGTGGTCGTTGTCGTGGTCGTTGTGCTGCTCGTCGTCGTGGAAGTCGTAGTGCTGGTTGTGGAAGTGGAAGATGTCGCCATCGTGAAGGCGAGGTTCGTGTTCGCCTGCAAGGTGAAGGTCGCTGTTCCGCTTCCGCCGTTCGCGCCGTTCCTCGTGAACGTCCCTATGTTCGCTCCCTGGACGTAGTACGAGCCGTAGTCATCCACGGTCACGCTGTAACTGTGCCCGACAACTCCGCTCACTGTCTGGGGAGTATAGAGGCCGGACGCAATTGTCGTGCCAAGGGTGTTGTCGATGACCGACTCTATGTAGAAACCGGGCATCGCTTGGTTGCTGGTACTGACGGTCGAGATCGAGAGTGCGGCGGTGGTGCCGGTCGTGGACGTCGTCGTGGATGTCGTCGTTGACGTCGAAGTGGTAGTCGAGGTGGGGTTGACGGTGACGTATACCGTTCCGGTACCGGTCAACGCGCCTGTTGCGTCCGCGGCTGTATATTGGAACGAATCACTTCCGTAAAAGTTCAAGGAAGGGGAATAGGTGACCGTGTTGTCCGGGTTGATCGTCGCGCTGCCGTCCGAAGGCTGGGTGACCGATTGAACGTGCAGAGGATCAGCGGTCAGCCCGCCGACTACATAGTCGTTGGCGAGGACGTTTACGGTCACGGGGACGTTCTCGTTCGTCTGGGCGTGGGCGTCTTGAGCCACCACGCCGCCCTGGATGAGCGCATGCGCAGTGAGGCGCGAATTAGTCGTGAACGCCCCAGTCGCAGCTATCGGGAGACCGCTGAGGAGCAGAATCATTAGGGTCGCGACCACCACCGCGTTTGTCGCTCGAGTTCTTCCTTCCATTTCGCGTTCTCTTAAGCCTCAAGGGATTAAGTGGGCTCGCAATCAATCCGCCCTAAGACTTTTCTGGCGTCGGGATAGAATTTGGGGGGCCCAGAAGGGATGAAAAAGGCCCTTCTAGGCTCGAGCGTCTTGCGGCGAGGACACCGGCGCAAATCCTCGCCGCGGCTTGAGTCAGCAGAATCACGAGTCGAACCCTATCTATCCGCCCCCTAGAGTTCCCGGATCTCCACATCTGCTCGAGAACTGTAACAAGTTGTCCCTGGCCTCGTCAATTTTCCAACCCGCCGAACTTGTCAAGCCGCTATTCGCCCGTGCAGTCGGCCGTGCAGGAGTACCAGGCGTCAAGGCTCGACCCGACCGTGACCGCCCTCGGCCTAGTCGTGCTGCCATCTGCCCAGTACTGGAACACGACGTTGTGGAGCGAGCCGTGGCACATGTTGCAGTCATCCGCGTAAACATAGTAGGTGGCGCCGGGGGTGAGGCCCGTGAACGTGTACCCTTGCTCGTCGGCGTATCCAAACTGGATGAAGTTCCCGCCTGAGTCATACAGGCTCATGTACATCTTCGCCCCGGGGCCCGTCCCCGCGCTGCAAGCAGTCGCGAAGCAAGGGGCCCAGTAGTTTGCTGGGATCCTCGAGGCGTACACCGTTATCCCGGCTGGAGGCGCCGCCGCATGGACGTCGACTGCGATGTCGTCCCACAGACCGCCGCTTCCACTGGCGGTCCAGCCGCACGTGACCTGCGCCGGGGACGACGCTACGTAGGAACTCGACGCACCGGTGACCGCTCCGCTCACGGTCGCATCCCACTGCTGGGCACAAGTCGGGGAGCTGAGAGTCACGCCGCCAGACACCGATGGTAGATCGAGGACCCAGTCGTTCGGATGCTGCGTCGTTATGGATATCGTCGGACTGCTGTCAACGGAATTGTGGTTTGTGACCATGGCTGCTAACGGGGTCCCCTGGTCCACTCCCGAGAACGCGTAGGCGCCGATTACCGCAGGGGTGGAGCCGGACAACAGGGTCCCTAGAGTCACCACGATGTTCGCCGGCCCTGTGGGATAATTGGTCGGGGTGCCGTCCAGGTACCAGAACTCGGCATCGCTGTTGTGGAACGAGTACGTAGAACCGGCCTGCGTGAGCTGCAACCCTCCGAACGTGACAGATGCTACGCTGTTGTAGTTCGCACTCACGCCCACCAAGAGCAACCGGTTGGTGCCAGTTCCGGGGTTGAAATTGGCGAGCGTAAGCTGGTATGGCGGTTGAGAGACGTACGCCGATGTCGACGCCGTAGCCGTCAGGGTTATGCTGCTCGAGCTGCTCGATTGAGTTGTGGAAGTCGAGCTGGTCGTCGTGGACGGTGCGGCTGAGTACAGGTCGCCTGCCCAGACAGCGATTGGCGAAGCCGTGGCGGCTACCACGTTGTTGCTCGAATCGAGGACCTCGATGTTCGCGGTCAATGGGAGGGAGTCCTTGCCGACCGCCATGGTGGCCGTCCCGTTGGTCGCGACCACGGCCGAGGCAAGGACGTTATTGGACGCGTCTACGATCTCTGCGGTGCCGCCTGCGGGGGCGTTGCTCACCCTGACCCCCTCGCTTGATGTCGCGTAGTAGTTCGTGTAAGTCCCGGTCAGCAGCGAGCTGGCTGTGGACGACTGGGTTTGAAGGTACGTCACGAAAGGTGGCGGCATGTTGAGCGTCATGTTGTTCCTGTTGACCACCACGCTACCTCCGAGGTAGACCTTCAGGTAGTTGTTACCGTTGCTGATTAGCGTGCAGTCCTGGGTGAGAGGCATCGTGTTCATTGGCGACCGGTAGAGGGTGCTGATCACCGACGAACCTGTGATTGTCTGGTACGATTGCACCACTGCCCAATAGTATCCCTGCGGGACGGCAACGGCGAGGCACCCGATGTAGTCTATGAGCTGTGTGTTCGAGGTCTCCACGTAGATCCCGGTGTTGAACCCGTTGTCGGGCACCGACCTGTATGCCAGGGTCAGCGTGGCATGAGCGAGGACCGCGTTGGTGGCCTGGGAGAGGGCGGAGTATCCTGCCCACGTGCCGCTCGTGGCAGGCTGGACCCCGAGGTGCAGTCCCTGGGAGTCCTCTGAGTAGCTGAACTTCGCGCCTGGCTGGGAGGAGCCGCCTCCGAAGGTCCACCCGGCGGTGTTCCCGGTCGTCAAGGAGTCCGAGGCGACCAGGCCGGATCTCTCCAAGGTAATCGCGTTCGGCTGGGCATGGGCCTTCCCAAGTGGGGAGAGCACGGTCGCCATCGACAGGACCAGGAGCGCCATGGTAGCGAGCGTTACGGCGGCGGTCGCCTTACCCTTCCGCACTTTAAAATCCTGCAAGTCCGTACAATTGTGGAGATGGTCCGCGCGCCCTTAAGTGGGCTCGCGGGGAATCTTCTGCATGATTTTCAGATAACCTTTCTCCCCCGCCGGGAAACCAAGGCATCTCTCCTGCGTCGGACTCTATGGAAGCTCTCGAGACCAAGGAGGCATGAAGATAACATCCATGCCCGAAAGAAAGATTCTCGCATAGATTTCTTCCGCGAAATTCATGGGCGAGCTAGAAATAGAGTAGCCGAAACGGCATATGGATCCGCGGATGCGACTCGAGAAACGCTTGCTTGGGAGGCCGTTGCGCTTCTCCTGAGCGGGTGAGGCGACGAGGTGTTCGAATGATCGAACCCGCAGCGAGTCGATGGCGTTGAGACCCAGCCTTCTGGGTGGCTTCTGGCTGACAACAGTCCTCCTGGCCTTGTTGGCGGTCCAGGTCGCTTGGGCGGCGAGTCCGTCAAGCAGCGTGCCTCAAACCGTCAAGCTCGCGATTCCCATCGACGCGAATGCACCTGAAGTCTGGTCTGAGGCTGTTGCTGGGGCTCCTTTGGTGGGGGCGATCATTATCAACCCGGCAAATGGCCCCGGCGAGAGCCCGGACCCGGGCTACGTGCAGCACGTGGCGGACGCGCAGTCGAATGGGATCCGAGTCCTAGGTTACGTGTACACCCAGTGGGCGAACGGCAACGTCTCGTTGCAGGAGGCAGAGGGGTGGATAGACCGGTACTATTCCTGGTATCACGTAGACGGCATCATGCTTGACGAGGCGAACGGGACCTGCTCCGCTGCGCCGTTGCGCTTTTACAGCACGCTTTACAACTACATCAAAGCCGAGCATGGGCCCGCTATCGTCTTGCTGAATCCTGGGACGGCGACGGGCGAATGCTACGCCGCGGCATCCGACGTCCTGCTTACGTTTGAGAACGACTACGCCGGGTACGTGACCGGCTACGCCGGGAGCAACTGGACGGCAAAGTATCCCTCCAGCCATTTCTTCCACATAGTCTTCGATGTCCCTACAGTAGCTGCCATGCAGAAGGTCGTCTCGGT
>Ga0307477_10002633_pt1 | contig 13736 bp, 7 predicted proteins | sample atmos_gasesECM2C_FD_203316 | JGI IMG/M metagenome (GOLD analysis project Ga0307477, IMG submission 203316) | Hardwood forest soil microbial communities from Morgan-Monroe State Forest, Indiana, United States - atmos_gasesECM2C_515 | ecosystem: Environmental > Terrestrial > Soil > Temperate...
CTGCATCCTTCCACATCGCAAAGAAATCCTGATAGGCTGTGCGCGCTTTCGCGCTATCCCCCTGCATCGCATAGGCCCGTCCCAAGTTCAGCTGCGCTAACGGATATTCGATGGCCCAGCCTGCCGCGCCACGATGCTCGAGGATCCGCTGAAATTCCGCTCCCGCCTTCGCCCCATCGTGCAGTTTCAAATATGCCAGCCCACGGAAAAAGAGCGGCGTGCAGCCGAGTGATCGCGGCCCGGTTCCAAACTCATAACTGCGAATCGCTTCCAGTGTCCTCACCGCGTCGGCTGGCTGGTTGCTGGCGAGTTGCTGCATGGCTCGCCCCTCGTTGCCGATCATCACCTGGATAAAGTGATTGTCGGGAGCGCCGCGCATCGCGCTCTCCAGCAGCGATACGGACCTGCCCGTATCTCCCGCAGCCGCATACGCCAACGCCGCACTCCAGCGGGCGTCCGGATCGTCGGCCATTGCAAGAGCTTGTGCCGCCTTTTGGCGAGCTTGACCGTCATATCCCATCAAAGCCTCTTCATAGGCCTGGAGCGCCAGCAATTGTGCAGCCAATTCCTTTGCGCCCGACCCAATAAGCGCCTGCCGCATCTGCTCCCACAGTTCACGGGAACTCTGTACTTTACCCAGTGAGGTGGTCCACCCGGCGTTGAACAACATCACAAAGGGTTCGAAAGATGTTCCCTTGACCGCGTCCAGTTCATGTTGCACCGCTGCGCGATCTCCGCGGTAGTAGGCGAGATCGAGCAACACAAAGTGAACTCCCGAGCCATCCGCCTTCTTGGCCACTGCTTCCTCGGCGATGCTCTTCGCTTCGTCGAAGCGGTTCAAGGCTTCGTAGGCACTCGCCATGTTGTCGTAGGAATACGCATCCTGCGGATCCACGCGGTGTCCCTCACTGGCACGCTCCAGCGCCTTCTCGTGCCTGCCCAGCGCCGCCAGGGCCAATGAAGCATTGCTGTAAGGAGCCGTATCGCGGGGATACGTCTGCGACCACTGCATATATAACGCAACGGCCTTCTCCAGATCGAGAGTTACTTCATCGTAGTAGTGCGCCTCGATATAGAATCTCTCGCGCTCGCTCGCCCGATCCCGCAGTTCGTAAGCTTTCTTCAGCACCGGTACACCTTCCGGGGTCCGGCCCAGATTGAGGTAAGCCACTCCCAACTCCGCATAGGCCATGGCGAAGTTGGGATCCAGATCGATTGCCTTCTTCAGGTGAGGAATTGCGGCGTCGTCCCGCATCTTCTGATGCTCGGCATTTCCGAGAGTGAACGCCTGCAGCGCTTCTAATGATGACGTCGTCGCCTGCTCCAGCGGCTTTGCAAACTGCTGCACCGAAGCCAGCGATTCCCCCATCTTCTGGCGCAGGCTCGACGCAGCCTTGTCGAGCGATTTCAGTACCTGTTCTTTGCTGTCGACCTCTACCTGCTCGCGCGCCAGACTATCGCCCGTCGAGCCGTTGAGCGCGGACAATGTGAGCACGTAATGATTGCCCAAGCTGGCAATGGAACCGGTCAGCAGCGCCTTGATCCCCTGTCTCTGACAGATTTCCCGCGCCACATCGTTCGTGATCCGTTCATCGCCGGGCCGTCCCATCAACCGCAAGGCGTCGCGAATCTTCGAGTCGGGAGTGATATTCAAGTACGGCGACTGCTCGAGTTGCACTGCCAGCGCCTGCTTTAGCGTACCGTCGAACACGGGATCGCCCGTCGTGTTGACGAAATCGGCCAGCAGCACACTGTCCTTCTCCGTGAGATGGGTAGCTGTTCTCGATCGCAGATACACCCCTAGCCCGATCAGCACGACGAGCACTCCTGCCGCAACCGACAGAATCATCTTCCAATTGATGTTTGATTTGCCCTCGGCTGCCGCCGCTGACGCCGGCGCCGATGAAGCCGAAGCCTGAACTAGCACCTTGGCGGAAGAGGCTGCTCTAGCCGGCTGCACCGGAGTTTCCGACGCAGCCGTGATCGATCCCGAACTCTGCGCGATGGCGCGCCCGCTGTCCGTGTCGCGCTTTAAGCGTTGCAGGTCGGCGCGAATATCCGCAGCGCTCTGGTACCGCAGGTTGCGGTCTTTCTCCAGAGCCTTATTGAGGATGTCTTCAAATTTTGGAGGGAGGTCCGCATTCAGGCGAATCGGCGCAACCGGCGCGCGATTCAGAATCGCATCAAAGATCAGTGCCGAAGTGTCGCCGCGGAAGGGAAGCGTCCCAGTCGCCATTTCGTAAAGAACCACGCCGAAGGAAAACAGGTCGGTGCGATTGTCGAGTTCCTTCCCCTTGGCCTGTTCCGGCGACATGTAGGCCACCGTGCCCAGAGTCGAACCCGGGCTGGTCAGGTGTTCTTCCACCACAACGGTGGAAGGTGCCGTAACGTCCGCAATCTGCGCCGGGTCACGTGCCTCTGACTTCACCTTCGCCAGCCCGAAGTCGAGAATCTTTGCGTGCTCGCGCTTGGTGACAAAAAGATTTGCAGGCTTGATGTCGCGGTGCACGATCCCACCGGCGTGCGCGGCATCGAGCGCGTCGGCGATTTCGATACTAAGCGACAGAATCCTTTCCAGTTCCATCGGACGTCCCGCGATCAGATGCTTCAGCATCGCGCCGTCCAAATACTCCATCACCAGGAAGGTCTTGCCGCTCTCCTCGCCGATGTCGTAGATCGTGCAGATGTTCGGATGATTCAGCGCCGAGGCCGCTTTTGCCTCACGCCGGAACCGCTCGAGCGCCTGCCGATCCTGCGCCAGATCTTCCGGGAGAAACTTCAGCGCGACGAAGCGTCCCAGGCGAGTGTCCTCGGCCTTGTAGACGACGCCCATGCCGCCGCCGCCGAGTTTCTCAACGATCCGGTAGTGAGATATGGTTTGGTCGAGCAAGGCAGTCCGGAACCTCGTGGTGAGTCATGCTAAGCGGCATCAGCGGCGAAGTCAAAACAACGGTTGCGGAAGCGCAAACGGGTCTTATTGCGCTGATTTCGGCTTACTCGGCATCGTGCGGGGCTTCATGTAGGGCTGTGCTTCTGCGGTCTTGTGCGTGCCGGTGCAACTTTGGAGGCCATGGACTATCCGACAGTCAGCACGGTCGCTTCGTGACCGGGACGGACGAAGGTGTCCGTCCCTATACTGACGCTCGGCTTCGCCGTCGCTGGACGGGCGAAAGCGCCCGTCCCCACACGGTTCTTGCCGGGCCTCCCTACATCGGCTCGGCCTAGTTTTGGCCTCCGGCCCCCTGGCTGCTGGAACGGCTTGCGGGCGCTTCGGATTTCTCAACGTAGGCGGGAATCTTTCCGCCTGCGGCTTTGAGCACGTCGTTTTCCTTGCCGTGACGGTGGACCTGCAGTGTGCGCAAGAAATGCACCAAATCCCACGCGTCGTTGGGCTGAATGGTGTCGGCGAATGAGGGCATCGGAGTGCCATCGACACCGGTCATGAAGATCTTGTAAATGTCCTCATTCGTGGAGCCGCATTTGAAGCGGGAATCGTCCCCACCAGCAGAGAAGTCATATGGGCGAATCGGTTGATCCTTGCTGTCGGTCAGGGTAGCCGCGGAAGGGCCGTCTCCCCTGCCTTGCGGACCGTGGCACTTCCAGCATTCCAGCTTCGTGAAAAGCACCTTGCCGTGGGCGATGCTCTCGATCGTCACAGCAGGCTCGGATGGGATCTTGATGGGCTCGCCGGCCTTTTCCTTTTCCCATCGTGGCGAGAACGTCTTGATAAACGCCACCAGGTCAGCGCGCTGCTGCTTGGTGAACGTATTCCAAATCGGCATATTGGAATTGGTGACGCCGCGACCGATGGTGTTGTATAAATCCTGGTCGGTGGGCAAAGTGCCGGTGGGAGTCGAGCGGCACTTGAAGGTTGCGATGGTGAAATCGCGGGGCTTCGGGTCCAACCATTGCGCGTTCTCGCCATTGCCATCTCCCAGGTCGCCATGACAGCCCGCGCAATAGCGCCGGTAATCGCTCTTGGCATCCTGCGAATGGCCGGTAATGTTGCCGATGTGACTCTCCAGGTGTTTCGCCGGCGCGGGAGGATGAGGGCCAACGTCGGGGGCGTCTTGCGCCCTAACTACAGTGAGGCCGGCGGCGAGAATGAAACCGACAACTGCGTTAAAGCACTGCACTCGCTTGAAGGTATTCATATTTAGCTTCCTCAAAACCAATTCGCGCGAACGTGCTGTCCGCGGTTCCATTCCCTAGAAATCAAAGTCAAAGCCGAACATGAGTTCGCTGGTGTTGATATTGGTGCCGGTCGGCGAGGTCCCATCCTGATGCAGCCAGTTGTACTCGTTGTGCCACGCGAATCCGGCTCGGCTCGTCATAAACGGGTTGTAGCGATAACCTACGGTGTAGGTCGAGATATTGCCCAGGTTGGAAGGATTGGTGGGCGTTGCCTGCCGCGACATGCGGATGGTCTCGTAACGTCCGACAAAGACTAGTTGCGGGCTATAGATGTAGTGCGGCTCGACCAGAACTCCGTTCCAGGTGGGCGCTTGCGAGCCCGCGGGGAGTGCCGCCGGCGGAGTGTTGTTCTGGCCATTCAGCAGGTCGGGCAAGTCTCCGTACCCCTGACCAAACCAAACATTGTCCCAGCCATGCTGAGTTACGACCTGCAAGTCGACATGCTGGCCGAAATAGAACTGTCCGACAAATCCTTCGCGATGGAAGGACTTGTTACCCACTCCAGAGCCCGGCACCGGTCCATTGGGACCGCCGCTGGTCAGCCAGGTTGTGGGAGCCTGGCCGATCATGGCGTAGGCTCCGATCCGGTCTACGCCCATTTTGCCAGCGTCAAAAGCCTGGCTGACGGCGAAAAATCCCGTGTAGGAGTTCGCGCCATACACCAGTCCAGGCGTGCCATCGGAAGTACTCAGCAGAGCCGCAGAGTAACGGGTGCGGTCGTCATAGGAGTGGCCCATCAACTCTATCCCGAGCTGGTTGTCGCCGATCTGGCCAAAGATATTGCCGTCGCCCACCGGGATGAAGTGGTAGAGCTGGTAGATTCCGCCGTTGCCGGTCAGGGTCAGAATCCGCTTTTCCGAAAGCAAGTTGTCGAGTTCGAACTTGCCCAGCTTGACGTTAATCCAAGGGCTGCCGAAAACGTTGTCGAGCCGTGCCATCACAGTCTCAAAGTGAAATGAGGCCGCGTTGTCGGAGGACGGCAGGAGGTAAAACGAGAAGTTCTTTTCCAAAGTGCCGCCGGTATGAAAGTCCAGCCCGCTCAAGTCAAATCCGGAAGAAGTGACGCGCGTAATCCCATTGCCCTGATCGACGGCGACCTTGCCGGTGCTGACGCGGTGCCACATCGGCGTCATGCGCATCGTCACCGGCCAGTACCCCGGGTTCTGCCAGATCGGGGCATCCTTGTCATTCATCAACTGGTAGCCATTGTCTTTGAATTTCTGGCCGAAGTAGTTGAGCATGGGCCAGGATTCGTGGCAGGCGGAACAACGCATACCGTACTTACGCGCGAAGGCTGGAAGGGCATTCGCGGACTGGCTGCCGCTAAGGATTAGAAAAGCTAGAATCAACGCCGAGGTTGCAAGAGATTGAATCAAGCGAACGTCAGACCGTGTCCCGACACGCATTCCGAACTCCTCATCCGATCTTGGATTTGACCGATCTTTGAGTTTCTGAATTCCCGAGGAATGACCCTTCACGCAAGAAAACGCCGCCCATGCAGCAGCCTGTGCCCAAAGCAGCGCCAGTCCGCGGGTGGGCCGGTTGAAGCCCACCGACTAGCGCAATTTCATTCGCTGCTGCCGCAGAGGCATTCTAGTTAAGTTGGGCCCGTCCGATACTTGGCAAACTGCAAAGGACTTGTAAAAGGTTTGCAAAACAGTTGTAAAAATTGTAAAAACGTCGCCGATGGAGTCGGATCTCCCGTGTCGTGATGCGAACTGCGCGACCGTGTTTGTGGAAGCGAGTGACGGTCCTTCGGACGTAAGAGCTTGCATTCTCAGGACGATAGGGGTAGAGACTGGCTTTGCCCAATAATCATTGTCTGCCCATAAAGTCTCATTCCCGCCCAAAAACCTTCAGATAGCCTTCATAATCGTGGTGTACAGTTTTCTGTACCATGTGGACAGTATTGAAGTTTGTGGGGATAATCGTCGTGGTTTTCGCGGTTGTTTTCACAATCATAGACTTCATCATGCACAAGAAAGATTAAACCGCCCTGTCCGAAATCACGTAGGACAGGCTCCAAAATCTTCTGTTCATTTTCGTTCCAAGGGCGACACTGGCTAACAAATCCTCGATCCCTCATGAAATGTGCGAACTAGGAATCGAGCCCATGTTCTGGTCTAATCGATCGTCTCTCGCGTAGTTTTATCCCACGCGACAGGGATTCAAATGACGTATCTTCGAGAGGTTTGGTATCTGCAATGTAAGGCAGGCTGCCCCGCGCAAATTCCTCTCCCAAATCAAAACCCTCCACGAAAGCCCTCATTTCAGAAATACTGGCCTATGGGTAACGGCCCCTTAATTCTTCAATGCCACGTATGCGGACGGCTGTCCGATTATTCGGTAAAAGACGGCCATCCAATATCTGAACCGTGGGTGCCCCTAGATCAACGCCCGTATGTGTTTCAAAAACTAACCATCTCATGCGGCCACAAAAATTGCGGCACTCGGGTGGTAATACATATGCAAACCGAACGAGATATCCCAGACTTGGATGTAATGAAACGGGGGTTACTTTCCAGACCCATGCCCACATTCTCTTGCGGACATGTCTTAACCGAGATTTGCGGTATGCGCGTAGAGAAGATAGAAGACGAGAGCGAAGACTAGACTGCACAAAACAACAGCCTTTCTGTCCGAACTAGGGATTGATCCTGTGTTTTGGAACAAACGAACTGTAAACTAAAAGTCCCTGCCCCTCATCTTGCTGGTTGTCGTTTTCTTGTTACAGAACAAACCAAGCATTTCCCAGACTCAAAGCCCACGCGAAAACCATCAAGCAACTAGCCAAGATAAGAAAACCCCCGATCAACAGCAACACAACTCCTATGAACCTTCGACCACCTACAATGTCACTACTAGAAAAGAACAGCAAGACGACGCCAATAAAATGGAGGAACGCCGCGATAGAAAAATGAATCTCCGGCTTTATGTGGTCTACCTTGTCATCACTGGTGCCGGAGTGGTCGGGGCTTGGGTCGGACTTATATTCCTTATACAAAGCACTAGAGCCGCCCGTCACGCCGCCGACGCCGCGTATCTTAAATGCCCAAGCCGTCATAAACGCCGAGCGTCCTTGGGTAAGTGTTTTCGGAACCTTTCAGGGTGGAGTTTTCACATTTATTGCCGCAAACTTCGGCAGAACTCCCGCAGAAGTGATTTCCTACGCCACAGGCACGGATTTGGTCGATAAAGTCGAGAACCTTTCGATTCCTCCGAAATATGAGAAGGAAAAGAAGCCCCCGTTGGCAATACTGACCCCCGGCAATACTCTGGACGACATGAATATCACTCTCGCTACCTACGACACCAACAAAATTCCAGCCCCCGACCCTAGTCGGCAGGTTCATGTCTTTTTCTTCCGTGTTGTTTACAAGAATCCTCTGAACAATTCGTTCCGATTTATCCCTAATACGAAAGTCGAATATGTTTTTGATATGCCAGAAATGGCGGGCATTTCCCCGAAGTAGGCGGCCCCGAAGAATACAACAAACATACCTAGAAGCATCGCTGCCCAAAAACCCCGGAATCTGCCCAAAAAGTCTGGTAACGCTAGTAATTTATTGGGCAAAGGCGTAGAGACTATCGTTACTAGAAGGGGGTTCCGTTGGCGGACATCCTGCGGTTATAATCAATCAGCGATGTTGACCGCGAACGATGCTGCGCAGAAATGCCAATTCGCGTGTTCCCTATGCCCAAGCGGGCGAGTGCTGGCTGCACTCACTGGTGTGTCCGCGACGGTACCGGGCCAACCTGCCTTCACGGCTGCGTCCTTCCCTCTTCGGTAGCGACTAGTTTCCTTCCTTCGCGGGATTTGCCTCGACAGTACTTCGACTGAATCACGACGTACGCACGAGTCTGATCCATTTGTCCAATGGCCCGATATGGCGGCCCTCAGGGGCTAAAGCCCGACATCAAATAGCGGCCTTGGACGGCGCGACTGAAGTCGCGCTCTTTCAAAAACTGGCGATTGAGCACGACTAACGTCGCCTTGCAAAAAAGGCTAGACGGCAAGATTCTAAAGTCGTTGTCTTTTTCAAAGCCGGCGATACGCGGCACGACTCAAAGTCGTGCCCTTCCCAACGGAGGAATATCATGACTGCCATGACTGCTACGATTGGTCCTAAGATTAAGACCGCCCTGCCTGGGCCGAACGCCAAGCGCGTGCTTGCGGGCGATGAGCAATACATTTCGCCGTCCTATACCCGTTCGTATCCGCTGGTAGCCAAGAGCGGGCGCGGCATCGTCGTCACCGATGTTGATGGCAACGAGTTCTTCGATTTTTCTGCCGGCATTGCCGTGACTTCAACGGGACATTGCCATCCGGACGTGGTGGCCGCCATTCAGCGCCAGGCGGGCGAACTCATTCACATGTCGGGCACCGACTTCTACTACGAGAACATGGTGCAACTGGCGTCGCGGCTGTCGAGGATCGCGCCGATGAAGGGGCCGCATCGCATTTACTACGGGAACTCGGGCGCGGAGGCGATTGAGTGCGCGCTGAAGTTGGCGCGCTATCACACCAAGCGACAGAACGCGATTGCGTTCTTCGGGGCGTTCCATGGGCGCACGATGGGAGCATTGTCGCTGACGGCGTCGAAGCCGCAGCAGCGGCGGCGGTTTGCTCCGCTGGTGCCGGGGGTAACGCACGTACGTTATCCCGATGTTTACCGCGGATGCGTCGGCGGGCAGCAGGAGGCGGACCAGTTTGCCTTCGGATGCGCGCGATTTATCGAAGAGAAGCTGTTCAAGACGACGCTGCCTCCCGAGGAAGTGGCAGCGATCTTCGTAGAGCCCGTGCAAGGCGAGGGCGGATATGTTGTTGCTCCGAACAACTTCATGCAGGAACTGCGGCGAATCTGCGACCGGCACGGCATTCTGCTGGTTGTCGACGAGGTGCAGAGCGGTGTGGGTCGCACAGGCAAGTGGTGGGCCGTGGAGCACACCGGAGTGGAGCCGGACATTGTTTGCATGGCGAAGGGCATCGCGTCGGGTATGCCGCTGGGCATCACGATGAGCCGTGCGGAGGTTATGGACTGGGTTCCGGGATCGCATGCTTCGACCTTCGGGGGAAATCCTGTTGCTATCGCTGCGGCGCTGGCCACGCTGGATGTGATCGAGAAAGAACATCTGCTCGAGAACTCGGCGAAAGTCGGGAAGCATATTCTGGCGCGGATGGCGGATTGGCCTTCGAGGCTGAAACTGGTGGGCGATGTCCGCGGGCGCGGGTTGATGATCGGCGTCGATATCGTGAAAGACAAAGTCACGAAAGAATATGCCGCCGCTGAGCGCGACCGCATCGTTGAGATGGCGTTCGAGAAGGGCATCCTGTTCCTCGGCTGCGGGCCTAGCACCATCCGGCTGTGTCCGGCGCTTGTCGTCTCCAAGGAAGAGGGTGATGTTGCTGTCGACTTGCTGGAGGAATGCATCTCGGCCGTCGGCAAGAACGCGTAGATTTCGGGAATACGAAGCTAAGAGCATTCACCACGAAGGGCACGAAGTTACACGAAGGAAAAACCGATAATTCCTTCGTGTCCTTTGTGGTGATTGCTTTGTGCTTACTTCACTATCACATCGACTTCGCCGTGCTTCTCTACTACCTGGATTCGGACTGGGCCGGAGTCGCGTTCCAGGAAGAGGCTGACGCGGGAATCCTCGGTGTGCAGATCGCGGATCGATAGTTGCGGAATGCCTTGCGGCAAGTAGGGGCGATCAAAGATGACACTCCGCTTTTTGGCGTCTACCGTGATGCCGAGGCACGATTGCAAGAGCATGAACACGGCGCCGGATGCCCAGGCCTGCGGGGAGCAGGCTACCGGATAGAGTGTGGGGCCTTGCCCGGGTCGACGGTCGACTCCGCAGAACAATTCGGGTAAGCGCTGCAGTTCGACGGAACTGCTGAGATCGAGCAGGCTCATCAGAATGCGTCCGGCAAACTCCCGGAAGTCGTAGCGGGCCATACCCGCGGCGATGATTGCGTTGTCGTGAGGCCAAACGGAACCGTTGTGATAGGAGAGCGGGTTGTAGCGCGCCTCATGACAGCCGACGGTGCGAATGCCCCATCCGCTGAAAAAATCTTGGCTGACCAGGGTGTGAGCGACGAGGTTCGCCCTCTCGGGGCTGGCGATGCCGGAGAAGAGGCAGTGTCCCGGATTGGACGTACGCACACGGCATGGTTGCTTGTGCCCATCGAGAGCTAACGCGTAGGTGGAGATTTCGTCGCACCAGAAGGCTTCCTCGAAATCGTGCTGCAGTTCGGCGGCTTCACTCTCCAGCGAACGTTGGCGTTCCTTATCATTCCAGGCTCCGTAGATTTTCGCAGCCGCCATTTTGGCCGCGTAGACGTAGCCTTGCACTTCGCAGAGCGCGATCGGCGGATCAGCAATCGATCCGTCGACATGAAAGACGGAGTCGTTGGAATCTTTCCATCCCTGCTGGACCAGGCCCTTTTCGCCGTGAGGCGTGTACTCGACAAAGCCGTCACCATCGGCGTCGCCGTAGCGGTCGATCCAGTCGAGGGCCATGTCGATGTGAGGACGAAGGTGCTCGAGGAATTTCACGTCTCCGGTGTAATCGAAATAGCATCCGGCGAGAATCAGGAACAGCGGCGTGCTGTCGATGCTGCCGTAGTAGCGGCCGAAAGGAACTTCGCCCAGGTTGGCCATTTCTCCGCGGCGGGTTTCGTGGATGATCTTGCCGGGTTGCGCTTCGTTCTTCAGATCAATTTCCGTGGCTTGGGTCGAGGCGAGGAATAGCAGAACGCCTTTTGCGATTTGAGGAGCGATCCACAGCATCTGCAGCGCAGTAATGATGCCGTCGCGGCCGAAGACCGTGCTGAACCAGGGCACTCCGGCATAGGGATAATTCGTCTCTGGATTTCCGAGGGTCATCATCTCGACATCGGCGAGGGACCGGCGGACCCAACTGGTCAGGCGGTCATTGGAACTGGAGATTCTACACAGACTGGACGACGCTGCATTGAGTTCAGTCTCGGCGCCGGCCATCGCGCGGGCATATCCGATGGAGCGATGCCTGGTCTCAGGATTACAGTCGATCGAGAGATGAAACGTCGCAGACGTGCCCGGACCGAGAGAAGCCTCAAATTGGAGGTCGGAAGCAGTGATCGCGACCGGGGCGGGATCGGCCTGGATATAGGTGCGGCGGAGTTCGTGGTCGAGACCCTCGTAGGTCATCAGGATCGACGTGGCGGTGATCTCGTCGTCGAGGCGGCGTCCGCGACGTTCGCGGCGCATCCCGCGGACTTCGAAGATGTCAGCGTAGTCGGCGGCAAACGCAATCTGGATTGGCACGCGTAGCGACATCAGGCCATAGTTGACGATGCGGAGTTCTTCATGGGCGACGTCGCGCCACAGGAAGCGCGAGCGGACGATATGCAGCGTGCCGCGCGGAACTACGATGCTTTGATTTTCCGCGACGTCGACGTTCGCCAGATCCGCGACGAATGCAAAATTGTCTGCTTTGACGTTCGAACTCAGCAGCAGCGGGCGCGCATCCCACAGGCCGAGCACGAACTCGGAGAGATGGCGGCAGCCGCGGAAGAAGATGCCATGCTCGCCGAGGCCGAGAGGTTCGATATCGCCGTAGCGGTTGAAGACGGCGAAGCATTTTCCGTATTTGAGTACTCGCGTCCGGTCCTCAGAAGGAGACGATCCGGCGGCTATGTAGTACTGCTGCGTGGTGCCAACTTCGTCCAACTGAGATCTCCGTCAGTGAGAGCAATAGATTCGGTTTCTCGTTTGATGATGCGGTCGTAGATGTTCAGGTAGTCCTGGGCCATGCGCTTTGCGGAAAAACCGTCCTCGAAAGCGCGGCGGCATTTACGGCGATCGATGGCAGAGAGGTTCTTCACTGCGCGGGCAGCCTCTTCCACATTATGTACCAGAAAGCCAGACACGCCGTCCTCGATAATTTCCGCGACAGATCCCCGCGGGTAAGCGATGACGGGAAGACCGCACGCCATGGCTTCGATCAGCACGATGCCGAAGGGTTCTGACCAATTGATGGGGAACAGGAGCGCGGACGCATTTCCGAGGAACTCGTTCTTTTCCAAGTCGCTGATTTCCCCGACAAACCCGACGAGCTTGTGAGCGAACAGCGGTTTGACGTGAGACTCGAAGTAGCTCTTGTCGGCACGGTCGACCTTGGCGGCGATCTTCAGGGGAATACCGGCCCGTTTTGCAATTTCGATGGCCTGATCGACGCCCTTTTCCGGAGAGATCCGGCCCAGGAACGCAAGATAACTTCCAGCATCGAAGCGGGGAGCGAACGTGTCCTCCGGCATGCCGTGGTGGACTGTGCCTTGCCAATTGATCCAGGGCAAAGGCTGCCGCTGAGCATCGGAAATCGAGACAACAGGCATCTCGGAAAATTCACGGAACAGAGGCACCAGATCAGGAATATCCAAGCGTCCGTGGAGCGTCGTGACTTGCGAAAGATCCTCGCGGCGGCTCATGGAGAAGTGCAGGTAATCAATATGAAAGTGGATGATATCGAAATCATCTTTTAGTTGCAGGACTTGTTCGACCAGGCATAAGTGCTGAGCTAGAGGATCCCAGCAATCGGGGTCGAGGCGCAAAGCTTGCGGGCAGACGGGAACCAAGTGGGCGTTGGTGAGGGAATCGCCACTGGCGAACAGCGTTACCTCGTGGCCTCGACGGACCAACTCCTCCGTCAGCCAAGACACAACTCGTTCCGTGCCTCCATAAAGACGGGGTGGAACGCTTTCGTAAAGTGGCGACACCTGAGCAATTCGCAATTCATACCTCGGAGAAACGATTTGTCGTGCGGGGACGCTAGATCCTCCCTGTTTGAAAATGAAGTTGGGAGCGGTCGTGTCTGCATCCTCAACCAATTCGCATTCGTCTTTCGGGCCTGCACGTAGAGAACTCGCGAAACTATTCCTCGAATCAAGATAAGTGGCGCTCTCGGTGCGAACAATAAGGTGTTCCCTGCAAGGGATAAGTGCGTGCTTGCGGAGTCGCATTTGATGGAGTTTTCCCGTTTCAGAACGGTTGCGGTGTTTCCTGTTTTCATTGTGCGGCTCGTCACAGTCGCTGAGCAGTGGGTGCCGTAACCTGCGAATATATGTTTGCTGGACGCGGAGCGCGGGCGGTGGTGCGGATGCAGGATTTTCTAGCAGATCAGTTTTCGGCGGGTGGGACATCCCCGGAACATTTGCGAATTGGTGTGCGAGGAGAGGATGAAGCTTACTTCCAACTACGACGAGTGGGTTACGTGATCGTAGCCCGTAACTTCCGTTCGCCACGCTGCCATGGAGAGATCGACTTGATCGGATGGGAAGGCGATATCCTCTGTTTGATTGAGGTTAAAACGCGGACATCGCACAATGTGAAGACGGCTGAGGCGGCGGTGGACCGGCCTAAGAGGCGGGTAGTGGCGGAGGTGGCGCGGAAATACTTGAAGCGCCAGCCGGTTCAGTCTGAGTGGCGCTTCGATATTGTGAGCGTATACTATGACGGTCGTACTTCCCGCCCCCAGATCGAAATCTTTCGAAACGC
>Ga0307477_10002635_pt1 | contig 13733 bp, 13 predicted proteins | sample atmos_gasesECM2C_FD_203316 | JGI IMG/M metagenome (GOLD analysis project Ga0307477, IMG submission 203316) | Hardwood forest soil microbial communities from Morgan-Monroe State Forest, Indiana, United States - atmos_gasesECM2C_515 | ecosystem: Environmental > Terrestrial > Soil > Temperate...
TGAAGGCGCTGATCGCGGCGCATCGTGCCGGAAACGCCGCGGCGACGATTCTCACCGCCGTGCTGGCGGACCCAAGTGGGTACGGGCGGATCGTTCGGAAAACGGGAGCGCATGTATCCGCGATTGTCGAAGAATCACAGCTCAGTGAGGAACAGCGCGAGCTGAACGAAATCAACTCCAGCATTTACTGTTTCACTCTGGAGAAGCTGTGGCCGGCGCTCGGTCAGGTGAAACCGAACAACCAGCACCGCGAACTTTATTTGACGGATGCGATCGCCGTGATGGCTGCGAAAGGCGAGACCGTGCTGGCACAGTTGGCCGCGGACGCCAGGGAAGCGCTCGGCTGCAACACGCGCGCTGACCTTGCGGAGGTCGACCGCACACTGAGGGAGTGGAAGCGCGCGGCGATGATGAACGATGGAGTGACGATCCAGTTGCCGGAGACGGTGGTGATCGATCCGGAAGTGATTGCGGGCGAAGACACGGTCATCGAACCGTCCGTACAGTTGCTCGGCAAGACGAAGATTGGCGCGCGGTGCACGATCCGGACAGGGAGCGTGTTGAGCGATGCGATCCTAGGTGATGACGTAACCGTGGAGCCGCACTGCGTCGTGGCGCAAAGCCACCTGGACGACGGCGTGATCATCGGACCGTTTGCGCGGCTGCGGCCGGGGAATCACTTGAAGGCAGGCGCACGGATCGGGAATTTCGTGGAATTGAAGAAGAGCACGCTCGGCGAAGGCACGAAAGCAATGCACCTGACTTACCTGGGCGACGCGAAGATCGGCGCGAAGTCGAATATCGGCGCGGGCACAATTACGTGCAATTACGACGGATTTCACAAGTACCCGACGACGATCGGGAACAAAGTTTTCATCGGGACCAATTCCGCGCTGGTCGCTCCACTGCGAGTCGGCGACGGGGCATACGTAGCGGCGGGTTCCACGATCACGGAAAATGTACCGCCAGATGCGCTGGGCATCGCGCGCGGGCGGCAAGAGATCAAGCCGGGATGGGCGGCAAAGAAGCGGCGCGAATTGGCGGCGGAGAAGCCGAAGAAGGCAGTGCGTCGCAGAAAGAAATCAAGACCGCGCCGCACGGCGAAGAAATCGCGCCGCCGCTGAATTCCGCTACGTTTAACTTCTCTCCGAAACGCATTCCGTTCTTGATTGTACCTTAACAACGCCGATGTTATCGTCCGCGGTACGCGTGGCGGAAGGAGTATGCCCGTGGACAATTGGGTGAACTGGCTGCTCATCATCATCGGCATCGTTTGCGTGATCGTCGAGCTGGCGCTGGGCGCATTGACGGGATTCGACCTCGCGCTGATCGGTGGCTCGCTGGCGATCGGCGGCGGGATTGGTTTTCTGGTGGGGTCGGCGAAAATTGGCTTGCTGGCAGCGGGCGGATTGTCGCTCGTTTATCTGGCGGTGTTTCGAACCTGGTTGAGGGCAAAACTGAATGTAAAAGAACACTCGACAAACGTGGACGCCGTCGTAGGCAAGGCGGGCTTGGTGACGAAGCGGATTGCCGCGCTGGAGCCCGGCATGGTGAAACTCGGCGGCGAAGTGTGGCGCGCGGAGCTGGCAGGTCCGGGAGACGCAGCTCTCGAAGCAGGGGCAACGGTAAAAGTGGAATCGGTTGAAGGCGTGACGCTCAAGGTGAGGTGAGGAAAATGGACACTAGCATTTTGTTTGCCGTGTTTCTCGTGGTGTTTGTGGTGTTCGGCCTAGTGACATTGGCCAAAGGCGCGCGCACCGTGAAGCAGTATGAAAAGGGCTTAATCACGAGGCTCGGAAAATATCACGCCATGGCGCAGTCGGGGCTAACGTTCATCATCCCATTTGTGGACGATATTGTACGCGTGGATATGCGCGAGCAGGTGATCACCGTGCCACCGCAGAAGCTGATCACCAAGGACAACGTCACCGTGGAAGTGGACGCGGTGGTTTATTACAAGGTGATCGATCCGGTAAAGTCGCAATACGAAGTGCAGGATTTCGGATATGCCTGCACAACCCTGGCGCAAACCAATCTGCGCAACTTAATCGGCGACCGCACGCTGGACGAAACCCTGGTGGCGCGCGACATCATCAACACGAATTTGCGCGAGGTCCTGGACGAAGCCACCAACAACTGGGGATGCAAAGTCACCCGGGTGGAAGTGCAGAAGATCGAGCCGCCCCGCGACATCACCGACGCCATGTCCCGCCAGATGAAGGCGGAACGAGAAAAGCGCGCCGCGGTGCTGGAAGCGGAAGGCATCAAGCAGAGCCAGATTTTGCAGGCCGAAGGTAAAAAACAATCGGAGATTCTCAAGGCGGAAGGCGACGCCCAAGCCCGCATCACTCGCGCCAACGCGGAAGCCGAGGCGATCAAACTCGTTTCCACCGCGGCGGAAACTTATTTCAAAGAGCGCGCCGAAATGATGCGGCGCCTTGAAGTGCTCAACAATACGCTTGCACAAAACACAAAGTACATCGTGCCCTCGAACGCGGGCCTCGTGAACGTTCTAGGGCTCGATGGAATGATTCAACCTGCTGTCGCACAAGGCGCTGCCGCGGCGCCTCCACCGTCTTCTGCAACGCCGGGACGTTCGTTGTAGTTGCGGCGTCATCCGCGTCTCCGCCCACGCTAAGGAGAAACTTCCTGACGCCGCGATACTCCGCACCCACAGTGAGCGCCACGTCGCCGCGTGTGCTAAAATACAAATTCCCAAGATGCTACACGGAGTCCACACCGCATGAAATTTGGAGTCGTTGTTTTCCCCGGGTCCAATTGCGACCACGACGCCTTTTATGCCATCGGGAACGTCCTCAAGAAGCCGGTCGAATTCATCTGGCACAAATCGGAAAATCTGGCCAATTGCGACGCCATCATCCTGCCCGGCGGGTTCGCATTTGGCGATTATTTGAGGACAGGCGCGATTGCGCGGTTTTCGCCGGTGATGAAGTCGGTCGAAAAATTCGCGAAGTCCGGTGGTGTGGTGCTTGGCATCTGCAACGGGTTTCAAATTTTGCTGGAAGCCGGCCTGCTCCCCGGCGCGATGATGCGCAACGTCGGCCTGCGCTTTATCTGCAGACATGTGCACATGCGCGTCGAGCAGACGGACACGCCATTCACGAACGCCGCTGCGAAGGGACAGATCCTGAAAATTCCCATCAACCACGGTGAAGGAAACTTTACTTGCGACGAAGCGGCGCTGGCCGAGCTCGAGAAAAACCGCCAGGTGATTTTCCGCTATACCACTCCCGAGGGTAGTGACGATGCGGCCGGGAATCCCAACGGCTCGATGGCCAACATCGCGGGAATCTGCAATCGCGAGCGCAACGTGGCAGGGCTGATGCCGCATCCCGAGCGCGCCGTCGAGTCTGCCCTCGACTCTGCCGATGGCCTGGTCATTTTCCGCTCCATGGTCGAAGCTCTGGTTGGCGCGGCCAAGGCGACAGCGTGAGCGGTTTCCAATTCTTCTTGCAGATTTGAATTATGGCCACCGCAAGCACTGAAATTCGAGTCACCCCGGAGATCGCCGCCGAGCACGGCCTTACTGCCGAAGAATACGCGCGCGTAAAACAAATCCTCGGGCGCGAGCCGAACATCACCGAGCTGGGCATCTTCAGCGTGATGTGGAGCGAGCACTGCTCCTACAAATCAAGCAAAGTGCACCTGAAGCGCCTGCCCACGCGCGGGAAGCTCGTCGTGCAAGGGCCAGGCGAAAATGCCGGAGTGGTGGACATCGGCGACGGCCTGGTCGCTGCGTTCAAAATCGAATCACATAATCATCCGAGTTACGTCGAGCCTTTCCAGGGCGCGACGACCGGCGTCGGAGGAATCCTGCGAGACATTTTCACCATGGGCGCTCGCCCCATCGCGGTCCTCGATTCTCTGCGCTTTGGCGAGATTGCGGCAAGCAATCACACCAGCGAAGAGGACGCCGCAAAAAACCGCCGCATTCTCGACGGCGTGATTCGAGGCATCGGCAGTTACGGAAACTGTTTCGGCGTGCCAACCGTCGGCGGCGAAGTCTGCTTTGAGCCCTGTTACTCGCAAAACCCGCTGGTGAATGCGCTGGCGCTGGGGATTGCGAAAAAAGAAGACTTGTTCTTCGCCAAAGCGCGCGGCACGGGAAATCCTGTGATCTACGCTGGTGCAAAAACCGGGCGCGACGGGATACATGGCGCGTCGCTGCTGGCTTCGGCGGAGTTCACCGAGGAATCGCAACAGAAGCGGCCGAACGTGCAGGTCGGCGACCCGTTCGTCGAAAAACTTCTGCTCGAGGCCTGCCTCGAGGCGATGCAAACCGGCGCGGTCGTTGCGATTCAGGACATGGGCGCAGCGGGACTTACGTGCTCGACGACGGAGATGGCTTCGCGCGGCGGCACAGGAATTGAGATCGACCTCGCCAAGGTGCCGCAGCGCGAAACCGAGATGACGCCGTACGAAATCATGCTCAGCGAATCGCAGGAGCGCATGCTGCTCGTCGCGGAGAACGGCCGCGAGCGGGAAGTTCTCGATGTATTCAGGAAGTGGGGCCTCGATGCCGTCGTCGTCGGAACAGTGACCGATGGCGGCTTGTTGCGAGTGAAGGACCACGGCAAAGTTGTTGCGGAAATTCCGGCGCATCCTCTCGCGGAAGAAGGGCCGGTTTACCGGCGGGCGATCGCGCAGCCTCCGTTGAGGAAAGAGAACGCGGAGGATTGGTTCGCGTTCGCGGCGGAGGGCACGAATCTCACGGAGAATTTCATAAAGCTGCTCGCATCACCTGCGATTGCTTCAAAACGCTGGATCACCGAACAGTACGACACGATGGTGCGGACGAACACACTGGTCGTGCCGGGCGCCGGCGATGCCGCGGTGATGCGCATTAAAGGGACGCAGCGCGCGCTGGCGCTGGCGACGGACGGCAATGGCCGCTGGTGCCAGTTGAACCCGCGCCTGGGCGCGATGCACGCCGTTGCGGAGGCGGCGCGCAACGTGGCGTGCAGCGGGGCCCGGCCGATTGCGGCGACGAATTGCCTTAACTTCGGCAGCCCGGAAAAACCGGAAGTCATGTGGCAATTCAGCGAGGTCATTGATGGCCTGACGGTAGCCTGCAACGAACTCGGGACTCCCATTACCGGCGGCAACGTGAGCTTCTATAACGAGACGCTGGGGAAATCGATCTACCCGACGCCGGTAATCGGCGTGCTCGGCGTCATCGAAGATGCTTCTCACGCTTTAAAAATGGCGTTCGGTGAAGAAGGCGACGTCATCATCCTCCTTGACGGATCGACCCTCGTTGCAGGGGCGCAGCATGTTTATCCTGAGCCGCGAAGGGCTGTGCCCCTGCAAGGCAATCAGTCTTCGGCACTCGCACAGGAATTCTCCTCCAGCGAATATTCGAAGAGCCTTGCCGGGATCGTGGCAGGCCAGCCGCCGCCGATCGACCTTCAGGCGGAGAAACGCCTGATCGATTGTCTTGTCGCGTTGGCTGCAGAAGGCGCGATTCAGTCCGCGCATGACGTGAGCGACGGTGGCCTCGCCGTTACTCTCGCCGAGTCCTGCTTCGCGTCTTCTCCCGTAGGGGCACGGCATGCCGTGCCCGTTCTTGGCGCACATGTGATACTCGATGAGGAAGGACCAGTGGAGGCCGCCCTTTTTGGCGAGCGCGGCGCCCGCGCCGTCGTATCCGTTAAGCCCGCTTCACTTGCCCGCTTTCTCGATACTGCGAGACAATACAGTGTAGGGGCGCTTGAGATCGGCAAGGTTTCTCCCGGGAGTACACTCCGCATCGAACATAATGGACGCGCGGTTGTCGACAGCTCAGTCGAAACTCTGCGCGACATTTGGGCCCATTCGCTCGAACGCACAATTACCTGCCGGACATGAACTGAATATATGGCCACCGACACTCAAAGCAGAATGGACCTCGGAGCTAGTCTGGTTCGGCTATGGTTCCTGCTCTATTTTGGATTGATGGGTTTCGGTCCTGCAGGTATGCTCCTTTTCGTGCTCGTTACCGAGGTAATGCGGGGAAGGAGCACCGGTCTTGGGGACGCGGCTGTAATGACATTGATTCTTCTTTACGCATTCTTTCACATATCCGCGTTCGTGCAAGTCTTGAGAAGAGCATCTTGGGCTTGGACATTTGCTGTTATAGTGATCACTTTTGACCTGGTTTTGCATGGCGCGATCGTGCTGATCGCGCTGCATCCCGCGCGCGTTGATCTCGCTCAGAAGATTTTTCTTCTGACATGCCCGATGTTCAGCTTGGTCCTCCTTGGGATACCCGGCGTCAGGCCCATGCTGGGTTCGAGGATGCGCGCTGTATGACTTTTGAGGTCCAACTCCTCGACGATCACTTCCACGACGAATGTGGTGTATTCGGTGTCTTCGGCCATCCCGAGGCTTCGAACCTCGCCTATCTTGGTCTTTACGCGCTGCAACATCGCGGACAGGAATCGGCGGGCATCGTATCGAGCGACGGTACGGAACTCCATCTTCACCGTGCGATGGGCGAAGTGGAAGAAATTTTTCAGCCGAACGTCCTGGCGAAACTTCCCGGCGATCTGGCGATCGGCCACACGCGTTATTCGACGGCAGGCGATAAAGCTCTGCTGAACGCGCAGCCCATCATGATTGACTGCAATAAGGGCAAGGTCGCGCTGGGCCACAACGGGAACTTGACGAACGCCACGGAATGGCGCCGCAGGCTCGAGCATCGGGGCTCGATTTTTCAAACCAACAGCGACACCGAAGTCATCGTGCATCTGATTGCGCGCTCGCAGGCGCGCAATCTCTCCGGCGCGCTGGGCGATGCCCTGAATCAAGTGGAAGGCGCATACTCGCTGCTGGTCCTTACGACGGACGAGTTGTACGCCGTGCGCGATCCGCGCGGCTTCCGCCCGCTGGTATTGGGCAAACTGCCCGGAACAAACGCCGGCGCCGACACTTGGCTGGTCGCTTCGGAGACTTGCGCGTTCGACCTGCTGAACGCGCAGTACGTACGCGAAATCGAGCCGGGCGAAATGGTGCGCATTTCACGCTCGGGCATCGAGTCCATCCGCTTCGCGCCGGAAAAGCAGCAACAGCAGTGCATCTTCGAGCATGTTTATTTTTCCCGGCCGGACAGCATTGTCTTTGGCCGCTCGGTGAACGAAAGCCGCGAGGCGCTCGGCCGCTTGCTCGCGAGGGAGCATCCGGCGGACGCGGACATCGTCGTGCCCGTACCCGATTCAGGTGTTCCCGCGGCGGTGGGTTACGCGCTCGAATCCAAAATCCCGTTTCGCATGGGCTTGATTCGCAATCACTACATCGGCCGCACGTTTATCGAACCGTCGCAGGCGATTCGCAACTTCGGCGTCAAGTTGAAGCTGAACCCGGTCCGCGGGCTGATCGAAGGCAAGCGCATCGTGCTGGTGGATGATTCCATCGTGCGCGGCACCACCAGCCGCAAAATCGTGCGCATGGTGCGCGAAGCGGGCGCCAGGGAAGTGCACGTGCGCATCAGCTGCCCGCCGACCGTCTCGCCGTGCTACTACGGCGTGGACACGCCGACGAAAGAAGAATTGATCGCTTCCTCGAATACGCCGGAAGAAATCTGCAGATTCCTCGGTGCCGATTCGCTCGGTTACCTCTCGATTACCGGACTGAAGCAAGCCGTGGGCGACACCCAGGGAAATTTCTGCACCTCATGTTACACGGGCGTTTATCCGACCGACCTGGTGCAGCTGGAAGTGCGCGAAGGCGGAGCAAACGGCAAGTCCAGCGAAGGGAAAAACGGCAAGGCCATGGACACCTCGACGCCGGAGCGGCCCGTAGGGGTGGAACATGAAGGCTGACCAAAAGAAAAAAGAAAAAGAGAAGGACGCGAATCCGCCGATCGGCAAGCGCATTCAAAGCGAGGTCATCGCGTGGTTCTGGGTGGGGCTGGCTTTCTTGCTGATCAATGGAACAATGGGCCAGGCCCGCGTGATTCCCTCAGGCTCGATGGAGAATACGCTCCTGATCGGCGACCATCTGATCATGAGCCGCATCGGCTACGACGCGGGCGTGCCGTTCACCGGCTGGCACGTCCCGCTTTGGCGGAATCCCAAACGCCTGCAAATCGTGATTTTCCGCCCACCCGCTGATCCGCAAGGTCAGGATCTCGTTAAGCGCACGATCGGCATGCCCGGCGAGACCCTTGATATTCGCGACGGTTTTGTGTGGATCAACGGGCAAAGACTCCAGGAGAGCTATACGACCGGACCCACGGATCTTCCCCCTCCGGGTTCTGAATATCTGGGTATTCCCGTTACGCGTTTCCCATACACAATTCCGCCGGATTGCTACTTTGTGATGGGCGACAACCGCGGCAACTCGCTGGACAGCCGCTACTGGGGTTGCATGCCGCGGAAGAACCTGATCGGCACGCCGGTGATGATCTACATGTCGCTGGATGCATCTCCGAGTGCATGGGACAGTGGACAGATTTTCAACCGGTTTCTTGCTTATGCCGATGCGCTGGTGCATCCGGGCACTGTGCGCTGGAGAAGATTGTTCCGTTTGTTTTAGATTTACTTCGTAGAGTAGCTGCAGTCTGCAATGAGCGCCGCGACCCGCCGCGGCGACAAACATTATTCTTCCGCATTGGAACGGCGCGCGGCTACGTGCGTCCGATAATGGAATGGAGAGCAAACAGGCCTCCCATGAGATACGCCGACGCCGGAGTGAACATCGCAATTGCCGCGGAAGCAAAGCAGCGAATCCGGCACCACGCCAGCCGGACGTTTACGCCTGGCGTACTCGGGGGAATTGGAGGCTTCGGCGCGCTCTTCGCCCTGGACAAGAAAAAATGGAAAGAGCCCGTGCTGGTATCGAGCGCCGACGGCGTGGGAACCAAGCTGAAGGTGGCCATGGCCATGGGAGTGCACTCCACGGTTGGCGGCGACCTTGTGAATCACTGCGTAAACGACATTCTCGTGCAAGGCGCGGAGCCGCTCTTTTTTCTCGATTACCTGGCGATGGGGAAGCTCGATCCGCAAGTCGTCGAACAGCTCGTGGACGGTATGAGCCGTGCGTGCCGCAAAGCCGGCTGCGCGCTGATCGGTGGAGAGACGGCCGAGATGCCCGGATTTTATCCCCCAGGGGAATATGACGTGGCGGGCTTCATCGTCGGCGTGGTTGAGCGCAAGAAGCTTCTCACAGGAAAGGCGGTAAAGCCTGGCGATACGCTGATTGCCTTGCCTTCCGCGGGTCTCCACACCAATGGATATTCGCTCGCGCGGAAGCTGGTTTTTGAAGTAGCCAAGCTCAAGCCGGAAACGTACGTCGCCGAAGTTGGCAATAAAATCGGCGCGGAGCTGCTGAAGCCGCATTTGTGCTACGCGTCTGCCCTGAAAAATATTGTCGCTCGCGGCTGGGTTTCCGCGCTGGCGCATATCACCGGCGGCGGAATCCCGGGAAACCTGCCGCGCGTGCTGCCTTCGGGCGTCCGGGCGAAAATCGACCTCGCGTCATGGCCCGTGCCGCCGATTTTCAAATACCTTGCCGCCGTCGGAAAAATTGAAAACGATGAGTTGCTGCAGTCCTTTAATTTAGGCGTGGGGATGATTCTCGTCGTGCCGCCGAAGTGCATGAGATCCGTCGAGGCCGATCTGAAGCGCCGCCGCGAGAAATTTTTCCGCATCGGCCGGATTGAGCGCGCCGACTCCGGCAAAGCGCGAGTCAGTTACACTGGTACTCTGAATCTCTAATCCTGCGTTCCGGATATGAAAGTCATTCAGCCTCGACTCTCGCATAATCAGGATGTCGCGCCGGGGCGCGGCGTGGTAATTCTTGCGCCAGTTTGCTCAACCACTTCAATTCGAGTTTGAATTGCTCGATCACCAGGCTTACCATCCAAACGGCCTCGTGATTGGGGTGGCCGACCTCTTCGAGAATCGAGCGCAGAATCTCTTTTTCGCGCGTAAGTTCACGTTCCAGGAATCGTCGCCGCAGATGGATTTGCTTCCGAAACACGCCGGGTCTCGCCTGCCAGGAAAGTGCAATCCACGTCAGAAAAGGTGGCCGCTCGCGCTGCGTCGCCCACTCTTTACGTTCGAGCGCTTCCGCCAAGGCGCGCCGTCCCTTTATGGTCGTTTCAAAAACGCTGCGATCGGGTCCAGCAGCAGGTTTCACGCTCTCCGCCGCACGAATAAGTCCCGCGCGGGCGAGTTTGTCGAGCGAGTAGTACACCTGCGGACGTGAGATTCCCGCCCAATCCCGGATTTCGCGCCGCTCCAGCTCGAGATTGGCTTGATATCCATGCATTGGCCGCTCAGCCAGCAAGCTGATCAGCACCAAGTCCGGCGTCGTCAGTCCCAATCGTCTCGCCGCTCGGGCATGTCTCCGAGGTTTCTCTGCGTGCCTCGGCGTTCTCGGCGCCACCGCATTATTATTTCTTCTCATTCTGGCGACGCACCGAATCTTTTCCGGAGGCCTTGCCTCTTTGCTTCCTCTTCCCGCTCCAATACCACCATTGGCACCGTTCTGCGGGAAGGCGCAGGTTTCTTGCCTGTGCCACCGCCGCGCAAAACACGTCCAGAACGCAAGGATCCTGCCGCAGCCCGCTGACGCGGTTCAGCCGTTCATACATCCGTTGCGGGTTTTGCCTTGCCAGTTGCGCCACGCTGCGGATGCCCAGCATTTCGAAATCGCGAAGCATTGCCGGTCCAATGGAAATCAGATCTTCGAGACGCCTGGGCTGAGTGGGCATAAAAGTCTCCTTGATGTACTTTTCCCTGCTTGCTATCCTACACTAGTCTAGTTTAGACTACTAACGACGTCAAGGAGAAATTTGTCCATGCAAACCACGCCGCTGCTCGCCGCGGGCCTTGTTTTGCTCATTGGCTTCGCTCCCGCGCAAAACAATCTCACCGAGGAGAAAAAGGCCATGAACGTGAAAAAAATGACCCCGGTCTTGTTCGTAAACGAAATCGAACCCGTTCTGCCGTTTTGGGTGGACCGCCTGGGATTTCAGAAGACCGCCGAAGTTCCCGAAGGGAACAAGCTCGGATTCGTGATTCTCCAGAAGGGAAACGGGGAGGTGATGTATCAGACCTACGCAAGCGTGGACAAAGACGTGCCTTCGATCGCGCAAGCCGTGCGCAAAGGCCCGGCATTTCTCTACGTCGAGGTCGACAACCTAAACGCCATCATCGAAGCGACGAAGGGAGCCGAGGTCTATCTGCCCGTGCGCACCACGTTTTACGGCGCGAAAGAGATTGGCGTCAAGGACCCTGCCGGCCACTTCATTACGTTTGCGCAGTTCAACGCGCCGCCACAGCACTAGCTCTTACTCACTGCTTGGCGCCTGAAGGCAGCGGCGGAGGGCGGCGCTCCATCTCAGTGGGAACTGCGATCGAGCGCGCGCCATTCTTTCCGACCGCTCGCACCGCGAAGAAATGATTGTCAGTGGAGACACCTTTCAAAGCGGTTTCGCCGGGTGAAGCAGCAAAGTCATACACCTGCCAGCGAGGATCGGTCGTCTCGCGCCAAAGGATTTCAAATCCAGCGCGCTCCGGATCCTCTTCCGCCGACCAGGAAACCTTGGCATCGGGCGTCACCGCACCCGTGAGTCTCGAATCCTTCGGCGGCGCGGGAGCCATCGCCAGTTGCCGCAGCGCTTCGGCGTTGTCGCGCGCCACGTCTCCCATAAACTTGAAATTCAGGTATTTTTCGAAATCACCGTATTCGATTCCGTTTTCCGTACGCGGCGTTTGATGCTGGTGCTCGTAATTTTCGAGCGGCTCGGTGAAGCGCACCGCGGGCAGCCCGGCTTTGTAAAAAGGATAGTGATCGCCGCCGCGTCCATAGCGGTCAATGCGGAAAACCATGCGAATGGCCGCGCGGCCATCAATCTCTTCGACCGCCCGCGCCAGCTCGCGCGAAGGCGAATCGGCGTCGTCCAAATCGCCGTTGCCGGAAAAGAGCCGCAGGCGATGCGGCGCGCCCGGCGCCGGGTCTGCGCCCACGATGTCGTCGTCCAGCATTCCGCCGATCGTGTAGCCCTGCTGCTTGGCCCATTCGAGCAGATGTGTACTGCCCAGCAGGCCTTGCTCCTCGCCGGAGACCGCTGCGAAAAGTATCGTGGCGCGATAGGCTCCGCGGCCATTCGCCCCCGCCTTGCTCAACAAGCGCGCCGATTCCACACTGACTGCCACTCCGGAGGCGTCGTCGTCCGCACCGGGAGCGTCGGCCTCGGGATCCATCACGTTGGAAGGACGCGAGTCAAAGTGCCCCGAAACGATGAAGATGGTTTTGGAAAGCTTGGGATCCGATCCGGGAAGAATCCCGTACACATTCTCCAACGAAATCGGCTTCGACGAAGTCCGCTCCGAAGTGGATTCAAACTTGTCCACCACCACCTGCAACTTGCCCCCGGAAACTTTCGCTATTTCCTGGAATCGTGCGGCAATGTGATCTCTTCCGCAGCCGGCGCCGCGCTTCGCATCCGTCCAGGAAGAGAGCGTCAGGCGCGTCCCGCAGGCCACGAGCTCGCTGATCAGCGCGCGCATGGATTTTTCGTCCACCGACTGGCGAGCGATCGCTCCGGCTGGCCGAGGCAGAATCTTCGGTTGGGGCTTGCCCTGCGGAGGTTCCGTGGGATCGCGCGCAACGCTGTGTTGGGCGGAAGCCGGGTTTGCCGAAACTGCCAGAATGGCCAGCGTGACGATCGCTGCGTTCCACGCGTGCTTATGGTAATTCATGAAGACCGCTCCAACAGCTGAATTTGCGAGCGAAGAATCCAGCATTCTAACGCGAGCCGCAAAGCCTTGCGACGGAATTAGTTTGCGGACCGGCTGATGAGGCGAATTTTGCCGTTGCACGCCGTTGTGCTAATGTTTTGCGTTTATGAAGAAGCGCATCGGCGTGCTCTTGAGCGGGCGCGGTTCGAATTTTGAGGCGCTGGCCGATAGCATTGCAGCCGGGACGATTCCCAGCGCCGAGATCGCCATTGTGATCAGCAACCGCGAAGGGGCGCCGGGCATCCAGCGAGCGGCAGCGCGCGGGATCCCCACACGGGTAATTCCTTCCAAAGGTTTGGAGCGCGAGGTGTATGACCGCCAGGTCGTCGCGGTCTTGAACGAGCAGAAAGTCGGCCTGGTTTGCCTTGCGGGTTACATGCGGCTGTTGTCACCCTATTTTGTGGCGGCGTTTCCGCAGTCCATCTTGAATATTCATCCTTCGCTGTTGCCCTCGTTTCCCGGGCTCGAATCGCAGCGCCAAGCGCTCGAGTATGGAGTAAAGTTTGCCGGTTGTTCCGTGCATTTTGTGGACGAGAATCTGGATGCGGGGCCGATCGTGCTACAAGCCGTCGTGCCCGTGAAGGATGAGGACACGGAAGCGGCGCTCTCCGAGCGCATCCTGCACGAAGAGCACCGCATTTACTCGGAAGCCGTGCGCATAGTGCTCGAAGGAAAATTTAAAATCACAGGCCGCCGCCTGCTTCGAACGAGCTGAAAATATTCCATGCCACAAATCAAATTCAAACCCGTGGCCGAACAGCTCGCCTACCTGAAAAAAGGCGCCGCCGAAATCATTCGCGAAGAGGAGCTAAAGGCCAAGCTCGAAAAGTCCCAAAAGGCCGGCAAGCCGCTCCGTGTGAAGCTGGGCCTTGACCCGACAGCGCCGGACATTCACCTGGGCCACACTGTTGTGATCCGCAAATTGAAACATTTTCAGGATCTTGGCCACACCGCCGTCTTTCTGCTCGGCGATTTCACCGCTCT
>Ga0307477_10002636_pt1 | contig 13731 bp, 9 predicted proteins | sample atmos_gasesECM2C_FD_203316 | JGI IMG/M metagenome (GOLD analysis project Ga0307477, IMG submission 203316) | Hardwood forest soil microbial communities from Morgan-Monroe State Forest, Indiana, United States - atmos_gasesECM2C_515 | ecosystem: Environmental > Terrestrial > Soil > Temperate...
TCCGCCTTCGGCAAACCCGAGCCCCTCGCTTGTACTGCGGACCATCGAATAATCGCGGTTTCGCGCCCTGTCTCCACTCGGAAGGACAAGCGACTTCTCAGAGTGACCACGCCGCTGGAGTTCCACAAGCCCGCGGAGCTCAAGGCGGGTGATTACCTTGTGAGCCCGATTGTCCGGAAGGTCATTCACACCGAGAGATTTGAGAAGGACGTGCAAATGTACCGGGGAGGCAAGACCACCCGAAAGCTCTCGCTTCTCGTATCCCCAGACCTGTTCCGCTTGGTTGGCTACTACTTCGCCGAGGGTTCCTGCGACGGCGGGAGAACGGTGAACTTTGATTTCAATAAGAACGAACTCGAAACATACGCAAAGGATTGCGGGGACCTTGTGCTCAAGTTTTTCGGGAAAGAGTGCAGGGTCAAGAAGAATGGAGAGAACGGGATAAGACTGGCTCTCAACTCCGCGTTAGCGGAGGACTTCTTCTCCGGCTTCGGCAAGGGTGCACCGAACAAGAAGATGCCCGACTGGATATTCTTCGCGGAGCCGGAGAAGCAACTCGAACTCCTCAAGGGAGAATGGCAGGGCGACGGATGCAGGATCAAACAGGCTCGTCAGAAGTACTTGAACATCACAACGACATCGAAAACGCTCGCCTTTCAAGTGCAATCGGTCTACGCCAGACTCGGAGTAGTCGCGACCATCGACTCGGAACAATCTCCCAACAGGTTGAGATGCTATCACGTGAACGTCTTTGGTCGATGGGCGATTAAGCTCGCGAAGATGTGGGACATTGAATTCGACTACAGCCCAACCAAACACACGGACAAGTTCCTGATGGACGAGAGGTATGTCTACCTCCCAATACGAAAGATCGAGGTCGAACATGTCAGTAACCATCGCGTAATGGACGTAACGGTCGAGGACGATCACACCTTCGCACCCTTGGGACTCGCTACCAGCAACTGTGTAGATGCCTGCCCCTTCGACGCTCTCTGGATGACCAACGACTATGAGCTCTCGGCCTACGACAAGGAGTCCTTGAAGTACACCCCAGAGATGCTCATGGTCCCTCCCGAGGAATACGGTGACGCCAAGCTGAAGTTCGACAAGAAGGGAGGCACCGTGAAGCATGGTTGACGCCAGCGACGGCGTCTTCCTCGGGATGATGGTCGTAACGATAGGCGGGGCGGTCGCCGCGCTTGAGGCGAGGGAGATCGTCTACGGTGCTGTGGGCCTCGCCGCGAGCTTCGCAGGTGTCGCCTCCCTCTTCTTCCTGCTCGACTCGCCCTTCGTGGCGGTCTTCCAGATCACGGTGTACGTCGGGGCGGTGGCAGTCCTCCTCCTCTTCACGGTCATGCTGGTGCGCGAGTCGAGGTGGTTCGGCGACTCCCCCAAAATTGGCGCGAAGGCGGTCGCTGCCACCACCGCAGGCGCGCTCGCCCTCTCCCTCATACTCACATTCTCCCAGGCCGGGTTCCCGAGCAGCGGCGAGCAAGCCACCGCTCCTAGCTTCACGAGCATCGGCCAGCTCCTGGCCGGGCAGTTCGCGCCTGTACTCGGGGCGTTGGCGCTCGTCCTTGCCGCCTCGGTCCTCAGCGCGCTCGCGCTGGCCAAGGTCGACCCGGAGGAGACGGCATGATAGCCCTTTCCGACTATCTCATCGTCTCCGCCTTCCTCGTGGCCATAGGCGTGTATGGGTTGGTCACGAAGAGGAACGCGATGAGGCTGGTCTTCTCCGTCGAGATCCTGATAAACGCGGCCAACATCAACTTCATCGCGTTCAACCGGTTCCTCTGGCCCTCGGCCCTGGGACAGACGGCCGTCCTCTTCTCGATCGCTCTCGCAGCCGCCGAGGCGAGCGTGATACTCGCGATAGTCGTCGTGGCCTACAGGATACACGATGACGTCGACGTCGGCGAACTGAAGAACCTGCGAGGTTGAGCTCATGCAGATTGCAACCATTCCCTTGTGGTCGCTAGTGAGAACGTCGGAGCATCTCGGGGTCCAGGAAGGAGGCGGCCTCTAGGTGTCGTCTGTCCCCTCGATCTATCTGTGGCTGGTGATGATACTCCCGTTCGCCGGGGCGCTCCTCACCCCCCTCCTCTCCAAGGCCCCCCGGGTCAGGAACCTGACGGCTGTGGCCTTCGCGGGGGGGTCGGCTCTCTCCGCTCTCGTCGGCCTCCTCCCCGTCCTGCAGAACCAGCCGGTATCGGTGAGCGACTCCATCATCCCGTCGAACGTGTCGTGGATCTCGGAGCTCGGGGTGACCATGGGGGTGCTCTATGATCCCTACACGATCATCATCGCGAACATCGTCGCCTGGGTGAGCCTCCTCATCATGGTCTACAGCCTCGACTACATGAGGAGCGAGAATGGGCTGACCCGGTACTGGTTCCTCATGAACTTCTTCATCGGGAACATGCAACTCATCGTCCTCTCGAACAACCTCCTCGCGCTCTTCATCGGGTGGGAGGGCGTGGGGCTATGCAGCTACGCTCTCATCGGGTTCCACTACCACGACGACAAGAGGGACTGGGTCGGGACCCCCGGCGAGAAGGCCCTTGGGGAGGAGCAGGCCTACCCGCCCTCCCACGCCGGCATGAAGGCGTTGGTGATGACGAGGATAGGAGACGCCGCGATGCTCATAGGGATAATCATCATCTTCATCTACGCAAAGACGTTCAGCTTCCAGGCGCTCGCGAGCTCGACGGGATGGGCCACCTCCCTCTCAAACGCGGGCCTGTTGGTCCCGGTCGCGCTCCTGATCTTCGGAGGCGCCGTGGGCAAGTCTGCCCAGTTCCCACTCCAGGAATGGCTCCCCGACGCGATGGCGGGCCCCGCGCCTGTCTCAGCCCTCATCCACGCTGCGACGATGGTCAAGGCCGGGGTCGTCCTGGTGGCGAGGATCGGCCCTATCCTCTACTTCGCCTTCGCTGCGAACCCTGCGATGGTCCAGCCCTTCTTCCTTACAGTCGCATGGGTGGGAGCCTTCACCGCCTTCCTGGCGGCGACCCAGGGGATGGTGGGCTTCGAGCTGAAGAAGATACTCGCCTACTCGACGGTCTCCCAGGTGGGCTACATGATAATGGCCCTAGGCCTGACCGGCCTCTCCTCCGACTTCACCCAAGGCCTCTCGGCAGGCCTCTTCCACCTCATGAGCCACGCCGTCTTCAAGGCGTGCCTCTTCATGGCGGCCGGCGTCCTCATCCACGTGACGGGCTCGAAATACATCAACGAGATGGGCGGGCTCAAGGACCGGATGAAGCTGACCTTCGCCGTCTTCTTGATCGCGGCGGCCTCCCTCTCCGGGATCCCTCCCCTGAGCGGGTTCTGGAGCAAGGACTCCGTCCTGGCTACGGCTTGGGACGCTGGCCAGCTCGGGCTCTTCACGGTGGGGGCGGCCACTGCCGGGATCACGGCGTTCTACACGTTCAGGATGTTCGGCATGATATTCCACGGGAAGAAGAGCACCGCCCTTGAGGAGGCGGAGAAGGAGGGGAGGCACCCGCACGAGGTAGGCGTGCTGGGCTGGGCCCCATACGCGATCCTCGGAGCGATGACGGTAGTGATAGGGCTCCTTGCCCCGCTCCTCAACGTCGAGGGCTGGCTCGAGTCTGCGGCCGCCACCTACGTGCAAGGGCTCTTCCCGACCGTGGCCTCCCATGCCGCCCAGCAGGTCTCGTTCAACCTCGAGCCGGCTGCTATCTCCTTCGGCTTCGTCGTCGTCGGGGTTGCCGCCGCCTGGGCCCTCTACATCGGCAAGAAGATCGAGCCAACGAGGCTCGTCGGGGCGACGGGGGTGATGCACGGCCTCCACACTTTCCTCGAGAACCGCTGGTACATCAACGCCGTCTATTACAAGCTCTTCGTCTGGCCGGTCCTCTCGGCCTCGAGGTACATCCTTGACAACTTCGAGATCAAAGGGATCGAGAGGGTGAACGGCGGCATCGCCTCATTCTCGCTCTGGCTCTCGCGGGCGGGGGTCTGGGTCGACAAGAACGTCGTGGACGCGGCGACCACGGGCGTGGCGCTCGACGGCGAGTCCATCTCGAGGGCGGTCCGCAGGATACAGACCGGGATCGTCGAGCAATACGTCCTTGTCTTCTCCGTAGGCTTGGCCCTGCTGGTCGTCTTCATCATCCTCTCGACAGGAGCCGGGGCCTGATGCCGTACCTCCTCTCCCTAATCATATTCGTCCCGATCGCGGGGAGCCTGCTCACCTACGCCGTCGGCAGGATCGACAGGAGGGCTGCAGGATATGCAGCGCTCGCAGTCTCGGCCGTAGTCCTGGTGGTCTCGCTCTCCGTGTTCTGGTCCGTCTACTCCAACGTCCCGCCAGCCGGGCAGTACTCCCTGATGGAGAGCCACCCTTGGATAAGCCTGCAGGGATTCAAGCTTGACTACCTGTTGGGCGTTGACGGGCTCAGCTCCCCTCTCGTCCTCCTCACGGCGATCCTCGGGGTCCTGGCCGTCTTTGGAGCGAGGGGCCTCGTGAACGACGGACAGCCGACGTTCTACGCGCTCCTGTTGTTCGTCGAGGGCTCCGTCATGGGGGCCTTCACGTCCCTCGACCTCATCCTCTTCTACCTCTTCTGGGAAATCACCCTGGTCCCGATCTTCTTCCTCGTCGGGATTTGGGGAGGAGAGAAGAGGAGGTATGCCGCGCTGAAGTTCATCATCTTCACCTTCGCCGGGAGCGCGATAATGCTCCTTGGTTTCCTCGCCCTCTACCTCGGGGTCCCCACCCACAGCTTCAACATCCCAGACCTCGCCGGGAAGGTGCCCGTCGGCCTCCAATACCTCCCGCTGCTCGCAATCTTCATCGGGTTCGCGGTCGAGATGCCAGCCTTTCCATTCCACAGCTGGCAGCCCGACGCCTACGAGCAGGCCCCCGGCCCGGTCAACGTCCTCCTTGCCGGCGTCGTCCCAAAGTTCGCGGGCTACGGGGTCATACGCATCGCGATAGGTCTCTTCCCACAGGCCTCCCACGAATACGCGTGGGCATTCATCATCTTCGGCGGCGCTTCCATGTTCTACGGCGCAGTCGTGGCGCTCCTCGCGAGCGACCTGAAGCGGATGTTCGCCTACACGAGCATGAGTCACATGGGGTTCGTCGTGCTCGGCGCCTTCGCGACCGTCGCCTCCGGGAACCCCCTCGGGATGCAAGGGGCGGTCTTGCAGATGTTCGCGCACGGCCTCGCCATAGGGGCGCTCTTCATGTTGAGCGGCTTCGTACAGCAGCGCACAGGGACGCGTGAGATAGGCCGCCTCGGAGGGCTCGGTCAGAGGATGCCTGTCGCGGCGATGCTGCTCGTCTTCTCGAGCTGCGCCGCCATGGGGCTCCCTCCCTTCGCGAACTTCCTCGCGGAAGTCATGGTCATCTCCGGCGGGCTCTCGGCTTCTTCCATCGTCGGCGTGACGATACTTGTCCCGGTCATCACGGGAGGGTACTTCCTGTGGATGCTGAAGAGGACTGTATTCGCGGCCTCGGACCAGACCAAGGTGGAAGACATCAACACCAGCGACGGAATCGCCCTCGCCTTCTACATCGTGCCCCTCGTCCTCGTGGTCGTCTTCTCGTTCTTGATCCTCTCCCCCGCCGCACCTATCGCGTTGCAAGCTGCTCAGGCCGGAGGCCTCCCGTGATGGACTACCTCATCGTGGCCATCGTAGCTCTTGCGGCAGCGGCGCTGGGGACTCCCTTCCTCCAGGTCTTCGGCCAGGGGAGGGCCTCTGGGTACCTCTTGATCGTGGCCTTGCTTATCGCTCTCGCAGGGGTAGTCTCAAACACACTCTACCCCCAGCCGTCGGGGAGCCTCGGGCCGCTCTTCTCCTCTGACGCGCTGGGAGACCTCTTCGCGATCGTCACGGTCTCGGTCTCGCTCTTTGTCGCCGTCGTCTCCCTCTCGTTGGTCAAGCCCTCGGCGAACTCGCCCTTCTACTACTCCCTTCTCTCTTTCGCCGCCCTCGGGATGGTCCTGCTGTCTTACTCCGCCGACCTCCTGATGCTCTTCGTCTCGTGGGAGCTGATGAGCGTGCCCACCTACGCGCTCGCAGGATTCCAGAAGAAAAAGGAAGAGTCCAACGAGGCCGCCGTCAAGTACGCGATCCTGGGCGCGCTCTCCTCGGCGATAATCCTCGTCGGGATCAGCTTGGTCTACGGGCTCACGGGCACCACAGGGATTTTTGCCGCAGCCAAGTCGCTCAGCTCACAGCCATTCAACCCCGTCGCAAGCGTCGCCGTGGTGCTCTTCATCGTCGGCTTTGGGTTCAAGATGTCGGTCGTCCCCTTCCACATGTGGGTCCCCGACGCCTACGAGGGCGCCCCGACCCCCATAGCGACCCTGTTCGCGGCCGGGACCAAGAAGGCGGGATTCGTGGCCGCGATCCGCGTCGTGTTGGCGATCTCCACCTTCTACGCCGTCGCGGAGCAGTCCTCGATCTTCAGCCTCGCGAACGTCTTCGCGGTGCTGGCCATCGCGACGATGACCCTTGGTAACTTCGCCGCGCTCACGCAGAAGAGCATCACGCGCCTCCTCGCGTACTCGAGCATCGCGCAGGCCGGATACATGCTGATCGGTTTCGTGATCTACTCCTACGCCCAGGGCAACCCAATCTACGCGGCCCAAGGGGTCCTGGGTCTTACGGGCACTCTCTTCCATGTCGTCAACCACTCCATCATGAAAGGTGCCGCCTTCGTGGCAGCCGGGGTCGTGGTACTCAAGTTGGGGAGAGGGGACATGGCCGCTCTAAACGGGCTGGGGAGGAGGATGCCTATCACCGCCTTCTCGCTGACTGTCTCCCTACTCGCCCTCGCTGGCGTGCCCCCGCTCAGCGGTTTCTGGAGCAAGCTAATCCTGTTCCTCTCGGTCTTAAACGGCCCCTACGCGTGGCTGGCCGTGGCCGGGGTCCTGAACAGCGCCTTGAGCATGGGATACTATGGCTTGATGATCAAGAGGATGTACCTCGACGAGGCGGAGGACGCCACCCAGGCGAGGGAGCCCATCCCAGTTGTTGTCGTACTGGCCGTCTTGGTGGCCCTGATGATAGCGATTGGCATCTTTCCGGGGCCGGTAATCTCATTCTCCCAGGCAGCCGTGCCCTCGGCCGGACCCTAAAAGTCCCTGTTGATAGAAAAGTCCGTGAGCTGGTCGAGCAGGGACTTGGCTCGGCTCTCCTCGAGGGCTGAGAGGCTCTCCTTCGCCCTCTTGGCGTAGAACTCCGTCATCGACTCTAGGCGAGCGACGATGGAACCCTCGTCGCCGTCCCTCTTCAGGGCCTCTGTGATCTTGTCCTTTGTGCCCCAGTCGAGCATGTCGTCGTGCATCTGGTATGCGATCCCGAGGTTCTTCCCGTACTCGGAGAGGGCTAGGAGCCTCTCCTTGGAGGCGCCGCCGATGAGCCCTCCCAGCCTGCAGGCGGTCTCAAAGAGCGACGCCGTCTTGTTCGAGATGACGTCGATGTACTCGTCCCAACTGAGCTTGTAGATGGTGGGGTCGATCGTAATTTCAGCGTACTCGCCCTCGCACATCCTCAGTGCGGAGTCACTTATGGTGGTCGCGACCCTCCTGTCTTGATACCTCGCTGCGATGGCTAGAATCATGGCGAACACAAAGTCCGCCGTGAGCAGGGACGCGCTGTACCCGTATCTCACGTGGAATGCAGCCCGGCCCCTCCTCGAGACCTCCTGGTCGATGATGTCGTCGTGGATGATTGACTCGGCGTGGAGGAGTTCGACAGCGACCGCCGCGTCCAGCACGGACTCGTCCTTGCACCCCACCGACTCTGCGCTGAGGACTAGGACGAGCGGCCTTATCCTCTTCCCCCCTTCAAGCGCGTACTTCAGGGGGTCGTGGAACCTTGAGTCTGAGTAGCCGTCGAGCTCCCTCCTGATGGCTGTGTCGACCCGAAAGAGGTGACCCTTCGTCTTAACCTCTATCTCGTCAAGGAACTCCAGGTCTTTTCTCGCCAAAAACTCGGAACCTGTCGTGCTTTCGGCCCGGCGTGACATATTTAATATTTTACGGCCATACCTCGACCGATGCTACGTTTTTCCCTCCACCAGCTCGAGCTGGAGGCTCTTGGCAGGTTCTTTGTCCCCCTCCCAAAGCTAAGCTCGGCGCAGGCGTTGTTCCTCGAGCAGCGGATGGTTGAGCGCGGCTTCAGCGTTAGGGCCGCGAACAGGGCGATTGGGAGGAAAGGGGGCCCGCAGGTGACGATTGAGCTGTCTGGTCTCGCATGGTCCAATGGAGACCTGCTCGATGCCATTGGCCCAGCCATCCCAGAGCTGCTATCGTTCCCCAAGGAGACTTCCTCCGCAGACCCCTACTTTGTCATGAAGCGGTCGCCTGGCTCCTGCGAACTCCAGTTCTTCCCGCGGATGGAATCAGGAAGGATCTGGAGCGCTCTGAGGGCCGAGGGGAAGTGCGGGCTCACTCCGGACGAGGGCCTAATGGTCAGACGCCAGTTGAAGGGGGTCAACAACCTGACTAATTGCGTCTCTGGTAACCCGAGGAGCGGCTCTTCGAGAATCCAGATAGGGCGCACCCCATACTACGAGTCCGCCCTCCCCGGCGACGTTCTCGCCTCCTCTCTCAGAGTCATCGATTCAAATCCGGCGGGGAACGCCTACCTGCCGAAGAGCGCGACATTGAAGTTCGACGGTGGAGTCCGGTTCCCTGAATCTCCGGTGGACAACGACCTAGGCGAGTGGTGCTACCTCGTCTCGCCGGCCGCAAAAACCTCTAATTGAAGTCGCGGGAGGCCACCGCAACGCCCCGGTAGTACAGACCGGTCAAACTCCAGAAATGCGAGTGTCGAGAGTACACTGGCCTTTCGAGTCAGTAAGCCCGGGTTCAAATCCCGGCCGGGGCATTACTCTAGCATTAGCCAGTTTTCTCGCTTCACGGAAGCAGTTTCTCCCTGCTTATCAATCGGCTCGAAGAGAGATACATCAGGAGAGAAAGGGTGCCGATGACCACCGCCAGAGCCAGATCGATTGCAATGGCTAGCGAAGGAAACACGAGAGGGAATATGTAGGCCGGCATGACCATAAAGATTCCAAGCGCCATGCCGAGGGGCTGGTTTGCGCCGACCCTCTGCTTTTGGAGCGAGCTGAAGGACATCATGGTCAGAGTACCTAACGAGACTACCGGGATGGCTAACACCACGACAAGCCCGGATAGTTCTAGCAGAAACAACCCGTTCGTGCCCTCTGCTAGTCCCGCGACGACATTGATTGCGATCTCCAACCCAACTACGCCTGAAGAGAGGATTAGCGCCGCTTTGAGATACTGCCTGTAAATGTCACCCTGACTCATCCCGAGCGACAAGAAGTATTCGAGGACCCCGTTGTTCTTGTCGTAGACGTAGAGGAGAAGGACCGGGGTCGCGAAGATTATGGCAGCGAACGCCTGAAGCGCGACCGAAGTAAACGGGAGAGCTTTGGAGAGGTCCAAGCCACCCTTGACCGTTGCGTTGGCGGGGATCCCCGTCGTCGGGATCTGCCCAATCAAGCCAGGGAGGTTCGAAATCAGGACGCTTAGAATGGCCAGGAAGATCCCGACTATGAGGAAGGTCTTGGAAAGCGACATGCTTCTCTTCGCGATGACTATGCCTTGGCCGTCGCTCAATCCTGCTTTTCGCCTCCCTGCTCCCTCCTGGCTAGGCTCTGATTGTGGTTTTCGTCAAACAGATCTTGAAGCGGGTTGTCAAGCTGCCGCATCTCGGTGACGAGCACCCCGTTTTCCACGAGCCTTCTGAGGGCGAGGCCCGCTTCCTCGGGCGTGTTTACGGTCAGAACGTAGTAGCCGCTGTCTCCTAGCTTGGCATCAATCATCCTCGAGATGTCTGTCGTCGTCCTTATCCCGACCCTGTACTCCTTCGACTTTATCTCGGCTATCTTGCCGAAATAACCTATCGCCCCGTCTCGAACCAGAATCAAGTTGGTGCCGACGTCTCTTGCCTCGTAAAGATTGTGTGAAGAATAGAAGATGATCCTGTCCTTCGAGAGTCGCAGGAGGATGTCCCTCACCTCCTTCGAGACCTCCGGGTCGAGGTTGGACGTGGGCTCGTCGAGCAAGTAAAGGTCCCTCTCCCTTAGGAAGACCTTTGCGATGGACACTCTCTTCTTCTGTCCCTGAGACAGGTCTGAGACCTTCTTGTCCTTCAGCGCCTCGAGGCTCAGCAAGGAAAGCACCTTGTCCTCATCGCCCCCCTCGATTTTTGCGTAGAAGTCAAGGGCGCCGCGCACCGTCATTTCTTCTGGCAAGGCGTTGTAGTGAGAGAGGTAATTGATCCTCTTCCTCGCCTCCTTTGACCGAGCTAGGTCTTCGCCGTCGAATCTCACCTCTCCGGAATACGGCTCCAGTATCCCAGCGATCGTCCTGAACAACGTGGTCTTTCCTGCCCCATTCGGGCCGAGGACCACATAGATCGTAGACTCCTGCGCCTCAAAGCTGATGTCGTGGAGGACAGGCTTTCTCTTGTATCCTGAGCTTACGCCGGCGAGCTCTAGAGTATGCAACCTTGTGTCTCACTCTGAAGAAACAGATGGCCCTTATGGGTCAGCGGGAAAGCCAACTGACTCATGGCGCCAGGTTCTGCCCAAAAGCGACCATCAGAGGTATCTGGCCCTCGCGGGGGAAATTCAAGATCGGTTGGCTCCCTTACTACTCCTATTTGACTACCGGGTTCGAAGCAACTCTTCGCCACTCAAACGGGAAGTCATATCGGTACCGAGGAAGAAGGGATTCTACCCGGATCGTAGAACGCCCGGCAGGGGCACTTTTCAGCCTCCTCGCGAGGCTGATACAGTCGATTGGATTCTGTTAAGTTGCCGCTTCACGTAAAACCGAACTCAGAATCCGAGAGCTTAAACGGACGGGCAGAACACCTCACACGTCGGGCCGAATTCGATGGACTTTGAAAGGAAAAACCTGAGGCTGGGGATGTTTTTCGTCTCTGCGGCCCTTATCCTTGTTGTCCTTTCCTTTGGCGGCTCGAGGCCAGCATGGGCGGCCATGTCTGCGACAACGACCTTGGCCTCCTGCTCCTCACCGATGGTGGGGGCTTCCTCTACGTGCACCGCAACAGTCACCGGATCGTCCCCGACGGGGACCGTAACCTGGTCGATTACGGCGGGGTCCGGTAGTTTCACAGCTGGTGCCACCTGCAATCTCAACAGTGGATCGTGCACGGTCTCCTACACGGCCAGCACGACCACCCCAACGACATTGAATGCCGCGTACGGGGGCGACTCCTCCAACATGGGGAGTAGCGGTCAAACCTCATTCACGCCAAGCAAAGGGTCGAGCACCATCTCCGTGTCGTGCTCTCCAGTGACCGTCTTCCTCGGGACTAGCACCAGTTGCACGGCGACGGTCTCGGGGATCGGCACTGGCACCGTCCCGGGCGGCAGCGTAGTGATGTCCTCGAGCGGAGCCAACCTGATAGCAGGCTGCACGCTCGCCTCCGGAACCTGCGCTTCCACCTATGCGCCCGCGTCGACTGACCAGGGTGTGACGATAACTGCCAGCTACGGCGGAGACAGCAACTTCAACGCCCCTGCGAGCGGCCCTGTGACCTTTCAGATCTATGCAGCCGTCCACATCGCAATCGGGATCACCATCCTAGGAAACGGGCCGCTAATCACGATTCCCCTCGCGGGCTGCAACGTGTCGCCCGGCTCGGTCGCCTCAGGCTCTGTGAGCACGGTGAGCGCCTTCCCCGGCTGCACATTCGCCGCGGTGCTCCCCTCCACCCCCACATCGCGATACTTTTCGACCGCTGGGACCGCGCAGATAGGCGTCCCCACATGCACCAGCGAGCCTTGCCCTGCGTTCTCTGCCAGCGCCTACTATCAGCTCCTGGCGACCTACTCTGCCGTCGCCAACGATGCCAACTGGGACGCCGGGCTGACCCTCGGGATAGTGGGGTCGAACCTAGGAGTCCAGGGCTTCACGGTCTGCCAGATCACCCCTTTCCAGGGCACCTCCAGCCAGGTCTGCTCCGGGTTCTCTGACTATGATGCGACCGTGACCTTCCCTCTGAACGCATCGGGTGCCGCGACCAATACGCGTTGGCAATCCCTGGGCAACGCGAACGCCTTCACCGACGTTACGGGGGGGAACACCCACGTCGTAAACTACTACAAGCAGGTCCGCGAGCAGTTCTCCTACTCGATAGCGGGGGCGGGCTCCCCCGGGTCCCCCACTTTCACCTGCACCGAGTACGGGTCGACCATCCCCTGCCTGCCGTTGGCGACCAGCCCCAACTCCTACTGGCTGGACTTTGGCTCCACTTGGAGCGCGACCAACCCGCTCTCGGGGTCGGGTTCCACGGAGAGGTGGGACTCGCTCGCATTCTCCGGCACGGCTAGCGCGGGCACATTGATGAATATCGCATACTATCACCAGTTCCTCCTCTCCGTGAGCTACTCGGTCCCAGGCGGGGGGACGCTTCCCGGGACGCCCAGCCTCAGCTACCCTTCCCACGGTGCGACCCTTACGGCGACCCTAGCGACCAGCTCCTCAAACTACTGGATGGACGCTGGCCAGTCGTTCACCGTGACCTCCTCACTCGCCGGGGCCTCTGGGGAGCGTTGGAGCGCACCCTCATCCTCCTACGTGGTCTCGCAGAGCGCATCGGTGATAGTGGCGCTCTACCACCAGTACGCGATCGGGCTCTCATACACCCTCAAGGGGGGAGGGACCGGATTCGTAACGCCGTCTCTCTCGTACACAGCGTTTGGAGCAGCGGCTACCTCATCGCTGCAGGCGATGAGGACGCCCTATTGGGCAGACGCCTCCACGGGATGGACCCTCTCCAACCCTCTTTTGGGAAGCGGCCCGTCCGAGAGATGGCAGGCAAACCAGACCGTCTCGGGGATTGCCACGGTCCCATACAACTCGTCGCTCGTCTACTACCACCAGTTCCTTGAGACTCTCAGCTACACAGTCGTGGGAGGCGGCGCAGGCTACGACGCCCCCACAACGACGGTCTCGGAGTTCGGGAACATCGTCAAGACGACATCCGGGTGGATGGACGCCGGGGCGGCATACACTTTCACCAACCCTCTCGTCGGCTCGACCCAGACCGAGCGGTGGTTCGGCACGCCCGCGACGGGAACTATATCCTCTGCTGGCACCCTCCAGGTGACCTTCTATCATCAATACGGATACTTCCTCAGCTACTCGGTGGTGGACGGCGGGACGGGCTTCAACAACCCCCAGCTCAGCTTCACATCCGTGGGAGCCCCTTCATCTCAGCAGCTCGTCGACTCCACGTCTGTCTTCTGGCTGGATGCAAACTCGCAGTGGACCCTGGCTGCCCAGCTCCCCGGCTCGGCCTCGGGGGAGAGATGGATGACCAACCAGACCATCACGGGGACGTCCATAGTCTCGGTCAAGGCCGCCTACCTGTACTACCACCAGTTCCAGGGCATCCTCTCTTACTCGGTAGTAGGGGGCGGCTCACCAAAGGCCCCCAACCTCAACCTGACCTCGTTCGGCATCTCCAGCCTCGCTCCCCTTACCAACCAAAAGGTCTCATTCTGGGTGGACGCGACTTCCCACTGGTACCTCCCCAACCTCCTCGGGGGCTCCACCACTCACGAACGCTGGATCGCGAACGCATCGCTCACTGGCCCCGCGGTCAGCCCCTTCACCAAGGACCTCTCGTATCTGCACCAGTACTTCGTGAAGGTCGGGGTCGACTCCCTCGCGGGCGGGA
>Ga0307477_10002637_pt1 | contig 13724 bp, 21 predicted proteins | sample atmos_gasesECM2C_FD_203316 | JGI IMG/M metagenome (GOLD analysis project Ga0307477, IMG submission 203316) | Hardwood forest soil microbial communities from Morgan-Monroe State Forest, Indiana, United States - atmos_gasesECM2C_515 | ecosystem: Environmental > Terrestrial > Soil > Temperate...
TTTCTGGGCGATAGCTCCGGTGAAAGCGCCCTTCTCATGGCCAAACAGCTCGCTCTCCAGCAGGTCGAACGGAATGGCGGAGCAATTCAGCTTCACAAACGGCCGACCGCAGCGTGCACTGGTATTGTGTATGCCACGGGCGATTAACTCCTTGCCAGTACCCGTCTCCCCGAGGACCAGGACTGTGGAATCGGTCGGCGCCACCCGTTCCACCTCAGCGAGAACGAACTCCAGAGCAGGGCTGTTGCCTATGATTTCGTCGAATCCATTCTCGGCCCAACCCTGATCAATTGACGAAACTTTGTTGACATTTTCCATAAATACCCCCACAGAGGCTTCCTGAAAACCAGAAACGGAAGCATCCTACAGGCGAAATACTTACGTTCATTTGAACGACTTCATAATCAGGTCGTCTCCGTACCGCGTTTCTCGTGATGTAGGGCTGAATGAATGGTCTGGAGTAATTGCCCGTCGCTAAAAGGCTTTCCCAGGAATGCGACGGCACCGGCTTGCATTGCTCGCCGGCGGGATTCCTTGTCCTCATAAGCGGTGATGAAAATGACGGGAATGCTGCAGCCCTCGGCAGCCAGGTGGCTTTGGAGCTGTAATCCATTCATGCCCGGCATCTGTACATCAACGATGAGACAAGCGGTATCGTGCAGTTGGCCAGACCTTAGGAAAGCGTCGGCCGATTCAAAGGCTGCCGCTTGAAAGCCAAAAGATTCGATGAGCAATGTTGTGGTATTGCGAACGGACTCATCGTCGTCAACGACCGAAATCAGATTCCTTCCCGCTCCGAACTCCCCACTGAACTTATCTAAGGCCGAACGAATCGTTTGGAGTAACTGCTCGTCGCTGAAAGGCTTTCCCAGGAATGCGACGGCACCGGCTTGCATTGCTCGCCGGCGGGATTCCTTGTCCTCATAAGCGGTGATGAAAATGACAGGAATGCTGCAGCCCTCGGCAGCCAGGTGGCTTTGGAGCTGTAATCCACTCATGCCTGGCATCTGCACATCAACGATGAGGCACACGGTATCGTGCAGTTGGCCAGACCTTAGGAAAGCGTCGGCCGATTCAAAGGCTGCCGCTCGAAAGCCAAAAGATTCGATGAGTAATGTTGTGGTCCTGCTAACGGGCTCATCGTCGTCAACTACGGAGATCAACTTTCTTGCCACTCTGAATTCCTCCATGAAGGCAAACTACTCCCGTAGGGAGGATGGATCAATTGGGCGTTGGTAGATCGAGCGTCCCAGAAAGGAGGATGCGGGTAATGCTTTCGTTTACGAGGCTCTTTCCGAGGGGCTTTTCAGCGTTTCGATCATTCTCACGAGTTCGGCAAAAGATTGTGCGCACATCTTCTCCATGGCGCGGCTACGATGAACCTTCACCGTATTTTCTGCGGTTCCGAGTTGCCCAGCAATCTGCTTATTGAGCATGCCCGAAACGACCAGCGAGATCACCTCCTGCTCACGAGGAGTTAACGAGTTGAAGCGCTGTTGCAGGTCCGTTACTTGTTTCTCCCGTTCACGCCTGGCACGATCTTGCTCCAGTCCGGTGCGAACTGCATCCAGTAGATCCTGGTCACGGAATGGCTTACTGAGGAATTCGATTGCCCCAGCCTTCATCGCCTTCACTGTCATGGGAATATCGCCGTGACCGGTGATAAAGACTATCGGGATGCGAATGTTTCTCGCTGCAAGCTGGCGTTGAAAATCGAGTCCACTTGATCCACGTAGTCTGACGTCCAGCACAAGGCAACTGGGAGCATCCGGCGGTTTTCTTTGCAAGAAGGTGTCAGCCGAGTCAAAGCTCTCAACCTGCAAACCCTCGCTGCCGATAAGAAGCTTGAGCGAGGAACGTACTGACGGATCATCATCGACAACAAAGACGACGGGAGCGCCAGTCATGAGGGACCCTCGTCGGCTACTGGCATCGTGAAGGAAAACACAGCGCCATGAGGAAAATTGGGCGCGGCCCAGAGCCGCCCGCCATGACCTTCAATAATTGAGCGGCTGATGGGCAAACCCATCCCGATACCGTTCGCTTTTGTTGTAAAGAATGGAGTGAAGGCACGATCTGCTTCTAGCCCAAGCCCAGTTCCCGAGTCGCGTACCGTAACGAGTATGTCGCCAGACTCGTCGATCCGAGATTCCACCCAGAGTAAGCGAGGTCGATCCGTGACCGCGGTAATGGCTTCGATGGCATTCATGATCAAGTTCAGCATGACCTGCTGCAACTGAACGCGATCGCCTAGTACCGGCGGGAGGTCTTGTGCCAGTTCGCTTTGGAGCAAAATCCCGTTCTCCTCGAACCCGTGCCCGATAATGGCGAGCACCTCTCCAACGACTTCGTTAATGCCCACCCTGTTTTTTTCCACGGGCGACTTCTTGATGAACGCCCGGATGCGAGCGATGATTGCACTGGCGCGCGTTCCTTCCGCGACGATTTCTTCCAGCGCCCTGCGCAACACATCCGGCTGGAGGTTCTGCTTGGCGAGCAATCGCAGACACGCGTTGCCGTTGTTGTTCACTGCCGTAAGAGGTTGATTCACTTCGTGCGCTATCGAAGCCGCCAATTCGCCCATGGTTGTCAGTCTAGACACGCGCGCAAGCTCCGCTTGCGTGGTTTGGATTGTTTGTTGCGCCTGCTTTCGGGTTTCCTCGGCTTGCTTCCGTTCACTGATGTCGCGGATAAAGCCGGTAAATACTCGGTGACCGTCCTTAGTAAGTTCTCCGAACGAAATTTCCACGGGGAATTCCTGTCCATTCTTGCGCAGGCCGGTCAATTCGGTACCTTGCCAGTTGATATGCCGTTGGCCAGTCGCCAAGTAGCGCTTGAACCCAGCCTCGTGCAGCTTCCGCAGGAATTCTGGCATGAGCATGGTCAAAGGTTTCCCAAGCAACTCCCCCGCGTCATAACCAAAGACTCGCGTGGTAGCAGGATTGGCAAGCAGGATTGCACCGCGCTCGTCCAAGCTGATCACGGCATCACTGGCCGTTTCGACCACAACGCGGTAGCTCTCTTCGCTGTAGCGGCGTGCGGATTCCTCTTGTTTGCGCTCCTCTATGTCCTCGCAAGCGATTAAAATACGCAAGGACGGCTCGCTGCTCTGGCTTCGTGAAACGGCCAGAGTTTTTCTGATCGAAAACCACTGATATTGACCATCGGCACGGCGCAGGCGTGCCTCCGTCTCGATGGATTTCCCGGACACCAGAGCGGCCGTCGATTCGTGAAAGAAGTTGGCAATGTCGTCTGGGTGGATCGTGGTTTGCCAGCCGTTGCCGGTTAGTTCTTGTAATGGGCGGCCCGAATATTCCTGCCAAGCGCGGTTCGCAAACTCCGCGGAGCCGTCAGCCAGAGCACACAACACCAAGGCTGGAATGGTTTCAATCAGATCACGAAGATCTATCGGCTCGGCACTCCGTTTGGCGCCCTGTGTTTCAGAAGTCATCTTTGTAAGCACCGGTAGCCATAAGAAGGGCATTTACAAAAACTAGTTCCGATCAGACGAGTTTCCGGTTCAAGCCTGCTGCTCTATCCCTCAAGCTTCCACCGGCGGTTTATCAGAGACTTCGCTCTATTTTTCTCCCCATCGGATCGCTTACGAATAAAGCCGAAAACAAAGGATCCCTTCTGTTTATTGGGCGGCCCGACGGGCAGGCAAAGCATTTTCGTCCGGCATGAAATAGGGGTTTTGGCGCAGTGCATGCCCGCACACAGCGAGGGGATGTGTCCCGAACCCCGCGTTCAGCACAAGCCAGCCGGACACTGTGTTTATGTCATACATGCACACAATGACGCAGGGATATCGACGCCCCAGAGCCGTTGCCCCATTTTCGAGTTCAACCACCTCGTAGGCACCCCCACCGGGCAACGGAGCCTGGCCCATACCAAGATTGCCAAGGTAACGAATGGCGGTTGCTCTCTTGCGAACGGCAGCCGCAAACGCAGCCTCGATATTTGCTAGCGTCGCCGATGCGGAAGACTCGCGGCGTAAAATGACGAGCCGTCCTTCCCGGAGCACACGATCCAAGTCATCACACGTCTTCCGCAAGATTTCTAAAACCCGTTGGTTCGCTTCGTCATGTCCGAACAGGACGCAATACTGGGATTCGTTCGCGATCCCAGGCTCGAGAAAGCGAACTCCGCGCTCGAATTCCTCCTCGTTCTGCCAGAAATGGATGAGATGGCTACCGAGCGCGACTTGATCGTTAGTAATGCCCAGGGTGATCTCGTTAGTAGGGTCTCTCATATGGTTCCTCTCTAACTTCGAGTTTATGTGCGACACGGCTCGGAATCCTCACAGGGAGACTCGAACACAGACTCTAGAGAACACCGCGGGATCGGGGCAAATAAAAATTCCCACCGACAAGACCTGCGTCCTCGCTTAGAGACGGCGCGGTCGGCTCTGGGCAGCCCTCAATATCTCCCCGTTTTTTCTGCTCGTCAAGGACACAATCAACGCCGATCGGAGTGTCTTTGGTCGGCCGCACGTTCTTTTCCGCCGTCATAACATTTCAATTCGCCTTACCTCTGGAAGCGGCTGCACACCAGTCTGCGTAATCGGCCGAGGTAGTAAACGGTGGTCCACAGACAAGGTCTCATTCAGCTGCTGGTTGCCGCCGCTGCTACCTCTCCCGCTTCTTCGTTGAGCCGGTCCATGTCGTCTTTGCGTACCGGTCGTGAGATCCCGAGCTTCTTCATCTTGGCAATCAGCGTGGTCCGCTTCATTCCCAGCCGGGCGGCAGCGCCACCGGGTCCCCCAACAACCCAACCCGTCCTGCTCAACACGCGCAAGATCAGCGCTCGCGTGGAATCCGTGAAGGTATCCTGCGAAGGAGTTACCGTCACGGGATTCTTGTCCGGTAAGGGATTGGGGAGCACTCCGTTGTTCGACCGGATCACCGCTCGTTCGATCAGGTTCTGAAGCTCTCGCACATTCCCCGGCCAAGAATAGGAGACGAACGCATCGAGTATGTCCTGGGGTATACGATCAATTCGCTTGCCCATGCGCCGAGCAAACATCTCCACAAAATGTGACGCTAATTGTGGAATATCTTCGCGGCGCTCACGCAAAGGTGGAAGCACAATAGGAAATACGTTTAGCCGGTAGTACAGATCACTGCGGAACTCTTTCTGCGCGACCATCTCCGCTAGATCTCGATGGGTTGCCGCCACCAGCCGGACGTTGATGCGATGCGTCCGGCCGCTTCCCAGACGCTCGAACTCCTGCTCTTGCAGGACCCGCAGCAGCTTGGGCTGCAACGCTAGGGGCAGATCTCCTATTTCGTCCAGGAAGAGGGTCCCTGTATCGGCCATTTCGAACCGGCCGATTTTCTGGGCGATAGCTCCGGTGAAAGCGCCCTTCTCATGGCCAAACAGCTCGCTCTCCAGCAGGTCGAACGGAATGGCGGAGCAATTCAGCTTCACAAACGGCCGACCGCAGCGTGCACCGATATTGTGTATGCCACGGGCGATTAACTCCTTGCCAGTACCCGTCTCCCCGAGGACCAGGACTGTGGAATCGGTCGGCGCCACCCGTTCCACCTCAGCGAGAACGAATTCCAGAGCAGGGCTGTTGCCTATGATTTCGTCAAATCCATTCTCGTGACGACCATCCCCAGGTGACCGAACTGTGTTGACACCTTCCACACACGACCTTCCTACCAAAAGTGAGGAGCCTAGGTATCCAGTGCCGTTTGTATGCTGTCGAGTAGTACGCCCCTGTCTAAAGGTTTAGTCAGAAACTTGACGGCTCCTGCCCTTAAAGCTTGCATGCGCATTTTCTCGTCGCCTTGTGCCGTAATAAAAATGATGGGAATTCTGTGGCGATCATTGTTTAGCTTTGATTGGAGTTCCAAGCCTGACATTCCCGGCATACGGATGTCCACGATCAGACACGCGACTCGCTCCAGTTCGCCGGAGTTCAGGAATTCTTCGCCGGACGCAAACGCCAGAGCTGGGAAGCCGGCCTCTTTCATCAGGCCCTGTAGGGCGTCTCGGATCAACTCATCATCGTCGACAATTGCAACCACTTTTGATTTCTCCTCGGGAGCCACGCTGCAAAGGTACTTCTTGCAAAACAAAGCGCAATCATACCTTGGTATAGATGGCACAAGCGTCGGTGCGGGTGAAGATTTTGGGGCCCAACCTCTGTAAGTCGGGTCCTCTTTCTGCGCGAGAGTGGGCCAGATGAGTTAGCCCGTGGCGATCAAGGCCACCGTGTGAAACCGGAATCATCCGACGACTCAGAAAAACAGAGGAAAGCGATAGATCGAACGGGCCACTGTGGAATGGTTCCTACCAATATCGCGCGATGGCAGACGATAATCCAAGGCACAGGAGTCAGCCCCGGCGTTGCTAAGTCGACCGGAAAAGCCTGAGCTTCTCTGCCATTCTGACTAGATCGGCAAGGGATCCTGCCTGCATCTTACGCATCACCTCAGCGCGATGAAGCTTGACCGTGATCAGGGTGGTCCCGAGTTCCGACGCGATCTGCTTGTTCAGCAGTCCCGACACCACTAGGTCCATGACTTGGTGTTGGCGCCGAGTTAGCATGTCGTAGCGCTTTTGTAAAAGAGCAATGTCTCCCTGCTCGTGGCGACGGACAGAATCGCGAGCCAGAGCCTGCTGAATGGCGTCCAGGAGGGCGTGGCGTTTAAGAGGTTTGGTCAGGAATTCCACCGCGCCTGACTTCATGGCCTTCACTGACATCGGAATATCGCCATACCCGGTAACGAAAATGATCGGGATGTGGAGGCCCGCGTTTCTAAGTTGCTGCTGAAAATCCAGGCCATTGATTCCAGGAAGGCTCACATCCAGTATCAGGCAACTAGGACCGTCCGAAGGCTTTCTCTGCAGGAACTGTTCGGCGGTCTCGAAGCATTCCGACCGCAAGCCCGCCGATTTCAGTAGGCCCTGTATCGATGTACGTATGCCCGCGTCATCATCGATGACGAATACCGTGGGAATATCCGCGAGCACCATTGAAGCTCTATTGTAAGCTCGAAATCACAGCTGATCGATACCTAGCAAAGTAAACCTCGTTCAGGACTCGCCTCTTCCCTCCCAACACGCCCGAACCAGAATCAGCGGTACCAACGCCATGTATCTAACCCTGTGGCCAGCGAGGCTCGATGCCGGGCGCCCCGAACGTCCTCCTTTCGCTGGGAAGCTTGGCGACCAGTCTCCTGCCTTTGACGATGCGTCGATGCTGGATCGGGCTGCTGGGTGATTCGCGCGCGACTGCGTTCCAGACCGCACAACCTCTGCTGCGGACTATCCGTCGGTGCCAGCGATCGAGCGTCTCGAGCGCCCGTATCAACAGACAATGAATTTGGATGAGCAGGCCCATCGCTCGTTGCCGGGTCCCATTTGCGGACTCATGGTCCGATCCGCTTGACGTAAGGCACGGCCGATACCGTTTAGGACCCACCCTGCCCGAGCGACCTATCGTATGCGCCTGTCGTAGCGCGGCTGCCAGCACCGCGCATTTACCAAGCACTCAAATACGACACAAGGCGACGTTGGGATGACGAGTCATGTCATCTGTCAAGGGAGTGACTTCGAAGAGCTCCCGTTAAACGTCTGCGCCGTTGGGCTAAATGATTGGTGGATTGCGGGATATTCGGAAGCACTCAAGAACAGACGCATTGGAATCACAAATGCATTCTTGGTTGCCGATCGGTTGGTGAGTGGCCATGACTGCCGCGCTGCGAGGCCCGGTGTGACGAGGCCACATAATCAGCGCCACGCGATTCAAGGCGATGAGCGCTCAAAGGAGAAGTTCATGCGAAAAGTCAGTTCCTCAACACTTCGAAAACAGGGTGGTGCAATACTCGTGCTAGTGTTTTTTCTTGGGGCAACCGTGTCAAGTGCGAGCTCCAAGCATTCCCCCGGCAAACCAGCCACATCGCCAAGCAAGATAATTGCGCATCTGGTTTTGTCGGGAGGTCCCGCGAGCCAGATGTTTCTGCGAGAGCAAAACGGCAAGCACTATCTGTTGATCCGTCAGACCTCGGAGGTTGGCGTAACGGTCGTTGACGTCACAAAGCCGGGTCAGCCAAATATCGTCAACCGGTCGACTTGGCCGAACGACACGTCAAGCGGGAACTTGGAGATCGTTGGCGGCGGCTTGGCTCTCGAGGAAACGCCGGAACCGACTGGTCGCACGCTAACGAACAGCAATCCGAAGGAGACCGTGCAAGTCCTCGATTTGAGTGATGCGACTAATCCCGTGCTGCTTGAAAGTTTCGCAGGCGTCACGAGCGTTTTGAACGATGCCGTCCACAACCTGGTTTACTTTACGAACAGTGACGGGCTTTGGATCCTGAGGCACCAGCCCAACCGGTCGATGATAGAGCAGCCTCATAGGTGCTTGTCGGAAGATGCGACGAACGAAACGGCAAGCTGTCAGTAACCGGCCAGTGAGTAAGAACGAAACAGCGAGGAAGAAATGCTTAAGTGCATGCGTACTGGGGCGGGTCTCGTGAGTCTTTCGATTCTGACCCTGGCCCTCCCCAGACGGAGCGTTTCTCCGGCTTCTGTAGGGGGTCACGGATGGTAGACGTCCCCCCCTCCGATATGCGGTTTACGGTCGGCGGGACGGCGAATCTCGGAAAACCAACGTGACCTTGACGATCGGTCTCACGAAAGTCGCAGGGTGGTGAAACTGGACAGCAGCGACTCAGCGAACTCGACTTTTGACCTCACGATGTACTCCGCAGCGTCGAAGGCTCCCCCCCTAAATGAGGAACGGAAGATCAAGAACCGGTGGGTTGTGACGCATGACAACCACACGCTAGTTTGTTTTCACTCCAAGGGCATCTAGCAGGCGGCGGACGGCCGACTTGAAAACCACGCGACGTCGAACTGACTCCGAGCGAAGCTTATGCAGGTCCCGCGTATGGGCCGCCAATCATTCATCGCCTCATCAGCGCGGCCTCCTTTGTGTTCGACCCGCCGGCTTCGCGTGGCGGCGGACCGAAAGACGCAGGGCTCCGGACCTCGGGCAGTACGAACGTAAGCTGGGAGGACTTCCCGCCTTTGTTGAAGGCGGTGATCGGCACTCACTGGCCGCCCGTGACCCTTAGATGAAAACCGTCAAGTGCCGTTGGCATCGGTGAAGGCTATGGCGGCGCCCAGTGCACTGGAACGTTTCCTGAGACTCCGGCGCTTCCCGAAGCGCCTCACGCTGCCAATGCAGTGGAGTACCCCGGCCCGGGCAACTTCAACGCCATCTTTGGGCAACGTCTCACGATTCTCGTTCACATGCGTTTGACGCCAACCGGTTCCGCGGCACAGTGACATCCGACAACTAGTCGGTCCCGATTGGGGGACCTGCTGGCGAGTGCGAGTCGGATCGCACCAGACAGTGCGTTGATCCATTTCCCTTTTCTTGTCGATCGCGATTGTTTCTCTCGCAACCCGAAGGAGCTGATTTGCCGTGCGTCAGTCGTGGGAAGAAAGGCGCATGAGGCTGTCGCCCGACATAACGACCGGCGAAGGTTTGACACTGTCATCCTGCCGAGTCACCCTGCTAACACCTGATTGCAATTGAGCGAAACGTAGTCATCGCATTTGATTCCAACTGCAATGTCATCAGCAGTTCCGAAACGCCGTCGAATGGAAACCGGAATGCATTTAAGGACGCCGAAGTTAAAGAAGCGGGAAGGAGCCCTAGTCCAGATGATTCACACTACCGGAGCGATGGTAGGTCCAGTGCCATCCACCGAAGCCTTCGATCGCTGGGATGAGGGGGACGTTGTGGCCCGAGCAAAGACGCGCTCCGAGGCCGCATTTGAAGAACTGGTCGAACACTACGAGCGGAGAGCCTTCCGCCTGGCTTGGAAGATCACCCGCAACCATGAGGACGCCGAAGACGTTGTGCAGAACGCATTCGCAAAGGTCTTCCAAAATCTGCCAGACTTTCGAGGAGATTCACGCTTTTACACCTGGCTCGTGCGCATTATCATCAATGAGGCGTTGATGAAGATTCGACGGCGCCACTCCAACGAAGTCCCGATCCACCAGTCCAAACAAGTCGCTGGTACCTCCGACCCAATCGAGATCAAAGACCAAGCGCCGAACCCGGAGCAGCGGTACTCGCACCACGAGGTTCAGCGACTCTTGGTCGCAACCATCAACGAGCTTGAACCCCCATACCGAGCCGTCGTCCAACTACGCGACATTGAAGAGCTTTCGACGGAACAAACTGCGCAGGCTCTCGACCTCACATCGTCTGCAGTGAAGACGCGATTGCAACGAGCGCGGATGAAGCTGCGGGAATCTCTTAACGGTTACGTCCGGCCAACTCGTGCCAGAAGGAATCAGGGCCGTTGTGCCGAGTGGTATTCAGAAACTCTGTCATCAAGCGCAGTGAAGCCATCCCGGGAACGACATATCGAGCTGGCTTAAAGGTTCCGGCCATCTAATTTAATTTGCATGGGTCAGAAGAGTGGCACAGGAGCACGACGATAGCGAGACAGGCAATGCGTCTTGATTTAAACACGCGGATTGTTGGGCAGGACGAAGCCGTGCAGGCGGTGGTGGACCTGTACCAGATGTTTCGAGGCGGGCTAAATTCGCCGGCGCCTTCGATGAGTATTACCGTCATGTTCAAAGGATGTTCAAAGAAAACCATCACGAGCCGTGACCTTGTCGCCGCGCAGACACGACTGCGATCAGCCAGAGGAGAAAGCCATGAACTCGTAGGAGCACGATGGACACTGCACAAACAGCCCGTTTTCCAAGGGGAAGCTTCAGTGCTATCCCACAGAAACGTATTCGCACCAAAGCGGCACCCCTGGTGGGCTCGGGTCATTCTCTTGGCTTGGATTGGCATTCTCGTTGTACTTGCGATGCTGCTCGGTTCTGCTCTCAGCGGAAAGGCGGGCGGGAGCGCAAGGTGCTTGATCCAAGCAGACGGCATCTGTAGAAGGGAGGTAAGCATATGTTGAAATACAATAAGGATCCGGAGGCCGTATCTCGCCTTTCTCCTGAGCAATACCGTGTGACGCAGAGGGACGGAACTGAACGGCCATTTGAAAACGCCTATTGGGATAACAAAGAGCCGGGCATTTACGTGGACGTTGTATCAGGCGAGCCGCTCTTCGCTTCAGTCAACAAGTTCGAAAGTGACTCCGGCTGGCCGAGCTTCACTAAGCCAATCGAGCCAGAAAACGTGGTAGAGAATTCTGATATCAGTCACGGCATGACGCGAACTGAGGTTCGCTCAAGTCACGGTGACAGCCATCTTGGCCATATCTTCCCCGATGGTCCAAGCGAAGAAGGCGGCTTACGCTACTGCATCAATTCGGCCTCACTGCGCTTCGTTCCTCTCGAAGAACTTGAGAGTGAAGGTTACGGCATGTACCGAAAGCTGTTCGAGGCCCGAGATATAGGAGTGACGAAATGACCGTTTCGACAGAATATGCGATTCTTGCCGGTGGTTGCTTTTGGGGTATGCAGGATTTGCTGCGCCGTTACCCCGGCGTGATTTCCACGCGGGTTGGCTACACGGGCGGCGACGCACCGAACGCGACCTACCGTAACCACGGGAGCCATGCAGAAGCGATCGAGATTGTTTTCGACCCTCGGAAACTAAGTTACCGGAAGCTTTTGGAGTTTTTCTTCCAGATTCATGACCCAACCACGATGAACCAACAGGGGAACGACAGAGGACTGAGCTATCGTTCGGCCATTTTTTACATGAACGACGAACAAAAACGGATCGCGAACGAGACCATCGCCGACGTCAACGCGTCAGGGCTTTGGCCCGGCAGGGTGGTTACGGAAGTAGTCCCCGCCGGAACCTTCTGGGAGGCCGAGCCGGAACATCAGGAGTACCTTGAAAAACATCCGAACGGCTATACGTGTCATTTCATTCGTCCTGGTTGGAAACTTCCGAGCCGAGCGGCGTCGACTCGAACAAGTTAGGTCTCGATCGAGGTGGGACGGAGTGGAGGCGGGTCTGAAATTCTCGAAGGAAGGGATGGGGCGGCTGTGCTCGCGGCATTGCCATTGCGCAAGACGAGAGGGAAATTCTAGCAGCATCCTGCGGCACTCGTGGCATCGTCTCTCCGCGGACCGCATCGGCGCACTCAATCGGGTGGTGACGCGGTCGTGACGCAGGAATCATTCGTTCAAAGATCTTTTCCGAATGCGGGCAAGAAAAGCCGACTTCACCTCAACAAGGAGTGGGTTATGTCAAAGAAGTTTGCAGGAAAAATCGCGGTGGTTACGGGGGGGTCGACGGGCATGGGCCTTGCTACCGCGAAACGTTTTGTTGAAGAAGGAATGGATCATGTCTTCATTACCGGTCGCCGTAAAGACGCACTGGATGCTGCAGTCACTGAAATTGGAAAGAACGTGACGGCCATACAAGGCGATGTCGCCAATCTCTCTGACCTCGACCGTTTATACGATGCAGTGAAGAAGCACCATCGCCCCATTGACATTATCTTTGCCAACGCGGGTGTGGCGAAACTGGCCCCGTTCGGTACTGTGGATGAGGGATTTTTTGACCTTCACTTCGACGCAAACGTAAAAGGCCTCTTCTTCTCGGTGCAGAAAGGCCTCCCTTTCATAAAGGACGGCGGGTCAATCATCCTGAATGGATCGATTGCCGATATCAAAGGTTTTCCCGCCATGAGTGTGTACAGTGCTACGAAGGCGGCTGTTCGTTCGTTTGCCCGGACCTGGGCCAATGATTTGCGGTACCGTCGTATCAGAGTGAATGTGCTCAGCCCCGGCCACATCGATACTCCGATACTGGAGAGGCTGCAACAAGGCGAGGCGCTCACCAAAATGAAGAAGGAGATGGAGAATAATGTTCCGCTCGGCAGGTTGGAGACCCAGACGAGGTCGCTAAAGCTGTTTCGTTCCTCGCTTCCGACGAGGCCAGCTATGTCTCGGGCACAGAGCTTTACGTCGATGGCGGTGTGGCCCAAATCTAAACCAGCACGGTGCGATCTTTTAAAGTCTCGAGACGACCGAAAGGGGCGAAAGGGACAATGGCAAGTTTCAATCTCGTTTAGATGAATTCAAGAGGCGTTCGAATCCGGAGCTCCTCCATATAACGCTTCCCACGACGCCATCGAGACGATACATCGAGCCACAGCTGCGCTTAAAACTTCGGGCCTTGAGAATATTGCCCTGAAGGTCGGAGACCGCGCTCCGGAATTCACGTTGTTCAATCAAGGACCATGTCAAGGTGAATTCCGCCGAACCGCTTCGCCATGGCCCCATGGTCGTTAGCTTCTTCCGAGGGCACTGGTGACCTTACTGCATGAGATGGAGCTAGAAGCTCTACAAGAAATCGATTCGGAAGTCAGGGCAGCACTCGGAGCGCAGATCGTGGCGCTCACTCCCGAGCTCGAGCGGTATACCCGCGGCGTTCACAAGAAAGACTGCGGTTAGCGGATAATTCGACTACTAGAAAACGGTCTGTCCGATAATCAGGAGTCAGCTTCGGGAGGGCCTACTGTATTCGGGCTCGTCGATAAAACGGTTTGCACACGGCAGCCACTTGTTCTTCTTGTTTGGGACTTAGAAACAGAATGTCCAGATGAATTGCACGGTTGAAAAGCTGAGCGAACAAGGAGTGGATTTCCTCAACGAGCGGCTCATCTGCGCCACTAGAGACCGACAGGCATAGACAGACTGATTCGTTCCCGGCTTCTCGGTATTGCGTCCGCGCCATGTATGCCTTCACCAGATTCTTG
>Ga0307477_10002638_pt1 | contig 13717 bp, 10 predicted proteins | sample atmos_gasesECM2C_FD_203316 | JGI IMG/M metagenome (GOLD analysis project Ga0307477, IMG submission 203316) | Hardwood forest soil microbial communities from Morgan-Monroe State Forest, Indiana, United States - atmos_gasesECM2C_515 | ecosystem: Environmental > Terrestrial > Soil > Temperate...
CCTACCGCTGGGTGGCGTACTACAGCGGGGATAGCGGCAACGCGTTTTCGTACACGCTGTGCGGCGACAGCAACGAGAGTGTGGTCGTGTCACCGGCGAGCCCGACTCTGACCACGACCGCGTCTGGTTTCGCCGGCTCGATACCATTGGGTGGCCCGATACACGACACAGCGCATCTCAGCGGTGGCTACAACCCCACCGGCTATATCAACTTCCTTCTGTTCGGACCGCATGACCCGGGGTGCACTGGGCCCAGCGTATTCTTTCGCGTGCCGGTCGGTGGCAACAGTAACTATGTCTCGCCTGACTACACCCCAACGTCGCCTGGGACCTACATGTGGGTGGCGTACTACAGCGGCGATAGCGCCAACACGCCTTCGAATACGCACTGCGGCGACAGCAACGAGTCGGTCCTGGTGCAGGCGGCCACGAGCCTGACCACGACCGCATCGAGCTCGGTGCCCGTGGGCAGCGCAATACACGACACAGCGCATCTCAGCGGTGGCAACAACCCCACCGGCTATATCAACTTCGCTGTGTACGGGCCGTATGGGCAGTGCGGTGCACCCCAGTTCTACTCGTCGGTGGCGGTCAGCGGCAACGGCGTCTACAGCTCGGCTGACTTTGTCCCGCAATCGCCCGGGATCTACAGTTGGCTGGCAACCTACACCGGGGACAGCGGCAATACCGGCTCGTACACGTCGTGCGGCGACAGCAACGAGTCGGTGGTGGTGTCGCAGGCGAGCCCGAGCCTGACCACGACCTCGTCGGGTGCGGTGCCGGTAGGGAACACAATCGACGACACAGCGCATTTGAGCGGCGTGTACGACCCGAGCGGTGTATCGGCGGGAACGATCAGCTTCAGACTCTACGGGCCGAATGACTCCAGCTGCAGCAACACGCCGGCGTTCACCTTTTCGCCGATTTCTGTCAGCGGTAGCGGCGATTACACGTCGGGTAACTTCGCGCCGACCGCAGTTGGCACGTACTACTGGACCGCGTCGTACACGGGGGACGGCAACAACGCCCCCTCGACCTCCCCATGCGGTGCTGTCAACGAATCGGTGGTGGTGTCGCAGGCGAGCACGAGGCTGACCACGACCGCGTCGGGTCCAGTGCCGGTGGGGAACGCGGTCAGCGACACAGCGCATCTGAGCGGTGGCTATTTCCCCGGCGGCACGATCACCTTCAACCTCTACGGACCGAACGACCCGAGCTGCAGCAGCGCCCCGGCGTTCACATCGTCGATTTCTGTGAGCGGAAGCGGCGATTACAGCTCAGGTAACTTCGCGCCGACGGCAGCGGGCACGTACTACTGGGCCGCGTCGTACGGTGGGGACGGCGACAACGCCCCCTGGAGTTCCCCATGCGGTGCTGACAATGAATCGGTGGTGGTGTCGAAGGCAACGACCAGGTTGACCACGACAGCGTCGGGTCCTGTGGTCGCGGGAGGCACCGTCACCGATACAGCACATCTGAGCGGTGTGTACGACCCGAGCGGCGGCCCGGCGGGCACGATCACATTCATCCTCTTCGGGCCGAATGACTCGACGTGCAGCCACACCCCGGCGTTCACATCCTCGCCGATCGCCGTCCGTGGCAGCGGCGATTACGGCTCGGGTAACTTCGCGACGACGGCAGCGGGCACGTACTACTGGCTCGCCAGCTACACCGGGGACGCCAACAACAACGGCTTCGCCCGCAGCTGCGGCGCTGGCAACGAGCAGGTCAGCGTTGCCAAGGCGTCCCCGGCGATCACCACTCTTGCGACCCCGCCGGCAGCGACGGTGGGCAAGCCACTGACCGTCGGTGACACAGCGACCTTCCACGGCACGACCACGGTGGCGCCCACGGGTTCGGTGACCTTCACACTGTACTCAGACAGCGCGTGCACCGCGCTGGTGTCGAGCATAAGCGGCAGCGGTGCCATCAGCACCGCGAGCGGGGTGTCCACGACCACCTACTCGACCAGCTGGACGCCGCCCGTGACAGGCACCTACCGCTGGATCGCCAGGTACGCGGGGGACGCCAACAACAACGGCTTCATCACCAAGTGCGGCGCTGCCAAGGAGCAGGTCGTCGTCGCCAAGGCGTCGCCGACGCTGACGACCCTCGCGACTCCGGCGGCGGCGACGGCAGGCAAGCCACTGGCCGTGGGTGACAAGGCGACATTCCAGCTCACCACCACGCTGGCGCCGACGGGCAACGTCAGCTTCACCCTCTACTCGGGCACCGCCTGCACCACACCGGTGTCCGGTGTGAGCGGAAGCGGCGCCATCAGCACCGCGAGCGGGGTGTCGACCGCCACGTTCTCAGCCGGCTGGACGCCGCCCGCGCCAGGCGTGTATCACTGGATCGCCAGCTACGCGGGGGATGCGAACAACAACGGCTTCATCACCAAATGCGGTGCTGCCAAGGAGCAGGTGGTCGTTGCCAAGGCCTCGCCGACGATGACCACGGTGGCGACCCCCGCGGCGGCGACGGCAGGCAAGGTGCTGACCGTGGGTGACACAGCGACGTTCCAGCTCACCACGACGCTGCCACCGACAGGCAACGTCAGCTTCACCCTCTACTCGGGCACCGCCTGCACCACACCGGTGTCCGGGGTGAGCGGCAGCGGCGCCATCAGCACCGCGAGCGGGGTGTCCACCGCCACGTATTCGACCAGCTGGACACCGCCGGCCACGGGCACTTATCACTGGATCGCGAGCTACGCGGGCGACGCCAACAACAACGGCTTCACCACGAAATGCGGCGCTGCCAAGGAGCAGGTCGTCGTTGCCAAGGCGTCCCCATCACTGAACACGCTTGCTACTCCGGCGACGGCGACGGCAGGCAAACCGCTGACGGTAGGTGACACAGCGACCTTCCAGCTCACCACCACGCTGGCGCCGACGGGCAACGTCAGCTTCACCCTCTACTCGGGCACTGCCTGCACCACGCGGGTGTCCGGTGTGAGCGGCAACGGCGCCGTCAGCACCGCGAGCGGGGTGTCCACCGCCACGTACTCGACCAGCTGGACGCCGCCCGCGGCAGGCACCTATCGCTGGATTGCCAGCTACGCGGGCGACGCCAACAACAACGGCTTCACCACCAAATGCGGTGACGCCAACGAACAGATCGTGGTGAGCTGAGGAAGCCGTTCGCGTTCGCGCTCCCCGAGATCCCGCCAAGTTCGGCGCCAATGTTCGCCGCGCTGGTACTTCAGTGACGCGCCCTGCTGGGACGCTGCCTCTGGGTCAACCCGGCTCGGAGCCGCGTTCGATCGAGTCAAAAGGAGGTGAGGAGGCCAGGGAGCTCGCCACGGATCAGGCGATTCGCTGGGCCAAGGCGACGATGATCCCCTCGGGTCCGCGCACATACGCCATGCGCCAGATGTCCTCGTACTGACCGACGCCGCCGACCAGGTGGTAGCCGTCCGCGGCGAGCCGGTCGAGGATCGCCGTAAGGTCGTCCACTTCGAGCGCCACACTGCGCAACCCTAGTTCGTTCGCCATGGCGCTGGGAGATCCCAGTTCGTGGTTGGGGCGGATGAAGCTCGACAGTTCTAACCCGGTTCCTCCGTCGGGCAGCCGCAGCATGACGATCTCGGTACGTGAGTTGGGTATGCCGATGACGGTGTCCAGGAACTCGCCCTCCAGGACCATCCGACCCTCAGTCTCGAAGCCCAGCCCGACGAAGAAGGCCATCACCGTGTCGAGATCTTTGACCGTGATGCCGACGTGATCGAAGCGCCGGGTAGGAGACATGGGTGCATCCTCCTGTGTTCGTCCGTCAGGCCAGGTTCTCAGGTACGACCCGAGACCGCTTCGTGGAACCGAAGCGATCGGGGAACCCCGAGCGGAAACCGTCACCTCACGTGACCGCCCTCTTCACCAGCTTGGCGATCTTCGCCTCGTCGGCGTTGGTCAACGTCTTGAGCGCGTAGGAAGTCGGCCACATCTCACCGTCGTCGAGGTGGGCCTTATCGGTGAACCCGAGGGTGGCGTAGCGCGCCTTGAATTTTCCGGCGCTTTGGAAGAAACAGAGGATGTTGCCGTCTTTGGCGTATGCGGGCATCCCGTACCAGGTCTTAGGAGCAAGTTGGGGTGCAGTCGAGGCGATCACCTTGTGGAGCCGTTCGGCCATCTTGCGATCGGACGGCGGCATCTCGGCGATCTTGGCCAGGCAGTCGGCTTCGGCCTCGGCCCTGTTGCCGCTCGCCTTTCGTTCCCTGATCAACTCCTTCATGGCCGCCGTCTCTTCGGCGCTGAATAGCTTGGAGGCGGCGCTGCGGGCGGGCTTCTTTGTTGCGGGCACTGGCACTTCTCCTTCAAAAGTCCTGATCATAGCCGCCGCCGGCGACGCAGTTTCCGGGCGTGTGCGACCCCCTAATCATTCGGTCCAAACCAAATGTCGTCGAATAATGACTTCTGGGGGACCACAGGTCCGCGGTTCGAGTCCGCGCTCCCTGAGATCCAGTCAAGTTTGACTGATACGCGCTGAATCGATGCCAGTCATCGGCCTGGCTGGGCACCGGTGATCAGCCGCTCACGGTCGAACACTGCGGTCGCGAGACGCCAGCCGATTGCGTTGAGCGCAGCCAGGATGGCGGCAAGGATCACCGCGAGGGCGATGCTCGGCTGGAGCACCTTGAAAGAGATCAACGCCGTCACCCCGAGCGCCGGCAGGCTGGCCAGAGTACCCAGCTGCTGAGCCACGCGGACATCGCTTGAGCGCGCCGAGATGGCGATGCCGACCCAGATTGACCATCCTGCCAGCAGTGGAGCGAACAGCGCCTGGGCAAGGAAGTTCGGCGCCTGCCACACGGCCGACACGACCACCTGGCCGGCGCCGATCCGCACCACGACCACAACGATGGCGAAGAGGAGGTACGCGATGCCCACCGCTGGGAGAATCGCGGCCAGCGCCTTGCCGAGCAGGAGCTCCTCGCGACTAACCGGCGTCGTCAACACCGGCTCAAGCGTTCCCTGTTCGCGCTCGCCGACGATCGAATAGGCGGCGATCGCCGCAGGCACGACCACCGGCACGATCAGCAGCAGCAACAGGCTGACGCCGACCTGCGCCCGCTCCGCTGCTGGAGCGGCCGTGCGGAACAGGTCCGAGATAGGCACGATCAGGAAGATCACCGGCAGCACCACCATCGTGGCGACGATGAACCGGTTGCGGCGCAGCTCGCGAAGCTCCTTGACGGCGACCGCCGCAAGCCGGGCGAAGCTGAACGTCATCGTGCCTGCGCCTCGACGTCGCTCGAGATGAGCTCGAGGTAGACGTCCTCCAGCGTGTGCCGCGATTCCGAGATCGACTCGACGTCGGCTCCAGCCCCGACCAGGGCTCGCGTGAGCGCGGGCGCGACCTGCTGCGGATCGGACACGGTCAGGACGTACCGGCCGCGTGCATCGATCTGCCAGCTTGAGATGCCGTCGACGCTGGCGAAAACATCGTCGGCTGCAGCAAGCGGGGTGCCGAGGGCGACGACGAGCCCGCGGCTGAAAAGCGCGGCCCGCAGCTCGTCGGGACGTCCCACCATGCGCAGCGTCGTGTTGAGGATGGCCACTCGGTCGCACAGGCGCTCTGCTTCCTCGAGGCGGTGGGTGGTGAGGAAGACCGTGACGCCGCGGCGGCGCAGGCCATCGATGAGGTCGTGCACCTCGCGAGTCGCCACCGGGTCGAGTCCCGATGTCGGTTCGTCGAGAAAGAGGATCTCCGGTCCGCTGAGGAGAGCACGCGCCAGCGCGACGCGCTGGCGCAGCCCCTTGGACAGGCTGCTGCAGAGGTCGTCCGCGCGTGCAGCGAGGTTCACCGCCGCGAGCGCTTCGCTGATGCGCGCCTGCGGGTTTGCCACGCTGAAGAGACCCGCGAAGAACTCGAGGTTCTCGCGCACGCTCAACCGCAGATAGAGGCCCGGCGACTCCGGCATGATCGCGATGCGCCGGCGAATTTCCTGACCGAAGCGCGGCGCCAGCGCGATGCCGAGCACCGTCGCGGATCCTGCCGTCGGAGCGATCAACGTGCCGAGCGTGCGCACCGTAGTGGTCTTGCCGGCGCCGTTCGGTCCAAGAAAGCCGAACACCTCGCCGGCCCCCACGGCGAACGAGACGTCCTGAAACGCGACCCGCTGGCCGAATCGTTTAGTCAGGCGGTCGACAACAAGTGCCTGGGGGTGCGGTGGTGACGCCGCAGCCGCCGCGACACTGACCGGAGCGACGCGCGCGTCCCGCTTCGGGACATCATCTTTGTGTTGCGGCGCCGGCGCTGTCACCCGGCTGGTCAGCGCGGCGATCAGCGCGTACGTCGCGACGACAGCCACCGTGACCACGAAGCCAGCGGGTGCTTTGGCGAGGCGCGAGACGAGCGCTGCCGTGACGGCGGCGACGATCGTCACCGCGGTGATGGCCCAGCCCTGCCAGCTGTTCGGTCGCCAGCCGATTCCCACGCTGCGACGGACGAACCACGGGTCGGTGGTCATGACGTTTGCGCCATCCTTGCCAATCCATTATCGGTGCCTATAGGGAGCCCTCTTGAGCGCCAGAAACGGCGGGGTTGGGTCACGGTAGTCACGAGCTCCGATTTTCCGTTTTCCTGAAATCAGGCGGTTCCGTATCCTCGCGTGGTGCTCTTCCTCCTGTTCGAGGACCCATGACCGCTCACCTGCTGACCGGGAGTCCGGTGCCTCTGGCACTGCAATGGTTGGTGGCCGTGCTCCTGTTTGGCGGGGTGCTCGGCGCCGTCACGCTGCGTAGTCGCAGCTGGCGGGTAGTGGCAACTGGCATCGCTTGCTGCGGCTTTGGCGGCACAGTTGCAACCTGGGTCGTGGCGGTGGTGCAACCGGGCGCGCCGCCTTACGCGCTCCGGGTTGCGGCCCCTCCCAACGGCACGCACTCAGCCTCACCCGTCCTCTTGACCGTGTGCGGTGTGCGTCCAGACGGAAGCTTGCTCCCGGCCACGGATCCACAGCACTATCTCGTCGTATTTGCCGACGGGCATGAGATTCCGACAGTCGACGACTGGCAGTTCACCGAGGCTCTGGCTCCAGGCCGCCACACGATCCGCGTTGAGCTTGTTACTCCAGCACACCACGCCTTCAACCCTCCGGCGGTTGCCTCAGTGACTCTCACTGTGGCTCCGGATGCGCCTTCTGCCGGGCCTCACCCGTGCCGATAAGCCTTCCGCAGGTTCGAGTCCCGTCTCCCCGGCTGGCATCAGATGACGTCTTGTAGCCAGAATCTCGCACCCTCGACCTATGAACCTGTGGTACGTTGTCGGCAACGGCTCGTATTTGGCGAGCAATGCCTCTTGGCGAACCCTCTCCCCGTCGCGCTTCGGCGGGTCATCAAGAATCGGGCACGTAGCACTCAGCGAGGGGATTCTGGGGCCAGACAGAAGTACTGGACCCCGAGGTTTCTGGTGGTCACATTTCACTCTCTTGGCGTCCGCGTGCGCACTACCGAGGTACTCCTCAAAAACAACATCGCCGAGCCGAACGCAGTCCAGCGGGAGTCGATCCCACTGCTGCTTCAAGCCCGAGACTGTGTCCTCGAGGCCCCGACCGGTTCGGGAAAAACGCTCGCCTTCGTAATCCCGATGGTGGAGCGCCTGGCTGGCCACGGTGGCCACGGGGCCCGCGCACTCATCATCACGCCGACACGCGAGCTGGCCACCCAGGTGGGGTCAGTGATCCGCTCGGTCGATCCCGCACTACGCGTCGCCATCTGCATCGGTGGTGTCGGCTACGGGACGCAGACAAGCGCGTTGCGCAACGCCCCGGATGTAATCGTCGGGTGCCCAGGCAGGATACTCGACCTCGCCGCCAGCGGTTCTGCCCGGCTTCGAACCATCGAGTACTTGGTACTCGATGAGGCGGACGAGATGCTCGACCAGGGCTTTGCCAGGGACGTCGAGCAGATCATCGCCCTGTGCCCGCCTTTCGACCGCGCGATGCGTCGCCAGACGGTTCTGGCCTCGGCGACGATGCCGGACTGGGTGCAGCAGATGATCACCAAGCATACGCATGCGCCCGCCCGAGTTCGCGTCGTTCACGATCAGCTACCGGCGCTCGAGCACGGCATCATGAACATCCCGACTGCCGAGAAGATCAGTGCCCTCTCAAAGCTCCTGAAGCGTCAGCGCACGATGGAGCTGAACCAAACGATCGTCTTCCATCGCACCAAGCACGGCACAAAGAAGCTGGCGCGGGACCTGATCAGGATGGGCCATAAGGCCAGCGAGTTGCAGGGAAACCTATCCCAGCACGCACGCGATCGAGCCCTGGATGCCTTCCGAGCCAACGAGACGGAGGTATTGGTAGCGACCAACGTGGCGGCGCGCGGCCTCGACGTGATCAATGTAGGGCTGGTCATCAACTTCGCGCTGCCCGAGACGCCGCAGTGGCTGACCCATCGCATCGGCCGCACGGCGCGCAATGGAGCCGAGGGCAAGGCCATCACCTTCATCAGCGAGAGTGACGCCGAGCAGTGGCGGAAGCTGCGCCGCCTCGGCGCGCCGGCTCTGCCCCACGTCGACGGCACCCGCCTGCTCCTGAGTGGTGAATGGCGTCTCGGTCCGGGTCGGGAGCAAGCCCCGTCGGCACCTGCAGGGCAGCCGGATCATCGACGCCGGCGCAATAGCCGCTTTCCGCGAGCCTCCCGGAACGCGCGCGGCAAGCGCTGAGCGGCGATGGGACAATCCGCATGGCCTGAGGAGGATGCCGGAATGACTGATACAAGCGTTGGCAGCGCATTGCCGGATATGAGGCTCGAGCTGGTACCGATCGGCGTCTCAGACCCGGACCGAGCCAAGGCGTTCTACGAACAGGCCGGCTTCATTCTCAATGTCGACGTCACGCCCACTGAAGGCATGCGCGTGATCCAGTTCACGCCTCCCGGCTCGGCGTGCAGCATCGTTTTCGGAACCGGGATGGGCGACATCACGGCAATGACGCCGGGTTCGATCAAGGGATTGCACCTCGTGGTCGCCGATATCCTCGTTGCCCGTGACGCGCTTGTGCAGCGCGGGGTTGAGATGGCCGAGATCACCGACTTCGGCGGTGTGAAGTACTCGGGCTTCAGCGACTCTGAGGGCAACTCCTGGCTGCTGCAGGAGTTTCCGGCCAAGCTGCGAAGGCCGGGACAGAGCTTCTATGGCGAGGAAGGCTGAGCGGCGCGAGGCTGCTGTAGCGTCCAGCGATTTCCATCGGGATCGGTGAAATCGGCGTGAATCGCACCCCACGGTTGCATCGCAGGCTCGCTGACGTCTACGCCGCGTTTGGACAGCTCCTCGTGCGTCGCGTTGATGTCGTTCACTACCACGATCAAACCGTCGATCGACCCGGGGTGCTGACGAGTGATGCCTTCGCCGATCGCGATCGAACAGGCCGATCCAGGTGGCGTCAACTGAACGAAGCGGATACTCTCACCCAGTTTCTGATCGATGTCTTCGCGAAAGCCGACTTTGCTCGTGTAGAAGGCCTTGGCGCGGTCGACATCGGACACAGGTACCGGCACCAGCTCGAGCTTCATTTCCATACAGGGCACTCCAAGGTGTTGAAAGCCGGGTTGAATCATGGATACCACAGTGGATCCGTCGAGGCGGGGGCGCACTCAGCGCAAGATGAGCTAGGATAGCGAACACCTGTTCGGACGGTGGCGGAGAGGGGTGCATCTGCTTCGGACCACCGTGGAGCGCCAATGCCGGCCGTTGCAACAGAGCGTCGCCCCGCCGGCCGCTGGCGCGTGGACCTCAACCCCGCCCAACTCGATGCTGTACTGCACGAGCAGGGACCTCTTCTCGTCATCGCGGGGGCCGGCACCGGAAAGACCACCACCCTCGCCTGCCGGGTCGCACACCTGATCGAATCGGGCACGCCACCCGAGCGAATCCTCCTGCTCACCTTCTCGCGACGCGCAGCCGTGGAGATGCTCTCACGCGTTCGAAGCCTGATCCAGGATGACCGCGCTCGGCGGACATGCGGCGGCACCTTCCACGCAATCGCCGTGCGATTCCTGCGCATGCACGGTCGCGCGGTCGGCATCCAGCCCGATTTCACAGTCCTTGATCAATCGGACATGGCCGACCTCCTCGACCTCCTCCGTGGGCTCAGAAACGAGCCTGGTGAGCGGAAGCGGTTCGCGCGAAAGCAGACGCTCGCGGAAATCTATTCGAGGACGGTCAACGCGGGGCAGCCACTGACCGAGGTTCTCGAGCGCAACTTTCCCTGGTGTGCGGACGACCGCGACGCGATCGCCACCATCTTCGCCGCTTACACGGACCGCAAACGCCAATCCAACGTCCTCGACTACGACGACCTGCTCCTCTACTGGGGTGCCCTGGCGCGGTGCAGCGCCGGGGACCGCGTCGCCGAGCAGTTCGATCACGTCCTCGTCGATGAGTACCAGGATGTCAACTCACTCCAGGCCGGCATCCTGATGCAGCTGCATCGACTGATACCCAACATCACGGTGGTCGGTGACGACGCGCAGGCCATCTACTCGTTCCGGTCGGCGACGGTGGACCACATCCTCACATTCCCGCGTGCATTCGACGGCGCGCGCGTGGTCCCGCTGGAGCAGAACTACCGATCAACCGAACCACTGCTCGCCGCCTCCAACGCCCTCATCGCGCTCGCCGACAAACGCCACGAGAAGACGCTCTTCGCATCGCGGCAGGGCGGAAGCCGGCCTGCCCTCATCACGTGCCGTGACGAACCCGCGCAGTCCAGGGCGGTCTGCGAATCGGTCCTGCACCACCGCGAAGCCGGGATCCCGCTGATGCGGCAGGCCGTGCTGTTCCGGGCGTCCCATCACAGCGACCTCCTCGAGGTGGAGCTGGGGCGGCACAACATTCCGTTCGTCAAGTACGGCGGCCTCAAGTTCTTGGAGGCGGCGCACATCAAGGATGTCGTCGCCATTCTGCGGGTACTCGACAATCCGCGCGACAGTGTGAGCTGGTTCCGCGTGCTCCAGCTCCTGGAACAGGTCGGCCCCGTCCACGCGCGCCGACTGATGACCGCCATCGGGCTGGACCAACCGGCGGCAGAGGAGTCCTCGATTCGCATTCTCATTGCACGAGAGCTCGACGTTCCCGAGGCTGCCCTCGATTCGATGGCCCAGCTGCGGTCGCTGCTCGCAGATCTCGCCGATGAGAGCACTGGTCAACCTCTCGCGTCGCAGATCGAACGGATCCGCCTGTTCTGCGAGCCCGTCTTCACACGCATCTACCGCGACGCCGATGTCCGCCTGCGCGATGTCGAGCAACTGGAGGTGCTGGCCACGTCTGCGCAGTCGCGCCGTGACTTTCTCACTGATCTAGCGCTGGACCCCCCGACCGCGACCTCGGACTTCGCCGGCCCTCCCGTGCTGGATGAGGACTACCTCATCCTGTCGACCATCCACTCCGCAAAGGGCGGCGAGTGGGACATCGTCCGCATCATCCACGCGTCGGACGGGATGATCCCGTCGGACCTGGCGACCGGTGACCCCGCCACCATCGAGGAGGAACGCCGGCTGCTCTACGTGGCCATGACCAGGGCGCGCGACGTTCTCGAGGTGTACTTCCCGCTTCGCTACTACCGCCGGCCGCGTGGCGGCGGCGACGCGAACGGTTTTGCGCAGCTCACGAGGTTTGTGCCTCAATCGATGCGCATCCTGTTCGACGAGCGTTCGATCGGTGAAGACCCTGTTAAAGACGGCGCGGTGGTGCGCGGCGCCCCCGCCGCCAAGAACTCGGTCGACGAGTTCCTCCAGGGCCTTTGGCGCACCTAGCGGTTCACCGTGGCCGGCCGGAGAAGGCGGTGGGGCGAATCAATCCTCGACGTCGTGATGGCTGCGCCGCAGCTCCCGCGGTGTCTGCTCGAAGATGTAGTACACGGCGACGGCGCCGATGATCGCCAGCGATATCAATGGGTTGATGAATGCCAGCGGGATGGCGGCGATGTAAACGACTGCGCCGATGGAGGAGCGCACCCGCACCGTCCGCTGCAGGTCGGCGGGGATGGGGTGCACCGAGTGCCCCTCTTGCAGCGTCCACTCGAACATCAGCGCGAAGGCAATGCCCATCCCCTGGAAGACCACCGCATAGATGACCATGGACACGTGCGCGTCCTGACCACCGGAGGTCAGGTACTCGGCCATCGTCGACGTCGCAAATGGTATGGCCACGACCCACAGCAGCAGGAACATATTGAGAAAGAGCAGGGTGCGGTCGACCACCTTCACGTTGCGGATCCGCTCGTGATGGTTCACCCAGATGATCCCGATCGTGAAGAAGCTGACCAGGTAGGCGACGAACGCCGGCCAGTGATCGCCGAGCTGGGTCAGCAGCGAGCCATGCCCCGGTCCCGGCAGGGCGAGGTTCAGGGCCAGGAGCGTGATGGCGACCGCGATCACTCCGTCGCTGAAGGCCTCGAGTCTGGCTCGGCTCATGGCGCGAGTCTGCCCGACGGCCCCGGGTACCCGCGGTCGTGGCAAAACCGTGCGTGTGTAAACTAACTGCCTCGGCCGGGTCAGATTCGGCCGGCCCGGAACGGTCTTGCATTCGAGGGATAGGAGTTCATGCGAAGCACACGGGCAGCTTTGGGCCTGCTTTTTTCGTCGATCGTGATTCTCGCGATGTTTCCCGGCGGCCGGGTGGCGGTCGCGGCGCCGTCGCCGTCATCGCTCACCGTGACTGAGGGCCAGCCTGCGAAGGCCTTCAGTGGCGGTCCGATCACCGCCAGCGCCGACGGCAGCGGGAATGCCCCACCTGTCGCCTGTCCAGCTCCTTCGTGCGAGAGCATCCCGCTCACTCTCGTTGCGGCGCCTTCGGCGCCACCGAAATCGATCACCCTGACGGTCAGCATCAGCTTCACGCCGGCCACGAACAACCCGGGTGGCCTCGGACTTGACGGCATCGACATCTGGGTTATCGACAGCGCAGGCAACACCGCCGCGTCTGCCACGCTCGGGAGCTCGCCGGCGACCGCTACGGGAGCCCACCTGGATGCGGGCGCGTACACCGTCGAGATCACCGGCGAAAACGCCGCCGCAAACGAGACCTATTCGGGGACCGCCGTCGCAACGGCCACCGGCACCACGACGATTCCAGTCGTTACGCAATCGCCGGTACCACTGGCGTTCGCGCCGGCCACCGTCGTGTCGCCGGTGATCATGGGCGCGGAACCGCAAATGAGCTTCGAGCGACCGGTTGCCACTCCCAAGCCAGGCGTGACATTCAATGTCAACCGCGGGTTCGTGGACTGGCCTGTGAGCTCGCGTCTGCAGATTGGCACGCTGTGGCGCACCACCAACGGCGGCGACAGCTATCGCGAGGTCGTCGATCTCACCTGCGGTCCACGGCAGGTGCCCAACTGCGACACCGGCGGTGGTGGTGACACCGTCAACCGCATCAACGGCTACGACGCCACCGTCGATTTCGGTACCCAGGAATCGCTGGCGCAGGAAGCGTTCGCCAGCTCCATCGACCATGGCGACAGCTTCCCGCTCGCCCGCCAGGCGCCGGTATCCTCGACAGCGACGGGCGTCGACAGGCAGTGGATATCAACTGTCGACAAGCCGGGGATCATGGCCGGGACGCCCCCCTTCGAGCTGCAAGCGTTGTTCTCGTACCACATCCCATCGGCCGGTGAGCTCGTCGCCGCGATTGACACAAGCGGTCAACTCCACCCCGCGACAACGCCGGTCATCCCAAGCGTCGTCCAGAGCGGACCGAGCCGTATCGACAC
>Ga0307477_10002639_pt1 | contig 13707 bp, 12 predicted proteins | sample atmos_gasesECM2C_FD_203316 | JGI IMG/M metagenome (GOLD analysis project Ga0307477, IMG submission 203316) | Hardwood forest soil microbial communities from Morgan-Monroe State Forest, Indiana, United States - atmos_gasesECM2C_515 | ecosystem: Environmental > Terrestrial > Soil > Temperate...
GGCGGGTCTGGCGACTGGTCGAACCGTCGGCGCCCGCGTACGTCAACGCTCGCGGCGGCGAGCGAACCGCGGCAGACGACGAGATCCGCCGGGCCACGCACCGCACGATCGCCAAGGTGACCGCCGACTTCGAACGGTGGTCGTACAACACGGCCGTGGCCGCCGTGATGGAGTTCATCAACGCGCTGTACCGCTACGTGCAGGCCGATGACGGCGGGCACCGCGAGGTGCTGGACGAGGCGTTCGATGCCGTGCTGCTGGTGCTGGCGCCCATGGCCCCGCACATCAGCGCCGAGCTCTGGGAGCGCCGCCATGCGAGCCACGTGCACGCGCAGGGCTGGCCGGAGGCCGATCCCGCCCTGTTGACCCTGGAATCGGTGACCATGGTGGTTCAGGTCAACGGCAAGGTCCGGGCCCGGGTCGAGGTCAGCCCCGAGATCGGCGAGGACGAGGCGATCGGCACGGCGTTGTCCCAGCCCAAGGTGGCCGAGCTGGTACCGGCGGGCGGCCCCCGGAACGTCATCGCCCGACCGCCCAAGCTGGTCAACGTCGTCGTGTGAGGCAGACGAGTCAGGCGGCCTGAATCCTGAGGGCCTGACGCCAGGTCAGACGCTGGCCGGTGTGAAGGATCGCTCGAACGTAGACCGCGGCCGCCGTCCGCAGCATCACTGCGGTGCCGGCGACCAGGAGCCCGATGCTCAGCGCGACCTGCCACGGCGGCACGGCCTCCACGGCCAGGCGCACCGGCATGCTGATCGGTGCCGTTGGGGGCAGGAACGACAACACGCGGACCAACCCCGAGGCTCGGTCACCCGTCAACGCGCTGAACGAGGTGAAGTAGGCCAGGAGCAGCGGCAGCTGCAGCGGGAAAGCGACGTTCTGCGCTTCCTCCTGGCGGCTGATCAGCGATCCGGCGGCGCCGTACACCGAGCAGTAGAACGCGTAGCCGAGGACGAACCAGCCAACCAGTTCCACGGTCGTGGCCGTCACCCCGCCGCCAAGGACGTGAGAGCCGACGGCGGCGGCGGCGATGAAGGCGGCCGCGACGAGAGCCACCGCTTGGAGGAGCGCCATGCAGCCGATCCCGAGGATCTTGCCGGCCAGCAGCGCGGTCGGGCGGATGGCGGCCAGCAGGACCTCGACCACCCGGGTCGATTTCTCCTCGACGACGCCGTTGAGCACCCAGGTGCCGTAGGCCTGCAGATACACGAGGATGAGGATGACGCCTATCAAGGTGGCGGCCTTCTGGCGGTCTCGCTGTGAGTGGTTGGGCTCGAGCCCACGCACGGCGAGCGGAGGGACCCGGTCGACGGTTGCGATCTGGGCGTCGCCCAGGCCCGCGGCCCGCAGGCCGTTGTCGCGGCCGACGACGGCGGCCAGACCCGCGGCCAGCCGCGCGCCGGCCGACGCGTCACTGGAGGAGGGCGTCACCCTCACGACCACCTGGCGGCTGTCCTCGACGGCCACGGCCAGGCGTCTTGAGCGCAACTCGGACTCGGCCGCGGCCCCATCGGCCACGTCGACCAGCTCGACGTTGCGGGCGATGACGGCCTTCAGGGCCAGGATCTCGGTTCGGGCCGTCGGCGAGAGCGTCCCGACAACCCCGACCCGCAGGGGATGGGTCGAGCCGGCGACGAGCTTCGGGATGACGATGAAGGCGCCCACTGCGACCATGCTCACCGCCATGCTGATGCGATACGAGCGGCGCCGGACCCGTTCTCGTATCTCGCGCCGAGCCACCAGCTGAATGGTGCGGGCCGGGCTCACCGGGCGCCCACCGCGGCAAGGAACACCTCGGACAGGCGGCGACGCTCAAAGCTGAAATGCAGGACCGGTCCTACCGTCTGGGCGGCGTGGAGCACGGCCTGGGCGTCGCCGCCTGGTTGCAGCAGCACGCGCGTCCTTCCCCGTGTCACCCCGGCCACGGTCACATCGGGGATCGAAGCCATCCAGCCGGCATCGGCCACGCCGGCGATCTCGATCTCGAGCACGGGCGGATCGGCCAACGTGAGCTCCTCGACCGGCCCCGAAGCCACCAGGCGGCCGTGGTCGACGATGGCCACCGACTGACAGCAGTGCTCCACCAGGTCCAGCTGATGGCTCGAGAACAGCACCGTCACCCCGCCCGCGGCCTGCTCGGCCAGGACCTCGCTGAGCGACTCGACGCCGACGGGATCCAACCCGCTGAACGGCTCGTCGAGCACGAGTAGCTCCGGGCCGTGCACCAATGCGGCGGCCAGCTGGACCCGTTGCTGGTTGCCGAGGGACAAGGCCTCGACCTTGTCGGTCGCCCCCGGGCTGAGCCCGAGACGGTCGAGCCACTGCGAGGCCGAACGAGTCGCCTCACCGCGGCTGAGCCCGTGCAGCTCACCCAGATAGACGAGGTGCTCCACCACGCGCATGCCCGGATAAAGGCCACGTTCCTCTGGCAAATAGCCAAACCGCCGCCGATCGTCGGCGGTCACCGGCGCCCCTTTCCACCGGACTTCCCCGGCGTCCGGCTTCGAGATGCCGAACACCGTGCGCATCGCGGTCGTCTTGCCCGCCCCGTTGGGCCCGAGGAAGCCGACCACCGTGCCCGTCGGCACGGTCAGGCTGAGGGCGTCGAGGGCGACGACGCTCCCGTACCTTCGGGTGACCCGGTCGAGCTCGAGCACGGGCGGGACGCTACTGGGGGGTTGTAACCGAGTCGGCGTGAGCCGGGTCCAACCGTCATGAGAGGGGACCAAGCACTGACGCTGCGCGACCGCATCACGCGGGCTCGGCCGGGGACGGTGACCTTCGTCGGGCCGTGGGGCGAGGACCGGGTGCCCTGGGCCCAGCTCCACGAAGAAGCTCGGGTCATGGCCGCGGGTATGCAGGCCCGAGGCGTCGTCCCCGGGGACCACGTCGCATTGCTCGGTCCGACCAGCCGGTCCCTCGTCACCGCCATCCAGGCATCGTGGCTCGCCGGGGCCGCAGCGGTCGTGCTGCCCCTGCCCATGCGCATGGCCTCCCTCGAGGAGTTCGTTGCCCAGACCCGCGTCCGCATCCGCAACGCCCGCGTCGTGGTGGTGGTGGCCGACCCCGAGCTGGCGCCTTTCCTCGACGCGCAGCCCGGCGACCCGCCCCTCGTGCTGCTTTCGGATCTGACCCCCGGCCCCGGCCGACCCGGACCCGGTGCGCTCGACGATCCGGTCATCGACCCGGCCGGCCTCGCCATCCTCCAGTTCACGAGCGGCTCGACCGCCGACCCCAAGGGCGTGATGCTGCCCCACGCCACCGTCGGGGCCAACATCGACGCGATCATCGCTGCGGCCGAGCTGGACGCCGACACCGACATCGGCGTCTCGTGGCTGCCGCTCTACCACGACATGGGTTTGATCGGGCTGCTGACCGTGCCCATGACCATGGGCATGGATCTCGTGTTGGCCTCGCCCCAGGACTTCCTCGCCGCGCCCGGGCGATGGATGGAGTGGATGAGCGCCTTCGGCGGCACGGCCACCGCCGGCCCCAACTTCTCCTACGCCCTGGCGGCCCGGGCCATGCGCAGGACGTCGGGCCTTGACCTGTCCCGCTGGCGGATCGGCCTCAACGGGGCCGAGCCCGTCGACCCTGCCTCCGTGGAGGCCTTCGTGGCCGCCGGGGCCGAGCACGGGCTGCGGCCCGGGTCGGTGTTCTGTGCCTTCGGCATGGCCGAGGCGACGCTGGCGGTCACCTTCCCGGAGCCGATGAGCGGTATGCGCACCGACAGCGTGCTTCGCCGGCTGCTCGAGTCGGACCGCTACGCGGCGCCGTGCGCGCCGGGCGGCGAGGGCGCCCGTCGTCTGGCCGTGCTCGGCCGGCCCTTGCCCGGTCTGGAGATCAGAATCGTTGATCCGGAATCAGGCGACCGGATGCGCGACCGCGAGGTAGGCGAGCTGGAGGTGCGCGGCACCTCGATGACACCGGGCTACTTCGAGCGGCCTGACGCGACGGAGGCCGCGTTCCACGACGGGTGGTTGCGCACCGGCGACCTGGCCTACTGCCTCGACGGCGAGCTCGTGGTGTGCGGCCGGATCAAGGACGTCATCATCGTCGGCGGCCGTAACGTGTTCCCGGAGGACGTCGAGCGGGCCGCCGGCGAGGTGGAGGGAGTGCGGGCGGGGAACGTGATCGCATTCGGGGTCGAGCGGCGTAAGGGACGCGAGGGCATCGTGGTGGTGGCCGAGAGCCGCAGCGACGATGTGGGCTCCGTGCGGGCCGCGGTGGTCGAGCGCGTCCGGGGCGCGGTGGGTCTGGCCAGCGAGGTGGTCATCGTGTCGCCGGGGACGCTGCCCAAGACGTCATCGGGCAAGCTTCAGCGGTCGCTGTGCCGCACGCGCTACCTCGGGGCCGAGCTCCAAGAGGCCTGAGCCTGGAAGCTGAGGCGGCCTGGAGGCTCGGCGGCCTTGAGGCTCGGCGGCCTTGAGGCTCGGCGGCCTTGAGGCTCGGCGGCCTTGAGGCTCGGCGGCCTTGAAGCCTCAGGCGGCCTTGAAGCCTCAGGCGGCCTTGAAGCCGGCCAGGATCCCGGCCAGCTGCTCGGGCGAGACGCTGTACGGCGTGTAGAAGCTGAACCGGTCGACCACATCGCCGACGCGGCCCAACACGAGCTTGGGCACGTCCTCCGGCGGGCCGACAACGGCGAAGGCATCGAGCACGTCGTCGGTGATGAGCTCGCCCATCTCCACCCACTTGCCCTGCTTGGACAGGGTGTTTAGCTCGGTCTGCAGGTCGCCCCACCCGTGCAGCTCGAGCACCGGACGGTAAGCCGGCGTCGAGCCGTAGAACGCGATCTGCTGGCGGACTCCCTTGGCCGCGTCGGCAATCGCCTCGTCGCTGGTTCCGGTCACCACGAAGCCCGGGTAGGAGATCTCGATGTCTTTGCGTGAGCGGCCGGCCTTGGCCAGGCCTCGGTCCAGGGCCGGCAGGGCGACCTCGCGCAGGTAACGCTCGGTGGTGAAGCCGTGGGCCAGGAGGCCGTCAGCGACCTCGCCGCAGACCTCGGTCATCATCTCGCCGACCGCGGCCAGAAAAACCTTGGGCGGCCCGTACGGGCTCGGGCCCGGACTGAAGAACGGAGTCATCAGGGTGTGGGTGTAGAAGTCGCCCCGGAAGTCGAGCTTGGTGCCGTTGTGCCACGAGTCCCAGATGGCCCGCATGGCGAGGATGAACTCGCGCATCCGCGGCGCCGGGTGACTCCACGGCATCGAATAGCGCTTCTCGATGTGAGGTTTGATCTGCGAGCCCAGCCCGAGAAGGAACCGTCCCTTCGAGAAGAGCTGGAGATCGTTGGCTACCAGGGCCAGCGTCATCGGGGTGCGGGCGAAGGCCACCACAATCCCCGTCCCCAGCTGGAGACGCTCGGTGTGCTCGGCGGCCATCACCAATGGGAAGAACGGGTCGTGGCCGGTCTCCGCGCTCCAAACGCCGTCGTAGCCCTGGCTTTCGGCGTGTTTGGCCGCCGCTCCGGCCTGGGTGAGATCGCCGCCTACTCCGCTGTCAACCTTCATGGGCGGCGACGCTACCCCAAGTTCACCCGCCGCCCTCGCCCCGCAGGAAGCGCTCGAGTTCGGCCGCGATCTCGTCGCCGGATGGGATCGGCTGTCCCGGGTGGGGCGACTCGGCGTCGGCCTGCGCTTCGAGCTGGGCGACGAGCTGGCGGTGCTCCTCGCTGTTGGCGATCAGATCGTCGATGCGGGTGCGGGTCCGTTCGGCCGACTCGTGGAGGTCGCGGCTTTCGAGTTGGAGGCCGGCGACGCGAACCAGCCCGTCGATCAAGGCCGCGCTGGCGGCCGGGTAGGGCATGGCCGAGACGTAGTGGGGCACTCGGGCCCACAGCCCGAGGGCCGGGATCCCGGCCTCGCCGAAGCCGAGCTCGAGGGACGCGTGGATGCCGGCGGGAACGTCGATGGTGCCGGGGAGATACCCGAACTGGTGAACGAGGTCGGCCACGACCGAGGTCGTGACCAGCCGCACGGGCCGGGTGTGGGGGACGGGCGCCGGGAAGGCCCCGAGCCCGACGGCCAGCCGCACGCCGAGCCGGCGGGCGAGATCGACGGCGTCGGCGGTGAAGGCCCGCCAGCGGAGGTCGGGTTCGGGCCCGATGAGGAAGAGCAGGTCGTTCCCGGCGTCGTCGGTCCCCGCCCGCAGCTCCGTAGCGGGCCAGGTGAGGCCGGCGTTCATGCCGTCGACCACGCGCATGATGGGCCGGCGGGAGCGATGGTCGAGAAGGATGTCGTTGTCGAAGACGGCGATGCGGTCCGTGCTCCTGCTGGTGAGCAGGGCGGCCAGGGCTGCGGCCGCACCCACCCCGGCGTCGATCCAGCCTTCAAGGCACACGACCAGGACCGGCCGGTCGAACGATCGCTCGTTCTCGAGCTCGTAGAGGGGCATGGCAGGCCGACGGTAGCGCCTCAGAGACGGCCAGCCGCCTCCCGCGACGCCTCGCCGAGAAGCCGGACCTGCTCACCGAAAGACTCGTAGCCGCTGCGGTCCCCGCCCATGGCGCCGCCGGCGTAGCGGGCGAACACGCCTTCGAGGATGCAGGCCAGCTTCCAGTACCCGAACGAGACGTAGAAGTCGAGGCCCGACAGGTCCCGGCCCGAGCGGGCGGCGTACCGAGCCTTGAGCTCCGCGCGGGTGGGGAACCCGTCGGCGGCGGTAGGAGCGACGCCGAGGGCCGACTGCTCGCCGGGCTCGGGCCAATACACCATCAGCAGCCCGACGTCGGCCAGCGGATCCCCCAACGTGCAGATCTCCCAGTCGAGCACGGCCGCCACCCGGGCCCGGTCGTCGAACATGGTGTTGTCGAGGCGGTAGTCGCCGTGCACGATCGTCGCGCCGTGCTGTTCGGGAACGCGCGCGGCGAGCACCTCGTGCATCTCCTCGATCACTGGCACCGAGCGGCCCTGCATCTCTGCCGACTGCTTGTACTGGCCGTACCAGCGTTTGAGCTGGCGCTCGATGTAGGCCTCGCGGCGGGCTAGCTCGCCGAGCCCGACGGCGTCGACGTCGACTTGGTGCAGGTCGGCCAGCACATCGATGAGATCTTCGGCCGCAGTCCGGCGCTGCGCGGCGGTGAACACGCGCTCCACGACCTGAGCATCTCGAAGCACGTGACCCTCGACGTAGCCCATCACGTAGAAGGGCGCTCCGTTGACGACCTCGTCGTCGCAGAACCCCAGGGCCGGCGGCACCGGCACCGGGGTTGGGCCGAGGGCCTTGATGATGCGGTGCTCCCGCCCCATGTCGTGCGCGGTGGGCAGCACATGGCTGGTCGGGGGCCGGCGCAGCACGAACCGGGCGCCGGCCGCATCGGTGACCCGAAACGTGAGGTTGGAACGCCCGCCCGCGATCAAGTCGAATTCCAGCGGGCCCACCGCTCCTTGGATATTGGCCTCGAACCAGGCGGTCACGGGTTTGGCGGCGATGCCTTCGATGTCACCCATGCCGGCAACGTAGTTCGGCGGGCCGTCGGCGCAGGGCGCCGGCTCGGCGCGGCGCGGCGCCGGCTCCACGGCGCCGGCTCGACGTGGCGCGGCGCCGGCTCGACGTGGCGCGGCGCCGGCTCCACGGCGCACGGGTTGCTGCCCGGGAGCGTTAGCGTGGGGCGATGCCTGCGATCGACGTCACCGACGCCACCTTTGAGTCCGACGTCATCGCTCGTTCGGCCGAGGTTCCGGTCGTTGTCGACCTCTGGGCACCGTGGTGCGGGCCGTGCCAGACGTTGGGCCCGGCGCTCGAGCGCGTCGTCGACGCCACCGGCGGTTCCGTCGTGCTGGCCAAGGTCAATATCGACGAGAACCCTCAAATCGCCTCGGCCTTCCGCGTGCAGTCGATCCCGGCCGTGTTCGCCCTCGACCATGGCGAGGTCGTGGACAACTTCGTCGGCGCCATTCCCGAGACCCAGATCCAGGCGTGGATCAGCCGCCTGCTGCCGGCGCCGAGTGAGGCCGATCAGCTCACGGCCAAGGGGGACGAGGCGTCGCTGCGCAAGGCCCTGGAGCTTGAGCCGGGACATCCCGGTGCGGTCGTCGGCCTGGCCGAGATGCTCGTCGACCGGGCCACGCCCGAGGCGACCGAGGAGGCTCTGGGCCTGCTGGCTCGGATCCCGGAGACGGCTGAGACTCGCCGGGTAGCGGCCTTAGCTCGTATGGGCGGCGGCCCCTCGGTCGGCACGGGCGATGAGCTGACCGCCAAGCTCGACGCGTTGCTGGACAAGGTCAAAGACGACGAACAGGCCCGTCAGGAGTTCGTCGATCTGCTGGAGGTGATGGGCCCCGATGACCCCCGCACCGCGCAGTATCGCAAGGCGCTGACCTCGCGGCTGTTCTGAGACGTGAAGCTCTCGCTGGGGGGCCGCACTTACGACGTGACGAGCCGCGCGCTGGTGATGGGCATCCTCAACCGCACGCCCGACTCGTTCTTCGACAAGGGCGAGTTCTACGCCTTCGATGACTTCCTCAAGCGAGCCGACGCGCTGGTCGCTGACGGAGCCGACATCCTTGACGTCGGCGGGGTCAAGGCCGGACCGGGCCCCGAGGTCGGTGAGGCCGAGGAGCACGATCGGGTGATCCCGGCCATCGAGGCCTTGCGGACCCGATTCGACCTGCCGGTGTCGGTGGACACGTGGCGCGCGTCGGTGGCCCGCGAGGCGTACGCCCGGGGCGCGGCGATGGGCAACGACATCAGCGGCTTTGCCGATCCCGACTACCTGCCGGCCGCGGCGGAGGCGGGGGCGACTGTCGTGGCCACCCACATCCGGCTAGGGCCGCGCGTCCCGGATCCCGAGCCCGTGTACGACAACGTGGTGGTGGCGGTGCGGGAGTTCCTCGTCGAGCGGGCCCACCGAGCCGAGCGGGCCGGGCTCGCCCCGGAGCGCATCGTGCTCGACGCCGGTCTCGATCTGGGCAAGACCTGGCAGCAGTCGGTCGAGTTGCTCCGGGCGTCCGACCGTCTGGCGGTGCTCGGGTACCCGGTGCTGCTGTCGGCGTCCAACAAGACGTTCCTCGGCAAGCTCCTCGACCTCGAGATCGACCAGCGGCGGGAGGCGTCGCTGGCTGCAGCGGCCCTGGGAGTGGCCCGAGGTTGTCGCATCGTGCGCGCCCACGACGTGCGGGGGACGCGGCGGGTCGTCGACATGATCGCCGGCATCTTGGAAGCGGCGTGACGGCGGCTCCTTCGTCCGGGGGCGCATCATCGGGGCGCGCCGCGTCCGGGCGCGCTTCGTCCGCCGGCGCCTTGTCCGGGCCGCCGGCCGCCGTCACGCTGGTGACCTCCAAGGACGACGATGCCGTTGTACTGGGCAACGCCGTGCGCACGGTGGTGAACGCCCTGCTCGGTAGCGAAGATCGGGGACTGGCCCTCGAGGAGCTCTCCGGCGACGACCTGACCGTCGGCGCGGTCGTGGACGCCTGCCAGACGCCTCCCTTCTTGACGCAACGGCGGGTCATCGTCGTACGCGACGTCGGGCGATGGTCGACCGAGGAAATCGAAGGACTGGTCGCTTACCTCAACGATCCCCTGCCCACCACCGCGCTCGTGCTCGTCGGTGGCGGCGGGAGGGTCTCAGTCCGCCTGGCCAACGCGGTCAAGAAGGCGGGCGTGGTGCTCGACGCCACCGTGCCCACCGGTAAGGCCCGCACGACCTGGCTGGTCGATCAGCTCCACGCTGGACCGATCGACTTCGATGCCGCCGCCGGGGCCCGGCTGGGCCAGCACTTGGGCGAGGACATGGGTCGGCTTCCCGGGTTGCTCGACGCGCTGGCTTCGGCCTATGGCGACGGAGCCAAGGTCGGCGAGGCCGAGCTGGAGCCGTTCCTGGGCGAAGCCGGAGGGCTGGCGCCATGGGACCTGACCGACGCCATCGACCGGGGTGAGACCGACGCCGCCCTCGTGGTGCTGCACCGCCTGATGGAAGGGGGGGATCGCCATCCGATGGCCGTCATGGGGACGCTTCACCGGCACTACTCCGCCATCATGCGCCTACAGGGTTCTGGCGTCCGCAGCGATGCTGACGCGGCGGCCATCGTGGGGATGGCGCCCTTTCCGGCAGGCAAGGCGCTGCGGGCGGCCCAGCGGCTGGGACCGGCGGGGGTAGGCCGAGCCATTACGTTGCTGGCCGATGCCGACCTTGATCTGCGCGGTCTCAAAGACTGGCCGGAGGGACTGGTGATGGAGGTGCTCGTGGCCCGGCTGAGCCGGCTGGGAGGTCGGACGCCGGCCCCGGCCAGGGCTGGTGGGTCGGGTCGGGCGGCGGGCTCCGGGGCGGCCGGTTCGCGGGCGGCGGGCTCCGGGGCGGCCGGTTCGGCCGCTCAGCCGGGACGCAGCTGATGCGCAAGCCGCTCCCGGCGCCATCGCTGCTCGTCGAGCATCTCGAGCTCCCCAACGGCCTACGCGTCGTCCTTAACCCCGACCGGACGGCGCCGACCGTCGGTATCGCCACCTTCTACGACGTCGGCTTCCGCTCCGAACCCGAGGGCCGCACCGGGTTTGCCCACCTGTTCGAACACATCATGTTCCAGGGAACCGTCTCGCTGGAGAAAGGTGAAGCCGACCGCCTCATCGAGGGCAACGGCGGCATGACCAACGGGAGCACCCACCCGGACTTCACCAACTACATCTCCCAACTCCCGTCCAACGCCCTCGAGCTCGGCCTCTTTCTCGAGGCCGACCGCATGCGCGGTCCTCGTCTGAGCGAAGAGAACGTGCGTAACCAGATCGACGTGGTCAAAGAGGAGATCCGGGTCAACGTTCTCAACCGTCCCTACGGCGGCTTCCCCTGGATCGATCTGCCGCCGGTGATGTTCGACGGGTTCAACAACGCCCACGACGGCTACGGCAGCTTCGTCGATCTCGAATCAGCGACCGTTGACGACGCCGCCGACTTCTTCAAGCGCTACTACTGCCCGGCCAACGCCGTCCTCTCTGTGGCTGGGGACTTTGCTTTGGATGAGGCCGTGATGCTCATCGAACGCCATTTCGGCTCTATCCCTCGTCGCAAGGCGCCCGCGCGGACCAACTGCCACGAACCGCGCCGGACCGAGGATCGTCGGGCCACGAAGGTCGACCCCTTGGCCCCGCTCCCGGCGCTGGCCGTCGGCTATCGGATTCCCGACCCGATCGCCGAGCTCGACAAGTATCTCGCCACGGTGGTGGCCGCCGATGTCCTCGGCGGCGGCGAGGCCAGCCGCCTCTACCAGCGACTGGTGAAACGCGACCGGCTGGTGACCCACACGATCGCCATGGTGGGCACGTTCGGCGACCCGTTCGAGATGCGCGACCCGACGATGCTGCAGCTCCTCAGCTACCTCGTTCCCGGGATACCGCCCGACAAGGTGCTCGACGCCGTCGCCGAGGAGGTTGACACCCTGGCCGACGACGTTCGGGCCGACGAGGTCGACCGAGTCGTCACCTCGATCGTGTCCGAGTACTTCCGCCAGCTCGACAACGTGCTCGAACGAGCGCTTGTGCTCGGGGTCTTCGAGCAGCAGCGCGCCCGTCCCCAGTTGGTCAACGAACTGCCCGAGGCCTTTGGGCGCGTGACTCCCGAACAGGTAGGCGACGCCGTCCGCAGCATGCGAGCTCCAGGCCGGGCCGTTCTCGAGGTCCAACCAGGAGCCGGGCAGTGACCGGCCGCGTGGCACGGTCCGCGCCCCGACCGGGGGTTGTGCCCTCTGTCGGCCCGATGCGCCCGAGCCGGCTTCCGTCCATCGGCGAGCGGACGCTCGACAACGGAGCGCGAGTGCTCGTGTCGCGGCGGCCCGGGATTCCCCGGTTCGAGCTCCAGCTCCGCATCCCGACCGTACGCGGCGCCAAGGCCGAGGATCAGGCCCGCATGACCCTCCTGGCCGAGACGTTGCTGTCAGGAACGCCGCAACACACCAGCGTCGAGATCGCCGAGACGTCCCAGCGCCTGGGCGGGTCCCTGGCGACGGGCGCTGACGCCGAGTGGCTCATCGTGTCGGGCTCGGCCCTATCGACGTCGCTGAGTCCGTTCCTCGCCCTGCTGGGCGAGGTGGTGACCGAGGCGTCGTTCCCTCCGGAGGAGGTGTCCGTCGAGCGCGATCGGGTCAGCCAGGAGTTGCTGGTTGCGCTCAGCCAACCCGACACAATCGCCCGCGACGCGCTCTGGGCCCGTCTGTACCCCGAGCACCCCTACGGGCGCGGTACTCCGGCACCGGCGGCCGTCGCCCGGGTGGCCCCGGCGGCCTTGCGTCGCGCACTCGCGAGCAGGGCCCTCCCGGCCGGCAGCGTGCTGGCCATCGTTGGAGACGTCGCGCCGGCCCGCGCCCTCGGCGCGGTGGAGGCCAGCCTCGGTGAGTGGGCGGAGGGAACGCCCGGCGCTGCCGACCAGACGCGGCTTCGCCCGCCACGCCCTCCGTCGCCCGGGCCCATCGTCCTGGTGGATCGCCCCGGTGCGGTGCAGACCAACATCCGGCTGGGCGGGCCCGCCCTGCCGCGGCAGCACCCCGACTTCCCTGCGCTGGCCCTCGCCAACGTCATCTTCGGCGGCTACTTCACGTCTCGGCTGGTGGACAACATCCGGGAGAGGCGGGGCTACACCTACAGCCCGCGCAGCGTCATCGAGCATCGGGCCGCGGCGTCGACGCTGTGGATCGGGGCCGACGTCGGGACGGACGTGACCGCCGCTGCCCTGGTGGAGATCCAGTACGAACTCGGCCGGATGGTCGCGACCGACGTCGAGCAGCTCGAGCTCGACGCCGCCCGCCGCTATGTCCAGGGGGCGCTCGCCATGGCGGTGCAGACCCAGGCCGGGTTGTGCACGTACGCGGCGGTGCTGGCGACGCTCGGGCTCGACATTGGCTATCTCCGCAGCTACCCGGCCGCGCTCGAAAAGGTCACCATCGAGCAGGTGCGGGCGGCCGCGGCCGCCTACCTCGCCCCGAGCCGGCTGGTGACGGTGCTCGTCGGCGACGCCGCCGCGATCGCGCCGAGCGTCGGCGCCGTGGCCGAGGTCGAGGTGCGGTCCGTCCCCTGAGTGGCCTTCGTTGCCGCCGCTCACACACCCCACCGATGTCGCGCTCAGACCGCTCAGAGCGGCTCAATCGCGACAACAGTTCGGGAACGGCGCCACCGCTCGGGCGCCGCCGCTCGGCCGCCGCCGCTCGCCCGCCACCGCACCGCGTCCGCCGCCGCTCGGCCGGCGCCGGAGTTAGCCGGCGATCTTGTTGATGCGGCGCATCAGCCGGCTCTTACGCCGGGCCGCCTGGTTGGCGTGAATGATGCCCTTGCTGCCGGCTTTGTCGAGTCGCTTGGCCGCCATCCGCACCGCGTCCGCCGCCGACTCCTCGCCCTGCTCCGCCGCCCGCACCGCGTTCTTGAGACGCGTCTTGAGCTCGGACCGCACCGTCTTGTTGCGCACGCGACGCGTCTCGTTTTGCTTGTTGCGCTTGATCTGACTCTTGATGTTGGCCACGGCGCGGTCCTGCCACTCAGTCCATCGGGGAACCCGGGAACGTTAGCAGGTGGGCCTAGGCTGACGCACCCGTGACCCTCGTCGTGACCCACCCGTGACTCCAGCTGACGCAGCCGTGACCCCGGCCCCGCCGCGCATCGCCGTCGCCCCAAACGACTGGCCCCTGGCCACGGAGGCCGTCCTCGCCGGCGGCGGCCAGCTGGTTCCCCTCGCCGACGCCGAAGGGCTGGTGTGGGTCGACTGGTACGGCGCCGACCGCCTCGCCGCCG
>Ga0307477_10002641_pt1 | contig 13705 bp, 9 predicted proteins | sample atmos_gasesECM2C_FD_203316 | JGI IMG/M metagenome (GOLD analysis project Ga0307477, IMG submission 203316) | Hardwood forest soil microbial communities from Morgan-Monroe State Forest, Indiana, United States - atmos_gasesECM2C_515 | ecosystem: Environmental > Terrestrial > Soil > Temperate...
ACCGTGATTTTCGACACGGAAGCAAACACGATGCGCCACGCGTCTGCGGGCCACCCCCCGGCCTTCGTGTGGCAGCACGGCGACATGCGGCCGCTACGTGCGACCGGGCCCCTCCTGGCGCTCGACCCGACCGCAGGTTACTTTTCCCGCGACCTCCCGCTCGAGGTCGGGGACCTCGTAGTGCTGTACACCGACGGGCTCACCGAGGCTCGCTCAGGAGGGCAGCTGTTCGGGGAGGAACGGGTCGCCCATATCGTGCGCCGCGACCCCGGCCAGGACACCACGATCCTTTGCAAGACCCTGCTCGAGGCGGCCAGGGACTTTTCCTCTCCCCTGCACGACGACGTAGCGATCCTGGCGATCCGGCGGGTCTGAGCTCCGCCCGGCATCAACTGGCGCGACGGCGGGCCCGCAGCTTGAGGGGTGTCGGCCCGAAATCGAAGCGCTCCCGGATCGAGCGCTCCAGGTAGCGGATATAGCTCGCAGGCAGCTCCTTTGAGGTGAAGAGCGTGAAAGTCGGCGGGTCCGTAGCCCCCTGGGTGGCATAGAGCACCCTCGCACCGTGCGGGGCAGGATGAGCCGCCTGGGCGGCCGCAAGGGCCTTGTTGAGCAGCGCCGTCGGCACCCGCCGGCGGTACGCCTCGACGGCCTTGGCGAGGGCAGGGTAGAGCCGCTGCACCCCTCGACCTGTCTGGGCGCTGATCTCCAGGCTCGGGGCATACGAAACGAAGCCCAACATGTTGGCGACCTGGGCCCTGACCTGCTCCTTGGCCTCGTTGTCGAGCAGGTCCCACTTGTTGAGAACGATGACGACGGGGTTGCCGGCTGCATCGACCCGCTCGGCCAGCCTCTGGTCCTGCTTGGTGACCCCCTCGTTGGCATCGATCACGACAAGCGCCAGGGTGGCGCGGTCGATGGCTTGCAGCGCACGCACCATCGAGTAGTACTCGGCGCCCTCGGCCTCCTTGCCACGCCGCCGCATGCCGGCGGTGTCTATGAAGCGCACGGGCCCATCAGCTGTTTCGACCACGGTGTCGATGGTGTCCCGCGTGGTCCCCGGCATGTCGTGGACGATTGCCCGCTCGTCGCCTATGAGCCTGTTGAAAAGGGTCGACTTACCGACATTGGGCCTCCCGACGATGGCGACCGAAATGGTCCCCGGGCTGTCGGCCGGTCCCGTTGCGACCTGGTCCATCGCGCCCGGGCCGACCGGCTCTTCGTCCGCTATAACCTCGCCTGGCTCGTGTGGCTCGTTGGGACCGGCCGCCTCCTGCGGGACGGCCTCGGCGCCTTCCTCGCCTTCTGGCGGGAGTACCGCGACCAGGGCGTCGAGAAGGTCGCCGGTCCCGCGGCCGTGCAGAGCCGAAACGGGCCATGGCTGTGCGAACCCGAGGCCGACGAAATCCCAGATGTCCAGCTCCCGAGCTGGGGTGTCGACCTTGTTGACGGCGAGCACGACCGGCCGACCTGACCGCACCAACAGGCGCGCCACGTCCGCGTCCGCTTGAGTCGGCCCGACGGTCACGTCCACGACGAACAGCACAGCGTCAGCCTCATCGATGGCTCGCTGTGCCTGCGCGGACACCAGCTTGTCGAGCACCATGCCCCCGACCTGCCAACCTCCGGTGTCGACGAGGGTGAAGTCCCGCCCGACCCATTCGGCTTCGAGGGATTTACGGTCGCGCGTGACGCCTGGCCGTTCCTCGACGATTGTCTCGCGGCGCCCGAGAACCCGGTTCACGAGGGTGGACTTGCCCACATTGGGCCTCCCGACGACCGCGACCATCGGTCGCTTGCCGCTCATTCGGCGAGCGCGAGTGCTGGGCGCCGGGGGGCCGAGGCCTGCGCCGGCTCCAGGGCGCGCCGCAACGACGCACCGTCGGCGGGAACTACCTCGACCGGCCGCGGCAGGTCAGCCAATGACATGCCGTCCAGGAACTTGCCCCCTGAAACGCAGCTGTCAGGTATGAGGTAGCGGCGCCCCTCAGGTAGACCGGCAAGAACGGCCGAAAGGTCGGCCCCGGTGAGAAGACCAGCCACCGCTATGTTCCCACCGAAGAACTCGTTCCGCACGGCCAAGACCTCTATGTCGCCCGGCAACGGCGCAATCAGCGGGGCGAGGGCCCGAGCGCCGTACTCGCCCGTCAGCACGGTTATCCCCGCGCCGCGCCGCGGCAACAGCGTTATCGCCCCTGGAGCGCGTGGTGCCCGGTAGCCCAGCGCCGGGGCGCCCTCGAGAGAGCGGAAAAACCCACTGGGCCCCTTTTCCCCAAGGTCTTCCGCGAGGTCGCGCCCGTTGAAGGCTGCCTCAAAGGCGCGGGCCATGCCGATGCCGTTGTCGTGCTGGGCGACAGCGCCGTACGTCTCCAGCGCCGGGAACGGGCGGCCCGCAACCAGGTAGTACTCGTCCCCCGCATACACGAGCCGCCTGCCCAGGCATGCCAGGAAGATCTCCTGCCATTGCTCGACGAGTTCGACCACGACAGCTGCCTCAGCCGCGGTGTGGGGCCGCATCGCCTGCTCGTGGTTGAAGCGGCTCACCCCGAGAGGCACGCACGCCACGCTCGCAAGCTCGGGGTACTCGTCGAGGACGCCGGCCAGCGTTGCCTCCAAGAGGTCGCCGTCGTTGACACCAGGGCAGACGACGACCTGTCCGTGCACCTCGACGCCACCGTCAAGGAGCGCTCGCAGCCAGCGAAGGCTCGAGGCGCCCCGGCGGTTGCGGAGCATGCGGGCACGTACCTCGGGGTCGGTCGAGTGGATCGAGACGAACAACGGCGAGAGCCCTTCGGTGAGGACGCGCTCGAGGTCGGACTCGGTGAAGCGGGTGAGGGTCGTGAAGTTGCCGTAGAGGAACGAAAGTCGGTAGTCGTCATCGCGGACATAAAGGCTCTTGCGCATGCCTTTGGGCAGCTGGTGTATGAAACAAAACTCGCAGTGGTTGTCGCAGGTCCGGACCCGGTCAAAAAGGGCCGCGTCGACCTCCATGCCGAGAGGCTCGCCGCCCTCTCGCCCCACCTGCAGCGAGAGCTCGATCCCCCCGCGGCTCACCTCCAGGCCAAGGCTGGCTTGGTCTGCCAATAACTGGTACTCGATGATGTCTCTGGGGAGCTGGCCGTCCAGGGCGACGATCTCGTCGCCGGGTTGGACGCCGGCCCGGTCTGCGGGTGACCCGGGAGCCACCGCGACCACTCTCGGCAGGGCCATGGCGTTTACCAGGATAGACGCCCCGGCAGCTGCCTGGGGCCGGCCCTCTCGCGCCAACTTTTCCTGGCGGTGACCGATCTGGTCGCGACCGCCGACTTTTTCATGGCGGTGACCGATCCGTTCAGTCGCCCGCCACATCACTGAGGCTGGTGCAAAGAAATCGCCTCGGCGGTGACCGATCGGGCGATCGCGCACTCACGTTCCCGGTTTTCGGCACCGGCCGCCTCCATTTGCGCCACGCCGGGCCAACGCGGCCCGGCTGCGCTCCCCCGCTCCCCGCCAAGGCCTGGGCGTCTACCAGGGCAAGCGCCTCACCTCGTCCGTTGGGACCGGCCCTGTTGCGTAGGAGCCGGTAGCTTGGGATGGCGTGGAGGTCGAACAGGTGCTGCTGGCTTCGCCCCGGGGATTTTGCGCCGGGGTGGAGATGGCGATCAAGGCGCTTGCCTGGATGGTGCGGGTCTTCGAACCCCCCGTCTACTGCTACCACGAGATCGTCCACAACCAGGTCGTGGTCGACCGCTTCCGCCAGCTCGGGGTCGTTTTCGTCGACGACATCGCTCTCGTGCCGCCTGGCCGGCCGGTCATGTTGTCGGCCCACGGGTCGGCGCCCGAGGTCGTCGAGGCTGCCCGGGCCAACGGGGGCGCGGTCGTCAACGCAGTCTGCCCGCTGGTCACCAAGGTCCACCACGAGGTGAAACTGCGTGCCTCAAAGGGCTACTCCATTGTCTACGTCGGCCACGAAGGCCACGAAGAGGCGGTCGGGACGATGGCCGTAGCGCCCGATGCGATCCACCGCGTAGAGACGGTGGACGAGGTGCTCGCGATGCCGGCCCCCGAAGGCCCCGTAGCCTTCCTTGCCCAGACGACCCTTGCGCTCGACGAGTGGCGCAGCATCCTCGAAGCTGCGCAGGAGCGCTGGCCGGAGCTTTGGGTGCCCGGGCGGAGCGACCTTTGTTTCGCGACGACCAACCGCCAGAGCGCGCTCCGGGCGATCGCAGGGCGCTGCGATGCGATGGTTGTGATCGGGAGCGCAAACTCCTCCAACACGTTGGCCCTCGCTCGCACGGCCGTCGCCGCTGGCTGCCCCCGGGTGCTTCGCGTCAACACCGCGGCCGAGCTGCCCGACGACCTTGCCGGCGTGGTCGGCGTGATCGCTGGCGCCTCGGCTCCCGAGTCGCTCGTCGAAGAGGTACTTGTTCGCCTTGCCCCAGCCAAAGGGACCGAGGAGGTGCGCGCGGTCCCCGAGGACGAGTATTTCCCTCTGCCTCGCGAGCTGCGTGAAGTGCTGCGAAGCGTTGCCGGCCTGGTGGCTACCGCTGCCTTTGCTCCCGCAACAGGGGGAACGGCGGCAGAGCGGTCAGTGGTCGACGGACGCGACGTGCCGGCGGCCAAAGTCCTTGCCGCATTGGGCTGAACGCCGCATTGGGCTGAACGAAGGGTAAAAAGGGGCCATGGGTATCCCGAAGGCAACATTTGGACGCACCGGCCACGAGAGCACTCGGGCCATTTTCGGAGCGGCGGCGCTGGGCGCAGCGAGCGAAGCGGACGCTGACAGAGCCTTTGACATCATCGTCAAGGCCGGGGTCAACCACATCGATGTCGCTGCCGGCTACGGCCGCGCTGAGGACCTGATCAAGCCGTGGCTTGCACGTATGCCCGGCGAGTTCTTCCTGGCCACCAAGACAGGTGAGCGCGAGGGCAAGAAGGCACGTGAGCAACTGGAGCGTTCCTTGGAGCGGATGGGCGTCAACCACGTCGACCTCTGGCAGATGCACAACCTCGCCGACCCGATCGAATGGGACGTGGCACTGAGCCCTGGTGGCGCGGTTGAGGCTGCGGTGGCCGCCCGAGAGGAGGGCCTCGTCCGCTTCATCGGAGTGACAGGGCACGGGATCCAGATAGCCGCGACGCACCGGCGCTCGCTGGAACGCTTCGATTTCGACACGGTGCTCTTGCCCTACAACTACGTAACGGTGCAGAACGAGTATTACGCCGAGAACTTCGAAGCTCTTGTGGCAACGTGTGCGCAACGCAACGTCGCGGTTCAAACGATAAAAGCGATTGCCGCGGCGCCTTGGGCCGGGCGGGAACGCACGCACAGTCCTTGGTACGAACCGTTCTCCGACAAGGCCGACATAGACATGGCCGTGTCATGGGTGCTGGGTCGCCCAGGCGTTTTCCTCAACACCGTCGCCGATATCGAGATCCTTCCGCTCGTCCTCGACGCTGCGGCACGAGCCTCCGAACGGCCGACCGACGAGCAAATGCAGTCCCTCATGGACCGCCGCCAGGTCGTCCCGCTTTTCGTTTAGTTCAGCGAGTGGGTGGCCGAGCCGGTGGAGCGAAGACCGCACGTCTGGAGACGAGCTCGCCCAAAAGAACGAGGCACGTCCCTCAGGCGCACGGTTCGCCCCAGTCCGAAAATGTCGCCAGCTGCTGGCGTTGGGTACCGCGAGACAATCCTTCCGCAACCGTGTGGCCTCCACGCGAGAAACCACGCCACGGGACTCCAACACCATGATCCTCCCCCCAGAGCGCGACCCCCGCCTCATCACCATCCGCCGTGGGGGGACGCTTAGGGATTCCGACCATCGGCTCCTGGCGTTGTGGGCTGCCGCATCCGCGGAGCACGTTCTGCCCCTCTTCGAGTCGGTGCGCCCCTCGGACCGGCGGCCCCGCGAGGCGATCGAGCAGGTTCGGGCATGGGTGCTCGGCGAGATCGGGATGTCTCAGTCCCGAGCGGCGGGTGGCCATGCCATGGCTGCGGCAAGGGAGTTGAGCGGAGCCGCTCGGCACGCCGCATATGCTGCCGGCCAGGCGGCGGTGGTGGCGCACGTTGCCGCACACGAGCTTGGTGCTGCGGCCTACGCGATCAAGGCCGTGCGTGCGGCGGCCCCCGGACGGGAAGGTGAGAACGCCGGCAGGATCGAATGCCGTTGGCAGCGCGAACAGCTCCCGGATGTGATTCGCGAACTCGTCTTAGACGATCAGCGGTTGCGAAACGAGATCTGCTGGTCGGTCTTCGGCTCTTGATGGGCGGGACGGCTTTGAACTGCCCCCTACTGTTCAGGACATTTACGGGCACTTGTGCCTACATTTGCGGGCACTTGTGCCTGCGTAGTTGTTCAGGACATTTACGGGCACTTGCGCCTGCGTAGCAGACCTCCGTTCTCGCGCTCGTCTCTCAGACGCACGGTTCGCACCGCTCTCCACACTTCTTCCCGGACTCCTTTACCGCCGGTCTTCTCGGACTTCGCCACCGCCGGTCCCGGCGGTGCGCTCTCCTTCTCGACGATTGCCCCTAGTCAGAGAGCTGGCGCAGGCGGTCGGCTCATACCCCGGGCCGTTCTTTGATGGCAATGTAACCCCGAAGCAACCAGCGGACTGCATAATTGCCTCGTAGGGCCGGTTCCACACCAGGACTGGCCGTCACGAAAGGCGACCGCCATGGATCTGAGAAAGACCCGAACCCGCCGCCGCTGCCTCGGCCTGACGCTCTCCGCCGTCGCGACGATCGCCCTAACGCTCGCTGGCTCAGGAACGACCCCAGTTATGGGCGGCACGTCGAGCGCGGCCGCGCTCGCTCCGGGCCACTTCCCCCTGGGCCACCTCGCCCGGGCCCGCCTCGCAGCAAGCTCGGCGACGAGCGACGCGCAGGCAACTCTGCCGGCCGCAACGAGCTTCATGTCGATCTTCACGCCGCGCCTCATCCTGCCGGCCCCGGTGAAGGCCCCTTCGAGTGAGCAAGCAGCCGCCTTCGCCGCGCTGAACGCCCTTATCGACACAGAAACCCGCTTCGGGGACGCCGTCATAGGGATGCGGGTCTCACTTGACCGCGCGCAGGCCGCCATCAACGCCAGCGCGCAGCTCGCGTTGGTGCGCCAGGCGAACGCGAGTGCTGAATACGCTCTTGCGGCCTCCGCTTTACTCGGGAGCTTCCCCGCTTTGCAGGCCAAGATGGTCCGCGCCTTCGTGGCCGACAAGATGAGCGTTACCCTCGCGCCCGCGCAGTTCGCGGCTGCGAGAGCGAAGCTCTTGAGCGGCCTACCGGCGTCGTTCACGCACCTGCTGAGTGGCGCAGCGGCGGCGTACCAGCCCTCCACGGTGCTCGAGGTGGTGGGGCTGAGGGCCGCCATCGTCGACACGGAGCCCGTCGAGCAGGCATTGGCGAACGTCGCGCCCAAGACATTGGTACTCCCGGCTGCGCTGGGATCCAGCTCGATCACCGGCCCTGAGGTCAGGCTGGCGGTAACACTCAAGAACTTTGCCGACAGCATCTTGCAGCCGGTCCGGGCACCTGCGCTTCGAGGGACGGCGCGGGGCCTTGGGCCCGACGCAAGGTTCGTCGCGGACGGCGAGGGGAGCCCAACCTTCAGCGAGACCTTGGGCGAGACTTTGCACCTCGCCACGGACGCCGCCGAGGCGGCGGCGGACGGGGCCAAGGCTGCGGGAGAGTCGGGGGCAGAAGCGGCCGAAGCGTTGGAGCCCTTCGGCGCAGGGCTCGGCTACGCGTTCTCGTTCGTCGCCTTCCAGGAGGCAAATGCCGCGTTCAGCGAAGGCGCCGGCGCCGGCGCGGGCGAGGGCAACGGCGAGGGTAACGGGAGCGGCGACAGTTCTGCCTCCTATGGCGAGCCGCACGAGGAGACTTTCTCCGGCGCCGGTTACGCGTTCCAGGCCGCCGGCGAGTTCACCCTCGTCAAGTCGACCTCCGACGACCTCGATATCCAGATCCGTGAGCAGCGCTTCCCCGGCGCCGCCGATGTCGCGTTGGACACCGCGGCGGCGATGCGAGTAGGCGCCAACATCGTCGAGCTCGCCGCTAACGGATCCGGCCGCCTGCAGCTCTGGGTAAACCGCCGAGCCGTCGCCTATGGCAGCCGCGCTCTCGCCGGCGGCGGGACGATATCGGTCCAGTCTCCCGAATCCGCGACGGTCACCTGGCCCGACCGGACCGCGGTGTCGGTGTTCTCCGGCGCCACGATCGCCATCGCCCACGAAGTCATCACCTGCAACAGCAGTGACGAGATAAACCTGATCATCAAGGTGGCGCCATCTCGCTCCGGGCACCTCGAGGGGCTCCTTGGTGACCCGGGAGAGCCATTTGACGAGCTAGTCGGGGGCAACGGGGTCGTCTACAGCCTCGACCAGCTCGCCTCCCCCTGGTACAGCGTGCAGGACTTCGACGTGCTCTACCATCAGTTCGCTCAGAGCTGGCGCATCACACAGCAGAGCTCGCTCTTCTACTATCCCACGGGCACGAGTACCGCCACCTTCACGGACCTCGCCTTCCCGAGCAGGGCGCTGACTGTAGCGTCGCTGACACCGACAACCGTCGCTGCCGCCAAGCGCGACTGCAAGGCCGAAGGCATTACCAACCCCTACTTGCTCTCCGACTGCGTCTACGACCTGGGCCTCACCGGCGGTCGCGCGGTCTGCCTGGGCGGGGCCGAGGCCCGTGTCCAGGCGGCGACCGGCGGGCCTACCGCGACCGGCCTTCCCGGGAGCAGCGGCGCCCTTCTCCCGAGCAGCGCTGCGCCGCCGAGCAGCACTCCTCCGACCACCGCCACGAGCACCCCCGTCACGGTCGGGAGCGCCCCGAGCGTGCCGCCAGCCGTCGCCGTGGACGCGTCGGGCACGGCGTACGTGGTGTGGCAGCAAAGCCCGACCAAGCTGAGCTTCTGCAAGCTGGCCAGCGTCGCGACCCGCTGCAGCCCCGTAACCTTGGACGTGCCCGACCCGGTCAGCGACCAGTTCTTCGGCCCCCCGAGTGTGCTGCTCGAGCCGGGCCACATCTACGTCCTCAACGTCGCTATCGGCGGATCGGACCTCGACGGCATCAACGAGTTCGTCTCGACGGACGGCGGCGCTTCCTTCACGCTCGAGCCTCACGCCGTCGGCTTCGTGGACAATGGTGAGGCCGCCGGCCCGGCGGTGGCGCTGCCCGGCGGTAACTTCGGCGCCGGCTACGTTATCCCTGGTTACAACCCCGCTTTCCAGGCCAACTCGCTAGCCGCACCGACCGACGAGTCGGGGGCCAGCGCGCCGCCATTTGCGACCCTCAACCCGGTGCCGGCAAGCGCGTACACGATCGGCAACCTCGGCGGAGCGTTCGGTTCTCAGCTTGTTGGCTCTCCTGGTGTGCTCGGGGTGTTCCGAGCATTGCCCGGGAAGGGCAGCTCAAGCTGCCCTTCGACAGCCAGCGCGGCCCTGGTCTATGCCTACGCACCTGTCAACGCCTCGACTACGCCAGCTGAGCTCTCCACGTCGTCGGGCGGCGGCTCGAGCCCGTGGCGCCCGCTCACCCAGGCCGATTGTGATGGTACTGACCCGGCTGTCGGCGGCGGCCCGTCCGGCCTCGGTTTGCTCGAGACCAACGAGGCCCACGTGCCCACCCCGGGCGCCCTCGTGCAATATAGGCACTTCTCGCCGTCCTCCGGGTTCGGCCCGGCAGTGACGATCGCCACTGACGAGAGCGGTAGCGACGGGACGCTGTCCCAGGACAGTGCCGGCCACATCTTCGCAACCTGGCTCGACGATGCGACTGGCGTTGACCTCGCCTACAGCTCGAGCGGCGGCGCCACCTGGAGCAAACCGAAGATCCTCTTCACGAATAGCGGCGACCCGAGCGGGATCAGTTTGCTGGCGAGTGCTGTCGGCGCGTCGGGTAAGGGCTGGGCCGTTTATTCTGTCGGCAAGCGGGAGTACGCTCAGCAGTTCAGCGGGAGCTGATCCCTGGAGCTCTCTTCCCTGCGCTTGGACGGAGCGGGCAAAATTGCTGCAGCTTTCCGGAGTGCAACCGCGGGAGGCTCGCTACCGCCGAGACCGTGACCTGAGGGTCCACGAGCCCTGATCGTGCGAGTACCCGAGCAAAGTCAGCTCGCAACCCCTCGAGTTCATGGGGCCGGCGAAGGGCGACATCAAGGTCGGCGCCGGTAGGGGTTTGTTGGACCTGGTACTCGGCTACCCAGTCGGTACTGAGCATTATGCTCATCATCCCCAGCCAATGGACCGCAGTGCCGTCGCCATAGACAAAGAAGCTCGTCGACCTCCCGGCTATGTTGGCGATTCGCCGGTGAGCGCAACCACAGCTGCACGGCTCGCTTAGCAGGGTCATTGCATCGCCAACCTCGTACCGGATGAGGGGCTGGGTCTTGTTGTACAAGACGGTGAGGAGCGCCTTGGCCCCTTGCTCGCCCGGGCTCACAGGCTTGTTGTCCGCGTCCACGACTTCGAGGATGGCCAGGTCGTCCGGTAGGTGCATAGCGCGGCCACTGGTGCACGGGAAAGCGAACACCCCTTCGGTCAGGCCCCAGTAATCGCGTATTTCCACACCCCAGGTTCGCCGCACCAGCGCCCGGAGCTCCTCGGAACATTGCTCACCCGTCGTGCTCACAGTGGACGGCGACAGGTGCAGGCGCCCCGCATCTGCCTCCAGGGCAAGGAGGTAAACGATGCTGGCGTACCCGCTCAGCCCAACGGGCTGGGCCGCGTTGAGCCGGGCCACTATCTCGGGGAGGGGTAGTGAGGCGGGCAGGTGCAGGTAGTCAGACGTTTGGCCGAAGCTCCCGTAGCCGTCCCAGAACGCCTTGAACGCGCCCGAGATGTGCCTCGGACCGGACGCAAAGAGCGAAGCGCTTGGGCCGGCGGCCTCGACGTTCCAGCGGCTGGCCAACGCTGCGAAGTCACACCAGTCGTCCCACCCGTAGACGAAAAGCGCCCGGAGCCCGGTGCTGCCGCTCGTGGCCACCACGCGGTAACGGTCGAGCAGGTAGGCGTCTGTTTTGAAGTTGTCCACGTGCTCGTTGACCAGGTCCAACGTTAGGGCAGGGTCGGTGACGAGCTGGTCGAAACTACCCATGACGTCTTCTTTGGTCAAGGTAGGCAAAGAAGCCAGGTCCGCCTCGGTGAACCGCTCTATGTCCAGGCCGCTCAGGCGTTCGCGGTAGAACGCAGAGCGCTCTACCGACCAGCTCAGCAGCTCCCTCAGGCGCTTTTGCCTCTCAGCGGCGAGGCGGTCTGCGGACCAGCGCAGTCGGCGGAAACCGCCCAGCAGCGCGCTCGTGTAGTCCCCTCTTTGACGAGCCAGAAGGTCCTCGTACCGCTCGCCAACCACCGCTTGGTCCATCCCCGCTCTCACGCCTACTTGGTCGGCACTTACCTCACCGTCCATTAGGAGCCATTAGGAGCCCGCAATCCGCATAGCCAGCGAGTTGGCAAGGTTGGCCTTGTCGCTGCTCGCTCGTCTTTGCCGGGTACCGTGGCTCCGATGGCCGCGACTTCGGAGCCCGAGCCGCCCGGTGCAGAGCGCGAGCCCCCCGCTGCGGAGCTCGCAGTGCGGCCTCCTACGAGGCTCGAGCTGGCGTGGTACAGGATTGCGTGGTCCATCGTCTTCCTGCCAGGGTCGCTCCTTTGGCGGCCAACGGTCGTCGGTAGAGAGAACCTCCCCCAGACGACCCCTTATGTCGTTGCCCCGGTGCACCGCTCCAACATCGACACGTTCCTTACGGCCCGCATAACGAGCCGCCGCATACGTTTCATGGCGAAAGAAGGGGTCTTCTCGGTCGGTTGGCTCGCAAAGGTCTTCAGCTCGCTCGGCAGTTTCCCCGTCCGGCGAGGGACACCGGACCGTGTGGCGCTCCAGATTTGTGAGCGGGCGCTCGCCGCTGGCGAACCCGTTGTCCTCTTCCCGGAGGGGGGCCGCCGTTCCGGCCCTACAGTCCAAGAGCTATTGCGGGGGCCGGCCTTTGTCGCCCTTCGCGCCAACGTCCCGATCGTGCCGGTCGGCATCGGCGGGAGTGAGCGTTCCATGCCGGTGGGCTCCTCCTGGGTCCGCCCCTCGAAGACAGCGCTGATTGTCGGGAGGCCGATATGGCCGCCTCCTGCGTCGGGGTCGGGCCGCGTTCCCAAACGTGCGATCGACGAGCTGACCGAGCGGCTGCATTCCGAGCTTCAGCTTCTGTTCGACGAAGCCCAACGACTGGCCGGAGCCAGATAACGTCCGGATAACGTCCGGATAACGGGAGTATGGTTGAGTTCTCGGTGTGGTTCGGGCTTTCGTGGCGTTCCCCAAGCCCGAATATCGCTTCCAGCAACGCCCAGAAGTGCGAGAAGATCCCGAGAAACCCGGACCACGCCGAGAAGCCCGAGACCACGCCCGGGACCACGCGCGGGACTACGCCGAGAAACCCCCTCGGCGCTCACACCCCGACTTGGGACCGCTCTCCGTCTCACCCAAAGCGCTCAAAGTCCCGCGTGCTCGGTGAGCCTCACCGCTTGGATTTTCATTGTGCTCACTGCATAATTAGTAATAGGGCGAACCGTGCGTTCTGCGAGACGAGTCTCGTTCCGTCAGGCGAGCTCGTCTCCAGACGTGCGGTCTTCGCCCGTCGACCTAAGCAGCTCTACCTACACAAGAGCTTTAGGCGAGGCCGGCCTTGGTCGCCAGCTGGAGCACGAGCTCGACAACTTCTTCGACTGTGCTCGAGGTGGTGTCGACGAGGACCGCGTCGGGTGCCACGGCGAGCGGTGCGTACGGGCGGGTCGAGTCGATGTGGTCGCGACGGGCGATGTCTGCTGCGACCTCGTCGTAGTGCATGTCCAGCATTTCCTGGGTGCGGCGCTGGGCGCGCTCCTCGTCGCTGGCTGTCATGAAGACCTTCACCGGGGCGTCGGGGAATACGACCGTGCCGATGTCCCGGCCCTCGATAACACCGGAGCCCTTTGCGTCCGCCCACTCTCGCTGGCGCCGGACGAGCTCCTTGCGGACCGCGGGGTTGATGGCCACGACGCTGACAGCGCGGGTCACTTCGGGGCTGCGGATCTCGATAGTTGCGTCCACCCCATCCACGAGGACGCGCTCGTCGACTTCGAGCTGCATGTCTGCCGCGAGCCTTGCCACCACCTCCGCGTCGTCGGGGTCGACGCCCCGGCGCATGGCGGTGAAAGCTACGGCCCGGTACATCGCACCCGTGTCCAGGTAAGGCATGCCGAGCTTCGCCGCAACCGCCCGTGCAACGGTCGATTTACCCGACCCTGCGGGGCCGTCGATGGCGATCACGTTGTGGCTCGGGACATTGCGGGTGGGGAGACTGTGGCTGGGGACACTGTGGCTCGGGACACTGTGGCTCGGGACATTGCGGGTGGGGACATTGTTGCCGGCCTGGTTCATCTCGGGCGGGGTCAACTGAGGCACTGCTGCATGTCCTCCTCAAAGCTCGGGTAGCTGGTCGCCGTTGCGTCCCATCCCTGAACCCTCACTGCGCCACGGGCGCCCAGCGCGGCCACCGCACCTGCCATCGCTATGCGGTGGTCGCCGTACGAGTTGACCGTACCACCACTGAGCAGGCTCGCCCCATTGCCCCGCACGCTCAGGCCGTCGGGGGCGGGCTCGGCGACGACCCCGAGCGCCGCGAGGAGCTCGACGGTGGTCGCGACCCGGTCGGTTTCTTTCACGCGGAGCTCCGATGCTCCCGAAAAGCGGGTCGTACCCTCGGCGAAA
>Ga0307477_10002643_pt1 | contig 13689 bp, 12 predicted proteins | sample atmos_gasesECM2C_FD_203316 | JGI IMG/M metagenome (GOLD analysis project Ga0307477, IMG submission 203316) | Hardwood forest soil microbial communities from Morgan-Monroe State Forest, Indiana, United States - atmos_gasesECM2C_515 | ecosystem: Environmental > Terrestrial > Soil > Temperate...
CGGCCCTGGCGGCCCGCGATCGCATGCGTCTGCGCCGCAGGCGGCGGATAACAGACCGGGCGCCGGCCGCCACTCCAAATTCGCGCTGCACGCTCGGCAGCCGCCGCTCTATCGCCCCCACCGATGTGCCTCGCCCTCCAAAGCGGCCGGCCCGCTCGGTCGCGGGCGGGGCAGCGATGCCCGTGACCGGAGGGATCGGCGTCGAGGTAGCGGCACGACGAGTCGGGCGGAGCCGCCTGCGGCGGGCCTCCAGGCGGGCGTGCGAATGGGCGGGGTGGAGCCCGCCGGGGGTCCACGGCAGCCACCCCTCGTGCCGGCACACCGCAAGACCGCCGGCCGCTCCGGCCAGGCACACGACCACCACGCCGAGCTTGGCTGCGCCCGCTCCGAGCAGGGAGCTTCCCGCCCCACTCACGGCTCCGCCTGCGGCTGCGCCGCCAGCGCCCCCCGCCGCGCCAGCGCCTTCGGGCAGCAGGTGCGGACGGCCCCCCAACGGTCGGCTCCGGGCTAGCAAGGCAAGGGGGTGCTTCCCCGTCCGGGCCGCTCCGAAGGCCGCCGCGAGCAGGCCGGCCTTCAAGGTCACGGGAACGGGAAGCAGCGCTGCCACCTGGCGGGCGGCGCGCTCGAGCTCACGTAACCGGGCGCCGCACGCCTCGCAGTTCTCCAGGTGGGCGCGTACTCGTTGGGCCTGGGGGTCGTCGGCCACCCGGGCCCCGTAGGCGAGCAGGTCGCCCTCCAGCTGCCGGCAGCGCTCACCGCTGTCGTAGTCGCGCGTCAGCGTCCGCAGCTTGGCCCGGGCGCGCTGGGCCACCTTCCGGTACTTCTCACCCGACCAGCCGTACCTGGCGCAGAACTGGGCGGAGTCCATGTCAAGGGTCACCTGGCAGAAAAGGACCAAGCGCTGGTCGGGCGTCAGCTCCCCGGCCACCTCGCGCAGCCGCCTCAGCTCCTGTCTCAGCAGGACCCTCTCGGCCACGCTGGGCGCATGGTCGGAGACCTCGACGGTGCCGCTGTCCTTGTCGCTCAGCGAGACGGCGCCGGCGAGCGCGGCCTCGGTCGAGCTGCGACCGCCGGCCGCCCGGTGACGATCATTGATCCGCGAGGCGAATTTCTGTTCGAGAGCATTGGAAATGTGCTGGGGGCTCTCGAAGGGAGTCCCGCGCCTGGCCCGGGCCAGGAGCTCCAGCGTGGCCTGGCTGTAACAGTCCTCCAAGTCTTCCCGCCGCAGCCGTCGCCGATAGACGCGCAGCAGCACCTCGCGCTTGGCGGTGGCTACGCGAGCGACGGTGTCCGCGGGATCTATCGAGCGGGCAGCGCGCGCCTCAGCGCCCACGGCCCTGACCCACCATCAACTTCCTCTTCCCCCAATTATCGACCTGCCCTGGTCCCGAACTACCTGCCCAACGCCCGCTTCGAGCCCGGAGCTAAGGGCTCGCGGCGGGCACCGCCCTCCGTGACCACTCCCGCCCGACGCTAGCCGGGCGGGACACGGGCGTCCACCTGGCCCACGCGCGATCCGCGCAAATTCCGTGAAACGGTTTCCGCCGGGGCCCAGCGGTGACGGCCCAATCCCCACCGATCGGGCCCGAGCCGACGGATGCTTACGTCTCGTTGAAGGCAGACACCGCCCGCTCGAGCACGTGCGAACGGTGCCGCCACTCATTCAGAGCGGAGGCGGCGATGATCACGGTCGTCGCGTGCGGCCCGGCCACGATGCAGGCGATCTCACGGTAACGGCGTCCTCCGACCCGAGCGTCGTAGTCGTCGATCAAACAGGAACCGCGGCCCCCGCGGAATTGCAGTCCTGCGGCCGAGGCCCGCGCCGTCACGTGAGTGCCCCCCTCCCTGCGTTCGAACGCAAGGCGGAACGCCGCCCACCCCTGCGGTCGCTCGTTCCCCTGTTGCGGGGTGATGTTGAGGTAGGCGTGATAGTGGCGGCCCTGGTGCACGGCCACACTGAAGCTCGCAAAGTCCCCGCTGATGCTCCGGAACGGAGAGGGGTAGGCGAGCGTGGCGTGGCCGCCCTGAACACTGCCGGTATGCCACCCGGCGGGAGGGGGAGCCGGCCGAAGCCAGCTGAAGGAGGCGACGTCTCCCGACGGGGTACTGGGGATGGTCGTGGTGGCGGACTGCGACGCCGCGTGCGAGCCTCCGCATCCGGCCAGGACCAGGCAGGCGGCAAGCGCCGCGCACCCGTACTTGCTGCCGATGATGCTGGATCGCGTGATGGCTGGGTGGTGGTGGGTGTGATTGGTGGCCGCGCCCCGGATCGCGCACGCCTCCCGCGGGCTGGATCCCGCGGCTCCAGATCTTGGCAAAATCGCTCGTCGCCGCCGGGTCCGGGGTGCGTAGCGGGGTAACCGTCGGTCGAATACGTGTGTCGCCTGATCAAAGCGCTGGTCCTGGTCGCGGTGGCGGCGGTCATCGCGGCCCCGCCCGCCGGCGCCGACCCGCAGCCCCCGTTCGGCCATGCCGGTCGGTGGATCACCGACGCCCAGGGCCGCGTGGTCGTCTTCCATGGCCTGAACGTGGTCGACAAGCTGCCGCCCTACTACCCCGCCAGCCTCGGCTTCGATGCGCGCGCCGTGGTCTTCCTGAAATCGAATGGCTTCGACGTGGTGCGCCTGGGCATCATCTGGAAGGCGCTCGAGCCGCAACCCGGCGTGTACGACGATCACTACCTGGCCCAGATCGCCGCCACCGCGCGCCTGCTCGCCGCGCATGGCGTGTTTCCCTTCATCGACTTTCACCAGGACATGTACAACGAGCGCTTCGACGGTGAGGGCGCGCCCGACTGGGCCGTCCAGGACGACGGCCTCCCGCATCAGCCCGACGAGGGATTCCCCGACAACTACTTCTTCATGACCTCCCTGTGGCGCGCGTACGACCATTTCTGGAACAACGATCCCGGCCCGGGTGGCATCGGGCTGCAGGACCGCTACGCCGCGGCGTGGGCCCACGTGGCCGCCTACTTCCGCGCCGACCCGAGTGTGCTGGGCTTTGACATCTTCAACGAGCCGTTCCCGGGCTCGCAGTACGCGAGCTGCGCCAACCCGGAGGGCTGTCCCGCCTTCGACGCCCAGCTGACCGCGTTCACCAAGCGGGTGTTCGGCGCCATCCGCACCGCCGACCACACCCGGATGCTCTGGTACGAGCCCAACGCCGCGTTCAACTTCGGCGCCAACACCCACCACGGCAACCCGGACGACCCCAACTCGGGGATGGACTTCCACGTTTACTGCATCGGCGGATCGATCCCCGGCGCCAGCTCGAGCTCGCCGGGCTCGGCCCAGGGGTGCTCGACCGCCGAGAACCTCGTGTTCGACCAGGCCGAAGCCCAGTCGCAGTCAACCGGTGGGGCGCTGCTGGAGTCCGAGTTTGGGGGCACCGACGACCTGGGCACGCTCGAGCGCCTGGTGGACGAGTCCGATCAGCACATGGTCTCCTGGATCGAGTGGGCCTACTGGAACCGTGATCCCTGCTGCGCCCGTCCGGCCGAGGGCGTCGTCTACGACATGTCCAAGCCGCCCACCGGCGACAACGTCAAGACGGCCAAGCTCGCCGTGCTCGCCCGGCCCTATCCGCAGGCCGTGGCCGGGACGCCCACCAGCTGGAACTTCGACCCGGCCACCCGCGAGTTCGATCTCGCCTACTCGACCTCGGCGCCGGGCGGAGCGAGACTAGCGCCGGGAGCTCGAACGGAGGTGGTTGCGCCGGGCGCGCAGTACCCCACCGGCTACAGCGCGAGCGCAACCGGCGCCCGCGTCGTGTCCGCCCCGGGAGCGTCAGTCATCGAGCTGGTCAACGGTCCCGGGATCAGGAGCGTGGAGCTCAAGGTGACTCCCACCGCGGGTGGACCGGGAGCGCCCCGGCGGGCTGCGGGGCGCCGGCGGCGGGTAGGGCGCAGAGGGCTGGGCTGCGGAGCCCGGGCCCGGGTCGTGATCAGGCTGCCCCGCCGGCTCGGCCGCGTCGTCCGGGCCCGGGTGGTGGTGCACGGACGCGCCCGCAAGACGGTCAGAGGTCATCGGATACGGCGCGTCGTCCTCCGGGTACCCCACCCTCATCGCCGGACCGCGTTTGTCGTCAGACTCGTGCTTCGGACCGCGGGCGGGCGTCGGGTGGTGCTCCGGCGCCGCTTCGGCCCGTGCGGTGCCCCTCCGGGGGGTACCGGTCGGTCGCCCCGGCCGTCCCCGACCGCCCGGCGCCGCCGCTGACCGCCGGGTCCCTTCCGGGCGCCGACCCGCTACGCGACGCGGTGCGGGCGGGTATACCTTCCTGAGGCCGGTGCAGCGGGGGCAACCCCGCGGGCCGGCGTGGGAGGTCGATGGGCACTCGTCAGAACAGCAGGCACCTTCGGGGACCGGTCGCCGCCGCGGCGGTCGCGCTCGTGGTGCTGCTGGCCCTGTTGATGCTGGGCCCGGCTCCTGCGCGCGCGGACGCCCCCAACGTCCCATGGCCCGACCTGCTGCCGCCGCTGTCGACGGCCAGCAATCCCCAGCCCGGACCGCAGCCCGGGTGCTCCAAGCCCACCATGGCCTGCCTGGACTACGAGATTCAGCGCATGCGCCAGGTCCAGGACAGCTTTGGGTGCGACCACCGCGCGGTATTCGCCACCACCTACCTGGTCCTGACCGAGACCCTGCGGGACACGCTTCGGGCCCACCCCGACTACTTCGCGGACCGCAACTACCTGATCTACGAGGACGCCCTGTTTGCGAGCTACTACTTCCGCACCCTGGCCGACCACGCGACGGGCAGGCCCGTGCCCCAGGCCTGGGAGATCGCCTTTCAGACCGCGGCCTCGGGCGACGCCAACGCGGCCCAGGACATGCTGCTGGGCATCAACGCCCACGTCCAGCGCGACATGCCCTACGTGATGGCCACGCTCGGGCTCCACCGCCCGGACGGCAGCTCGCGCAAGCTCGATCACGACCGGTTCAACCAGATCCTCGACGAGGCCTACGTGCCCGTGGTCAGGGCCGTCACCCAACGGTATGACCCCATGGTCGGCTTCACCAACCCCGGCACCCCGGGCGACAACCTGGCCGGGCTGGAGCTCGTCAAGGCGTGGCGCGAAGGGGTGTGGCGCAACGCCGAGCGGCTGCTCAATGCCACCACTCCGCAGCAGCGCAGCCAGGTGGAGGCGACGATCGAGGCCAACGCCGCCGACAGCGCGCGCCTGATCGCTTCGATTCAGATCCCGCCGGGCTACCGGGCCTCCCGGGACGCCTACTGCCTGGCCCATACCGCCCGGACGACCTCCCCCTCCCCAGTCCGGCCGCCCGCCACCGCTCGGCCTCGGCCGGAAGCTACCCCGGGCGCCGGCTCGCGACCCGCCCGTCGCCATCGCCGACACCGGATTCGCCGCCGAGGAAGACTCCGCCACCGGCACCGGGCGCGTGGGGTCCGCGAGCGGCGTCGGGCCCGCGGCGGTTAGGCCCCACACCGGTTTGACATAGCCTCCACAAGCCGCAGCTGGCAGTAGGTGCTGTGCGAATCGGAGGTGCGAAATGACTATGGACGCGGCGGCTTCTGGCCCATCATCGAGTGAGGGCGGCAACGGCAGCGGCGAGGAGACCCTCGTTCAGGCAGGCCCGGCCGGGCCGGGGCGCGAGAAGTTCGTGGCGCCGTCTCTGCGCTCGCGACATGTCTACCTCAGGCCGCTCACCGCCCAGGACTATCCACACCTCCAGGGCGCCGAGATGGGCACCGAGCTGATGTTCCGTTGGCGCCTGCGGGGAGCGACGCCCAGCCCCGAGCAGTGGGTCCAGATGGTCTGGCACCAGGTCCTGGCCCAGTTCATGGTGGTGGGACAGGTGCGCAACAAACCGCTTGGTCTGGTGAGCGTCTACCGCGCCAACTTCCAGGACGGCTATGCCTACCTGTCCGCCGCGCGACTCGAGCCGCGGAAGCCCTCGCCGCTGATGACGCTAGGCGTGTCGCTCTTCGTGGACTACGTCTTTGCGTGCTGGGACTTCCGAAAGCTCTACATGGAAGTGCCCGAGTTCAACCTGCCGCAATTCGCCAGCGGGCTGGGCCGGTACTTCGAGCTCGAAGGTCGGCTGCGCGATCACTTCTATTTCGATGGGCGCTACTGGGACCAGCTGACGCTCGCCATCTACCGCGAGGTCCTCCAGCGTGAGGGACTCCGGCTGGACCGGGGCAGGAGGAGCGCAATTGCCTAGCGGGGACGAGCCTGGGCGGGCGCGGGCGGGCGAGGCTCCGACGTCGTCGGTGCGGCCCTCCGTCAGCTGGGAGCAGTTCGCGGGCGAGGTCGCCGACCTTGCGGACCGGCCGGTGGAGGAGATCGACGAGACCTCACGCCTGGTCGAAGACCTGGGCCTGGACTCCGTCGCGCTCGCCGAGCTGGTGGTGATCCTGATCGAGAGGTACGACATGTACAGCCTCTCCAAGACGCTCGAGGAGAGAAGCTGGGAGCAAGTAACCGTGCGGTCGCTGTACGACGAGTACCTCACCGGAGTGCCGCCCCGGGCCGGAGGCAGCAGCACCGCGTGACGGCCCCGCCTGACCCGAGCACATCCAGCGCGGGTGGCCCCGGGGTCGAGGCGCGCCGGTCTGAGCGACCGTCCCGGCTGCTCGCCTGGCTCGAGCACCCCAGCCAGGACGCCGGCCTCCACCCGCTCAAGGAGTCGGCCTGGGAGTTTCAGTCCTACGCCCAGCTCGCCGAGCGAGTGCGCACGGGAGCCTCCGCGTTTCTTCGGGCAGGAGTCCGCCACGGCGACGTGGTGGCGATTGCGGAGCCTGAGTGCACCGCGTTTGTGACCGCCTTCTTCGCCACGCTCTACGCCGGGGCCACGCCCATGCCGCTCGCTCCCCACGCGAGCCTGGACGCCCACCACGCCGTCCGCCAGGCGGCCATCCTGGGCTCCGTAGATCCGGCCTTCGTGATCTGCTCGGACGAGGCGCGCACCGACCTGGCCTCCGCGTGCCGCCGGGCGGGCTGCCGAGCTGCGCTGCTGGGTCTGGGGGGCGGCGAACCCCAAGCAGGAGAGCCCCAGGAGCCGGCAGGTTTGGCCCTGCTCCAGTTCACCTCGGGCTCTACCGGGCTGCCCCGCGGAGTCCGGATCACCTGGGGCAACCTGGAGAGCAACGTAGCCACGATCGTCGACTGGATGGAGGTGGACTCGATCGAGTCCGCGTCGATGTGGTTGCCGTTGCATCACGACATGGGCTTGATCGGGCTGATCGCCTGGGTCTGCGGTCAGGTGGATACGTGGGTCATGCGCCCGGAGCAGTTCGTGCTCGACCCCGTGCGCTGGCTCGAGCGGCTGGGAACCCTCCGGGTCCCGGTGACCGGGGCGCCGAACTTTGCCTTCGCCTATATCGCCCGTCGCGTTGCGGCCGAGCGCCTGCGCGGGATCGACCTCTCTGCCTGCCGCAGCGTGGTCGTGGGCGCCGAGCGGGTCCTCCCGGCCGCCCTGGCCGGGTTCGCGGAGCTGACGGCCGAGCACGGCTTTCGCCCGGAGGCCTTCAGCCCGGCCTACGGGATGGCGGAGGCCACGCTCGCGGTGACCGGACATGCGGTGGGATCGGTTGCGTCCATGGTCCGGATCGGGTGGGAGGACATGGACATGGGGACGCCGGTGAAAATCCGCGACCGCAGGTCGATGACCGAAGTGAGCCGACTCGACTGCAGCGGCTTCCTCGTCTCCTGCGGGCGTCCGTTCGCCGGGGTGACGATCGGGATCGCGGGAGATGACGGTCGCGCGCTGCCCGACGGCAGCATGGGCGAGATCACGATCGAGGGACCGTCGGTCGCGGCCGGATACCACACCGATGCCATCGGAGCCAGCCGGTTCGAGGCCGGCCGGATCATGACCGGCGACGCCGGTTTCGTGCTCGATGGCGAGCTCTTCGTCCTGGGTCGGATGGGCGACAGCGTCAAGCTGGGCGGACGGCACGTGTGGGCCGAGAGCCTGGAGATCCAGATCGGAGCCGCGCTCGATGTGTCCCCCCATCGCTGCCTGGTGGTGGCGAGACCCGGACCGGTCTCCGACGTCGTCGCGATCGTGGTCGAGGCCCCGCCCGAGGGCTGGGCCGACCGGGTCGTGTCGCTCGTTCGCTCGGAGGTGGGGACCTCGGTCGAGATCGTGCTCTACGAGGCCGGGCAGCGCACGATTCTGCGCACCACGAGCGGCAAGCCGCGCAGGCGCGAGATGTGGCGGCGGCTCGCCGCTGGAGACATCGACGCCGAGCAGGTCGCGGGCCCCGTCGGGCGCGGGCGGTAGGCGAGCGAGCGGCTAGGTGCCGGGGGGGTACAGGGCCTGTCCGCTGAACAGGCAGGCAATGGCGCTGCCGGTCGTGAACGGGGCGTCGTCGGTGGGAGTCTTGAAGGGGAAGCTGGACCCTCTCGAGTGCGCGAGGTAGTTCACCGCGACCGCGCTCGAGGTGTCATCCACGAACACGAGCGTGCCCTGGATGTCCTGGGCCCCGGCCGTGCCGGGGGGATTGAAGTCGAAGATCTCACCCGAGCTGAACTGGTCGTCCTCGGTGTAGCGCGAGTGATCCGTGCTCTGGCCAGAGGTACTACTCGTGCTGTAACCCGTGCTCACGGGATTTCCGGTCGCGTCCGAGTCGCTCGTCGTGATCTGGCTGCCGGAGCTGTCGAACACCTTGATCAGCGCGTTGTTGGGGCCGGAGTTGAACGCGCGCAGCTGAAGCTTGGACGTGCTGGTGCAATTCGCCAGCAGCTCGAGCCCGCCATGGTTGAACACGGGCACGAACTCGCCGCTCGCCGGCGTCCCCGCCGGGGCGGCGAAGTCGAAGCTCTGCTGGCCCTCGGGTCCACTCGGCCCGGTGGCTCCGTCCGGCCCGGTCGGACCGGCATCGCCGGCGGCCCCGGTTGCCCCGGTGGCGCCCGCGGTGGCCGTGGGCCCCTCTGCTCCGGTGGCGCCTCTGGGGCCCTTTTTGCCGGTTGCCCCGGTAGCGCCCGACCGCCCGGTTGCGCCGCGAGGCCCAGCCGGGCCGGCGGGACCGGCGGGACCCGGAGAACCTTGCGTACCTCCGAAACCCCCGAGTCCAGGGAGGCCCTGCGTGCCGGGTGGCCCCTGGAGACCACCCGGGCCCAGACGACCTCGGCGGCCGCGGTGACGGCGGGCGATCACTACGCGGGACCCGCGGACGAGGGCGCGCGGGGAGGACTTCTCGGCGAGGGCCGGAGTGCGCTCGCCGGCGCCGATCACGAGGGCGACCGACACCGCGGCCAGCGCGGCCCGCGTCCGGCGATCTCTCAAGCAGGGAACCGGCAACCTCGAAACACCTCCCTTCGAAACGTCGGGGCGAGCCTAGTGCCGGCTGGGTGCTCGGTCAACTGGCAGAGGGCGCCCCGAGCGATCGACCCTGGTGGGATCACACCACCGGGACATGATCGGCGGGGACGACACGAAGGAGCGGGCGGGGCCGGGGCCCCACCCGCTCGTCCGTCTAGGACGTGAGTGTCGAGGGCTACGTCCCCGGCGGGTACAGCGCCTGGCCGCCGAACACGCAGTCGTCACCGCTCCCCGAGATGAACGGCTTCTCGTCGGGGGAGGCGCTCTGATGCGCGAGGTAGGTCACCGACACGGCGCTCGAGGTGTCATCGACGAACGTCAGCGTGCCCTCGGCATCGCTGACGCCCCCGGTAGCAGTGGGGTTGAAGTCGAAGATCTCACCCGAGGTGAACTGGTCGTCCTCGGTGTACCGCGAGGTGTTGGTGCTCTGGCCCGAGGTCGTCGTGCTGTACGCGCTCGTGACGGGGTTTCCGGTGTTGGTGGTCGAATCCAGCGTCGTCCGCTGGCTGCCCGAGCTGTCGAACACCTTGATCACGGCGTTGTGTGTGCCCGAGTTGAACGCCCGCAGGAACAGGTCCGCTGAGCTGTCACACCGCGCCAGCAGCTCGAGGCCGCCGTGGTTGAACACGACCTGGAAGGTCGAGGTCGGCGTCCCGGCGGCCGCCGCGAAGTAGAGCGTCGCCTGGCCGCTCGGCCCGGTGGGCCCGGTGGCCCCGATCGGCCCGGTCGGCCCGACTGCGCCGGTGGGACCGCTGGCGCCGGTGGCACCAGCCCCGGTCGGACCAGTGGCGCCGCTCGGACCGGTCGGCCCCGCGGAGCCCGTGGCCCCCGCAGCGCCCGTGGCTCCCGTCAACCCCATCGGGCCCGCCGGACCCGGAGGCCCGACAGCGCCATTGGCGCCCTGCGCTCCCGTGAAGCCCTGCGCCCCCTGGTTACCCTGGGGACCCTGAGGACCAACCGGTCCCCGCGCACCGCGCCGGCCGCGTCGGCCCCTCCGGGGGGCCGCCGCCACCGCGTGCTTGCCACCAGCAGCCGCGCGGGCGTGGCCGCTGGAAGCCGCGATCGCGGACGCGCCGTCGCCCGCCCCTACGGCGAGCATCAGAGCGGCCAACCCGAACAGCAGCTGGGACGGCCTCTTGCTGGGCAGCGGCGAGCGCATCGCGGCTCCTTCCTCCGGGGACGGTCAAGACGACCCTAATCACCCGCGAGGAGCCCTGTCAAGGCTGGTTTTTGGGTTTTCGCGGGCCAGCCGAGCCGGGCCTTGGAACTCGGTCGCTCCGGCTAGCGCAAACGCGCCAAGCTCGCGCGAGAACGCGCTCACGGACGGCGAGCGGGGGACCCAGGAATCGAACCTGGCGTTGCGGTTTTGGCGCCTCGGCAGCGGCTTCGGCTCAGTGCCCGTAAATGCGGGGGCTTTGGTCGATCACCCGGGGCCGCGCGACAGTGTTTGCGACAGCCGCGGCACCCACCGACACCCCGCCCGCTACCGCTTCCCGGACGGACCTCCGGGTCGCTTGACCATCGAGGCCATGACACGGTCGCGCTGGACGGCCCGTGGATAGCGGCGGTCGTAACTCTCCTGAGCCCGGCGCAGGCGCACGCCGGAGAGCCTGTACACCTCTTCTAGATTGGCGAGTCCAGCCTCGGCGGTTGCCTGAGCTGTGGAGGCCGGCTCGGTACCGCTGGGAGCTGCCTCTGCACGCGGCGGTGCCGAGGGGGGCGCCACCGGCTTGGGACGGGGGGCGAGGATGAAGACCTCAGAGGCGATGTCGGGATCGGTGTGATGTGCGTCCAGAGCCGCGATCACCTCCCGCCCACTCAGGTCTCCCACGGCGGCAAGCAGATCTTCTCGCATGGCCCCCCCAAAGGTGTGGCGCCTGCCGCGAGCCCGTTCGGCCAAAGCGCGGTTCGGGTCCTTCGGTGCCAACGTGTCCCGCATCACGCAATGCACGACGTCGTCGTGGACATAGCAGTCGGTTCGATCTGGTGCCCGAGTGCCGTGTAGCCCATGCACCGCGCTCAGAACCTCGGCAATGCAGGCAGCAAGCTGCCCTTCCGACAGGTTCTGGTGGGCCACGGTCACGACGGCCCCTTTCGGACCCCTCACTGGGAGCACTCGAAAGGGAGAGGGGAAGCCTCCCGGGTGTCAGAGGCCGACCATCCGCAAAAGCCTGACCGACTCTTCCCCTCAACGATAGTCCGATATATCGGGAGCGCCCCGAAACCTGCGTCTGGGTCTCGGGCTTTCCAGGATGGCTTCCACAGGCCGCCGCCGATCCCCGCTAGGAGCAGGGTTTCTGCGTATTCCCGGGACAAATCGTGGGACGGGGGACCCAGGAATCGAACCTGGCGTTGCGGTTTTGGAGACCGCCGTGTTACCGATACACCAGTCCCCCGAGGCGCGGGTCATTGTAGGAGCGGCCTGGTTGCGAGCCCCGGGGACGCGGGCGCTGCCGACGCCGCGCTCCTCAAGTCCGCTTGGCGCTAGACCAGCGAGTGCCCCCGGTCGGGCTTGACCAGGTGCAGCTCCATGGTCCACAGCTCATCGGGGGAGTACAGATGGGTGGTCAAGGTGAGGCAGTCCTCGAGCTCAGCCATCTGGTCGTCGTTCCACCCCACGCAGGGATCGACCACGCGGTAAAGGTGGCGGTCGTCCGTGAGGTAGGAACCGACATCGAGGTGCGTGACGGCGAGATCGGCGAAGTAGCTCACGCGCTTACCAGGCGTGGGCCTACCCGGACCCGAACGCCATCAATCGATCCGCTTGGGCCCAGGTCGGAGCGGACCCGAGGACGCCAGCTGGCGGCGGGATCCGAATGGATCCAACCCTGCGGCTCAACGCCGGCGCCCGTGGCCCGCATGCGACTCGCAATCCGGCCGGGTACCAGTCCCCTGGCGCCGGGCCGTCTTCCGGTGACCGTGTGTGTGCCTGCTTTTCGGCCTCTTGGGTTGGCCCCCCAGCAGGAACAGCCGACAGCCTAGCGGCAATGGGGCCCGCTAGGGGCAGCTTTGGTTAGGAATTTGCGACCCCAGGCCGGACGCCGAACGAGGATGATGGGGCCGTGCCCTCGAGGCGACAGGTCGCGCGCGTAGGGCTGCCCCTGGTGGCGCTGGCCGCCGCGGGCGCCATTCTGCTGGCCGTCGGAGGCCCGGTCTGGACCACCGTGGCCGGGATGACCCTGGTGGGGCTGGCCGGCGTAGGCGCGGTCTCCGCCGCGTTCTACGCGGTCGGGGTCAGCGAGGACCGCGAACGGTCCGCAGAGGAGCGAGCCCGCGAGCGCGCAAGCAGACGGCGGGCGGCGAACACGGGGCGGCGGCTGGTACCCAGACCGTTCACCCGCCGGCGCGACCACGGGAGCGAGTGACCCCCGGGGCGGAGCGGGCGCCGCCATCACGGGAACGGGACCCGTGCGGGCGCGAGCGGCTCCGCCCGTCGAGTGAGCGTCGCGCGGTGGCGTCGTCGGCCAGATCCTTGACCGCGAAGAACACCAGGTCGGCCTCGAGCCGGCCCAGCTCCTGCGTGCGCTTGGCCCGCACCTCCTCGGCCAGCAGCTCGGTTACGGCCAGGACGATCAGCCGAGGCACGATCGGCGCCAGCGGCGGGAGATCAGGCTGCTCCCGGCGGGCCCGCAGAGCAAGCTGTTCGAAGATCTGGCGGAACTGAGCGTAGGCGCGCTCGCGCTGATCGATGGCTCGCTGCCCGGCGGTGGGCAGCTCGACGAAGTAGGCGCGCGAAAAGGCGGGCCGGTCCGCCCACCAGCACAGGTAGTCGCGCACTCCCGAGCGCAGCGCGGCCACCCAATCTGGCTCGGCCGCAAAGGCCAGCATGCGCCCGACCAGCTCGCGCCGCATCTCGTCGCACAGGGCAATGAAGCAGTCGGCCTTGTCGGCAAACAGCTCGTAGAAGGCGTTCCGTGACACCCGCGCCGTGGCCACCACGCGGGGCACGGTCGTGGCCTCGTATCCGTGTTCGGCCACGTTCTCGAGCATGGCCCGCAGGAGCCGCTCCCGCTGCGATGCGCGCACCGCCCGGGGCGAGAGCTTGTGCCGGCCGCGGGGCAGCGGCTCTCCCCGCCACCCGAGCTCGGCCGCCCCTTGCCGCTTGACGTTTGAAGACACGTGTGTATTTATACACGGCGGAGGGGCGGCGAACAGGTAGGTCGGGAGGCAAGCATGGCGAGCATGGCGACGACCGTCGCGCGCGGAGGGGCCCGGCGTGCGCTGCTCGCCCTCGTCCTGAGCTTCGCGGCCACCGCGGCCGGTGCGGCCCGAACGACGACCGCGGCCCGGGCGGCGGGGCCCCCGCCTCTGTCCGCCGACTCCACGCCCTCCGACATCTCCTCGGCCTACGGCGGCGGCGCCTTCGGTCGATGGAGCGTCGACGACTTCGGCCTGCCCG
>Ga0307477_10002645_pt1 | contig 13687 bp, 11 predicted proteins | sample atmos_gasesECM2C_FD_203316 | JGI IMG/M metagenome (GOLD analysis project Ga0307477, IMG submission 203316) | Hardwood forest soil microbial communities from Morgan-Monroe State Forest, Indiana, United States - atmos_gasesECM2C_515 | ecosystem: Environmental > Terrestrial > Soil > Temperate...
ACCATTGGACAAGAAAAAGTCGTCAAAGTAGACCTGACCAGACTTGAAGATTGCAAGCAGGCTTGCAAAAACCAAGAGATAGTGATATGCGCAGCACATGTAGATGGTAGCGCCGCCTTCAAACAAGTTCATCCAGCCTCTATTTTCCAGCAAAATATGCTCATGACACTGAACATGCTAGAGGCTGTTCGTCTTACAGACGTCAAACGAATGTTGATTTTAAGTTCGGCAGAAGTATACCCGCCAGATGTTAAGTCCCCCATTAAGGAGTCTGAAAGTTTGGCGCCAATTCCCGGCCAACAAAACGATGGCTACGCGTTGTCGAAACGAATGTCCGAATTCTCTGCTCAATCGTATGCTCGCGAATACGGCCTCAAAGTCGCGATTGCCAGACCTAACAATATTTATGGTCCAAGAGATCACTTTGATCAGAAAAGGGGCAGAATCATTCCTGTTTTGATAAGGAAAGCCATTGAAAGTCGCGAATCACTCCCTATCTGGGGCAATGGGGAGCAAGTAAGGAGCTTCCTGTACGTTGAAGATCTCGCGAAAGGCTTACTTGACCTTGTTGATAGGTTTCCCGAACCAGAACCCGTTAACTTTGGCGGCAACGAAGAGATAACAATCAAACAGCTTGCTGAATTGATTCTGAAGCTCATGGGGAAGACGGCAAAGATAGATCTCGAACCAGGAAAACCCTCGGGACCACAAAGGAGAGTTCTTGACATATCCAAAGCCAGAGAAAGGCTCGGCTGGCTTCCGACAACTGCGCTGAAGAGAGGACTCCAGGCAACAATCCAATTCTATCAAGAATCGTTCGAGCCCAACCTCATTTTCGAGTAGCCCTTCCCCCGCTTCAAGTGGATACAGCTGAAGACAACTTTGAAGCTCCACCTAGGGACGTTCCGCCCGTTATATCACACAGAAAACGTTCATGCAGCTGCCACTCAAAAGGTTCGAGATGAAAAGAACCGTGCAATAAAGGGTAACGGTTCCGGACAAGATCAATACAACGCCACGCCTCGCATCTCCGTCATAATTCTGAACTACAATGGAGAGACAATACTCGCAAACTGTCTTCTATCCGTGCTCAAAACGAACTACGGTGCATTAGAAGTAATTGTCGTTGACAACGGCTCACATGACGGAAGTCTTGACACTGTATCGAAATTTCAAACGATTGACAAGCGCGTAAAACTTGTCCGTAATTCAGGTAATCTTGGTTTCGCCCTAGGCAACAATATTGGCGCTTCCCACGCGATGGGAGATTACTTGCTGTTCTTGAACAATGACACGTTGGTAGAGCCGAATTGGTTACAAGAACTTGTCAACGTTGTAAATAGAAGCAACTCGATTGTTGCGGCCCAACCAAAACTCCTGATGATGGATGAGCCAACGATTCTAGACTCTACCGGAGGCTATCTAACGCAATATGGCACCATGTACAACCCTGGAATGCTCAATAGGGATCAAGCGAGCCTTACGAGACAGTCGGAAGTACTCGTTGCAAAGGGCGCAGCTTTGTTTGTTAAGAGAGACATATTTTTCATGGTTGGCAAATTTGACTCTCGCTTTTTCATGTATAACGAAGAACTTGACCTTTGCTGGAGAATCTGGCTCAGCGGACACAGTGTAGTATTCGTTCCAGGCTCGGTTGTCTATCATTCCCTCGGATGGACAAGTCGGGGACTAGCCTCCCGTAACTCATTCATGTTCTACTACGGACATAGAAATTACATCAACACGCTGTTCAAGAATCTGAGCTTGCACCACTTCCTCAGATTCGCGGTACCTTATTCAGTGCTTTTTCTCGGCTATACTACTTATTCCAGTTTTCGAGTGCGTCATGCTTGGTACTATGTCACACGCGCGTGGTCCTGGAACATAGTCAACTTTCGAAGCACTTACGCGAAGCGTCTTTTGACGCAGAGGATAATTCGGAAAGTAAAGGACGACGTGTTCTTGAGACACTTGACCAGGAAGATCAGACTAATCGAGCTATTGCAAAATTACACATATGCTGGCCCTCAAAAACTTAGCCGAGTACTCAAACCTCGCTGATCCTTTCTTTTACTACTTTGGTCTCGGTATCACGTTCTGATAATCAGTTTGCTTTATGTCGCACATAGATTTCCCCTTTGCTCGAGCCGCACCGGGTTGAGAGATTCCCGTGAGAGATTGTGAAGGTTTCAGCCAACTTGACCCTGAACGCCGACCGCCCTCTGACACGCTTTTGGCCGGTTGCGCAAAGGATAGAATTGGTTCTTACTTGAGTTTATCACGATGACAATCGCATTACACACTTCATAGTCGATATAAAGAGGCGTTGCGGTGCGACCTTTTTGAGAAGACCGTCGTCGACCAGATGGAAAGTGCCGGACATTCACTTTAGACATAGAATGCCACGCGATGCCCTGGATATCTTGGTCCTTCTGACTATGGGTCTCTCTGTTCCCCTCACATGGTTCCGAGGTGGCTTATTGATTTCCTACGCAGATTTTGACTTTCCCCTAAGCGGGACGATTCGCAATTTCTCAGATTACATCTACGTCTGGACGGAGAGATTCCCTCCTGGGGCTTTTGTGCCCCAATCACTGGCCCAGATGCCTTATCATGCGATCATAGCTGCAGGAACTCTCGTTGGGCTTCCGCTAGCTGTCGTTGAATCGCTAATCCTCTACTTCTTGTTTGTCGGAGCCGGCCTGTCCATGCATTATTTGATGAAGATCCTTGGCGCAACCCGTCTTTCCTGTCTTATCGCGTCCGCGTTTTACATGTTTAATTCCTACGCTACGGTATTGATTTGGGCCAACCCCACCCTTCAGATCTTTCTCTATGCTTTCCTACCTTTGGTCTTCGCGCTATTTATGAAAGGAATCAGGGGCGGTCCGCTAATGAAGCAAAGCTTGGTTTTTGGCATTTCAACTCTCCTCCTTTCGCCATCATTCGTGACACTGACCTATGCTGTTGTAGTGTGGCTTTTCCTGGGATTGTTTTTCGTTTGTTACTCGTTGCGTAGGCTCTTGTTGTCTGAGAAAGGATCTGTTTTTCACGCTTGTAAATTCACTATTGGTGCAATATCCACTTGGGTCCTGCTCAATGGCTGGTGGCTTGTGAGCTACTTGTCAATCTCTTTGAAGGAGCTGACCCTGTCAAACGCCGCAAGAGCGGCCGTTGGAATCTCAAACCTATCGGCCTTGCAAGAGTCGAGTAGCCACGCAACTATCTTGAGCGTTCTTGGACTACAGGGCTTCTGGTCAGTGTATGGCGGATTCAGAGGAGACCCTTACTACAGTTTTTCCTCCGTCTACTCGTCCTTATGGCTGAACGCCCTAATCTTAGTAGTGCCCGGACTGGCATTTGCCGCACTACTAGTCCGACGAAAGTCTTCTCTGATTGTATTTTTCTCCCTTACGGCAATTATAGGTGTGTTCCTGGCCAAGGGATTGAACCCTCCTTTCGAGTCCGTGTACTTGCAGGCATTTCTCGCCTATCCCCTGTTGCAAGCATTCCGCGAGCCGTACAATAAATTCGGCTTTCTCATAGCCTTGAGCTACTCAGTCCTAATTGCTGAAACGTTGGAATATGTCGTTTTTCGAACGATCCAGAGGGCGTCCCATTTGCGTATCAGGCTACCGAGAGTAGTTGTTGTTGGTTTAGTCTGCTTCCTCGTAATAGGGGTGTTACCGTGGCCGCTTTGGACAGGCGATGTGGTGTACCCAGGCGGACATGTAATCCCGTCTGCTCGGGTAAGTGTGCCTAGTTATTATCAGGATGCTAATCGCTGGCTTACCAGCCAGCCAGAAGATTTTCGCATCTATCCTTGGCCGTTCCCGAAATTGGCATATAACGCGTTTAATTGGTCCTCCGGTTTTGTGGGCGCCGATCCAAGTACGTGGCTACTTTCGAAACCCGTTTTGTCGTATTCCGGATCGGCTTTTCAGCTTCCACTGACAATCGCGACCGAACTGTCAAGTCTTGTCGCTATCAACCCGGGTTTTGAAGATGGCAACTTAACTGGATGGGAATGGTCCGGCCAGGCGACATTCCGTCCTCAAGGATCCAGCGTTCTTGTACAGAACCAGATTGTCCATGGTGGCAATTGGGCAGCAGAGGTTTCTGTGACAAACACCACGATTTACCTTGCCACCGCCGAGCGATACTCTGCTCTTGCTGGGCAACCATTGCAGCTAGAAACTTACCTAAGAGCCGATGGAAACATCACCACGTCTAGATTGGTCTTTTTCTTTTACGACTCAGAGAACAGATACGTGTCGCAATCCAATGGACCAGATCTCGGAGGAAACTTTGATTGGACATACTCAAACTTATCGGCAACAATTCCCAGCGGCGTGAACTACTACATTCCCGCAATTATTTTCACCTCTCGTCCGGACACCAACGGACACGGCTTTGCTGATGACGTCTATCTCAATGGCTGGCCAAGCATTAGTAGCTTAGGAAGCGTACTAAGCTTCTTGAACGTGAAGTATGTAATGATTCACGATGATATTGACTCGGCATTTGTCCAAGACCATCCCTTTTGGGTCTTCGCACCCAACAACGAAGTCAAGTCCCTTTTGAACTCTGACAAAAGCATGGTTCTTGAAGCACAGTTCGGCGGACTAACGTTCTATAGGAATCTAGAGTGGAAACCATCTGAGATATACGGGACTGCTGGCTATCAGGCCACGAGCCAAAACGATACAGGATTAATCCAGGCTACCCAGCTAATCCTGAACGATACGGGTAATGTCGTTTTCGCTTCTCAAGAGACTATTCAAGGGCTCGGACTTTCTCAAGTTGGTACGCTAACTCAGAACGCAACTCCTACCGGTCTAAACTATGAGAGGCTTTCACCCACAAGCTATGTCGTCAATGTAAACTCTCAAGCACCCTTCTTTCTAGTGCTCAGCGAATCCTACGATCCGAATTGGTCAGCACGGATCAATGGTGTCAATATCCAGCAACACTTTGTAGCAAATGGATATGCTAACGGTTGGTACGTAAATCAGGTGGGGACGCTCGCGATAACAATCGAGTTTCAACCTCAGCAACTGGCAGATATCGGTGCCATAGTTTCTGTTCTTACTGCTATCCTTGGCGTGACTCTTCTTTCAAGAACGAAAATCAAGAATTCCAAACTTTTCAAAGGATTGCTTTCGAGAAATCGCCATCGGACTCCGGATTCAACTGAAGACGATGGTTATTCTCGTTCCGACTAGTGTGCCGGGCATGGTAGTGACCCACGCACTTGCCGCCCAGGGAAAACCTTGTTTTTCAAAAGAGTTCGAGATGTCACTTCCAATGAAATCCGGGAGATCGTGGCTTCTCCAATCACGTATCACCCCGGTGTCACTCGGGAATATTGTCAGATTTGCTCGCCACTTCTCACTTGATCTGCCCAGGAAGCTCGTCAACCCTCTCCTAGACCCCATTTCCGTAGATTTCGAGCCAAGGGTATGCATGAAGACAAACCTCTAGAAGCTCGAGGAACTATGCGAAAGATTGTCGTGCTCTCTCATCGCGACATTAAGCATAAAGAAGGGGGAGGGGCGAAACTGTACGTTCATGAAATATTCAAACGTCTGGTCACGAATTATGATGTCACAATACTTTCCACGGGCAGACCTGGCCTTCCTTCGCGCGAGCGAGTCGATGGTATCAACATCGTAAGAATTCCATTTCCGACAATGTCTCGGTTCGCTCTTCCCTTCTCCTTTCTTACTAGAATGACAGGTAGAGCGGACATTGTGGTCGACAATGGCGATGTCGTCGCTCCTTGGCTCACTCCAATTTACGTTCGCAAGCCACTTATCTCGATAATCTACCAAGTAATGGCGAACATTTTCCAATACGAACTGCCCGCATCCTTGGCCAACATCGCTCAGAAAATAGAACCATGGATTTACCAAATTTATAGACGCACGAGAATCGTCGCGTGTTCTCCAAGCACAAGAAGTGACCTTGTACACTTTGGCATTCCCAGCGACAAGATCAGCGTGATTCGGCCGGGTATCGCAGACTCTTTTATCAGATTTCGAGGAGATGGACGCAGGTTCGATAATCCAACTATCATCTGTGTGAGCCGGTTTCGACGATACAAGGGACTGAGGTTCGCAATCGCTGCCATGGAGCACGTTCTCAAGAGGGTACCCGACGCCAGACTAATCATAGCTGGAAGTGGTGATGACTCAGAGATTAGGAGAGAAATTTCCAAGACCAATTATGGCGACGCCATTCAGATTTTGAACCGGCTGCCTCATACTTGGGAGGATGAAAAGAAAGTGCTATTGTCAAGATCTCACGTGGCATTGGTTCCGTCTGTCCGAGAAGGATATGGAATCGTGGTGCTAGAAGCTAACGCATGTGGAACACCCGCGATCGGTTGGCGGGTTGGGGGAATAAAGGACTCGATATTAGATGAAGTCACAGGCGTGTTAGTCCCGTTCAACGATGTGGAAGAACTCGGAGAACAAATCTCCAATATCCTAGAAGACGACCAAAAGAGAGAAGAAATGGCGAGCCGGGCCGTGAACTGGGCAAGAACTCATTCTTGGGACAAGGCGTCACGCGAATTTGCCGACGTTATCGATTCGCTCTAACATGGAGGTTAAAGATGCTCGATTGTCGACGCACGATCGCGGTTCCTCGAGTTCTTGCTGTCCAATGCTATCTGAATCTAGATTATCACTGATAGAATCGCAATAGTCTCCGTAGTTTTGAAAGTGCCCCGATCGTTGTCTGGCATGTTCCGAAGCCGCAAAAACCTTATCACTCGTCGATCCTTGACAGCCTTGAATGGGCTATAATAGTGGAAGCAAGCTCTGCGGATATATCATTCTGGGAAGGGAAACCCGTTCCAGTAATGGGCTCTAGTAGATTTCGCCACGCGGGGCTAAACAACCTCTTATCGCAACTAAGGCTTCAACTTCAATATTTCGTCGGATCGAAGAACAATTCAATGCGCACACCTAACACCTAACGCTAGGGAAATCGGGAATCTTGGAGCGTATCATCGTAACGGGCGGCCTGGGCTTCATCGGGAGCAACTTCATTCATCAACTCCTCGAGACGCGCGACGACGTGACTGTTACAAATGTAGATTACCAGGGCTTGGGCAGCAACGAAGCCAACCTCTCAGACATCCGCCTAAACGACCATTATCGATTCGTCAAGGCCGACATTGCGGGCTCAAGAACGCAGAGCCTTGTGAAGAACGCAGATTTCGTCGTCCATTTCGCGGCTGAAACCCATGTAGACCGGAGCATCGCCAACCCTGAGCCCTTTCTCAAGAGCAACCTAATCGGAACCTTCAACATCCTAGAAGCATGTAGAAAGAACGACGTCAGCAAACTCATCTACATTTCCACTGACGAAGTCTACGGTCCCGCATCCTCAGAATCCTTCAGTGAGCAGAACTCGCTGAGTCCCTCTAGTCCATATTCATCGACGAAGGCGGCGGGTGATCTCATGGCCCAGGCCTGGAACAACACCTACGACCTGCCTGTCGTCATTCTACGCTCCACGAACAATTTCGGCCCCTACCAACACCCGGAGAAGCTTATCCCAAAGATCATTATCAGAAGCATAATGGGACGACCCATCCCACTCTACGGGGGAGGCGGACAAGTGAGACGCTGGATCTATGTACGAGACTTCTGCGCTGCCATAGAAGCAGCACTAGAGAAGGGGGTACCGGGAGAAGCATACAACATCTCCGCGGGAAACGAATACAGCAACCGAGAAGTGGCCGAACGGCTGCTTAAGCAGCTGGGGAAACCCCCGGACACAATCATTACTGTGGAAGACAGACCCGGACACGATACTAGGTATAGTGTGACCTCCGAAAAAGCTTCGAAGGAACTCGGTTGGAGTCCCAAACATGAATTTGATACCTCAATAGGTTTGACCACTAAGTGGTATCTCTCCAACCCCGGATGGTGGAAGCCTATAGCAACACGGAAGGTCCTATCCTCAACACCCTGGAAGGAACGATGGTAAGTCAGTCCGGAAGAACGAACGCTATTGAGAATTGCTTCGAGCTATCACATGTCGAAGTCCTCGGCGACCTCTATTCACTTGTGAGGAGGATCGTTCCAATCGTATGGTTTGCCCGTTCTTGGGTTTATGATGGACGTATCGTTCCAAGCCCGCCTCTCCTTGTCCGAATTCTCACTATCATAGATCCTGTTGACGCAGTAAACAGCTATAGCAGGCTGGTCCCCTATCGCTTTTATTCCATGCCAGTAGAAGCCCGGGACTCGAACAACCTGTAGCCTCTCCGCGCTTGTTATGGCCTCGGTCAACTGTCCCCTGGTAGCGGAATCAGTTCTGTCGTCATATGCGCAGATCTTGACGGCGCCATGGAGGACCAAGAAGTACTCAATCTGTCCGTTGTTGTGACGATGCCAGGCCCTAATTATTCCCGGATAGGAATAGGACAGGTTTGCCTGAACAACCCCATCGTCTCCGATAAGGTCCCTCCAGTCCTCCCGATAAATCTCTGCGAAGAATCCCCGTTCATCTATGTTCTTCATAAGATCTTGGACTTTGAAACCGGGCAACATCGAACGAAGATCCTCCCGCACATCCTGCTGACTCTTATTCAAAGCTATACGTCCCTATTCTCACCCAAGTGTCCCGAGATTGTCTACGAATATCTAGTCGAGGCAGCATCTTCATCCTTCGCGGATCGAGTGGGAGATCACCCACTGCTGGCTGACATTGTTGTGAAGATTTTTTCTGTCAACGCAGACGTTGAAAAGCCAGGCTAGCGAGAAGGCCTACCATCAATCCTGAATTGAATGCGATGTCTTTGACGTTTTTCCATCCTCCAAGCGGGCTTCCATATTGGAAGAATTTTGACTTTCCTGCCCTGCGATTCCTGAGCGGAACAGCAGTCTCACGTAGCCTGAATCCTTTTGCCGACAGAAGGGGAATCATCAACGGGAGCCCATATTTGAAAAGTAGATCAGGATCTGCAGCGCCTCGCGCCAGCACTTTGATGCCGCAGTTTGAATCGCTTAATGTGACTCTGAAGACTAGTCTGAGAATCCGATTATATGTTCTCGAAATGGCCGCTCTTGCCTGCCCATATGATCCATAGTCTCTACTCCCGGTCACCACATCCGTTCCATTATTCCTGAGACCGACCATTCTAGCAAGATCTGACGCATCATACTGCATGTCCGCATCGTAAAAAGCGACAACGTCTCCCTTTGCGGCTTTGACACCTTCCCTCAGCGCTGTGGCCTTCCCATAATGGCGTTTCAAATCCAAGACTCGGAGGAACCCGCATTGACTCTGCATGTTTCTAGCTACCAACAACGTGCTGTCAGTGCTCCCGTCGTTCACGACAATTATCTCGGACTTGTATCCCGCGTTTCCCATCGCCTTGGACAGTTCATTTACGCATCGCGAGATATTCTGTTCTTCGTTCAGAGCTGGAACAATAATCGACACTAGTGACGGGCTGGTCGGTGGAGCTTCGAATTGATCTGACACCCTCTCCAATTCTTCTAATCATATCCCGCGAGGCGTTCGGGAAATAGAGCTCAAGTTTGTTCTGTAACCTGCGTACCCGCCTCCTCGTTGGGCGGGGAAAGTGCTAACGGGCTTAGGAGTCTGGGAAACCTTATCACTGCTGCCTAGGAAGGCGCGACACACGAGAGGACCCTGGATGCCAAGAGGTTATCCCGATGAATCCTTCTGGAAAGGGAAGGGTGTTCTTGTCACAGGATCCAGTGGCTTTGCAGGGCGAAATCTTTGCAATCTTCTCTCCCAAATGGGCTCAAGGGTTCGCTGCTTTGTTCGTTCCAATAACGATTTCTCGGTGACTGAGCCTGGTGCTAGCCTTGCCGTCGGCGATGTCCAAGACTACCAGAGTGTACTAGACGCGCTGAAAAGGGTCGACGTGGCCTTTCATCTTGCAGCAATCACACTGATACCAGAAACAAGAGCAAAGACATTCAATACGTTCGCCACCAATGCGCTCGGGACCCTCAACTTTCTTATGGCCGCCAAGGCACAAGACGTGCCGAAGCTAGTCTACGTAAGTACGTGCCATGTCTACGGGAAACAGGAAAGGCTACCGATAACGGAAGACGCGGCTCCGAAGCCGATTGACATCTACTCGGCCAGCAAGCTATCAGGAGAGAGTCTTGCCCTGTCGTTCGCAGAGATGCATGGAATGGACATATCCATCAGCCGAGCCTTCAACCACTACGGGCCATATCAGAGACCCGACTTCCTCGTTCCATCAATTATCCTTAGATTGTTGAAGGGAGAGAAACTTGCAATGGGCAACCCCTCGCCTACGAGAGACTTTAGCTATGTTGAAGATATCGTCCGAGGCTATGCGCTCCTAGCCGAGAAGGGCCGGTCTTCGGAGATCTATCACTTCAGCAGTGGACAAGAGAAATCAGTTCAGGAAATAGTCGGGACCATCATGAGGATCAGTGGAGTCAAGTCTGAAGTGCACTGGAATCCTGAGGCTCGACGTGTTGACATTCCAAGATCGGTCGGCGACTACTCCAAAGCGAAGGGGGAACTTGGTTGGACCCCACGGGTCGACTTCGAGGATGGGATGAAGAAGACCGTAGCGTGGTACCGATCCCAGCTAGACCAGTGGAATCCTGAGATGATCCATGTCCCAAACGCTTGACCAGATAAGGCCCTACCTCCGAAAGCACTTCCAGCTCAACAAACCAGAGTTTGTCCCCGGCAAGACCCGGATCCCTCTCACCATACCCACATACGACTCCGAAGAAGTGGAGGAGGCTGTTGACAGTCTTCTCTCAACTTGGGTCACAATGGGGGCCAAAGTTAGGAAGTTCGAGGAAGCCTTCGCCCAGTACAACGGCTCCAAACACGCCGTAATGGTCAACTCAGGCAGCAGCGCAAACCTTCTCGCCCTCTCAGTTCTAACCAACCCAATTCTCCCAGACCATATCGAAAAAGGCAGTGAGATCATTACTCCCGCAGTCACTTGGGCGACAACCGTCTACCCAATCAGCAACGTAGGCTGCACCCCCGTTCTCGTCGACGTCGATCTGCATTCCTTCAATATCATCCCAGAACAGATAGAGAAGGCAATTGGACCCAAGACCAAAGCCATCGTCCCCGTACACCTTCTCGGCCGTCCCAGCGAAATCGACCAGATCTCGAAAATCGCAGAAGACAATGATCTGTTCCTGATAGAGGATAGCTGTGAGTCGACCGGCGCCGAGTTCCAAGGCAAGAAGGTCGGCAGCTTCGGCGACATGGGCACCTTCAGCTTCTTCATCAGCCACCACATCTCAACAATAGAGGGAGGAATCATCGTCACCGACAACGACAGGCTCTACGAGTATCTCAAAGCCATGCGAGCCTTCGGCTGGGTCCGAGACCTCCGAGACAAGGACAAACTAGCAGCCGCCAACAATGGAATAGACCCTCGCTTCCTCTTCATCACCAACGGTTACAATCTCCGCCCTACCGAGATACAGGGCGCGTTCGGCATCCATCAGATTAGGAAGCTGGACAAGTTCATAGAACTTCGAAGAAACAATGCATCATACTGGAACAGGAAACTCTCACCCTACTCCGACGTGCTAATCCTACCAGAAGAACAGCCGGACTCCAAGCACGTCTACTTCGGATTCCACCTCACAGTCGCACCAGAAGCACCGTTCAATCGAGAGAAGCTCGTAAACCATCTAGAAAGCAAACTGGTAGAGACAAGACCCGTCATGGCCGGGAATATGGCAGAACAGCCAGTGATGAAACAGCTACCGCACCGGGTCAGCGGCTCTCTCGAGAATTCTCGGATGATTATGCGGAGCTCGTTCTTCTTCGGAAACCATACGGGAATAGGCCAGAGCGAAAGAGAATTCATCGCCGATTCCATCATTGACTTCCTAAACACAGCTTCGAAGAAATAGTCTCTAGACGGAGCCCACATCAGGGTCTCGGCTTTTTCCGAGCCTGCTATTCATGGTCAGGTTAACTTGATGAGAGGCCGCTTTCCTCGGTGATTCGTTCAGGCAGGATAGATGAATCGGATATGGTGGTTTGTGGTTTTCGGGATGGCCTGCTATGGTTTTGGAGCGCTCTCTGTTACGGCGGACGAGCTGTTCGGCATAGCTCAGTTCTATGGTCCTAAGGGTCTCTACTATTTCCCGATTATAGGTCCTAGAGGACTCTGGGACTCGTGGGTCTACGTGTTCTCGGGTCTGGCTCTCTGTCTCTTCCTGTCACTAGTCTCTATCATGAAGCTTCAACGTCAGTAGCAAGTTCCCGGTCCCGTTTCCGGATCGATGCTCTCGAATCGCACTAGTGCAGGGACACAGACGAAAAACGCCTAACGTGCCCTAGGCCGGCCCATGCCGAACAGGGCTCCTACTATAATCGCGAAGATCTCAACGAACGCGCTTACAACACGCGTGATAATCCTGTCAACCACTGACTCTCTCTTTTCCTCACTCGACACCCGGATCACTTCGTGGCATCTTGTGCACATTGCAACGAGGCTCTCAGTGCCCTCCGTTCTCACCGCTTCAGTGAAGAAGGACCACCCACAATTAGGACAGCGAGCACGGCGTGCCTTCGACATTCCCAGCTGATAGCCATGGAGATCTGGAAGAAAATCATACCGGTTAGTCTCTCGGCGTGGACCTGCAAGCCCACTCTGTGAACCAGCAGTGAACTATGCGTGGCTGTCTGGAATCAGTTCTCGTTCTGGACGCGACTCGGGGTGAAGGTCCAGCGTTTTGTCTTGCTAGGTGTATGCTTCTGCTCCGTAGTACGCTGCAGCTGTGCCGAGATCGATGATGTCTATCGTCCCTGAGCCGTCGAGATCAGCCCTCGGGTAATACCCTGCGCTTCCCATGCTCGAACCATAGTGCATGGCCATGGTCGCGAGATCCACGATGTCGACCGAACCGCGGCCCATAAAATCCATCTGCCTTGTAATCGTCATAGTCGAACCCCACAATCCCCCAGTATCGCCCAGCGTCACTTCTAACGAGAGAGGGTACGGACTAACCGCGACGTTCAACAGAAAACTAGTCCCTCCAGAGGAGGATTGCTGGTCTACACTGTAGGTCTTGGAGAAGATGACCGCCCCTGTGGTACTGTTCGTCGCCGTCACGGATACCGTCCCCACCACATCGCTAGGAGCAACGCTGATACTCCCATTGGCGGACACGATAACCCCTTGAAAACTAACGGTCGAGTTGACGGTAAGCGAAGGGTCCGTGCTCGCAACGAAAGGCTTCATCAAAGGATAACGATCTACGGAGACACCTCCCGAGATCGAGAAGGAAGTATCCCCGATACCGTCCGGACTGGGACAGATGTTCTGCTGTGGCCCACGACAGTTGTCGACTCCAGCATACGTGGACCAGTAGTTCCCCCCGCTCGGATAACCGTTGTCCCACTGGTTCTTTCCAGGATTATCGTCAGACGCCTGGACCGAAAAGTTGACGAAATTGTTGTGATAGACCAAGGTTCCAGTCGCTGATTGAAGAACTATCCCAGAACCGCAGGCGCTTGATGAGGCCGTGTTTGTTATGTTGTTTTCAAAGATCTGAGCATTGCTCGATCCGCCTATAATGATCGACTTTGCACAGGCATTATTGACAAGGCTGTTCTGAGAGATGATGAGATTACCAGAAGAGGACACTGTGATTCCGTTGCTAGATGC
>Ga0307477_10002646_pt1 | contig 13686 bp, 10 predicted proteins | sample atmos_gasesECM2C_FD_203316 | JGI IMG/M metagenome (GOLD analysis project Ga0307477, IMG submission 203316) | Hardwood forest soil microbial communities from Morgan-Monroe State Forest, Indiana, United States - atmos_gasesECM2C_515 | ecosystem: Environmental > Terrestrial > Soil > Temperate...
GAGCACATGACCGTGCTGCTTCAGCACGTCGATGAGTACGAGCCTGCGGTTGAAGCAGCCGAGGAAGAGTTCCGACGCCACCTGTTGGACCGCGCCGGGGGTGCTCGGAGTGAACCCGCAGGTCCCATCGGCAGACGTCACTCTCACCACCCGGTCCGACTGGGTTAGATAGAGACAGCCGTGGGAGTCCACGGCGGTGAAGTCTCCCCGCGTGCCTCCCGTGAAGATATCGCTGTTGACGGCACTCCCATTGGCGGCAAAATCGATCCTCGTGGCCGTGCCGTTCAGGCGATTGACGACCAGGAAGGGCACCGCGGTCGAGCGGCGCGGACGGCCGAAGGCCAGCCCGTCCGCCCCGGGGACGCTGTCGATTTGGACCGCCGCACCGGGGTGTGAGCTCGCGGTTCCCGAAATCGCGTAGATGTTGCCGTGGCCCTCTACGTAGAGAGTGCCGTCATTGGCAAAGCCCATGCCGTCCACGGCCTGGACGTTCGAGTACCCGCTTACGGTTCCCGGGCCGGAGCGGAACCCCGAGATCCGGTAGATCGTGTTCCCACACAGGTTCTGGGACACGAACAAGTCGCCGCTGATGGGGTCCACCGTTATTCCCGTCGCGCACGGAATACCCGTGGCCACCGTGCGGAGCACCGAACCGCCCGAGGGGTCCACCTCCACCACGTCACCAGCGCCCTGACGAGTGAGGTACAGCCGCCCGTCGGAGGTCATCGCCGCCCCCGTGGGACCGCCGGGAATGGGCGATCCGATTTGACTGCCGGCAGATGCCTGCCCCCCGCCCGGCGGGAAGCTGTAGAGCTGTCCGGTGCTCGAATCGACCACATACAGGCGGTCGGACTGGTCGAAGGTGAGTCCGATCGGACCGATGCCCTGGCCGTTGCTGGCAAACCCGGTCGCGTAATCGGTGGCGCTGTAACCGGGTGCGGCGGAGTACGCCTGGACGCCGGCCGGTAGGCCCAGCACCGCAACAGCCGCGGCTGCGGCCAGTACGCCTATCCGTGGCAGTAGTCTCGTCACCACGCAATCCCCCTGGACTGCTCAGCTTATACCCACCCACCAAACCTCGACACCGGTTCGCTTGCCCCGCTTGGGACCGGTCAGCGACCCGACACCCGGTCACCACGGCGAGATCTCGTACAGGTGGAGCGCGTGGCGCAGGTGCAGGCGGGGCGGATAGCGCCTGACCATGCGGGCCCGGCCCGTGGCCAGGACAGCTTCATGCTCCAGGGGGTTGCTGTAGATGAACAGGATGGGCGCCCCCCGGCGCTGCGCTACCGACTCGAGCCGCTCCATCAGTACCTGAAAGGTGCGGCCGGCCACCGAGTGGTAGCAGTAGGCAATGGTGATGTCCTGCGGAAACTCGTAGTCCACCAGGTCGGCGGTCACTAGCTCCACCCGCTGGCACGTCAGCCGCTCGCGGTTGCGCTCGAGATTCCGCCGGGCCACCTCGGTCAGGGCCGGCGAGAGCTCGAGCCCAATGACCCGCCGAAAGGGGTAGCGCGCGGCCTGGATCACCACCCGGCCCTTGCCCGAGCCGATATCTATGAACACGTCCTCTGGCGAGGGGTTTCTCGCCCACAGCGCAGTGCGCAGGGTCAGCCACTGCGAGGGCACGTAGAACTGGTACTCGTCATTTTGGAGTCCCAAGTCCGCCGCGCCCACGAACTCCGAGCTGTCCAGCTCGAGCCGCTGTTCGAACAGGGTACGAGCCACGGCACTGCGCAGGCGGGCGGCCAGGGATCTCACATTGAGCCCAGTCGGCCGGGCACTCGTGTCACCCGTCACCGTTGTCCAGTGACAGGTGTGCCACCCGGTAGCCCAGCAGCTGCTGAAAGTACTGATTGCCGGGTTCCTCCAACAGCGCATTGGGCGCGTTCAGGCATAGGTAACTGACATCGGCCTCCACCAGGGTCTCGGTGACATAACTGTGCACGAGCCAGCGCGCGGGTGCATTCAGGCTCACCAGCGCGATGAGCATGGCCCATTGCACGTCGATGGTGAGTGCGGCCAGGGCCGCCGGGTCGCCGGAGCCATCGACCACCGCCCACCACACATCGTCGGCTCGGGTCATCTCCGTCACCCATGCCGCCGGGCTCTCCCAGCCCACCATCTGGGCCGACCCGCTCCGGAAGAAGTGGGCCACAGCCCCCTCGCGCTCGCTCGCCGTGTCCAGCCGCCTCACCACCAGGCCCATCGACTGGGCCTTGCGCACGTTCGTGCGCAGGGCCCGGCGGCTGCGCCCGCGCCGGTATTCCTCGACATCGCTGGGGATGGGGAGGATGGCCTGGGCGATCCGATTCTTGGGGATGCCCCACCTCCGGGTCTCGAGGTGTTCCTCTATGGCCGAGCCCGCGGGTGAGCGAGTGAGCGACACCGTCATCTTCGGGAGCCGCAGCAGCAGCTGGGGCAGACGCGCCAATCGAATCACCTCGCGGGCCGCGGGGCGCCCCAGCGCACCGTTGCGCACTCCCCGCCGCAGGCGGTGAAGCGCGGTGGAGCATGCCTCGAAGGCGGCGCCCCCGTACTGATACTCGTCGATTTGGGCCTTGGGCACGCGGTCGCCGGAGCGCTTAGCGAAGGATCAATATTGGCAGGCGGGACACGCAACGGGGAAATCGGGCAGATGCCGCTGGGGCCCGGCGGCGGTAGGATCCGAGGCGGATCGCGCTAAGCGGGGAGTTAGCGGTGCCCTGAACCCGCAATCCGCTCTAGCGGGGCCGAATTCCCCCTCGAGGGGCGTGGTTCTTGGATCGCGTTCCTGGCCGGGGCGTCGATGGCCCGGGTCCCACGCGGTGCCGGCCCGCGAACCAGGTCAGATCCGGAAGGAAGCAGCCTTAAGCGGTCTCCGGCAGGCGCGGCGGGAACTCCCGGGCCGGAGTCGCCGGCCGGGTGCTCGCGGCCGGGAGACCACCTTCGACAGGGGGTGCGCGATCCGCTATGGCCCGCACCGCTCGAACACCCGCCACGAGCGGTTGGCCGCCGCCAGGCGGAACCCGGCCGGCACGGCCGCCGTGAGCGGGTGCGGATCGTGGGGATCGAGGATGTAGGCGCTGGCCACCGCCGGCGTGGCCGGTTCCAGGAACGTCCCGCGCGACGCCCGCGTGACCTGGGCGTCGATTATGCGCCCGGGGTCTACGTGCAGGCGCAGGGCCAGGAGGGGAACGGGCCGGTGGTTGGGCACCGCCACCGGGCCGCAGCGCTCGCTCACCGCCCCGCTGGTGACCAGGGCCACCAGGTCATCCTGGATTCGCTGCTGCTGACCGAGGGCGTCGAACGTGTGGCGCAGCCGGTGAACCTGGGAGGGGATGAACGCGGCCAGCCCAGCCACGACCACCACCCCCAACCCCAGCCACACCCGCCGCCGCCGGTCGCCGGAGGCCAGCCAGCGCCACCCGAACACCCCCGCCCCGCAGAACACGCTCAGGATGGCCGAGGGCAGGAGCACGTATCGGGTGACGATGGGAAGCCCGGCCGAGGCGAGCACGGCGAAGGCCACGGCCGCCACCACCGCCACCGCCACACCCAGCACGGCCCGCTGGCGCTGCCAGGCGAGCGAGAGCACCATCCCCACGCCGGCCCCGAACAGGACAGGCTCGCGCAGGACCTCGCCCAGCCGGCGTGATCCGGTGATGGGGACGTTGTTCAGGCCGGTGACCCGCTTGAGCGTCTCGGCCGTGTGGCGGGTCTTGGTCAGGGACCACAGCGGATTGCCGGTCACGAGCAGATCGGCCGCGCCCCAGATCACGGGCGCGGCCGCTGCCACGGGGGCCAGGCGGGCCAGCTCACCCCACTCGCGGGGGCGTCCCGGTCCTCGCCGCACCCCCAGCCACACCAGGTAGGCGCCCGAGAACAGCCACGCCTCCGGTCGCAGCAGCCCGGCCACGGCCAGCAGGACCAGGACCGGCAGCCCGGCCCGAGGCCGTCGCGACTCGACCAGTACGGCGCCCAGGACCAGCACGAGGTAGGGAATGTCCACGTAGGCCCGGATGCCGTAGGAGAGGACGGGCTCGCGGGTCAGGATCACCGCCCCCGCAATCAGCCCCACCAGCGGCCCGAACCACTCCGCTCCCAGGCGGTAGACCAGGTATCCGAGCGCCCCCAGGGCCAGGTACCCGATCACCACCAAGCCCGTCTCCGCCCCTCCCGGGCCCAGCGGGGACAGGATCAGCCCGACCACGGTCCCCAGCGGGTGGGGGGTGGGGGCGATCGGGAGGTTGTAGCGCGGGGTCTCGCCGCGCGAGAGCTGCTGCCCCCAGACCAGGGAGTACAGAGCGTCGTAGTTGGCGAAGCCGTGGCCGATGACCAGCCACAGCAGTCCGGCCACGGCCCCGGCGACGGCCGGGCCCTTCAGCCGGCCCAGGGGCAGCCTCGGGGCGGTGGGCGATCGCATCGCGCGGGCACGCTATCCGCCCGGAGCCGCGCCGCGCCCGCCTCTAGACTGGCGAGTCCGTGTCCTCCGGTCCCTCGCTCTACCGTCGCCACCGCCCGCGCAGCTTCGATGACGTGGTCGGCCAGGAGCCCATCGTGCGCACTCTGCGCCACGCGGTGGAGCGCGGGAAGGTCCATCACGCCTACCTGTTCGTGGGCTCGCGGGGGACGGGCAAGACCTCGATGGCCAAGATCCTGGCCGCCTGCCTGAACTGCGTGGAGGGTCCCACCACCACGCCGTGCGGGGTGTGCGAGTCGTGCACCTCCATCGCCGCCGCCACCTCGCTCGACGTCATCGAGATGGACGCCGCGTCCAACAACTCGGTCGACGACATCCGGGAGCTGCGCGAGAGCGTCGCCTTCGCCCCCGTCTCGGGCCGGCACAAGGTCTACATCCTGGACGAGGCCCACATGCTCTCGCCCCAGGCCTGGAATGCCTTCCTCAAGACGCTCGAGGAGCCGCCTCCGAACACGATCTTCGTGCTGGCCACCACCGAGGCCCAGAAGGTCCTGCCCACGGTGGTGGATCGCTGCCACCGGTTCGACTTCGCCCGCCCCGCGGTGGAGCAGATCGCCACCGTCATCCGGCGGGCGGCCGAGTCCGAGGGGATCCAGATCCCCAGCGAGGCGGTGGCCCTCATCGCCCGCCACGCCACCGGAAGCTTCCGTGATGCCCTGGGCACCCTCGAGCAGCTGGTCACGTTCAGCGGTCAGCAGATCGCGCTCGAGGATGTCATCGCCGTGCTAGGGGTGGCCGAGAGCGAGGTGGTCCACGAGGCGCTCGACGCGGTGGCCGAGCACGACGCCCGGCGCGCGCTGCTCGCGGTGGCCCGGTGCGCCGAAGGCGGCCGCGACCCTGCGGGCTTCATCCGTGATCTCGAGGTGCACGCCCGCGAGCTGCTGGTGGTGCGCACCCTGGAGGGCCGGGTTCCGCCCGAGCTGTCGCTGACCCCCGAGGCAGACGCTCGCCTGGTCGCCCAGGCCGAGCGAATCTCCCACGCGGACCTCATCCGCCTGCTCGACCTGCTGGCCCGGGCGCTCGAGGCGCTCAAGGCGGGCGCCGACGGGCGGACCCAGCTGGAGGTCGCGCTGGTCAAGGCGGCCTCGCCCGAGGCCGACGCCTCCACCCCCGCGCTCCTGGCCCGGCTAGAGCGGTTGGAGGGCATGATGGCCGGCGGCGGACCCGCCCCCGGCGAGCCCCGCCTGATCGACTCCGCTTCGCCCGCGCGCCCCTCGCGCAAATCGGCCCCCGCTCCAGCCGCGACCTCGGAGATCTCGGGGCAGGCGGTGGCGGTGGGAGTGGTTGCCGCTCCCGCGGCGGCCAGCGCCGCCGCGACTGCCCCGGCCCCAGCCCCGGCCGCCGCGACCGCCGCGGCCGTCGCCCCGGCCCCGGAAGAGAACGAGCTCGCCCCCGATCCCGACCCCGCCGAAGCCCCGGCCCCAGCCCCCGCCTCCGCCGACGACCCTCCCGCCCCCGCTCTCGACCTCTCCGCCCTGGCCGGCCTGTGGCCCGCCCTGATCGAGACCGTCCGGGCCGAAAAGCCCCTGCTCGCGGCGGTGATGGCCGAGGCCCAGCCGCTCGAGGTGGGGGAGGGGAAGCTCACGATCGGGTTCCCGGCCGAGGCGGCCTTCCTGTGCCGCAAGGCCCAGGACAAGGCCAACCGCGAGCTGGTCACCGCGGCCCTGCGCACGGTGACCGGCCGCTCCCTCCGCCCCACCTACGAGCTGCGCGACGACATCGCCGCCCCGGCCGAGCCTCCTCCTTCCGAGGAGGAGTGGATCGCCCGCTTCATGGACGAGTTCGACGCCGAGGAGGTCTGACCTCGCATGCCCCCGCCGCCCCGCAAGCCGCCCAACATGCAGCAGATGCTCCAGCAGGTCCAGCAGATGCAGCAGGACATGCTCGCCGCCCAGGAGCAGCTCAAGCACGAGGAGGTCGAGGGCTCGGCCGGGGGAGGGATGGTCACGGTCAAGGTCACCGGGGACCTCGAGGTCAAGTCGGTGACCATCGACCCCCAGGCGATCGATCCCGAGGACGCCGACGTGCTGGCCGACATGATCGTCGCCGCCACCAACCAAGCGCTCAAGGCGGCCCAGGAGCTGGCGGCCAGTCGCATGGGGGGCGTGGCCGGCGACCTCGACCTGGGCAGCCTCGGCGGGCTCGGGCTCCCCGGCCTCTAGCAGCGCCCCCGCCGACCGCCCTTGCACGTCCCTCCGCTCCAGCGCCTGGTGACCGAGCTGGGCAAGCTGCCCGGCATCGGGAGCCGCACCGCCCAGCGCCTGGCCTTCCACATCCTGCGCAGCTCCGACGAGGACGCCCAGGCCCTGGCCGAGGCCATCCGCGAGGTCAAGGAGCGGATCGTGCTCTGCCAGGTGTGCTTCAACCTGTCCGACGAGCCCCTGTGCCGGATCTGCCAGGACTCCCGGCGGGACCCGAGCCTGATCTGCGTGGTCGAGGAGCCCAGCGACGTGATCCCGATGGAGCGCACCCACGAGTACAGCGGGCGCTACCACGTGCTCGGGGGCGCCCTGTCCCCGATCGACGGCGTCGAGCCCGAGGACCTGAAGATCAGGGAGCTATACGACCGCGTGGCCGCCGCCGACCCGCCCGTGCGCGAGGTCGTCCTGGCCACCAACCCGACCACCACCGGGGAGGCGACCGCCCTGCACCTGGCCCAGGGCCTGCGCGAGCGCGCCCCCGAGGTCACGGTCACCCGTCTGGCCAGCGGGCTCCCCATGGGCGCAGATCTCGAGTACGCCGACGAGGTCACCCTGGGCAAGGCCCTGAGCGGGCGCCGCGCGCTCTAGCGGCGACCGGGCAACCCCCCCGCAGCCCCCCGACGTGAGAGGTCCATCCCCGACCCGGGATCCCTCCCGGGTCGGGGTGGCCTACTTGGAGGGCCGGTCGCCCGGGGGGAAATCGGCCGACCGCAGGAAGAACCCCCCGCCTTGCTCAGGCGATCACCAGGTTATGGCTCGCCCCGGCCCTCCGCGCGCGGCCGCCGGAAAGGTGGAGCTTTTTCGCCCCAGCCGCACCCTGGCGCGAGGGGTTGCGCCCGCGCCCGCCACGTGGCGGCCCCAATCGGGACCGGCGGCCCCTCAGCCCCGCCGGCGGGCCCGGCGTCCCCTGGCGTGGCGGGCCCGGTGGCGAACCTTGGTCCGGGTGCACCCCGCGTAGCTGCGACGGCTGACGACGTGACCCCCCGTGGTCAGGGTGGTCACGATCTTGACCGTGAAGCTCGGCTGGCGCGGGCGCGCGATGGTCACCGACCGCAGGCGCCGGCCCCGCACCCGGCGCACCAGCTTGCCGTTGACGTAGACCCTGGCCCGCACCACGCGGGCGCGGCGATGGGCGTGGAGGCGGAAGCTCAGGCGCGAGGCCTGCGGGCAGGACGACGCCGGTGCCAGGTTCGTGGTGCTCACCGTGTTGGCGATCACGTCGTTGAGACAGAAGCGCTCGGGCACCCACTGCTTGCGGCTGAACAGCTGGGTCTGGTCGGCGGAGAAGGGCGACTCGGGGTTCGAGGACTCCGAGTAGGTGAGGATCGTGGCCGCGTCGGGGCAGGCGGAGTTGTTCCAGGTCACCACCTGCACGTAGGAGGACCCGTGGTAGGGCTCGCTGAAGCCGCTGTGGGGGTCGAACGAGGTGGCGAGTGCGTTGAACTCCCCGTTGGGGTCTCCGATCCCGCCGTGCAGCGGGATCCGCTTGCCCTGGCGGGTGACCGCCTGGACGTCTCCCGGTGCGGCGTCCAGCGGCACGTGGGCTCCGTCGAGGTCGTTGATCGCGTCTCCCAGCGCGGTCTTGACCATCGGGTTGTTGGTATCGAGCGTGTTCGGGGTGTTCACCGGGTCGTTGACGTCGAACGCATGCGCGAACGGCGAGGGCATGGCGGCGCTGGCGTGGGTGAAGAAGCGCCGGAACAGCACGGCCCCGTGGGAGTCGAGGTTCTCGTGGAGGTCCCACGCCGCCAGCACGTCGCAGGCGTTGCCGACCGGCACCGGCGGTCCCGATGATGTCGGGGCCATGCCGCCCGGGAAGCCGCGGCACATGCCCACCAGGGCGTCGCGGGTGAGCTCGCCCGCGTACTGGCGGTCGGAGAACACCATGTCCTGCATGTCCTGGCGGGTGAACCCGGGCGGCCCCAGCCCGTCGGTGCCGTCCACCCGCTTCTGGGTCATGATGAGCCCGATCCGCGTGCGCAGGCTGCGCGCCGTGCGCTCGTCGCCGATGATCCGGGCGAACCCCTCCAGCGGCTGGTGCGGATTGGAGAGCCAGTAGCTGTTGTTGGAGTTGGTCACGTAGTCGGAGCGGAACAGCTGCGGCAGGTGTCCGGGCCCGAAGATCCCGGGCGTGGCCGCGTCGGGGTCGTTGTCCCAGGCGCAGGCCGAGCGCGACCCGTCGAGCACCGGCAGGCCGAGGTCCGCGGTCGTGGCCGCTCCCAGCGCGGTGTTGCACGTCTGCGCCTTGGCGTTTGAGACGTTGGGGATGGCCCCGATGTCCGCGTACAGCGCGTTGCCGCCGCGGTCGGCCACGATCGTGTTGACCCAGGGAATGCCCTCGTAGCGCTTGAGGATGGCGAGCTCCTGGGCCACCGACTGCGCCCGGTCGGTGTCGATGAAGTGGTTGAACACGCGGAAGTTCTCCGCGTTGACGTCGCCGAGCGCGAACGCGGTCGTCGGCGCCCACGGCAGGGGAACCCCCTCGATCGAGTTGAACACCGGGCCGTACCGGGTCGAGTACAGGGTGCGGCTCACCGGGGCCAGCGAGCCGTTGGGCTGGAGCGCCTGCACGGTCACCGTCCGGCTCGTCATCTGCTGGGGCTGCCCGTCGACCAGGTAGGTGGTGGGCGACCCGGGGACGAGCGTGAGCTGGAAGGGCGTGAACCGAAACGCGGTGGAGACCGTGTGGCTCCAGGCCATCGAGTCGGTGTGCCCGATCAGGACCAGAGGCACCCCGTACAGCGAGGCGCCCTCGACGTTGATCTGGCCCGGGATCGTGAGCTGGGCCTGGTAGAAGCGCTCCGGTCCGATCCAGGGGAAGTGCGGGTTGCCCAGCAGCAGGCCGTGGGTGTGGTCGCGGGTGCCGCCCTTGCCCACGGCGACGGCGTTGGACCCGGCGCCGCCCACCAGCGGCATCTTCTGGGCCAGGGCCCGGGCGATCGCCTGCGGGTTCACCGCCATGGCGCCGAGGATCGGAGCCGAGGGCGTGGGGGGCTGGGCCTCCCCGATGCCCGGGATGACCACGTCGCCGCTGGCCAGCTCGATCAGCTGGTAGAAGCGGCGGTAGACGTCGGCCTGGGTGATCGGGCGCACCCACGGCTTGCCCCGGCAGGTGCTGTCGGGTACCCCGGACGAGCCGCCCACGTCGGACAGGTAGCGGTTGTAGCCGTCCACGTAGCCCTGGACCAGCTGGCGCACCTCGGGCTCGGGCCCGTTCGGGGGAGGCGCGGCCAGCAGGCGGTCGATGACGCCCGAGTCGATGATCTGCTGGAAGAAGAGGTCCGAGTCGAGGTTGCTCACGGTGACCGCGTTGCCGCGCTGCTCGTAGTTCGCATTCGGACCGAAGAAGCGCGAGCGCTGGGCGTCCACGGTGACGTAGTCCTCGGCCATCACGCACAGGTTGTCCTGGGCGAAGGCGTAGCCGTAGCCGTAGCCCAGCCCGGTGTAGTCGGAGGCCTGGATGTGGGGGATGCCGTACGCCGTGCGCCGGATGACCGCCTGATCGGACGCGCACGCCGTGGCCGCGAACGTGCCCGCCATCACCCCCGCGAGCAGCACCGCTGCCACGCACCGACTACTCCTCACCGGTCGGCAGTCTAGACCCCGTCCCTATGCTCCGAACCCATATGCCCGCCACCGTCGTGATGAAGTTCGGAGGCACCTCGGTGGCCGATCCCGAACGGATCAAGAACGCGGCCCGCCGCATCGTCGAGAAGCGCCAGGCTGGTAACCAGGTCGTAGCTGTCCTGTCCGCCCGGGGCAAGACCACTGACGAGCTCATCGCCATGGCCCAGGAGGTCTCGCCCGTTCCCCACCCGCGGGAGATGGACATGCTGCTCTCCACCGGCGAGCGCATCTCCTGCGCCCTGTGCGCGATGGCCATCAACGACCTCGGCCACCGCGCCATCTCGCTCACCGGCTCCCAGGCCGGGATCGTCACCGACACCTCGCACACCAAGGCGCGCATCATCGACGTCCGGGCCGAGCGCATTCGCGAGGCGCTGGACGAGGACGCCATCGTGCTGGTGGCAGGCTTCCAGGGGATCTCAACCACACGCGACGTGACCACGCTCGGACGCGGCGGCTCGGACACCACCGCGGTGGCCGTGGCCGCCGCGCTGGAGGCCGACGTGTGCGAGATCTACACCGACGTGGCCGGCGTGTTCAGCGCCGATCCCCGCATCGTGCCCGAGGCCCGCAGGCTGCCGGTGGTGTCGTTCGAGGAGATGCTCGAGATGGCCGCCTCCGGGGCCGGGGTGCTCCAGCTGCGCTCGGTCGAGTACGCCCGCAACCACGGGGTGCGCATCCACTGCCGATCGAGCTTCGAGGACGGCCCCGGTACCGTTGTCGTGGGAGAGCTCGAGACCGTGGAACAGCCGCTCATCACCGCCGTGACGCACTCCACCGGGGAGGCCCGGGTGACCCTCCTGGGCGTGCCCGACCAGCCCGGGGTGGCCGGGCGGATCTTCACCACCCTGGCCGAGGCCAACGTCAACGTGGACATGATCATCCAGAACGAGCCGGTGGGGGACGGCCGCCGGGCCGACATGTCCTTCACCGTGCCCCAGGAGGACTTGGTGGCCGCCCGGGCCGCGCTCGACCCGCTGGTCTCCGAGCTCAACATCGGCGAGCTCGGGACCGATGAGACCATGGGCAAGGTGTCGCTCATCGGGGCCGGGATGAAGTCCCACCCGGGGGTGGCGGCCAAGGTGTTCAGCATCCTGGGGGCCGAGAAGATCAACATCGAGATGATCTCCACCTCACCGATCAAGATCTCATGCGTGATCCCCTCCGAGCACGTCCCCCGCGCCGTGCGGGCCCTGCACACCGCCTTCCAGCTGTCCGGGGAAGACACGATCCGGCCCGAGCGCCCGTTCGGGGAGTTCCAATGACGCGTCGAGGATTCGATTAATGGCCTCCGCCTCCGGCTCCGGCTATCGGGTCGCCGTCGTCGGTGCCACCGGCGCCGTCGGTTCGGTGGTGCTCGAGCTGCTCGCCGACCGGGCCTTCCCCGCCCGCGAGGTGGTGCCCTTCGCCTCCGAGCGTTCGGCCGGCCGCCGCCTGGAGGCGCCCGCCCTGGCCGCGCTCGCCCCTGAGGTCAGGCCGCTTGGCCCGGACGCGATCGAGGGCTTCGACCTGGCCCTGTTCTCGGCCGGCTCGGGCGTCTCGCGCGAGTGGGCCCCGCGCTTCGCCGACGCCGGCACCGTGGTCATCGACCTTTCTTCGTGCTGGCGCATGGCGCCCGACGTCCCCCTGGTGGTGGCGGAGGTCAACCCGCACGACCTCGAGGGCCACCGGGGGATCGTGGCCAATCCGAACTGCTCGACCATGCAGATGGTGGTCGCCCTCAAGCCCCTGCACGACGAGGCCGGCATCGAGCGGGTGGTTGTGTCCACGTACCAGTCCACCTCCGGGACCGGGGTGCGGGCGGTGGAGGAGATGAAGGCCCAGTCCCACGCGCTCCTGCACCAGACGGAGCCCGACCCTCCCTCGATCTACCCCCACCGGATCGCGTTCAACGTGCTGCCCCAGGTGGAGACGTTCAAGGACGGCGACGACTACACCACCGAGGAGCGCAAGGTGATCAACGAGACCCGCAAGATCATGGGCGACGAGACCCTGCGCATCAGCCCCACCTGCGTGCGGGTCCCGGTGGTGTGCGGGCACTCCGAGTCGATCAACCTTCAGACCCGGGCGGACCTGTCCCCCGAGCGCTGCCGCGAGGTCCTGGCCGGTGCCCCGGGAGTGGCGGTGGTCGACGACCCGGGCGCCGGCCGCTACCCGCTGGCCATCGACGCCGCCGGGCGCGACGACGTCCTGGTGGGGCGCATCCGCCGCGACCCCAGCCAGGAGCGCACGCTCAACCTGTGGGTGGTCGGCGACAACCTGCGCAAGGGCGCGGCCCTGAACGCGGTCCAGCTGGCCGAGCTCATGGCCGAGCACGGCCTTATCCGCCCCGCCGCCCGCACCGCGGCCTGATCCGCGTCGCCGCCCGCACCGTGGCCTGATCCGGGCGGGCCCTCGCCGAGCCGGAGGATCAGCTCGAACGCTGGCCGCCGCCGGTCAGGCTGGCGAGCTCGCGCCGGGTCCTGACCCCGAGCTTGCGGAACACGCTGCGGGCATGGGTGCGCACCGTCTCCACCCCCACGTGCAGGGTGGCGGCGATCTCGGCGTTGGACCGCCCCTGCTGCAGCAGTTCCAGGACGTCGGCCTCGCGCGGGGTGAGGAGATCGGGCCCGGTGTCGTACGGAGCCATCTCCGCCTTGGTCCGGGGGAGGACGTGGAGCCCGCGCGAGGCGAGGTGAATCGCGTTGAGGATGTCGCGCGCCTGCGTCTCCTTGGACAGGCAGGCCGTTGCTCCGAACGCGAGCATCTGGTTGCACTCGGCCTGGCTGGGACGGCTGGCCAGCACAACCAGACGGGTCGCGGGGAAGCTGTTATGCAGACGGTTGACGTCGATCGCGCTGCCCAGCGAGCCGAAGTTGACGATCGCCACATGGGGCTTGTGCTCGGTCAGGCCCGCCGGGAGCTGCTCCCAGGGGATGTCATCGGCGGCCAGGTGGATGTTCGGGTCCTCGTCGACCAGGACGCGCAGGCCCCGGGACACGAGATCCTCGAAGCGACCGAACACGACGGTGATTGGGGCGCGGTCGACCATTAGGGGGAGTGGCGTCGGCTCAAATGGGGGGAGGGGCCTCGGCTTGCCGCCGGCGGGCGGTTTCGGCCATGGTATCGGCATTCTTCGGCAAAGGGGTGAGGCGCTCCTCCCCCTGATCTCACCCTTCCTCTCCCCCCAAGATCACCCCTGACGGGTGACGACACGTGAAGGCGGTTGCGCCACCATGCATCTCGCCTTGTGGGAGGGGCAGCCGACAGGGAGGCCGGCACAAAGACTTTCCTGCAGGACGAATGGGGTAATGCAAGTGGGACGGGATAGGGCCTCCGGGCCCTTTCCTGTTTAACGGGTTAGAGGGTCTGCGCGGGGCCACGGAACGCGGCGTGGCCCCGCCGCTTCCCGCGAAT
>Ga0307477_10002647_pt1 | contig 13683 bp, 6 predicted proteins | sample atmos_gasesECM2C_FD_203316 | JGI IMG/M metagenome (GOLD analysis project Ga0307477, IMG submission 203316) | Hardwood forest soil microbial communities from Morgan-Monroe State Forest, Indiana, United States - atmos_gasesECM2C_515 | ecosystem: Environmental > Terrestrial > Soil > Temperate...
CATATCGGCATAGGGAACCTCGGAGCGCACGGCCACCGGGCGCCGGCTGAGGGCCGGAAGGATCGGATCCACGGTGCCGCCCCACCGGTAGAAGGCGAACAGCTGCCCCGGAAGCACCACCGCCCTCGAGTTGGGTGGCAGCTCGCGGTCGAGGGCAGCCGCCGCATCGCGCCAGGGCCGGGGGATCGCCGTCCAGGACACCTGGGCGTCCTGGGCCCGGCCGGTGACCAGGGGCCAGGCCGCGAGCGCGAGCACCGTAGCCCCGGCGACCGACAGAGCCGCGGCCCACGGCAGCGGTGACCCGGAGACGGCCAGACGCTTCCACCCCTCACCGGCGCCGGCCCCGGCCAGACAGGCGAGGGCAACGGCCAGCAGCGGCGCGGCCTTGTAGGAGGCGCGCAGGAAGCGCACGGCCGGCACGTGGTCGTAGGTGTAGGTCAGGCCGTGACGCAGGGGCGTGCCCTCGGGGAAGCCCGCGACCATGACTACGAGGCCCACGAGACCCAGGGCCAGGAAGAATGGTCCGTAGCGCCAGCGCCGCGTCCATACGAAGCCGGCCACCGCCGTGGCGGGCACGAGCAGCGTGGCAGCCACGACCGGAGGGGAGAAGAGCAGGGTGTGCGCGTCGTCGAAGTACGGGATTGCCCGCCCGCCAAACCCGATCCCGACATAGGAGAGCCAGAAGCCCATCAGGCGCAGGCTCTCGGTCACGCTGGTGTCGCCCCAGATCGTCCCGGGCTGCTCGGTGAAGGGCAGGAAGTCGATGCCGTAGGAGGCCTGTACGTAGGCCGGGACGATCCACCACAGCGAGACCAGCACCGTGAGGGGCGCCGTGCGCACCAGGAACGCGCGGGCGTGGGGCCAGGTGACGCCCGCGAAGGCGACCTCGTAGAGCAGGAGCAGGACTGGACCGACCAGCATCCAGGCCGTGACCGCCCCGTTGATCCCCCCGCCCGAGGCCGTCACGAGCAGCGCGAAGGCCGCCGGCCAGAGCCACCCGCGCGGGTTGCGCAACCCACGGTGGACGGCGAGGAGCAACCACGGGAGAGCGGTGTACGCGAGCAGGGTGACCGTGGTGCGGTTGGCGTAGGTGACCACGAACGGGTTGAGCACGATCGCCACGCCGGCCACCGCGTGGGCGACCCCGCGCGGGCGTGCAAGCAGGGCATCGAGCAGCCGCACGACCCCCCACGCGGCCAGCGCCAGCAGGGACCCCAGCCACAATCTCTGCACGAGCCAGGCCGGCAGGCCGGCGGCGTGGCCAACGGCGAAGAAGGGGCCCATCGGGAACAGGTAGCCCGCCTGCTGCCCGGCCTGGGCCTGCCCGAGCTGCCCGGTCGAGGTCCACATCGACGCCACATCGCCCAGGTAGCGCCCCGGATCGAGATGCAGGTTTATCTTCGTGTCGGAGGTGGCCAGGCCCGGCCGCTGGGCCAGAGCCACCCCCAGCGCACCCGCCGCGAGGACCAAGGGAATCCCCATCTCCCGGCGGACGTTGGGCATGCGGGCTAGACGGAGTCCGCCCGTGTGCGAGCGGCCCTGCGCCGGCGATCTGCGTGGTCGAGCAGGGCCGTAAGCGCCACCGCGGCGAGCACCACGATTGACACCTCGGCGGGCATGCGAAAGCGCGTTACCCCGTAGCTCAGGGCAGCCACGAGCGTGACCAGCGCGAACGGCGCGACCAGCACCGCCAGCGGGGCGCGGCGCCGGCGCAGGACGACGACGCCGATCGCGGCCAGGGGCAGCAGCACGTAGTAGATGCCCACCCCGGCCCGCTCCAGGCTCCGGTCGCGGCCGTCCACGTACGCTTCGTAATCGGCGCCCTGGCCCGGCCGGTAGAAGTCCCACACCCGGAGCACCCGGACGGCGACCACGAGCGGCAGGCGCCCCACATGGTCGCTGGCATAGTCGATGCCCTGGTGCTGCAAGCGGGCGGCGAGCGCCCCCTCGTCTTCGGGCTTGGTCGCCGTCTGTGTGACCGAGAGCCCCTTGCCGCCAGGTTGCGGAAAGAGGCAGCTGAACTCCCACACGCCCGTGTAGGGCCCGTAGTAGGTGCGGTCGCAGTTGGCGCCTGCCAGCAGCCCCCCGAGGTTGGTGGATAGCAGCACGGGCCGGTGGAAGACCAGCGAGGACCGCAGTGTCCACGGGGCGATCACGAGCGCCGTGGCCAGGCACGCCAGCCCCAGGGTGCGCCAGCGCTTCGTCGCCGCGCGCAGTATCACCGGCAGGGCGAGCAGGGGGACGAGCAGCAGCCCCTCGCTGCGGGTCAGGGCAGCGAGGCCGATGGCGCCGCCCAGGACGAGCGCCCGGCGATCGCTGGGCCGCTCGAGGAACCGGTAGGCGGCGAGCATCGCTAGCGCGATGGTCAGGCCGTAGAGCGATTCGCTGTAGAGGGTGCGATCCGCGATGATCAGCAACGGGTAGAGGGCGCCGATGGCCGCGGCCAGCAGCCCGGCTCGCTGCCCGGCCACCCGCCGGCCGAGGAACCCGAGGGTGGCGACCGTGCCCGTGCCCATCACGCAGGAGGCCACCCGGTGAGCGGTCCAGCTGGTCCAGCCGGCCTTGGAGACCGCAGCCAGCAACAGCGGGTACAGCGGGGGATGCTCGGCAGTGGGCTTGACCTTGCCCTGAAGCATGTACGCCCAGGCCTCGATGAAGCCGTGCCCACTGGCGAGCAGGTTCGCGAGCCAGTGATAGGTGATCCCATCACCTCCGACCACCACGTGCGGCCCAGAGCTCAGCACGTAGAACAGGCGTGCCCCCAGGCCGACCAGGACGATCGCTGCGAGGGCCCCCGGGAAGCCGACATTGCGGAGGCGGGCTGCCACCGCCGGGCGCGGCCTCGTCGCGATCATGCCCGTCGGCGCGCGCGCCAGCCGGCGAGACTCGCCGCAGCGAGCCCAGCAAGGGCGAGCAGGCTGACGATCCAGCCGATGGTCCAGCTGATCGGCTTGTACCGCAGCTCGACACGATGCGCTCCGGCCGGGACCCGCACCCCGCGCAGCAGGTAGTCCACACGGGCGATGCTGGCCGGTCGGCCGTCCACCGTCGCCCGCCAGCCCGGGTAATAGACATCGGTTAGCACCAGCAGCCCTGGACGCGGGGCCCGTGCTTGCAGCACCACGTGCTCGGGTCCGTACGAGGCGATGCCCGCGCTGCCAGGAGGCGCAGCCGTGCCGGTCGCACCAGCGACAGGGAGACCCGGCAGCCGGCGCTCGACCACAGCCACCCGGCGACCGTCGAAGCCGGCCGCGCTGACCGCGTCGAGGGCGGCCTGTCCGCCGCTGACGACGTGCTGGGCGTCGACCAGGAAGGCCCGCGGCAGGGCACCCGCGTTGGCATAGATGCGGGCATCGCTCCCCTGGTAGGCGAGCCGCAGGCCCGGCCCGGTGAGGGGCGCGCCGCCGGGGGCCTCGAGCACGTCGGCCACGCTCAGCAGGCTGAGGGCTCGCAGCGAACGCCCGGTGATCGGGGCCACGGAGGTAGGGATGAAGGCGTTGTTCGGGGCCACGTCACGCCTCCACAACGTGTCGTATCGCCTTTCGACCGGCCAGTCGTAGCCGCGCGCGTCATAGAGCCGGTAGCGCATCGCCACATTTGCGGGGACGGGCTGTACGACATACCCCTCGCCGCCCACGAACCGGGCCGGTCGCCGCGCCTGCAGATAGCGGATCGCGCCGGTGGCGGGCTGCATGGCATCGGAGCGCGGGATCGACGGGTTCTGGCCCACGCCCGCCCGGAAGAGATCGAGGGTCACCAGGGCGAGGCCCAGGCCCACGAACGCGTTGGCGGCAAGCCCCCGGCGCAGGCGCAGGCCGAGCAGCACCAGCGCCGCACCGGCCACCACCAGCCAGACCAGCAGCGCGGCCAGGCGGATCACCGGCCCCGCGGTGAGCGGCGAGCCGCGAGGATGAGCGAAGCCCCACGCGACGTCGAGCGCACTGCCCAGGACCCGGAGCGAGGAGCGGCGCTCAGCCGCCATCCACACCACCGGCGTCACGAGCAGGGTGGCCCCCAGCCCGAGTACCACCCGCTGCCGCACGCGCGCCATCCGCGGGCTCGCGATCTCGTCGATGCCCCAACCCGCGAGCAGGGCCACGCACAGCACGAACAGGATCGTCATCCGGGTGTTGTGGGTGACGGAGAAGCCCGGCAGCGCGTTGACGGCCTCGAACACGGGCGGCGCTCCCACCACCACCGCCAGGCAGAGCGCTCCGAAGAGCGCGATCGCCACCCGCTCGAGCGCCGGGCGGACGATAAGCGCCGCGGCGGCCAGCATCAGCGGGAGGGCACCGACGTAAAAGGCGTGCTCCAGGGTCACGCCCTGCAGCGAGATCGCGGTGGGCCGGCCCCAGTAGTCGGGCAGCAGCAGCCCGAGCAGGAAGTTGGCATCCACCCGCGCGGGCGGCGCCCCGGCGCGGTTGGCGATGTCGGCCGAGCGCAGCAGGAGCTCGCCGAAGGGGACCACGGCCACCGCTGCGAGCGCGGCGCCGCCCACCATCGCGGCGGCGAACCCGGCCAGCGGGCGGGCCAGCCCGGCCTGGCTTCGATGCGCCCGCCTTGCCATCGCCAGCCGCAGGACCAGGAAGGCACCGGTGGCGAACAGCGCGTGAAAGCTCGACTCCGGGTGCCCGGCGAGGAATTGAAGAGCCACCACCAGCGCCAGCCCGCTGACCGGCAGGAGGCCCGGCCGTCTGACCACTGCCTCGGTCATCAGCAACAGCCAGGGGATCAGCGCCCACACGCTCGCGAGCGGCCAGGGTAACCACACGACCATGAACAGCCCGAACCCGTAGACCAGGCCCGCAAGCATCGCCCCCCCGAAGCGCATCCTCAGCGCGCGTCCCAGGAGGTACGCGCCGAAGGCGGCGACGAACACCTTGAGCGCGGCGATCAGGGCCAGCGAGCGCCAGAACGGCAACACGTAGGCCGGCAGGCTGAAGGGCGAGAACACCCCGGACTGGGCGTTGGCCAGGAACGGCCGGCCGGCCATGATGTACGGGTTCCAGAGCGGAATGCCCGGCAGGGTCGCGCGGGTGTACTGCAGGAACGGCTGAAACTGGCTGGGCGGATCCGAGGCCTGCCAGTTCGAGCCCAGCGGACGCACCCCGGCCGGGCGCGACGCGGCCCACGGGACCGCGCTCCAGAAGTAGTCGGAGCTGGACAGGGCTTGCCCTGGCGCCAGGGCCGGCGAGACAAGAGCCAGCGCCAGCACGGCATAGACGCTCGCGGCGGCGGCGGCCGGCCGCTTGCGGTACCACGCCCACAGGGTTCGCAGCCTTCTCCGGCTCACGCGCGGGCTGGCGCCACCCCGGGCCGGGGAGTCGGCGCCCTGGGCGCGGGGCCGTGCCGGCGCCGAGCTGGGCCGCGTTCCCACTAGACGTTTCCCGTCGAGTAGCTGCCCACTTCCCGGCGGCGTCTGGCCATGGGCCCGCAAGCCTATTCCGGTGCCCCGGGCAAGTGCGCGGGACAGGTGGCACGGACGCGCGCTCGCGCGTAGAGTCTGCCCGTGACGCCCCGGATCTGGCTCACCGTCCCCACCTTCAACGAGGCCGGAAACGTTGAGCGGATCGTGCGGTCCACGGTCGACCAACTCGAGCTCGTCGCGCCGGGCGACCACCGTCTGGTCATCGTCGACGACGCCTCGCCGGATGGAACGGGCGAGCTTGCGGACGGCCTGGCCCGCGAGCTCCCGTCGGTGGAGGTGCTGCACCGCCCGGCCAGGCGGGGGCTGGGGCAGGCCTACCTCGCCGGCTTCGAGCGAGCGCTCGAGGGCGGGGCGCAGCTAGTGATCGTGATGGATGCCGACTTCTCGCACGATCCGGCTCACCTCCCGGCCCTGATCGCCGCCGCCCAGCACCACGACATCGTCCTGGGCTCGCGCTACGCCCCCGGCGGGCAGATCGTCGCCTGGCCTCGCCTCCGGCGCGTGCTCAGCCGCGCCGGCTCCCGCTATGCCCGGTCGCTCCTGGGCGTCCACGTGCGCGACCTGACCGGCGGCTATCGCTGTATCCGCCGCGAGGTGCTCGAGGGCGTGGACATGCAGACCCTGCGCTCCCAGGGATACGTGTTCAACATCGAGCTGACCTACCGGGCACTGCGCGCCGGCTTTCGCCTGGTCGAGGTGCCGATCACCTTCCGGGACCGGACCGTGGGCGACAGCAAGATCTCGCTGCCGATCGCCATCGAGGCCCTGTGGCTGGTCCCCAGCCTGCGCTTCCCGCGCCTGGCTCGCAGATGGCCGGCCCGAGGGGCTCCCGCCGCCGCCTCGCCCGCCCAGGCTCAAGCCCGCCGCATCGGTGGTCCACTCGGCGTGGGTGCTCCCGCCGCGCCCAGCGATCAGTAGGGCCAGCTGCCGCTGCGATGCCCGAGCAGACGGGCCGCGGACGGCAGCCGCGCGAGCAGCGCAAGCTTGATCAGCTGGCTGCGCACGCAGTAGGACAGGCTCGCAGCCTGACGCAGTGCGTTAGCCATGCGTCGAGGCGCCGTCAGGCCCTCGCCACGGTATTCCGCCAGCGAACCCGTCCGGCCCACGTAGCGCCAGCGCCGCGACACGAACAGGAGCCTCATCTGAGCCAGGGTCACGCCCACGGCGTTGAAGGCGTCGTGAACGAGCATGCTGCCACCGGGCATGACCCGCGCCCCCCAGGCTTCCAGGTCCGCCCGCGCCGGCTGGTAGCGGTGGGCGGCATCGACGTAGAGCATGCCCACGGCACCATCGACGGCTCCCAGGGCCGCCTGCGAAGGAGCTCGCACGTGCCGCACTCGCCCGGCCACCCCCGCCCGCTCGAGGTTGGCGTGAAAGGCGTGGAAGTCCTCCTCCCCCCGCCGCGCCTCAGGCGCGATCTCCCGAGGCCCGCGGTCGCCGCCGGCGTGAGGGTCGATGGCCACGACCTCCACCCCGTCCTGCGCGGCGGAGGCGAGGACGATCGCCGACCGGCCACGGAAGGACCCGATCTCGACGATCTTGGCCGGCGCGCGAACGCGCCGAGCGGCATCCCACAGCCGCCGGGCCTGCGCGTCGGTCAGCCAACCCTCTACGCCGTCGACCAGCTCGAGCGCCGATCCGAATTCGGCCGCGACCACCCGAAGGATCAGGCCCGGGTCAAGCGAGGCAGACGCGATCGAGCGGCGGCGACCTGGCTGTGCAGCAGGGCCAGGTTGGTGGCAGCGGTGCTCTCCCACGTAAACGTTCTCGCCCGGCGCAGGGCGGCGTCGCCCAGGCGCTGGCGCAGCTCGGGATCGTCGATCAGATGACGCACAGCACGGGTGAGCTCGTCCAGGTCGTGCGCAAGCAGGCCCGTCTCACCATCGACGATGGCCTCACGCAGCCCTCCGACAGCCAGCGCGACACTTGGCGTGCCGCACAGCGCCGCCTCCATCACAGTCAACGACCAGCCCTCCGAGGATGACGCAGTGACGTGGACCCACGCCCGGCGGTAGAGCTCTGCCTTGCGCTCCTCGTCAACCCATCCGTGCATGTGGACGCGAGGACCGAGTGCGCGGCGGCTGATCTCGGCCTCGAGCAGCTCGCGGTGGTCGCCGTGACCCGCGATATCGAGCACGGCCCCGGGGAGGGCCTCGAGCACGTCGAGCAGGTACTCGACCCGCTTGTAGGCCTTCAGCCGGCCGAGGTACAGCAGCCGCGGCTTCGGGGAGCGCTCGCCGGGCGCATACGGTCCCGGGCCCACTCCGCAATGGGCGAGGGTGATGTGCCCGGGTGGGACACCATCGACCTTCACCAGCTCATCGCGCGCGGCGCTCGAGATCGTGGAGAACGGAACCCGGCGATATAGCCAGCGCACGGGAAGCTCTTCCAGCAGCGCCGAGAGCACCCGCCCGAAGCGCGCCCCGTATTCGCCGACGAACAGATCCCGGTGGGGGTGGTTCACCAGGGCGACCCGCGGCTTGCGCAGCCACAGCGGGGTGAGGAACGTGATGCCATTGATGACCTCCAGCACGACGTCGGCCTCCCGACCCAGCCCGCGCAGCACGGCCCACATCGCGCGCGGGAACACCGTCGCGCGGCCGCCCATCCGGTACACGACCACGTTGGGCGCCGTCCGCTCGACCCTCTTGGCCCCAGGGTAGTGGCCCGCGACCACGGTGACTCGATGGCCCCACTCTCCCCATAGCGCGACGTTCGCGAAAACGTTGGCGCCCGTGCCGCCACCCTGGGGATGAGTCCAGTCGCGGTCGGCGAGGACGAGGATGTTCAGCGGCGGGCGCCCGTTGAGAGCCGTAGGCCCCCCGCTGACGGCGCGGCCCGCCTCCACCCCGGACCGGCCTTCCCGAGGTTGGATTCCTAACTGCGACTCCATGCCTGGGAGAACCTACCGGACCAGCGCGCCCCGATCTCAGGGCTGGCGACGGGCTCCGCGGGCCGCGCCGATCATCCTCCAGCCGGCCAGGCCGACCAGAACGAGCGCCGCCACGCCCACCCAGTGGGCCCAGATGAGCTGAACGCTGTAGGTGAAGTTGAACCCGCCCCGGTTGGCCGGGTCGTACGCGGCGTACAGGACGGGGACGACGATGCCGAGCAGCGCTGCGGCGCCCGCGGCGAGGGCCCGGGGGCCGGCACCGCGCCAGAGGACGAACGCCAGGACCAGGAAGAGGGCGACCCCGGCGCGAATGGCGAAGATGGCGCCGAGCGGGACCGCGGCGACCAGGGCGATGGCTGCCGCGCGTGGCAGCGACACGCGTAGCGAGAGGGGCTCGGGCAGCATCGCGAGCGCGGGTGGGGTCGCAGGCGCTGGTGGCATCGCGAGCGCGGGTGGGGTCGCAGGCGCTGGTGGCATCGCGAGCGTCGGTGGCTGGGAGGTCGCCCGCCGCCGTCGCAGGCCGGTGAGCACCAGGTAGGCGACCAGGGTCAGGGAGGCGAGGGCCGAAGCCAGGTAGCTGACCCGAACTCCGCTCTGGGGCGCGAACGAGAACGTGACCCGCCGGCATCGGGCCGGCGCCATCCAGCCGCTGGCATAGCCGTCGATCACCCGCGGGCGGCCGAGGCTGCGTCCGTCGCAGGTTGCCCGCCAGCCGGTGTCGAAGCTCTGTCCGAGCACCAGCCAGGAGGGGCCCTCCAGCGCCACGCGGGCGCCGCTGACCGAGCTGTTCCCCAGGTGTCCGGGATCCACCACCCGGCCACTGCCCACCTCTGAGGGCGGACGGAGCGGCGCTCCGGAGCGCAGCCGGAGCAGATCCACGCTGAAGGTGCCCGGCAGGGCACGCACTTCGTTGATGCCCGCGCGCATGGAGACCGGTCCGGTGCACGACCGCGCGGTCAGCGGCTGCCCCGCCTCCAGCTGGGCGATCGTGCCCGAGGGGGCCAGCGGGACGGTGCGCCCGGCGACGTCCACCCGGACCGATCCGCACGGCGCTCGCAGCCGGCCATGGGCTGGCGCCCGAGCGGGAGCCAACCCCGGCACGGACAGCGATCCGATCCCCACCGCGTTCGCCTGCCTGGCGTAGGCCGGGGCGCCGGGGCCGAACCGGGCTTGGAGAATGGTGAGGCGGAAGGCGCTGGCTCGAGCCGGTTGCGGGAGCGTGATGCGCCCGGCGGGTGAGACCGGTAGCGGCGGGGTAGCGCCACTGCCCCAGGACAGCCTGACCAGGGTGGGCCGCCGGACAGGAAACGGGGCTGGCGTCAGATGCAGCTCCGACAGCGCTAGTGGGCGCGGAGCGCTCCACGAGATCCACGGAGAGGGCCCTGCCGAGCCTTCCCACACCCCCACCCACGCGCTGCCGGGTCGGCCGGTGAAGGCTCTCGAGGCGCGGTACCGGGCCTGATCTTCGAACCGACCGGAGGAGTCGAACCTGACCGCCCCGGCGCTGCCCATGAGCCGGTCGAGCGCGGAGTCGGGGGCGCTCACGGCCGGGTAGACCCATGCGTCGGGGCGGTAGGAGCGCCTCGCGGGGGCGAACACAGCCCGATCCAGGTACTGCTCGCCGTCACCTCGAGCGAGCGGATCGTTCAGCACGGGCGCGCCCCGGTAGACGTTGCGCAGGAACGGGTCGTCCCCCATGGTCCGTTCGAACAGGTAGGTGAGGCTCGAGTGGGACAGGTCCTGCCCGGCCAGCGCTCGACCGAGCAAGATCGGCGAGCGCAGAAGCTCGTGCACGTGCACGCCGGGGATTCGGATCTCGCTGAACCCGGCGGGTCCGCCCAGGCCGACCCGGGGCTGGAGGACGTGATCGATCGTGATGCGGATCGTGGCTACGTGACGCAGATGGACCCGGATCCGGGTCCACCCCGCGCCGATGTGGGCGTGGACGCCATTGACGTCGACCTCGGTCACCGTCCCATGGGTGCCGCCCACCGGGTTGACGTCGACGTAGGGCACGTCCTGCGGGCCCGGCAGCCCGATCTCGATCCACCGATCCGAGGTCGGCAGGTAGCGGTCGGCGATCCATGATGTCGCCAGGTCCCCATCGAACGCCGCGGCGGGCCGGTGCTCGGGGAACTGCAGCTCACCGGGTGAGCTCGGGGCGCGGATGTAGCGCGCGCCTTGGAGCACATCGACGGTCTGAGCGTCAGTCCCGCGCGCGGGGAACGGATCGAGGACGGCTGTGTTGACGTCTATCGGATCGCTGGCGGTCAGGGTCGGCCCCCGGTTCTGCTGGGGAAGCTCGGGGAGAAACGCACGCCGCCGGTTGGAGTCACTCACCACGAGGTCAGCGCCGCGCGCGGCCTGCGCCCGCAGCTCGCGCGTCGAGAGGTCTCCGGCATAAAGGATGGGGCGTGTTTCGGGCAGGGCGCCGAACGCGGCGAGGTCGGCCAGCCCGCTGGCCCCACCGTCGACGACCGTGGGCGGTCCGAGGGGATCGACGTGAACGATCCCGCGCCCGGGCGCCGCGTCGTAGCGGCGCACCTGGGGCAGGACGACGGGAGCGCCGATGTCCCCGCGCGCCGGCGGAAGGGATCGCGTCGGCCCGTAGCTGCGCGAAGGTCGCCCGAGGCCCTGCTCGGCCAGGACGGGCGCAGCAGCGGCGGGCGCGATTGCGCCGCTGCGCGAGATGTCGTCGTCGGCCCCCGTCACGACCGCCCCGACGCCCATCAGGCGAAGCAGGGGAGGCAGCTGGCCGGGCACCAGTCGCCGTTGCTGAACGAGATCATCCACCGTGGTCAGCAGATCGACCGCGTGCAGGTCGGAGTAGGGAGTCTCGTAGCGGACGGCCACCGGCCGGTCGGTGAGCCGGGGCAGGACCGCGTCCACCGTTCCGCCCCAGCGGTAGTAGGCAAAGATCTGACCGGGCAGGATCAGAGCCCGGGCGTCGGGAGCCAGGCCTCGGTGTAGCCCGGCGCCCGCCTCCCTCCAGGCCGCCGGGATGCGCTTCCACAGCAGCTGGCTGTCCAGCGCTTTGCCGCGAAACAGCGGGAGCGCGGCGAGCACGATCAGGCCGGCGAGCGCCAGGGGCGACCCGAGCATGGCCATGTGGCGGACCTGGGGCTTGCGCACCAAGCGGAGCCGGGCCCAGACCTGTTGGGCACCCAACCCGAGGAGGCCGGCGAGTCCGAGCGCCACCAGGGGAGCGGCCTTGTTGGTGGTACGCAGGAAGCGCACCACGAAGACCTGGTGATAGATCCAATCCATTCCCCTGCGCAGCGGCGTCCCGGCGGGGAACCCGGCCATCATGATCACGGCGCCCACGACCATCAGGGCCAGGAAGAGCGGGGCATAGGTCCGACGGCGGCCCAGGGCGAAGCCGGCAACGGCCAGGGCCGGCAGCATCAGGGACGCTCCCACCACCGGCACGTTGAACAGGAACGTGGCCCCATCGCTGAAGAACGGACGGTTGACCCCGTCGAATCCGACCCCGAGGTAGGAGGTCCAGTAGCCCATCAGGCGCAGCGACTCCGTGACGCTGTTCGTCGCCCAGATCGATTGGGGCTGCTCGGTGAACTGGAGGAAGTCGATGCCGTACCGCACGTGCACGAGCAGCGGGACGATCCACCACAGGGAGGCGAGGAGGGCAAGCGCGCCCGCACGAGCCAGGAAGCCGAACGCATCCCGCCACCGGACCGATCCGATAACCGGCTCGTACAGGACCAACACGAGCGGGCCGACCAGCACCCACGCCACGACGGCGGCGTTCACCCCGCCGCCGATCGAGGCGACGATCAACGCGAAGGCCGCCGCCCATCCCCAGGCGCCCGACCCCCGCAGGCCACGGGCACTGCGGATGCCGTGACAGGCGACGATCAGCAGCCAAGGGAGCGCCGCATACCCGAGCAACGTGATGCTCGTGCGCGCGGTGAACACGGCCACGTACGGGTTGAACAGGTACACGGCAGCGGCTACCACGTGCACGACCCCGCGGGGCCCGCCTACCAGCAGATCGAGTAGCCGCAGGACTCCCCACACCGACAACGCGAAGATCACCCCGAGCCACAGGCGCTGGACGACCCAGGGAGCAAGCCCAAGCCAGTGCAGCCCGGCGAAGAACGGTCCCATGGGCCAGAGGTAGCCCGTGTACTGCGCGCTGTGGACCTCGCCCAGGTCGGTGGTGGCCGTCCACACCGAGGCTGCGCCGCTGAGAAAGCGACCTGGATCGACGTGAAGGTCGATCTTGGTGTCCGACGTCGCCCATCCGGGCTTCTGCCAGAAGGCGATGGCGAGCGACAACGCGACGAAGCCAAGCGTGGTCATCCGATCGCGGGCGGCGCGTCGCATGGCGGCGCGAACCGTACCTTCCGGCGCCGCTCAGACTTCGGGGACGGGCTGCATGCTGGGCATCCAGCTCATCGCATCCATGTCCCGGCGCAGGGTTGAACGGCTGAGCGTGCCGAACGGCACGGGATCGACTCGATACGAGAGCCGGCCTGAGTCGAAGAAGAGGCCGAACACTCGATGTCCGGACGAAGTCATCTCGGTCACCACCGGATCGGATCCCCATGAGATGACCCAGTCCCCGCCCGGCAGCCTGCGGGCGCTCCCGCAGCACCCGGATGAGGGAGCGGCCGGGTCGGTGATCTGATCGTCCAAGGTGGCCGTTCGGTGGCCGGGATCGATCTTGTAGGCGACCGCGCGGGGGGCCCGTCCGCGTCCGTTGCCGTTGTCATGGACCGTGAGGACGCCGCCCGCGATGAGGTGGGCGTCGTGCTGCCCGCCCCATCCGCCGCCGCCCCGGAACTCGAAATCCCCTCTGACGGCGAGGCTCTCGGGACGCCGGGTCCCACCGACCTTCCACAGGACCCGGCCCGTGGAATAGCTGATCATGTAGACGGCGTCCTCGGAGCGCAGGGAGATGAGAAGGCCGTGGGCGGTGGGCTCGACCGAGTTGAGGTGATAGAGGTCATAGTCGGCGTACAGCCGCGGCACGTTCGTCCACCAGATGGGATCGACCTCAGAGAGAGGGATGTGGTCCATCACGTCCCAGGAACCCACGACGGCGCTCTCCGGGGTGACCTCCTCGATCTCCTGGTCCCACACCTTCGCTGCGGACGCCTGACCCCAGGGGCTGAGATTCACCCCCGAGCGCACTCGGTCCCCGGCGATGAGGTAGTCGCCATCGGGCAGCAGCCTGAAGTCATGTTCGTCCGTGTGCAGATCGCCCGCCCGTATCACGCGCACCAGCGATCCGTCCAAGCGATGCTCCTCGACCTGGTAGTTGGCATTCCACGCGATGTCGCCGTCGGGCAGTAGCTTTGCGTCCTTTGGCAGGCCGATCTGCTCGCGCATCCACCAG